>Ga0185342_1000040_pt1 | contig 87490 bp, 95 predicted proteins | sample ConPoolayeEmetaG_FD_128045 | JGI IMG/M metagenome (GOLD analysis project Ga0185342, IMG submission 128045) | Hot spring microbial mat communities from California, USA to study Microbial Dark Matter (Phase II) - Cone Pool mat layer E metaG... ... | reverse complement strand
GTTAATTTATCCGGTGGCTTTAGAGAAGGGGCAGCGGTTTGCCATCAGGGAAGGTGGCCGGACTGTTGGTGCTGGTGCCATCTCTGAGATTATTGAGTAGGAGGTTTCAGTCTGATGGAAAACAAACTTATTCGCATTAAACTGAAAGCGTTTGACCATAGGCTTCTGGACCGCTCTGTCAAAGAGATTATAGAGATTGCCCGCAAGACAGGCGTGAAGATCTGCGGTCCGGTACCGTTGCCGACAAAAAGGGAGATTTATACTGTTTTACGTTCTCCGCATGTGAACAAAAAAAGTAGAGAGCAGTTTGAGTTAAAAACGCACAAGCGGCTGATAGATATACTGGAGCCTACTGCCCGGACAGTAGATGCCCTGGGTAAGTTAAGTTTACCTGCTGGTGTGGAAGTGGAAATTAAGTTGAGCTAAGGGATATAGATATGGCAGCACTTATCGGTAGAAAAATAGGCATGACTCAGATTTATGACCAGGCCGGGACTCTGGTACCGGTAACGGTGGTACAGGCTGGCCCCTGCTATATTGTTCAGGTGAAGAAAGAAGAAAGCGATGGATATTGTGCTGTGCAAATTGGTTACGAAAAGGTACCAGAAAACAAGTTAACCAGGCCAGTGTTAGGTCATCTGCAAAAGAAAGGAATTAGTCCCCTGCGTATATTGAAAGAGTTCCGCGTTAAATCTGACCAGATTACTCAGTTTTCAGCAGGACAGGAGTTGACTGTACAGCAATTTAAACCGGGTGATTATGTTGATGTGATAGGCACAAGTATCGGAAAAGGATTCCAGGGTGTAGTGAAAAGGCACCACTTTAAAGGAGGACCGGCAACGCATGGTTCCATGTCCCATCGTGCTCCAGGATCTATCGGAAATACAGCACCTCAGAGAGTAGTCAAAGGTAGAAGAATGGCAGGACATATGGGATGCCAAAGAGTTACTGTTCAGAACCTTTCTGTGGTAGCGGTAATACCTGAAGATAATTGTTTGCTCCTGAGAGGTTCTATTCCTGGTCCAAAGCAAAGTGTAATTTTTATTCGCAGTGCTGTGAAGAAAATGAGGACACAATGATTAAAGTACCTGTTTACTCTCTGGATGGGGAACCGGTAGGAGAAGAAGTTTTTGAACAGGATTACCTTAATACTCCGGTGAACCAGGAACTTATTTACTACCTGGTAGTGGCCTATCGTTCTAACCAGAGGCAGGGGACGGTGGGAACAAAAACGAGAGGAATGGTTTCCGGGGGAGGAAGAAAGCCCTGGAGGCAGAAAGGTACAGGTCGTGCCAGGGTGGGTTCAATTCGGAATCCAATCTGGCGCCACGGCGGAGTAGTTTTTGGTCCTAAGATGCGGGACTATTGTATCCGGTTACCAAAGAAGGAAAAAAAGATGGCTCTGAGGGAAGCACTGAAGGATAAGATTCTGGAAAACAGAATTGGTATTCTTCAGGTGGAAACGCTGCCAGAGGCAAAAACAGCAGTTGTCAGCAGGTTTTTGAAAAAATTGAAATTTGATGGTCAACGTGTTGGTCTGGTTTTAAGCTCTGACAGTAAGCTGCGTAATGGTCTGCTACAGGCGGCGCGCAACCTGGCGAAATTAGAGTGTTATCCTGCAGAGAAGATTAATGCTTATGATGTCTTATACAGTGATATCTTAATAATACAGAAGGAGGCGCTACCAGTAATTCGTGGTTATCTGGGAGAGAAAAATGCTTGAGCCTTACGATATTTTGAAATACCCTCTGGTGAGTGAAAAAAGCACCTTTTTAGCAGGGGAGCGGAAATATGTTTTTTGTGTTGCAGGAAAAGCCACAAAGCAGCAAATTAAACAGGCGGTAGAGGCTGTTTACAAGGTACATGTTACGGGTGTAGCAGTCATCAAAGTGCCGGCGAAGAAAAAAATGTATCGGATGCGCATAGAAGGGTACCGTCCTGGTTATAAAAAAGCGATTGTAACCATTAGAGAAGGAGAGCAAATTGCCATTACGTAAGAAAAATCCGGTAACCCCGGGGCAGAGACATATGCTGGTGCCTGATTTTTCCGAGATTTCCAGGGCAATCCCGGAAAAAAGACTTTTGACTGGTTTGAAAAAGAAGGGTGGTCGTAATAATACCGGCAGGATAACTGTACGGCACCGCGGGGGCGGCCATAAGAGACGGTACCGGTTGGTTGATTTTCGCTTGCAGCAGGCAACAGGAGGAAAAGTTATCAGCATAGAGTATGACCCTAATAGAACCGCAAGGATTGCGCTGGTGCAATTTCCGAACGGACAGAAAAGTTATGTTATCGCGGCCTCAGGATTAAAAGTGGGCGATTCTATCTCCTGCGGGCCGGAATCTGATATCCGATCAGGCCACAGGCTGCCCTTAAGGCTTATTCCCGAGGGTACGGTTATCTGTAACTTAGAACTGGTGCCTGGTCGTGGTGCACAAATGGTAAGAGCAGCCGGGACAGGTGCTACTCTGATGGTAAAGGGAGACAACCTTGCTCAGGTGAAGTTACCCTCCGGGGAGATAAGGCTTTTTCCTCTGGAGTGTCAGGCTACAATCGGGCAGGTTAGCAATCCCGAGCATAAATATGAATCTTCAGGGAAAGCCGGTAGAACACGCTGGCTTGGTATCAGACCGACTGTACGCGGAGTAGCAATGAATCCGGTGGACCATCCTATGGGTGGTGGTGAAGGACGGGGCAAAGGGCACCAGTCTCAGAGTCCGTGGGCTATGCCGTCAAAGGGGTATAAAACAAGACGGAAAGCTAAACCCTCTGATAAATGGATCCTGCAGAGGAGGAAATAGAATGCGCTCCAAAAAGAAAGGCCCATTTGTTAATGAGAGTCTTCTCCAGAAACTGATGAAACTTAAGAGAAGTGGACGAAAGGAAGTTATCAAAACATGGGCAAGGGCTTCCACGATAACACCTGATTTTGTTGGTTATACCTTTGCCATTCATAACGGACGCAATTTTGTTAATGTTTATATTACAGAGAATATGGTCGGTCATCGCCTCGGAGAATTTGCTCCCACAAGAGTTTTCCGGGGACACGGAGCTCATACCGAGAAAACAAGAGAAAAAACATAAAAAGGAATTATTATGCCTTTTGTCAGCAGGGCACGTTATCTGAGGTCAGGGGCACGCAAGTTACGGTTACTCAGACCACTTGTTGCTGGTAAGGAAGCCAGTCAGGCACTGGCCATTTTAGCCAGTACGCCAAGGAAAGGCGCCTTACTGGTCAGGAAGGCACTGAATTCAGCTCTGGCGAGTGCCAGAAACATACATCCGGAGGCCTCCAGCTGGCAGGTCAAGAATCTCATCATTGACGAAGGACCCCGGATGAAAAGGATGCGGGCTGGTCCAATGGGACGGGGGATGTTAATCCGGAAAAGGCTTTGCCACGTAACCGTTATCCTGGAGGAAGTAAAAGAAGAGGGGAAGGCACAGAATGGGACAAAAAGTAAATCCAATAGGGCTGCGGCTGGGGATCGCTGAGGAATATCGCGCCAACTGGTTCGCTAATAAAAAGAATTTTAAGGAGTTTTTGAAAGAGGACGTGATGATCAGGGAGTTTATTTCCAGGAGGTATCCGCGAGGGTCTGTCTCGCGGATTGATATCGATAAGTTTGCTGATAAGATTCAGATTAGAATTCATACAGGCAGACCAGGCGTTATTCTGGGTCGCAAAGGAGCGGAGATTAACAGACTGAAGGATGAACTTTATGAGATACTAAAGAAACAGATTTCTATTGATGTTACTGAAGTTAATCCGCCCACTACCAGCGCTCAGTTTCTGGCAGACAGTATCGCCATGCAGCTGGAAAAAAGGACACCCCATCGGTTTGTCATAAAAAAGGCTATGGTCTCAGCACTACAGGCTGGAGCACAGGGGGTGAAGGTCCGGGTCAGTGGTCGGATTGCTGGCGTGGAAATTGCCCGCTCCGAACAATATATTATGGGCAAAGTGCCTTTGCATACTTTACGGGCAAGGATTGATTACGCCACCAGTACCGGGGTGTTAAAGACAGGGACAGTAGGAGTAAAGGTCTGGGTGTACTTAGGGGAACAAAAGGAAGAAACCCCTGAAGAAAAAACTTAAAACGAGGGGAAGCATATGCCTTTAATGCCCAAAAGGGTAAAGTACAGGAAAATGCAGAGAGGAACTACCAGGGGAAAGGCAAGTCGTGGTAATACTCTCTTTTATGGGGACTTTGGTCTCCAACTTCTTGACCCGGCACGAATAACAGCTGCTCAAATTGAAGCAGGCCGTGTCGCTATTACCCATCATTTAAAGAACCGCGGTCGACTCTGGGTACGAATTTTTCCTGACAGACCTGTCACCAGGAAACCAGCAGAGTCAAGATTGGGCAAAGGTAAGGGTGATGTTTCTCACTGGGAAGCAGTTGCTCTTCCCGGCCGTATTCTTTTTGAGATTGGTGGAGTAGACGCGACTATTGCCAGAGAAGCCTTACGTCTGGCTTCCTATAAAATTCCTTATCATTGTAAGATTGTCACCAGGGAATCGTCATGAAAAGAGACGAAAGGAAAGTCATCAGAGAAGCAACTGTTGAGGAACTCCGGGAAAAGATACAGGCAGCCCGAGAACAATTGTACCGTCTCAGGCATCAGTTGAGGCTGGGCCAGTTGAAGCAAATTTCCATTATCAGGGCGAAAAAAAGAGAGATAGCATTTTATCTCACGGTTATCAGTGAAAAGAAGGGTTCTGGTGGAGGTGGGCATGTCCGGGCAGGAAAAGGAACGTAAGACAGTGGAAAAAGTGGGTACCATTGTAAGTGATAAAATGAATAAAACCAGGGTGGTGGCAGTATCCTATCTAAGCGAGCATCCACTATACAGGAAGAAATTTTTGCGGCGTTTGAAGCTTATGGCTCATGACGAAAATAACATATCACAGCAGGGAGATACAGTGCGGATTGTGCAGTGCCGGCCATTGAGTCGGAAGAAACGCTGGTATATTGCAGAAATTATCCAGCAGGCAGGCGGTAAAAATCGTACCACAGCCGGGGAGTCCACTTATGATTCAACTGAGAACGATTCTGATAGTAGCAGATAATACCGGGGCAAGAAGAATACAGGTAATTGGACTGGTGGGTAGTTCCAGGAAAAGGTACGCCAGGGTTGGGGATATCGTGACTGCCAGTGTCAAAGATGCGATACCGGATGGTATTGTGAAGAAAAAAGAAAAGGTGAAAGCAGTGGTGATCAGGACAGTGAAACCAATCCGGCGGCCAGACGGCTCACTTATCAAGTTTGGAAGAAACTGTGCTGTTATCATTGATAACGAGAAGAATCCCCGGGGAACACGTGTTTTCGGGCCTGTACCAAAAGAATTGAGGGACGCCAACTACAGCAAAATTATTTCTTTAGCTCCGGAGGTGCTTTGAGATGGGATGTAGATTGAGGAAGGGGGATTTTGTTCAGGTGATGAAAGGAAAAGATGCAGGTAAAAAGGGAAGAATTATCCGTGTTTACCCCAGAGAGTTATCTGCTCTTGTAGAAGGAGTAAACTTTGTGAAGAAGCATGTTCGCCCGAGAAAAATTGACCAGCAGGGAGGAATCATCACTGTGGAAAAGCCGGTTTCTCTTGCGAATTTGAGCTATTTTTGTATGAAGTGTGAGAAGCCAACAAAAATTGGTTACCGATTTCTGTCTGATGGAGTCAAGGTAAGATACTGTCGCGGATGTGAAGAAATTATTGAAACCAAATAACATGGAACCGAGATTAAAAACAAAATATAAGCAGGAAGTGAAACCAAAGTTGATGAGTATGTTTTCCTATCGTAACCCTATGCAGGTGCCCCGTTTACTGAAGGTTGTCATTAACAGCGGGGTAGGACGGGACAGCAAGGATGCCAAGGCTATTGAATCTGCACGGAAGGAAATAGAAGCTATTACAGGACAGAAGGCAGTAATTACCAGAGGAAAAAAATCCATTGCCGGGTTCAACTTAAGGCAGGGAGACATCACCGGTGTTATGGTTACTCTGCGGCGGGACAGGATGTACGAATTTCTGGACCGTCTTATTACAGTTGCTTTACCGAGGGTACGTGATTTCAACGGACTACCTTCTAAGACTGATGGTAGAGGAAGTTATACTCTTGGCATTAGAGAACAGGTCATCTTCCCAGAAATTGACTATAACAGTATTTACAAGGTTAGGGGTATGAACATTACTTTTGTTACCAGTGCTTCCACACCGCAGGAGACAATAGCACTATTGCGCGGTTTAGGGTTGCCGATCAGGGAGGAGTGAGTGGCAAGGAAATGTTTTTTTGAGAAAATGAAACGGGAGCCTAAGTTTGCCGTGCGGCAAAGAAATAGATGCTGGAAGTGTGGTCGTCCCAGGGCATACATCAGGAGGTTCGGAATCTGCCGGATTTGCCTCAGGGAGATGGCTTCTCGTGGTGAGATACCAGGACTTCATAAAGCCAGCTGGTAAAGAAGGAGAATAAAAATGGTGGCAAGCGACCCAATCGCTGATTTCTTGACGAGACTGAAAAATGCCAATCAGGTGTATCTTCCTTACATAGAGGTTCCTCACTCTAAGATGCTGGAAGAAATTGTAAAGGTTTTGAAGTCAGAAAACTATGTTAAGGACTACGAAAAACTGGAAGAAGGGAAGAGGAAATTGTTGCGTATCCATATATTGTACAGAGACAACAAAAAAAGGGTTTTCATCGAAGCAAAAAGAGTGAGCAAACTGAGCAGACGGAGATACTCTGGGAAAAAAGCCTTACCTGAAATTTGCGGAGGGATGGGTGTGGCTGTCCTTACAACAAGCCAGGGTATTATGACCAGCAGGAAGGCCCGGGAGTTAGGTATTGGGGGAGAGGTACTCTTTCATATCTGGTAAGTGAAGGAAAGAAGACTAAACCTGAGAGGTCCTCAGGAGGAAACATGGCAAGACTGGGGAAGAAACCTGTGATAATTCCAGAAAAGGTCAAGGTTGCATTAGAAGGACCTGAGATAACGGTGACCGGGGAGAAAGGAACACTGAAACTGCGTTTGCCTGAAGAATTAAGTGGTTCTGTTAGCGATGGTCAGATTATTCTTTCTAATTCTGTGCCGGATGTTCAGAGCAAGGCATACAGGAAAGCCGATACTTTGCTTGGTTTGTACAGAAAATTAACTTTGAATATGGTAAAAGGTGTAAGCACCGGCTTTGAGAAAATTTTAGAAATTCATGGAGTCGGTTTCAAGGCTGAAGCCAGGGGCGAAAATTTGGTTCTCCACCTGGGTTTTACTCATCCTGTGGTGCTGGAGATTCCTTCGGGAATAAACGTGGAAGTTGTAAGAAATACCATCATATTTGTTAGAGGTTGTGACAAACAGCTGGTTGGCAGTTTTGCCGCCAAAATAAGAGCGGTGCAGCCGCCGGAGCCCTACAAAGGAACCGGTATTCGTTACCGGGCAGAGTATGTCAGGCAGAAAGTAGGTAAGGCTGCTGCTGGAGGGACGAAATGAAATTTACAGCTGGTGAGCGCAGGCACCTGCGAGTGAGAAAGCGTGTTTCCGGGACACCAGAAAAACCCAGACTGGTTGTCTTCAGAAGCCATAAGCATATTTACGGCTCCCTGGTGAATGACCAGGACATACCGAACAAAGTTTTAACAACAGTTTCCAGTCTCAGTCCTGACTTTAAGAAGAGGGCAGGAGAAAACTTAAAAGGTAGTAACCAGAAAGCAGCGGCACTGGTAGGTGAACTGCTGGCTGAAAAAGCTAAGGAAATAGGTATAGAGAAGGTGGTTTTTGACCGGGGTGGCTATAGATATGCGGGGCGTGTGAAGGCTCTGGCAGAAGGAGCGAGAAAAGGAGGGCTAAAATTTTAAATGAAACACTTTTACCGGAAGTAACGAAGGAAGAAAGACAGGTAGTTATTGAAATAAGGCGCGTGACCAAAGTTACCAAGGGCGGTAAAAATTTGAATTTCAGGGCTCTGGTGGTGGTTGGTGACGGCTCTGGTTTGGCCGGTTTTGGTATTGGGAAGGCAACCGAAGTACCAGAAGCTATCCGGAAAGCCACAGAGAAAGCCAAAAAGTCTATGCTCAAGATACCGATGACAGGAACAACAATTCCTCACCCGGTGGAAGCAAAGTTTGGTTCTACCAGAGTTATTCTGAAACCTGCCTGCCCCGGGCACGGTCTGGTTCTGGGGGGAACAATGAGGGCTTTCTTTGAGGTGGCAGGGGTAAGGGATGTCACCGGCAAGTGTCTCGGTTCCACAAATGCGGTGAATGTTATCCAGGCTACAGCCAAGGCTGTTGGCAAATTAAAAATTCCCCGGGAGCAAACAAATGAAACTGCATCAGCTTAAATCGCCTCCTGGTAGTCGGCATGCCCGCAAGAGATTGGGCCGGGGCGATGCCTCCGGTCATGGAGGTACATCTACCAGGGGACACAAAGGGCATAAATCGCGGACAGGTTTTTCCCTCTCTTTTAACTTTGAAGGCGGCCAGATGCCGCTGGCCAGGAGAGTTCCCAAACACGGTTTCACCCATGCAAAACGTGTCAGGTGGGTTGCTATCAACCTCAAGCAGATTGTTTCTGCTTTTTCAGGAATGTCAGAAATTACTCTAAAGGATTTTCGGAAACGCTCCTGGCTGGGAGAAAAGGATCATCTTAAGGTTTTGGGGAGTGGGCAGGTTACAGCCCCCTTACAGATTCAGGCACATGCGTTCTCCAGTAGCGCCCGCGCAAAAATTGAAAAAGCTGGTGGCAAGGCAGTTGTTATCAATGCTATCAACAAACCGTGAAACCTGGTAGAACCTTGAAACGGAAATGATTACTGCATTTAAGGATACTTTTAAGATACCGGACTTGAGGCGGCGTATTATTTTCACCGTAGCGCTGCTATCGGTTTACCGCCTTGGCTGTTACATTCCAGTACCAGGAATAGACGGCAGGGCATTAGCCCAGTTTTTCGCTCGTGTTCCCAACACACTTTTTGGCATTGCAGATTTGTTCGCCGGTGGTGCTTTAAGTAACGCGACAATTTTTGCTCTTGGTATCATGCCTTACATAAGTGTTTCCATTATTCTGGAACTTCTGGCCTCCATCGTTCCTTATTTTGAGAATATGGTTCGCAGCGGTGTGGAAGGACGGCGCAAACTAACACAGATTACCCGTGTGGGTACGGTAGGGCTATGTATTTTTCAGAGTATAGCAATCAGTTTCTGGCTGGCCAATCCAGCCCATTTTGAAAATGTAGTTATGGTACCCAATCCAGGGCCTATCTTTTATGTCAGTACCGTTATTACATTAACGACAGGAACGATTTTTCTCATGTGGCTGGGAGAACAGATTACAGAGAAAGGCATCGGCAACGGTATTTCTCTAATCATTACAGCAAGTATCTTATCCCGGATGCCGGTAGCCGTACACTACCTGGGTATGCTTACCGGTGCGGGAGAACTTAATATCATTATACTTCTGATTCTGGCTGTTCTGTTAATTCTTATTGTGACGGCGGCAATAATTCTTAATGAGAGCGAACGGAGAATTGCGGTTCAGTATGCACGACGTGTGGTTGGCCGCAGGGTTTACGGAGGACAAACGACCTATTTACCCATCAAATTGAATCAGGGCGGAGTGATTCCGCTTATTTTTGCTGTTTCCATTTTGACTTTTCCTGCCACCATAATGCGGTTTTCGGAAAATAGTGTTTTGCGGCGTGTGGCTGACTATCTTTCTCCAGCAGGCGGACTGGGCATGTTTCTCTATGCCTGTCTGACCGTTTTCTTCTGTTATTTTTATGCCAGCATTATTTTTAATCCGGACAATGTCTCTGAGGATTTAAAAAAATATGGTGGCTTTATTGCGGGCATCAGGCCCGGTAAGGCAACAGCTGCTTATCTGGAAAAAATTTTGAACAGGTTGACATTGCCGGGTTCCATTATGCTGGTGGCAATCGCACTTTTTCCGTATGTTTTGATGCATCTTATCCGTAAGATACCCTATGTTGTCGCCGGTGAATTTGGGGGCATTGGTTTGCTCATTGTGGTATCAGTTTTGATAGAGACAATGAGACAGATAGAAGCGCATCTTCTGGTAAGACATTACCAGGGCTTTATAAAGAAGGCAAGAGCCAAATGAAAAAGATAGTTATCCTTCTGGGTCCCCCGGGGTCAGGAAAGGGCACGGTGGGAGCGGCACTGGCGCAGAAATGGGGTCTGCCTCTGATTTCTTCAGGAGATTTACTCCGGCAAAACGTAAAGGCTGGCTCGGAGTTAGGCAAAAAGGTTCAGGAGTTTATGGAAAGGGGGCAGCTTGTTCCGGATAGTCTGGTACTGGAAGTTGTTGCTGAGCGCATGAAAAAAGATGATGCCAGACGGGGATTTATCCTTGACGGCTTCCCGCGAAATCTTAACCAGGCGATGGTCTTGAGTAAACTTCTGGAGAAGGAAAAATACCGGGTAATCTATCTGAAGGCAAGCGATGATTTTCTTGTTGAGCGCCTGAGCAACCGTCGGGTGTGTCTGTTCTGTGGCCGGGTTTACCACCTGATAAATATCCCACCTCGCTTCCCGGGCGTTTGCGATGGATGCGCAGGAAGACTGGAGCAGAGACAGGATGATAAGACCGAGGTTATCCGGCAGCGGCTGGATGTGTATAGAAATGAAACAGCACCTTTACTTGATTATTACAACAAAACAGATTCCTTCCTGGAGATTTCAGGAGAAGGAAAACTGGAAGAGACTCTTTCCCTGATAGAAAAAAGATATGGGATTAGCAAAGACCTGTGAAGAAATTATGAAAATTAGAAAAGCCTGTCGTATTTGCCGGGAGATTTTAACCTCGTTAGGAGACATGTTGGAGGAAGGTATTACTACTGCTGATATTGAGCAACAGGCAAGGGAACTGATGAGGCAAAAAGGTGTACAGTCAGCGTTTTTAGGATACCGTGGCTATCCGGCAGCTGTCTGTATCTCTGTTAATGACCAGGTAGTCCATGGTATACCTTCCACGAAAAGAAGGATTCGCTCCGGAGATATTATCTCTGTTGACATAGGGGTAGTTTATGACGGGTATTACGGAGATTGTGCCCAGACATTTCCTCTGGGTGAAGTCCATTCCAAGCACAAACTTCTTATTAGTGCTACGCAACTGGCGTTGAAGGCAGGTATTGAAAAAGCAGTGCCCGGTAATAGAGTAGGGGACATCTCTGCTGCTATTCAGACAACGGTAGAGAATTTTGGTTTTTCTGTGGTGAGAGCGTTTTCCGGTCATGGTATCGGGAAAAGTCTTCATGAACCACCAGAAATACCAAACTTTGGGATCGCAGGTCGTGGTGAATTCTTAGTGGAGAAAATGGTACTGGCTATTGAGCCCATGGTTAATGAAGGTAGCTATCAGGTAAAAATTCTTGATGATGGTTGGACGGTTGTTACCTCCGATGGCTCTTTCTCGGCTCACTGTGAAGAAACTGTACTTATCGGGAAACAGGAAGCAGAAATTTTGACCGTGGTTTAATATGCCTGATGAAGATAAAATACGGGTGGAGGGTACAGTTGTTAAAGCCTTACCGGGGACAGCTTTTCATGTTACGTTACCGAACAAGGCGGTGATAACTGCTCATTTATGTGGTAAGATGCGGTTACATTACATAAAGATTATCCCGGGGGACCGGGTAATTGTAGAGTTATCACCTTATGACCTCACCCGGGGCAGAATAATAAAACGCCTTTAGGATGCAGGAAAAGGGGGAAGAATGAAGGTACGCAGCTCAGTGCGTAAGATATGTGCAAAATGTAAAATAATCCGGCGCAAGGGCAGGGTAAGGGTGATATGTACCAACCCTCAGGATGGGCCCAAGCACAAACAAAAACAGGCATAGGAGAAGACCATGGCGCGATTGCTTGGTGTGGAAATTCCTAATGAAAAAAAGGTGGTGTTTGCTTTACGTTACCTTTATGGCATCGGGCCTACAGCTGCGCGTATCATCACCGCAGCCACCCAGGTCAACCCGGAGAAAAGGGTAAAGGATTTAACGGAAGAAGAACTGGGAAAACTGGCAGCCTTTATTCAGCAAAATTTCAAGATTGAAGGCGACCTCAGAAAGGAAATTAGTGAAAATATCAAAAGGTTGATAGATATAAAGTGTTATCGGGGAGACCGGCATCATCGCAGTCTTCCAGTGAGAGGGCAGCGCACCAGGTCCAATGCTCGTACGCGCAAAGGTCCGCGCAAGACAGTGGGTGTTATCAGGGATAAAACTGCAAGAAAAGCTCTCCGGAGTAAGAGCGAAACTAAGGAGTAAAACTTATGGTGGAAAAAAGGAAGTACTCAAAAAAACGGAGAAAGCACCTCAGTATTGCCAGAGGTGTGGCGCACATTAAGGCATCTTTTAATAATACTGTGATTACGCTGACAGATACCGAAGGTAAAGTTTTATTATGGGCTAGTGCAGGAAGTATTGGTTTTAAGGGAACCAGAAAAGGAACTCCTTTTGCTGCACAACTGGTGGCAGAAAACATTGCCAGGCGTGCGCAGTCAATTTTCAATATGAAAGAGGTGGATGTCCACGTCAAGGGACCTGGACCTGGTCGGGAAACAGCAATCCGGTCGCTGCAAACAGCCGGACTGAATGTTGTGTCTATTAAGGACATTACACCTATTCCGCACAATGGTTGCCGGCCACCAAAACGGCGCCGTGTTTAAAGGAGCATATATGGCCAGAGCGATTAAACCAAATTGCCGTTACTGTCGTTTACTTAACGAGAAGTTATTCCTGAAGGGAAGCAGATGTTCCAGCAGTAAATGTCCGCTGGAACGCAGACGTATGCACGGTAAGAGAACCCGGTTGAGCAAGACTTCTCAGTATGGATTGCAGCTGAGAGAAAAGAATAAGATTAAACTTTTCTACGGTGTTAAAGAAAAGCAGTTCAGACGCTATTTTGATATAGCCAAGAAAAAAAGAGGGGTAACCGGTACCGCACTGCTGGAACTGCTGGAGTGCCGTCTGGATAATGTCGTTTACAAACTCAACTGGGCTTGCTCCAGACGGATGGCCAGGCAGATGGTAGTAGCTGGTGCGGTTTTAGTTAATGGCCGCCGGTTAGATAGACCGGGGTCAGTTTTGCAACCGGGTGATGAAATCAAGGTTAAATCTGGAAGATGGCGGCAGCAGATATTATCAGTGCAGGATAACAGAAAAGAATTTCCTGTTCCTGGCTGGTTAGAGGTCAACAGGGAAGAATTGACAGCAAAACTGGTGAGAAAACCAACAAGAGAAGAGATTTCTATTCCGTGTGATGAGCAACTGGTGGTTAATCTTTATTCCAGATAAAGAAAAAAGGCAAGTAAACCTTAAGCAAACGAGGTGAACTATGGAAGAATTTGTTTTCCCTACAAAGTTTGTCTGGGAAGAGCAAACAGCAATTTATGGAAAATTGATTACTGAGCCTTACTGCCGGGGATTTGGTATTACGGTGGGAAATGCCTTACGGCGAGTCTTGCTTTCTTCTATTCCCGGGGTGGCTGTGACCGGATTACGTATTGAGGGTGTACCCCATGAGTTCTCCACCATTGAGGGAGTCAAGGAAGATGTTACCGAGATAGTGCTTAATCTCAAGCAGGTGAATTTGAAGCCGGTTATTTCTGAGTTTCCCCATACAGTACAGGTGGAAATCAACAAGACAGGTGATATACTGGCGAAGGACTTATTCCCTGATGGCAGCGTGGAGGTACTCAATGGGAATCTTTACATTGCCACAGTTACTACCAGCCGCAAGCTAAAGTTAGAGCTGGAGATTACACGGGGATATGGATATCTGCCTGTGGAAAAAATGCATTTAATGAGAAAAAAGTCCTTACCGGTGGGGACAATTGCTCTTGATGGTATGTACAGCCCTGTGCGGAAGGTAACCTTTCATGTAGAAAATACCAGAGTAGGACAATCGGTTGACTACGAAAAATTAATACTGGAAATATGGACCACAGGTGCTGTTTCACCAGCAGAAAGTATCGTGGTGGCGACAGATATTCTCAGCAGACATTTCAGTTTCATCGCCACAGGCCGGAGTATAGAAGAAAAAACCGAGCAGGCAACTACTGGTGCTACTGGAGTAGACCTGTTGCAGGTTCCCATCGCTGAGCTTAATATTTCCACCAGGGTAAAAAATGTTCTGGCGTCTCAGAACATAAAAACAATCGGTCAGCTTGTGAGTGTTCCCAAAAGCGAGCTGGTAACAATGAAGAATCTGGGTGAAAAGTCTATGGAGGAGATTAATCTTGCCCTGAAGGAAAAGGGATTGGAGTTGAAAGAGGCAAAGGAAATATCCATAGCGTCAGGGGAAGAAAATGAGACATAGAAAAAAAATACGAAAATTGGGAAGAAATAAGTCTCAGCGCCGGAGTCTCACTGTCAATCTGGTGAAGCAGTTATTTGTCAGGGAAAAGGTGAGAACTACTGTCGCCCGGGGAAGGGAAGTAAAAAGATTTGCAGAAAAATTGATTACTCTGGCTAAGAAAGGTGGAGTATCCGCAGAACAGAGAATTACAGCAATGTTAGGTTCGGATAGTGTACTGGAACGAATTAAGTTAGCTGCAGAGAAATATCGGGACCGGAAGGGTGGCTATACCAGAATGGTCAAACTGTGTCCCCGACGGGGGGATGCTGCTTCTATGGTTCTGGTTCATTTTGTCTGATAGGTTTTCAAAGAAAGGGTTGCCATGAATCTCAATTTGAAAATTCTGGACAGATACGATTACAGGGTAAATATCTACAAGCTGGTAATCCAGCTGGCAGAGCGGGCCCACGCCATTACAAATGGCGCTCCAGTTCAGGTGGAAATTTCAGAAACAGAGCTTGGCAGCTGCCAGCTGGTGGAAATGGAATTTCTTGCCAAGGGAGAGAGTTTGCGTTTGATAGGCGGTGAAAAGCCTGATTCTGGCACTCAGGCAAACCCGCAGGAAAACCAGGCACCTGATTCCGGTAATCAATAGGAGGACCTATGGATTTTTTTCAGCTTTTGAATTTGATGCGGGAAAAGGAAGCATCTGACCTCCTCCTGAAGGTAGGCCGGAAACCATTGCTGCGCATAAGGAAGGATTTGATAGAGGTAGAACAATGGCCCCAGATTTTAACCAGGGAAGATGTTATTTCTATTGGTAAAAGTATGATGACGGAAAGACAGTTTGAAGTGCTGGAAAACACCAAAGAACTTGACTTTGCCTTTGACAGGCCTGATGTAGGCCGTTACCGTGTTAATGCCTTCTTTCAAAGGGGGAATCTCGGTCTGGTTTTTCGTAGAATCAAGGATGTTATCCCCTCTTTTGAGGAGTTATTGTTACCTGAGGTTCTGAAAAAGATTTCTCTTTTCCCGGATGGTTTGGTTCTGGTGACTGGACCTACAGGTTGCGGTAAATCTACTACTCTGGCTGCCATGGTGGAACATATAAACAGCAACCAGGTGAAACACATCATTACTATTGAAGACCCTATTGAGTTTGTTTATCAGGATAAAAAGTGTGTTATTGACCAGAGAGAAGTGGGACTGGATACTCTTTCTTTTGGGGCTGCCCTCAAGCATGTATTGCGGGAGAACCCTGATGTTATTCTCATAGGGGAATTGCGGGATGCAGAAACTTTTGAAGCCGCGATAAATGCCTCGGAGACCGGACATCTTGTTTTTGGAACCTTGCACACTATTGATACGGTGACCACTATAACAAGATTACTTGACTTTTTCCCCTCAGAACAGCATGACCAGGTTAGAAAAATTGTTGCCTATCACCTCAGGGCTACGGTCTGCCAGAAACTTCTTCCTTCCAAAAACAGGGAAAGGATGATTCCGGTCTGCGAAATTATGATTGTTACTCCGGTAATTTCCAAACTTATCGCTGAAAACAAACTGAACAAAATTTATCCTGCCATGCACAGTGACAAGGAAAGCGGCATGCAAACATTCAACCAGCACCTGGTGAAACTTATTGAAGGAGATATTATTGATAAGGAAACCGGGTTTGCTGCTTCGCCTTCACCGCACACACTGGAGATGAATCTTCGGGGTATCTATCTGGATGAAGATACGCGCATCATCGGGGAATGAAGAAAGAAACTTTTGAGGCAGAACCTATGAAAGTTCTGGTTATCGGTGGTGGCGGTCGTGAGCATGCGCTGGTGGAAAAAATCTCAGAAAGCCCTGCTGTTAGCAAAATTTTTGCTGTATCCGGTAATGCCGGGATATCACAAAAGGCTCTTTGCTTTTCCTTAAAGGAAGACGATTTCCCCTCGCTGATAAATTTAGTTAAAAAAAACCGTATTGACCTGACTGTTGTTGGTCCTGAAGCTCCCCTGGCGAAAGGATTAGTAGATGTTTTTCAGGAGGAGAAGCTATCCATTTTTGGTCCCTGCAGAAAGGCGGCAAGGCTGGAATCGTCAAAAATTTTTGCCAGGGAGTTTATGGCCAGATGGGGAATTCCCACACCTGAATTTACTGTTGCTTCTTCGCTTTCTCAGGCTCTAAAGAAGCTGGAAAAAGAAACCTACCCGGTGGCGCTAAAGTACGATGGACTGGCTGCCGGCAAGGGAGTAAGAATTGTCAGCCAGCCACAGGAGGCAATCTCTTTTCTGCATGATATTTTTGAAAAAAACATCTTTTCCGGGGACGAACCAGCGGTAGTCATAGAAAAGGCTCTTTCTGGACTGGAAGTCTCCTGTCTGGTTGTGACTGACGGAATCTCTTACCTGCCTTTCGCTGCTGCCCATGATTACAAAAAAGCTCTGGACGGTGATAAGGGGGACAATACCGGTGGAATGGGTGCTTACAGTCCCTCTTTTTTACTGGATGAGAAAACCGGGCAAATCATAGAGAAGGAAATTGTGCAGAAAACTCTACGGGGTTTACAGAAGGAAGGTATTGACTACCGCGGGATTCTATACTTCGGCCTTATGCTCACAGAAAAGGGCCCTTTTGTTCTGGAATATAACGTCCGTTTTGGTGACCCGGAAACCCAGGTCATACTACCAAGAATGAAAAATGACCTGGTGGAAGTTATGCAGGCGACACTGGCAGGCAGATTGAAGGAAATCCGTTTGGAATGGAAAAAGGAAAAAGCTGTCTGTGTTGTTCTGGCGTCTGCAGGGTATCCGGGACATTATCAGACAGGTGAGGTCATTACTGGACTGGATAGGGTAAAGGATGTTATCGTTTATCATGCTGGAACCAGAAAAGACAACAACGGTAATATTGTCACTGCTGGAGGACGTGTTCTGGGGATTACAGGATTGGCGGCAGACCTGCAACAGGCAAGAGAAAAGGTTTACTTAGCAGCAGAGACAATTCAGTTTTCCGGGAAGTTCTACCGTAGAGATATTGCCAGCTATCCTGTCAGAAAATGATACAGCTGGTGAGGTTCACACAGGAGGAAAACAATGGGAAAAATGAAGGCTGGAATTATCGGAGCCGGGGGCATCAGTCACTACCATATTCGGGGTTTTCTTGCTGCAGGTGTGGAAGTTACGGCTATTGCGGACCCGAATACGGAAAGGGCAAAAGCTTTAGCCAGGAGTTTTCAGATAACCTCTGTTTATGATTCCTGCCAGGCGCTGTTGAAGGCTAATCCTGACCTGACAATGGTAAGTGTAGGTACACCTAATAAATTTCATGCTCCCATCGCCATTGATTGTTTAAATGCCGGTCTTCATGTCTTCTGTGAAAAACCTCCGGCTCTGAACGCAGAGGAAATGGTTAGGATGAAGCAAGCTGCGGAAAAAAATAGGAAATTTTTGCTTTTTGATTTCAACAACCGCGCCAGACCTGAAGCTCAGGCGATAATGGAATATATTAAATCAGGACAGGTAGGAACGATTAACTCTGCCCAGGCTATCTGGATCAGACGGTGTGGTATCCCCGGTTTCGGCGGCTGGTTTACTCAGAAGAGTCTTTCCGGGGGCGGACCGGTAATTGATCTGTTGCATATGATTGATTTGGCCCTCTACTTTATGGGCTTTCCGACACCTTCTTATGTTCTGGCAGCTACTTTTAATAACTTTGCCACAGACAAACGATTTAAGGGACCATGGGGTATTCCAGACGCAGAAAAACCTGTTGTTGATGTAGAAACAGCAGCCCACGGACTGGTAACTTTCCAGACAGGCCAGGTACTTTTCTTCAGAAATAGCTGGGCGGAACTAAACCGCAGAGAGGAGGTTTCCGTCACATTTCAAGGAAGCATGGCTGGTGGAATGATAAGACGATTGTTTGGCCGGGACGGAATAGATGCCACAGCTATAGATGAGTGTGAGCTATACACGATGGAGAATGGTCTTCCTGTCAACCGGGCGATTATGGTAGAACCAGACGAAAAGATGGGTCGGGAGGCAGCAGTAGTAAATTTTGTCAGGACAGTGGAAGGAAAGGAACAACCGTTGTCCACCCCGGAACAGGCGCTCATCCTGATGAAGATTATTGATGCCATTTATCTTTCTGCTTCCCAAAGACAACCGGTTGCTGTGCAGTAATTTTTTAGCAGCCTTACCCATTCTTACAGGTTAGCTTAAAGTTATGAAATTTTTCTGTTTTGCTCTTTCCTGTCTTGTTCTTCTGACTGCAGGGTGCAGTGTAACCTCCTACCAGAACTCTGCCGACAGGCAGGTAGAAAAAATTCTCCAGGAAAAGCAGGGACAGGTAAAAAAGTCCTCCGGGCAAATACCAGGACTAAGTTTTCAGACAGAACCAGAGACCAGTTTTCTGAAGCTGAAAGATGCTCTGGTACTGGCTGCCAGAAGCAACAGGGACTACCAGTCCAGGAAAGAAGATGTTTATCTTAAAGCCCTGGAGTTAACCAGTAAGAGATTCCAGTACAGCTGGCAGGCAGAAGAAAAAGGCAGTATCGGCTGGCAGAAAGATGGCCAACAACAATGGGCAGCCACTTCTAATTTTCAACTTTTTAAATGGCTGGCTGATGGCGCACAGATTACCCTGGACATGACAAAAGATTTCCTGCAGTTTTTCACCGGGGATAAAAGCAAATCTTTCCAGTCAATTTTGCAACTGAATCTTCTGCAACCACTTCTACGTGGTTGTGGCCGCAGAATTGTCCAGGAAAACCTTACCCAGGCGGAAAGAGAAGTTGTTTACCAGATGAGGTCGTTTTTGAGGTATCAGCGCAGTTTCTCTGTCCAGGTAGCAAGGCAGTATTTTCAGTTGCTCCTGGCAGGTGATACTCTGGAAAACAACCGGGCAAACTACCTTTTTCTCAAGCAGGCAAGGGAAAGAATTGAAATGCTTGCAGAATCCGGCCGTTTGCCACCACTACAGGCTGACCAGGCAAGACAGAATGAACTGCAGGCTTACCAGAGCTGGCTGAAAGCTGTGAATGATTATCAGTCGGGTCTGGACAATTTCCGTACTTTTCTTTCCCTGCCATTAAACCAGCCGGTGGTACTGGATAAGGAGATACTGACTAATCTTTTGGCAAAAGGAACTCCGGAGCCCGGGAGAGAAAAAAATGAATTTCTGCAGGCTGCTTTGTCCAATCGTCTTGACCTTCTTACTGCCGCAGACAGGCTGGAGGATGCAAAAAGAAAGGTGCAGGTAGCCAGAGATAATCTCCGCAACTATCTCTCTCTGACAATTAACCTGAGTAGCAGTACTGAAGAATCACAACATCCGACATTTGGTTTCCGGCAACCAACCTGCGGCGCAGGTCTTGAGTTTTCCTTTCCCTTCAGTCGGGTCCAGGAACGTAACGCTTATGTGGAAAGTTTAATTAATCTGGAGAGAAAGCAAAGAGAACTTTTTCTGACCCGGGATAATATCGCTGCCGAAGTAGCAGAATCGTATCGGCGTCTGCAGGAGGCTTACCAGACCTACCTTATTCAAAAGTCCAGTTTAGCACTTGCTGAGCGTCGTGTAGAAAGTACTGATTTGTTGCTACAGGCTGGACGGGCAACCACCCGTGATCTGCTGGAAGCCCAGGATGCTTTCATCAGAGCCAGAAATGGTTTGTCTGCTGCTGTAATCAATTATCAGATTACCTATCTTGAGCTTTTATGTGAAGCAGAAATGCTGGAAGTGGACGATACCGGTGTCTGGAAAGGAGACCTTTATGAAAAAACCACCAGGTAAAATAATTCTTCTCCTGAAAATAGTATTTTTTCTGGTCGTTGTTCTGGTTCTTTCTTTTTTCTTCCGGACAACATGGCAGAGACGCAGGGCTAACCAGGGTTTGATTACCTACCGTGTCCGGCCCATGGATTTAGTAATTTCTGTCCGGGAAGGTGGAAACCTGCAGGCTCTTCGTTCCCAGAAAATCACCAACCAGGTTCCCGGGTCAAGGACCATTCTGGAGGTTGTGGAAGAAGGTACTCAGATTACCGAGGAGGACGTAAAAAAAGGCCGAATTCTTGTCCGTCTTGATTCCAAGGATATTGAGGACCGTATCCAGCAGATGCAGATTACTGTAGAAAACAGTGAAGCAGCCTATACAGAAGCCCAGGAAAATCTTCTCATTCAGAAAAAACAGAATGAAAGTGATATGAAGGCAGCTGAACTTAAGGTACGCTTTGCCAGACTGGATCTGGAAAAGTATCTGGGTAGCACTCTTACCGAAACCTTTCTTCAAAACCCGAAGATTTCCCCAGAAAAACTTCTTGCCAGTAAGTCCTTAGGAGGTGAAGCTCTGAAAAAGAAAAGGCAGGTGGAAACGGATATTGACCTGGCGAAAGAAGAAGTTGCCAGGGCCCAGGACAGAGCCAACTGGAGCGCACAGCTGGCGGAGAAAGGCTACATTACCAAAACAGAACTGGAGGCGGATAAACTTTCTTTGCAGCAGAAGCAGGTTTCTCTGGAACAGGCAAACCTGTCAGCAGACCTTTACTTCCGTTACGATTTCCCAAAACAGGTGGAGCAACTTTACTCAGATTATCTGGAAGCTCAGGCAGAACTGGAGCGCACCAGGGCAAAATGTCAGGCGCGTCTTATCCAGGCTGAAGCTAATGTGAAAAGTAAAAGAGCCACGCATATGTTCAATCTTTCCAATCTCCGCGATTTGCAGAAACAGTTGAAAGACTGTACGATCGTAGCGACGCAACCGGGTTTTGTTGTTTATGCCACCAGCGACCGCCCCTGGAGAACAGAGACACCCATCCAGGCAGGCACAACTGTCAGACAGAATCAGGACCTTTTGACTTTGCCGGATTTCAGCTCGATGGGTGTGGTGGTGAAAATCCATGAATCTGCGATAGACCGGGTAAGAGTGGGACAGAAGGCTCAGGTAAGGGTGGATGCATTTCCTGACAGACTTCTTACCGGTGAAGTGAAGAATATTGCCTTGATGCCTGACCCGACTTTGAAGTTTATGAATCCTGATTTGAACGTTTATCTGACGCAGATTTCTCTTGACCAGGTCTATGACTTTTTGAAACCAGGGATGACTGCCCAGGTGGAGATTCTGGTGCAGGAGTTAAAGAATGTTCTAACGGTCCCCATTCTGGGTATCTCCTTTCGGGGGGAAAAAGCGGTTTGTCGTGTCCTGGAAAGAAAAGGAATTGTTGACCGTTTTGTACAGTTAGGAGAAAGCAACCAACAGTACATTGAAGTTAAATCAGGATTGAAAGAGGGAGAGGTGATAGTTCTTTCTGGAAGTACTTCCTTACCAGTTTCCAGCAGGGAGGAGAAACCCAGCGGTAAGCAACCCCTTCCTTCAGGTAGTGAGAAAAAAGAAACGGAAAAAGGCGCCGGAGTTAAACAACCGGTCTTTGACGAAGAACGCAGGGGGCAAACTGCTTCTGGTCTACCTCCAGAAGAATCAAAACCAGCAGTTTCTGAACGCAGCCAGGGCAGGTTGCGTCGGCCAGCTGTACCGGGTACTGAAGTTACAGAATCAGGTAATAGCAGGATTTCTTCACCTTCAGGGAGAGAAAATATCAATCAGCCATGAGTACTATCATCAGGATGGAATCAGTAAGTAAAGTATACGACCTTGGTGCGGTTAAGGTGGAAGCCCTCAGAGATGTTACTTTTTCTGTGGAAGAAGGGGACCTTGTGGCTATTATGGGTCCGTCAGGGAGTGGCAAAACAACATTGTTAAATCTTTTAGGTTGTCTGGACCGGCCAACCTCAGGTCACTACTACATCGAAGATACTGATGTCTCCACGCTTTCCGATGATGCTCTTTCCGAGATTAGAGGTAAGCGACTGGGTTTTATTTTTCAGGCTTACAACCTGATTCCGCAGCTAACAGTGGTGGAAAATATCGGTATCCCTCTTTTTTACCAGGGCGCCAGCGAAAAAATTATCCGGGAAAAATCAGTTGAGATGGCAAGACTGGTGGGACTGGGAGACAGGCTGCATCACCGGCCAACACAACTTTCCGGAGGTCAACAACAAAGGGTGGCAATTGCCAGAGCTCTGGTCAACAATCCTGCTTTAGTTCTTGCTGATGAACCAACGGGTAACCTGGACAGTGTTACGGGAGAGGAAATTATGCATCTTCTCTGCGACCTTAACCAGCAGGGAAAGACACTTATTATTGTCACCCACGATGCTAAAGTGGCGGAGTATTCCCGACGTATACTGCGGATGCTTGATGCTCGTCTCTATGAAAATTAATCCTTCTCATCTGGTACGGATTATCAGGTTTGGAGTAAAAAATATCTGGTTGCATCGTTTGCGGTCTGCCTTAACCATCCTGGGCATTGTCTTTGGGGTAGCTTCTGTTATTGCCATGCTGGCTATTGGAGAAGGAGCCAGCTATGAGGCGCGTGAGAAAATAAAAGAGCTGGGTAGTACCAATATCATTTTGCGCAGCATCAAACCGCCAGATGAGGCTGCTTCCCACCAGACGACCCGACTGGGGGTTTTTGGGTTAACACCGGATGATTTATGGCGCATCAGCACTATTCCCTCGGTAGAAAAAGTTGTCCCCACCTGGGAAATGAGGGAAGATGCCTGGTATTTTGATGGACATTTTTCAGTCCGGCTGGTGGGTACCAGGCCGGAGTACTTTTCTGCTACTAATCTGCGTCTGGCTCAGGGGCGTCTGTTTAACGAGATTGACACGAAGGAAAATAAAAATGTGGCCGTTATAGGTGCGACTGTGGCAAAGACACTTTTCCCGGCTGAACTGGCTGTAGGAAAACAGATAAGAATCAAGGGCTGTTACTTCACGGTAGTTGGTGTGGCTGCTGAAAAATCACTTACCGGCCGTAGCGAAGGTTCTGGTTTTGAGGATACCGGAGCTGATGTCTATATTCCATTTTCTACCAGGCGTCTTTTCTTTGGCGAATATGAAGCCAGATGGGTTTCTGGAATGGCGATAGAACGAAACTGGATTCGGTATCACCGGTTTGTGGTCAGGGTTAAAAGTATGGAACAGGTCCCTACCACAGCTTATCTTATCCAGCAGCTATTAACTGCTACTCATAAAAGACAGGATTATGACATGATGGTTCCTCTGGAACTGTTACGGCAGGCTGAGCATACCAAGAGAATTTTTAACATTGTTCTTGGTTCTATCGCTGCCATTTCCCTGCTGGTAGGAGGAATTGGTATCATGAATATCATGCTGGCAACTGTTACGGAAAGAACAAGAGAAATTGGTATCAGGAGAGCTCTGGGTGCCAGGCGCCGGGACATCATGGAACAGTTTGTGACTGAGGCTGTTATCCTTTCTTCCTCAGGGGGACTTATCGGTGTATTTCTTGGTGTTATTATTCCTAAGGTAGTCACCAGGCTGGCTGGCATGACAACCCTGGTTACGTTCTGGTCGGTTCTCATCTCCTTCAGTATTTCAGTAGGTGTGGGAATGATTTTTGGGATTTACCCTGCCAGACAGGCGGCAAGTCTTGACCCAATCCAGGCACTCAGGTATGAATAACCTGGAGTTCTATCTATAAGCTTGAGGTGCCTGCCACTCCCACATTTCCAGAGATTTACCACAGACAGGACAACTTTTCCCGGGGGATACCCATTCGTGGTTAGGCCAGCTCCCGCAATCAAACCTCTGTCCTTTTTTAGCCAGCTCTACCGGACAGCTACCGTAAATAGCATGGAAGCCCTCGTAAGTCTGGCATCCGTCTGAAGTACGACCACACTGCGAGCAGACAAACTTAGGTGTCAGCCTGGCTCCTTGAAGAACAAAGTAACCGGCAAAATGAACCTTCCCGCCGCATTTTAAACAGGTAGCACCATCCAGTTTAACAAAGGAAATTCTGGTAAAACGCAGTCCCTTATGCTTGACTTCAAATTCTTCCGGATAAGAAGAAGGAAGCGTAATCAGACGTGGCAGGACAATGTTGTGTCTTTCCATTTTTTCCAACACTGCGGGCAAAAAGGGTAAGACTTTTCCTGCAACCAGACTCCGGGAAATTTCAGTAGCCGCCTGAGAAGAAGTACTCATTAAAATAAGGATGCCGCTAGAAAGAATAAATCCTTCCAGAATACCCAGCCCTGCTCCAGCCAGCCTGTCAAGAAAATGCTTCCACTCTACGCGCCTGCGTAACATTTCAAAAAGAGTGATGGCTGTAAAGGTCAGTACGAACACGGATAAAACAAAACATATGATCTCCACCGCGATACCGGTAATGTTGAAATGCCGGAAAAGTCTTACCGGTGCCAGGTAAACAAAAGAACCCAGAGCAAGCCCCAAAAAAATACTGATTAAATCTATTAAGGTACCCAGAAATCCTCTTACCAGGCCCATCAATATACCGGCAGTGAGCATCAACCCCGCTACAAAGTCAATCCCGCCAAACATAGTGGTTAATCCGAATCACCCGGCGAAAAGCGCCATTTCCGGGATGGGTGTGGATTAATCTCCGTTAACTTTTTCCTCAGCCGGATGTACTCGTCGTTTGCCTGAAGTTTTTCTCTCAGACACTGGCGAAACTGCTGCCGCAATGCCTTGAGCCGGTCATCACTTTCAACTGTTTGCTCCTCAATCTGTCTGAGCCTGGTTATGAGTTCTATTGCCTGGCGATGTTTTTCCACTACCTCCGGGGAAGGTTTTGTCTGAGCCATAGCGGAAAGTTGACCCAGCAATATTGCCAGTCCCACTGTTACCACAATGCTTTTCATCTAAATTTTTCCCGGGTATAAAGATTTTAACACTTTACTGGAAGTATTATAACCCTTTTGCCAGGTCAGGGCTACATTTTGACACTTCCTGCTATTTATCTTATACTCTTTCCAGCGGAGAAAGACCAAAATTTTCTATCAAAGGAGCAGAAATGAAGATTGAAAAAATCACCGCCCGTCAGATTCTTGATTCCCGCGGCAACCCCACTGTGGAAGTTGATGTACTTCTGGAAAATGGCATCCTGGGCAGAGCAGCTGTGCCCTCAGGTGCGTCCACTGGAGAAAGGGAGGCACTGGAGTTACGAGATGGAGGAAAGGAGTTTCTGGGAAAGGGTGTGAGTAAGGCATTAGCCAATGTGGAAAATGTGATAGGACCAAAACTGAAAGGCCAGGTTGTTTTTCGTCAGCGAGAAATTGACCGGTTGATGATAGAACTGGACGGTACGGAGAATAAGTCTACCCTGGGTGCGAATGCAATTTTAGGAGTAAGCCTGGCATGTGCGCGGGCAGCAGCTGCTGCTTTAAGACTTCCCCTTTATCAATACCTGGGTGGCAAACTGGGACATTTACTGCCTGTTCCCTTATGCAATGTAATTAACGGTGGTATGCATGCTGACAATAACCTGGACATTCAGGAATTTATGATTGCACCGATAGGAGCAAAAAGTTTCCACCAGGCTTACCAGATGGTGGCAGAAGTGTTTCAGCATCTTAAAAAGATTCTGGACAAAAAAAATTTCACCACTTCAGTGGGTGATGAGGGAGGATTTGCACCAGAGCTGAAGGACAATGAAGAAGCCCTGGTTTTGATAACAGAGGCTGTGGCTGCTGCCGGGTACAAACCCGGGAAAGAGATTTATCTGGCTATTGACACTGCTGCTTCTTCACTATACAAAAAGGGGAGGTACCAGTTTGAAGGGAAAGAGCAAGATGCAAACTTCCTGATAGACTATTACGAGCGCATTGTTACAAATTACCCTGTGTTTTCCATTGAAGACGGACTGGCAGAACAGGACTGGGACGGCTGGGAAAAACTGACAGTGCGGCTGGGTAAAAAGGTACAGCTGATAGGTGATGACATTTTTGTCACCAATCCGTCTATCCTTGTGCAGGGTATCCAGCGGGGTGTTGCCAATGCTATTTTAGTTAAAGTAAACCAGATTGGTTCCCTGAGTGAAACTCTTGATACTGTGGAACTGGCACAAAGGTCCGGCTATAAGGTAGTTATCTCGCACCGGAGTGGCGAAACAGAAGATAGCTTTATTGCGGACTTAGCTGTTGCCACAAGAGCCGGCCAGATTAAATCAGGATCCCTCAGCCGTTCAGAACGTCTCTGTAAGTATAATCAACTGCTCAGGATTGAAGAAGAGCTGGGATTATCTGCTGAGTACGCAGGCTGTTATTTAGCAGAACAGATTAAGAGGAAATGAAAAAAAGGAAGAAGTATTTAGGATTTAAATACCTCGTTTTGTTCGGAATTTTTTTGATAGTTTCCAGTCCCCGTATTGGTAGCCTCATCCGTCATCGCCGGATACTGAACTTTTACCTTTCTGAAGTGAGAAGAATGGAAAAGGAAAACGAGAAGCTTAAGGATTACCTTGAGCATCTCAAAAATGACCCTTTCTATGTAGAGAAAATTCTGAGGGAGAAGTATAACTACATGCAACCTGGAGAAGTGGGAATTATTTTTGAAGAAGGAGAACAAAGCAATGTTCCCCATTAAGTTTATTCGTGAAAATATGTTTGTTTTGCAACAGGCAGCCAGCGTAAAAAACGAAAAGGTTGACTGGAGCAGGTTTGAGGAGCTGGAGAGACAGCGCCGGGATTATCTAACAAAGCTGGAAGAGAAAAGACGAACTCAAAAACAACTGGGGGAAAGGGTTGCTGCCTGTAAAACTGCAGGTGGTGATTGTCAGGGTCTTCTGCAGCAGGCGAAGGTTCTTTCCGGGGAGATTACCCTGCTGGAAGAAAAACTCGGCACAGTGGAAGAAGAACTTACCAGTTTAGCGGCTCGTATACCAAACATTCCCCATCCCGGTGTTCCGGTAGGTCGGGATGCTTCAGCTAACCAGGTGGTACGTAGCTGGGGAAAAGTTTTTCCCAGAAATTTCTCTGTTTTACCTCACTGGGAAATCGGGGAAAAATTGCAGATACTGGATTTACCCCGGGGAGCCAAGGTAGCTGGTAGTTCCTTTCCTGCCTTCCGGGGACAGGGAGCAAGGCTGGTCCGGGCTCTCATTAACTTTATGGTTGACCTGCATACCAGAGCTGGCTTTCAGGAAGTCTGGGTCCCGGCTCTGGTAAACCGCGAAAGCATGTTCGGGACAGGCCAGCTACCAAAACTGGAAGAGGATATGTATCGCCTGAAAGATGATGACTTATTTCTAATACCAACAGCTGAAGTTCCGGTGACTAATCTCCACCGCAACGAAATCATTCCCGAAGAACAATTACCTGTTTATTATGTCGCTTATACTCCCTGTTTTCGGAGAGAAGCAGGTGCTTATGGAAGAGATACCAGAGGGTTGATCAGGGTGCATCAGTTTGACAAGGTAGAACTGGTTAAGCTGGTGAAACCAGATTCTTCTTATGAGGAGCTGGAAAGTTTGGTGGTAGAGGCGGAGAAGGTTCTTCAATCTCTGGAACTTCCCTACCGGGTAGTCCTTTTATGTACAGGAGAACTGAGTTTTGCTGCCAGCAAATGTTATGACATAGAGGTCTGGGCTCCAGGAATAGAGCGGTGGCTGGAGGTTTCTTCCTGTTCTAATTTTGAAGCCTTTCAGGCCAGAAGAGCCTGTATCAGATACCGCACCAGTAAAGGAACTCTGGATTATGTCCACACTCTGAATGGTTCAGGTATTGCGCTGCCCCGTACCCTAATCGCTCTTCTGGAACATCACCAGCAACCAGATGGTTCCATTGTCATTCCTGCAGCCCTGAGGCCTTATCTTGATGGTCAGGAGAAAATAGCATGAGAGGGTGAAATGTCCAGAAAAATTAGTATCGCTTCTATTTCCATGGCTTATGAGTTAAGAAAACCGCGCTGCCGGAAAGATAATTATCTTTACGTGGAAAAGTGTTTCCAGGAGATGAAATCCATAAGACCGGATATAGTGGCGCTACCGGAAGTCTTTGCCCTGGTCGGTCTGGAAGGCGAGAAAAAAAGTCATCCGCAGGACTTAGAATTTTTGCGGCAGATGGCAAAAAAATACCGCACCTGGGTTATAGGTTCGCTTTACCGGAAGCTTAACAGTCACTATTATAACTCTGCACTGATTATCAACCGTGACGGACAGGTCCTGGCTACCTATGACAAGATTCACCCAACAGAGACAGAGATTAAGGAAGGGGTAATTCCAGGAGATTGCCTGCAGAAGCCGATAAAAACTTCCTGGGCAATGGTCGGAGTACAAATCTGTTTTGATGCTAACTGGCAGGAAGACTGGACCCGTCTGACAGAAGAAGGAGCAGAAATAATTTTTTTCCTTTCCGCTTTTCCGGGTGGTAGCCTTCTCACTTCCCTAGCTACCCTGAATCATGTTTTCATTGTTCCCTCAACCTGGAGTCTTGACTCTGGCATAATTGATAATACGGGTCGTTTTCTGGTCAAGACTGACCGGTTCCAGTGGTGGGTCTGTGCTACCATTGACCTGGACAGAACCGTTTATCACTGGGACTATCAAGGTCATGTTCTCTCAGAGATTAGAAAGCAGTATGGAAGAAAAATCACAATTGAAACCTTTGGCCCGGAAGGCTGGTTCGTGCTGACACCGCAGTCTGAAGAAGTGGAAATCAGTGAAGTGGAAAAACGTTTCTCTCTGGTTCGTTATAGGAAATACATCCAGCGGGCTGAAGCCTGTCAGAATCTTGCCAGAAAAAAACACCGCAATGAAAAGCCAGGAAAAAAATAAGGTTTTTGACGAAATCAGAAAAAAAGTTCAACAGCTGACTCCTGATGTTATTAAGTGGCGTCGCTGGTTTCATCAGCACCCGGAACTTGCTTTTGAGGAAAAGCTCACTTCTCAAAGAATTCAGCAGATTTTAAAGGAAAAAAATATTCCCTTCCATTTATGCGGGAAAACAGGACTGGTAGCCTATCTTCGAGGTGACAAACCAGGTGCCTGTTTAGGATTACGCGCGGACATGGATGCGTTACCAATTTCTGAAGAAACAAACCTTCCTTTTGCCTCCGTTTATCCTGGCAGGATGCATGCCTGCGGTCATGATGCACATATGGCTACTGCTTTAGGTGTGGTGGCTGTTTTAGTTCATTACCGCAAATTTTTACCTGGCACCATTAAATTCATCTTTCAGCCAGCCGAGGAGAAACCACCTGGTGGAGCCAGAGAAATTCTTACTTCCGGGCTCATAGACGAGATAAAGGGTCTGATAGGTTTCCACTATTTTTCTAATTTACCAAAAGGGAAATACTGGATAGGTGAAGGAAGTATCCTGGCTGCCACTGACCAGTTCTCCATCAGAGTTTCCGGGCGTGGAGGCCATGCTTCTGCCCCTCACTTAACTTCTGACCCTATTGTTGCCGCCAGTTTCATTATCAATCAAACTCAGACGATAGTGAGCCGCCGCGTTGACCCGTTGCAGAGTGCGGTTGTTTCTTTTGGCAGTATCCATGGCGGTGATGCCTTCAATATTATTCCCTCCTCAGTACATCTCCAAGGAACCGTAAGGACACTGGAAGAAGAAACGAGAAAACTGGTGGTCACAGCCCTAAGAAAAATATGTCGTAGTGTACAGTGTTTTGACTGTCGGGCGAAACTTGATTTTCAAAGCTATTGTCCGGCAACAAAGAATGATGTAGTTCTGGCAAAGAAGGTAAAACTTCTTTCTGAAAAAATTCTCAAGAAAAATGCTCTGGTTCAGTATCATCCCCTAATGGGCGGTGAAGATTTTGCTTTTTACAGCCAGAAGATTCCTTCCTGCTATGTTTTTGCTGGTATTGGGCGGCATTGCGGTAACAACCACAGCAGTACCTTTAATCTGGATGAATCTGTGCTGCCTGGTACAACCTGCTACCTGTCCTGTCTTCTCTGGCAACTGGCCATGGAAACATCACAAATGGGCTCGCGTTAATGTAAAGCTTCTGCCAGCTACAGGAATCTACCCTTTGCCAATGAAAAGCTAAAAGCTATTTGAAAAGTTGAAGTCGGGGGGGAGGGATTTGAACCCTCGGCCTCATGGTCCCGAACCATGCGCGCTTAACCAGGCTGCGCTACCCCCCGCCAAAAGACAGGTGCGCCCAGCCTGACTTGAACAGGCAAGCTTCGGGTCCGCAACCCGACGTTCTATCCAGTTGAACTATGGGCGCCTTTTCTATTATACTCTTTTTCCCTTTCCTCGTAGAAGTCCCTGCCAGCAGAATTAATCGCTACTACTGCTGGAAATCTGCGTACCTTCAGCCGATAGACAGCTTCAGGGCCAAGGTCAGGATAAGCTATCAGAACACAGTCCGTGACAAACCTGTGCAGAAAAGCACCGCACCCACCATAGGTTACCAGATAAAGGGCTTGATATTTCCGGCAGGCCCGGGCAATAGCCGGGGCACGTCTCCCTTTACCCATAGTGGCCCTGAGTCCATTAGCCAGGAGTTCCACAGTCATGGTGTCCATCCGGCTGCTGGTAGTGGGACCGCAGGAACCTATGACCATCCCGGGTGGACTGGGTGATGGTCCCATATAGAAAATTAGAGCGTTTTTCAAGGGAAAGGGAAGTGGTTTTCCCTGATGAATGGTTTCTATCATTCTTTTATGAGCGGTATCTCTGGCAACATAAATCTCTCCGTTGATTTCCACCTGGTCCCCGACTTGCAAAGCAGTAAACTGCTCTGGGCCAGAAGGGAAGTTAAGAATGTAGCAATTTTTTTTCTTCCCCATTGATTTTCCTTCAGCTCTAATCTTTTATAAGACCAGGTGTCCAACCCGGTGCGCCCAGCAGGAGAAAGATACTGCTACTGGCAGACCTGCCAGGTGTGTGGGAGCACTTTTAATATGTATCGCAAGTACGGTATGCCTCCCTCCAAAACCACCGGCACCGATACCTAACTGGTTAATTTTCCTTTTTAACCTCTGTTCTCTGGTGGAAAAAAATGACCGCGCCGGGGACACATTATCTATTTCCGCTAACGCTATCTTTGCCAGAAGGCATGCTTTTTCCGCAGTACCACCTATTCCTATGCCCAGAAATAGAGGCGGACAGGAATTGATGGCAGATTTTTTGACACTCTGGATGACAAAATCTTCTATTCCTGACCAGCCTGCTGCTGGCGGCAACATTGCAAGAGAAGAAGCATTTTCTGAACCAAAGCCTTTAGCCATCACTGTTAACCTTAGCTGGTCCCCCGGGGTCAAAAAAAAGTGGACTACGGAAGGAGTATTGTCCCCGGTATTGGCACGTGTTAACGGGTCTACTACGGAAGGACGAAGCCATCCGTCCCTGGTGGCCTTTCGTATCGCGTTTTGAATTGCTTCTTCCAGGTCTTCTGGACCATCAGAAATAAAATGAACCTTATCTCCACAGTGAAGAAAAATGATAAACAGCCCTGTGTCCTGGCAGATTGGTAGTTTTAACCTTTCTGCTGCTTCTAAGTTTCTTCTGATTGCCTCCAGGTAACTCCGTGCCAGGGGAACCTTTTCCTTACAACAGGCTTCCAGCAGGCTTTTTTTCACCCTGCCAGGCAGACGACGGTTAATTGCTACCGCCAGATTTGCGACCTGTGTTTCCACAAGTTTTAAAGATATTTTTCTCATCCTGCCACCAGATATAACCGGGATCGGAGTGGTAATGAAGAACAAGATTGAGTACGAAGTTAACATTTTCCAGGATCTGGGCTGGAACCATCTTTATCACAGTAATATGTTTAGCAGAGATTCTTTCCATGGACCTCATCACTCTGAGCATGGCTGGAGAAATCCGCATTGCTGAAGAATCAGACAGACCGCACCTGGGGCAAACGATTCCTCCCAGCCGCGTGCTGATGTAAAAAGAGCCCTTGTTTTTCCTGCAGAAAAGACAACGGTCAAGCTCCAGTCCATAGCCGAGAAGCACAACCATTTTCATTTTGAACCAGAGATAAACGACTGCCGGGAACGCTCCCTGTTTAATAGCCTTCCCGCTCTCAAGAAGCAGGCGCAAAATTTCTTCATTCCTTTCCTGTTCCGGAAGAAAAAGATTGACCATTCTTAACATGCGCTGCCAGATACCGGAGGATTTTACTTCTTCCATCTGAAACGACTGAATTAACTGCGGTGCATGCAGCAACATAAGGTTGCTGTTTCTCCGGGGGTAAACACACAAAAAGATATAAGAGCCGGGGTTAAAACATAGTGGTGATACCCGACTCCGGGAGTTTCTTACTCCTTTCAGTACGCCGCGGACCTTCCCCAATTTAAGAGTAAGAAGGTCCAGCAGAACACTGGTTTCCCGAAAATCAATCCTTTTTAATACAAGTGCTTGCGTACCTATGGCTGCCATTGTTCAGGTTTGACCAGACCCATGGAAACAACCAGGCTGAATCCTTGTTCAACAGTCAGCGACAATTCTTGAATGTTCTCCTCCGTCGTAAGTAAATAGAATCCGGTTGTGGGATTCGGCACTGTCGGAATAAGCAGACTCACCCATTTTTTCCCTTCCTGGTCCTGCCATTGTGCGGTGACAAAACCAATCATATACCCGAGTCCGAAGGCTTTGACCTTGACAACACTTTTGAAACTCCGGCTTTCCGGCCTGGAGACTGCCATGACAATAGTGCGCGAAAAAGAATAAATTTTGTTTACCAGGGGGACTGATTCCATAATTCTTTCAATGCCTCTGAGAATTGTTTTCCCCATTATATTATGAGCAAGAAAACCCAATAAAAGAATCAGCATCACCAGGCACAAAAATCCCAGACCTGGCAGGTAAACGTTTGGTAAAAACCGTCTTAGCCAGCTTCCTAACAGGTTTTCAAGAAAAATTACTGCCCGTACCAAAATCCAGATAGAAAAACTTACCGGTATGATAAAAAGAAGGCCTGACCAGAAATATTTTTTCAGATTTTCCATGGGAAAAACCCCCAGAAGATTTGAATGACCATGATGGTAATCAAAATGCCAAGCAAGGCACCGATCACAACCTCTTCCAGGCTGTGGATACCTCGCTGAATACGACTTTGTGCTACCCAGATAGACAAAAGCAAGACTAAAAAGGAGATGAGTGGCTGCTGGTGGAATGTGAGAAAGGAAACAATTGTCCAGATACTAAAAGATACCCCGCTGTGCAGGCTGGGCATGCCCCCGCTCAGGAAAGAATCTTTCTTGATGACCAGTTTAAGGAGGATTGCCAGAAATGTCACAATCACCAGTACCACAAATGTAACATACCAGGGAGAGGCTGCTATGTTTTCAAAAACTGACCTCCAGGAAGAAGGGAAGTGTTTGGCGACAACCAGGTATCCAGTGATAATAGCTGTTAATGCAGTGAGAAGGACTGCTGCGGCACTCACATCCTTTATCCTTCTGGCTTCCACACTAAATTCTCTAAAGATAACATCGGTGAACATTTCACAAACTGTATTGAAAACCTCGGCCACCATAACCAGTGTTGTAACCAGAAGGATAACCAGGAATTCTGCCAGGGGCAGGTTGAGAAAAAGACTGCTTATAATAACCACTGCACCTATCGCCAGATGAAGACGAAAATTTCTTTCTATTTTCAGTATCTCAATCAACCCCCTGTAGGCAGAATTAAAACTGCTGAGAATGTCACCCTTTCTGGAAAGGTTCATTTTTTTCCTTTTCTCTCTGACGGCTGAAGCTGTAGCAGATTTTCTATTTTCACCATAATTTTATCCTGTATATTTTTCATCCTGGCGTAATCCTGTGGTAGATAGTCAGAAAACCCTTTCAGGTGTAAGAGCCCGTGAAGGATTAGGTAAAGTAGTTCTTCCTCCAGTGTTTGCCCGTAACTTTTTGCCTGTCTGGCAGCTGTTTCCACCGAGATAAATAAATCAGCAAGAGAAGCACCTGTCCGAAAAGAAAGAACATCAGTTGATCTGTTTCTTCCTGTGAACATTTTGTTTACTCTGGTGATGGTTCTGTCAGAAACAAAAACTATTGCCACCTCCTTTACTGGTAAATCAATCAATCCTGTAATTTTCTGGAGTGCCATTTTTAACCATTGGTTATCAAACTTTACCTTTCTTTGACGTACGAGCAGGTGCCATATCACCTGTTTTTTGCCTGTGTCGCTGGTACGCATTGATTATCCTTTTCACCAGGGGATGCCTGACGACATCACGCTGGGTGAAATAAATAAATTTTACCCCGGCCAGGCCCTTTAAGATGGACTGGACTTCCACCAATCCAGAGGTTGCCCGGGTCAGGGGTAAATCAATCTGAGTGATGTCACCTGTAATGACGGCTCTTGACTGAGGACCCAATCTGGTAAGAAACATCTGTAACTGGCCAGCTGTAGTGTTCTGAGCCTCATCTAAAATAATAAATGCTTCCCGGAGAGTTCTTCCTCTCATATAAGCCAGCGGGATTATCTCTATAAGCCGGCGCTCTGTCCAGCGTTTCAGCTCCTCATACTTGAGCAAATCAAAAAGGGCATCGTAAATCGGCTGCAGATACGGTTTAATTTTCTCTTCCAGATCCCCGGGTAAAAATCCAAGCCTTTCACCAGCTTCCAGTGCGGGCCTGGTAAGAACTATTTTTTGAAACCATCTTCTTTTCAGGGCTTCAATGGCACAGGCTACAGCCAGGTATGTTTTTCCAGTTCCTGCCGGACCAATGCTTACTACCAGGTCATATTTACGCATTGCCTCCACATAAAGTCTCTGTTTAGGTGATTGAGCCTCCACAGTGGGACGCCGGGAAAAAATTTCCACTACTCCTGGAGAAACCTTTTCCTGTATTTGGGCTGCCGCAAACTGGTTTTCTGATTGGGCGAGGATTTGAAGAACATCTGCTTCTTCCATCACTCCGTGGCCAGAAAGGAACTTTTTCATCTGCTCCAGAACATAAACAGCTCTGGCTACGCTGTCTGTTTCTCCTCTGATTTTTAGCTGATTACCCCGTCCCAGGATAGAAACAGAAAGTTTGCTTTCCAGAAGGCGCAGATAGTCATCGGAGCGACCGAAGATGATTTGGGCTTCGCGTGTGGTGAAGAAAACATCTCTTGTTTCTGGCATATTACGGAAGCACAAGTTCCATCCCGACAACGAGATGGTCAGGGTTCTTCAATGATTTGCGGTTAGCTTGATAAATTTCTTTCCACTTGCTCGGGTCATGATAAACCTTGTTAGCAACACGAGTTAAGGTATCACCTGGTTTCACCCGGTAGGTGCGTTTTTCTTTCACCGCTGGTTGTTCAGGAAGTATCGGCTCCTCCGGTGGAGCCAACCTTCGTGTCGCTCTTTCCCGGTTAATCTCAGCCATAAGTTGGTTGGTCATAGCAATAGCTTTTTCACTGAGTTCATTAGCCTTGTTAATAGCCTCGTTGGCTTTTCTAATGGCATTGTTGGCTGCATCTGTAGCGTCTTTCGCTGCCTTTTCCGCGTAAGCCAGAGCGTCTTTCGCAGCCTTTTCAGCAGCAGCTGCCGCCTCTTTCGCAGCCTGGCTTGCTTTTTCACTGGCCTGGTTGGCAGCGTCTATCGCTTTGCTGGTCTCTCTGGCAGCAAAATCTTTTGCTGCATTTGCCGCAGCAATAGCTTCGTTGGCAGCCTGCAAAGCTTTGTTGGCTGTAGCCACAGCCTGGTTGGCGGCATCCAGAGCCTGTCTGGCATAATTATCACTTTCTTTACTGACCTCCAGGCTGGTTTCAGCGATGGCTTTCGCCTGTTTCAGCTGGGTTCGTACCGCTGTTTCGTCTTCAGGAGCAAGGGGTTTCTGGGCCAGAGTAAAGCAACCAGATAAAAGAGTGGCTGCTAAACCTATGAATCCAGCTTTGACTAAATTTCCACCTGCGATGCTATCTTTCCTGATTTTTCTCATGCAAGCCCCTTTGTTTTATGTTGAAGGCAACTGCAAACGAATACGATTTTCTTTCAAAAGTATTTCGTTAACCTCTCCTGGTGCCTGTGTCAGCAGACACACACCCTTCTGAGTTTTCGGAAAGGCTATTACTTCCCTGATAGAATTTTCTCCAAGAAAAAGCATAACCAGCCGGTCCAGACCAAGAGCTATACCTCCATGGGGAGGAGCGCCAAAATCAAGGCATTCAAGTAAAAAGCCAAACTGCTGTTCATATTTCTCTCTGTCCAGTCCAATGAGGTCAAACATTTTCTCCTGAAGTTTTCTGGAGTGAATCCGGATGCTTCCCCCACCAATCTCTATCCCGTTCAGTACCAAATCATAGGCTTTTGCTCTGATTTTTTCTGGCTGGTTTTCCAGACTTTCTATACTGGCAGGGGCAGGGGAGGTGAAGGGATGATGCCTGGATTGCCACCGTTGCTGCTGCTGGTCAAATTCTAAAAGGGGGAAATTTACCACCCAGGTGAAGCACCATTGCGGTTCTGGCGACGGATAAAGTTTGTCCCCAACAAGTTTTCTCAGTTCGCCCAGGACAGGTAAAATTTTATCCGCAGCCCCAGCGAGAAAGAAAAGGAGACCGTTATCACTTTCAGCAGGTGGTCGCAAATTTTCCACTATCTTTTCTTCCAGAAACTTCTTAAAAGGTGATTGAATATCGTTCTGGCGGAAACGTATCCAGCCCAGACCGCCGAGTCCACGTTGTCTCACAAGCTGGTGGTATTCTTCCACATCTGAGGTAGAAACTTTCTGTCCATCAGGGACCATAAACCCCTGGACAATTCCACCTTCCTCTATAGTTTTCCTGATAACCTCAATCCTGGTCTCCTGAAACACACCGGTAAAGTTTTTCAGTTTCAGGTCAAACCGAAGGTCCGGTTTATCTGTTCCGTATTCCTCCATCGCCTGCTGATATTCTATCCGCGGAAAAGGAATCTGCAAATCGTAACCGAAGGCTTTTCTGGCAGCATATTTCAACAGTTTTTCGGTAATATCAATAACATCTGCTTCTTCCACAAAAGACATTTCCAGGTCAATCTGGGTAAACTCCGGTTGTCTGTCTGCCCTGAGGTCTTCGTCACGGAAACACCGGGCAATCTGAAAATAGCGGTCAAAACCCGCCACCATAAGAATCTGCTTGAAAAGCTGGGGAGACTGGGGTAGAGCATAAAACCTGCCAGGATTAAGTCTGGAGGGAACAATGAAATCTCTGGCTCCTTCCGGGGTACTTCTGGTCAAAATGGGAGTTTCAATTTCTACAAAATCTTCCCCTGTCAGAAATTCGCGCACAGCCTGGGTAAATTTCGCCCGTGCCAGAAGATTTGCCTGCATTTTTGGCCGCCGCAGGTCAAGAAACCGGTAAGCCAGACGGATATTTTCCCCAATCTGAATGTTATCGGTTAATTCAAAAGGCAGGTTCCTGGCACGGTTAAGAACGTCTATCTGGTTGATTTTCACCTCCACCTGGCCGGTGGAAATCTTTGGATTCACCATTTCCGGTGGCCTGAGAATTACTTCTCCTGCAACTCTAATCACCCACTCGCTCCTCACTTCTTTTAATATGGATGACACTTCCGGAGGCATCTCCGCCGGTGAGCACACCAGTTGTACCACTCCGTACCTGTCCCTTAAATCAATAAACTTAAGCAGTCCGTGGTCTCTCACAGACTGTACCCAGCCGCTCAGAATAACCTTTTCTCCTGCGTTTGACTTATTCAACTGTCCACAGTTATGAGTTCTCAGCATATTAGTTCCTTTATCTTTTGAAAGGATTCTGAGAGAGGTAGAGTATGTTGTTCTCTGGTCTCCATATTTTTCAACAATATTTTCTCCCCGGAAAGCTCATCTTCACCGAAAAACAAACACCATTTTACCTTCTCCCGGCTGGCTGCCTGCAGGTGATTTTTTAAGGGACGTTCCTCAAAATCAACCTCCACAGGGATTCCCTGTTTTCTCAATTCGGCAAGGAAGGAAAAGCCGAAAAGCCGAGCCTTATCACCAAGAAAAAATGCCCTGAGCAATACCTGCTCTTTTGCTGGTGTGGAAACTATATTCATCAACCGTTCCAGTCCAATGGCAAACCCCACTGCTGGTATCTGTGGGCCGCCAAAACTGGCGACCAGTGTGTCATAGCGGCCTCCTGCTGCCAGGGCACCGGGGTCGTTTCCAGCTGTAACCTCAAATACTGTGCCGGTGTAATAATCAAGACCCCGTACAAGATGTTCATCAACCAGCAGTTTGGTATCCATTTTGTTCAAGGTGGATAATACCAGCTGGTAATGCTGCTGGCAGGCAGGGCACAGATGTTTAACCGGTGAAGGGGCGCTCTTAAAGATTTCCAGACAGGAAACGTTTTTACAGTCAAAAACGCGTAATGTATTCTTTTCCAGTCTTCGTACACAGTCCGGACAAAGGTTTTCCCGGTATGGCTGTAAAAAATTTCTTAGGAGCCGAGAATAAGCCTGCTGACAGGAAATACAGCCCAGCGAATTTACGCGTAGCAGCGGCTGAGAGAGTCCTGCAGTTTGAAGAAGTAAAATCAACAGGGAAATAACTTCCACATCAAACAGAGGATGCTTACCACCGAAAACTTCCACCCCCAACTGGTAGAACTGTCTGTATCTGCCACGCTGCGGTCGGTCGTATCTGAACATGGGTCCCTGATACCAGAAACGCGTAATCCTCCTGACCTGGTAATACTTTGCCTGGACGTAAGCGCGTACCACAGAAGCTGTCCCTTCAGGCCTGAGGGCTAAATGCCTGCCTTTCCTGTCGTAAAAGGTGTACATTTCCTTTTCCACAATATCTGTTGCTTCCCCTACGCTGCGTTCAAAAAGTGCCTTCTCCTCCACCAGAGGAGTTCTTATCTCCTTGTATCCATATTCCTGGAGTAGCAATCGTGCCTTCTCCTCAAAGAAATGCCACCGCTGTAGTTGCTCCGGTAGCAGGTCCTGCATTCCCCGGACAGTTTTATATATTTCCATTTTTCTTCCTTTTAATTTATCATAAAAGCTTGAGGGCAGCAACCATGGCCCTTAAGAACTGCTGTTTTGACACCGCATGTTTTTGGGTTATAATGTAATCACACTGGAGGTAGGGAAAAATGTACCAGGGAGAATCCAATGCTGGAAAAAAGTGTTAAAATGGAGATTGAAAAAGAGTTAGGAAGGCATGAAAAGGATACCGGTTCCCCTGAAGTTCAGATAGGTTTGCTGACAAAGAGGATTGAAGCGCTGAACCAGCACTTCAAAATCCACAGGAAGGATACCAATTCCAGGCGAGGATTTTTGAAACTTATTGGTCGCAGACGCCGCCTGCTGCGGTATCTTCAGCTTACTGCTCCAGACCGGTACCAGGAGGTTGTGAAAAAATTAGGTTTACGTAAGTGAGAGAAAGCTACTGCCAGATGGAAAGAATAGAAATTGAAGTCGGTGGAAAAAAAATAATCCTGGAAAGGGGGTATGTTGCCAGGCAGGCTCATGGAGCTATCTGGGTGCAGTGCGGAGATACGATTGTTTTGACTACCGCCGTCGCCTCAGAAGAACCAAAGCAGGAGGTAGACTTTTTCCCTCTGATGTGCGAGTATCGGGAGCAAACTTCTGCAGCAGGAAAAATTCCTGGTGGTTTTTTTAAGAGGGAAGGCCGGCCCACGGAAAGAGAAATTCTTACTTCCAGGGTTATTGACAGATCTATCCGTCCTCTTTTCCCGGAGACTTACCGCCATGAAGTTCAGATAACCAGTATGTTACTTTCCGCGGATGCGGAGAATGACCCGGATATACTTGCCATCCTTGGTGCCTCGGCAGCTCTCTGCAGTTCACCGATACCTTTTCAGGGACCGGTGGCTGCTGTAAGAGTCGGTTTCCTTGACGAGCAGTTTATCATCAATCCTGGTCTTTCCGTCCTGGAAAAAAGCAAAATAAATCTCCTTTTGAGCGCAACAGAAAATTCCATTATTATGATGGAAGGTAGCTGTCAGGAAGTTAGCGAGGATAAGTTTTTGGAAGCAGTATCCTTCGGTCTGAAACATCTGCTTAATCTCATATCCTGCCAGAAGGAGTGGATACAGGAGAAAAATTTTACTCCGCCAGCACAGAATTCCACCTGGTACCAGAAAGCCGGGGAATTTTTATCCGGCCGGATTGACAGGGCTTACCAGTATCCGGAAAAAGCTACCCGGAGCAAGTTTTATAAAACATTAAAAGAGGAATTCATTGCCAGCTGTCCGGAGGAAGAAGTGAAATTAGCCTCGGATATCTATGAGACTGTACTGGAGAAAAAAATAAGGTCTCTAATTTTAAATAGTGGCCGCAGACTGGATGGACGGTCGTTTACGGAAGTTCGGCCGATTGATATTAAGGTTGGACTTCTCCCAAGAAACCATGGTTCTGCTCTTTTTACCCGTGGTCAGACCCAGTGCATTGCCTCGGTAACACTGGGAGCAAAACACGATGAGCAAAGGATAGATGGTCTTTTTGAGGAGACAACCAAGCGTTTTATGCTGCACTATAATTTTCCTCCTTTCTGTGTGGGGGAGGCTGTCCCGATGCGTTCCCCTTCCCGGCGAGAGATTGGACATGGAGCGCTGGCTGAACGTTCTCTATCTTTTGTTATTCCTTCTGAAGATATTTTCCCTTACACGATAAGAATTGTCGCCAACATTCTTGAATCCAATGGCTCCTCGTCTATGGCAACAGTCTGCGCAGGAAGTTTAGCCCTCATGGATGCCGGTGTACCAATTTCCCGGCATGTCTCCGGGGTGGCTCTGGGAATGATTATGGAAGGTGATAAATACGTCATTTTGACAGATATTGCGGGTGAAGAAGACCATTATGGAGACGTGGACCTTAAGGTTGCCGGGACATCTTCCGGTATTACGGGTTTTCAACTTGATGTCAAAACCAGTGCTTTCACCTTAGATATTCTGGCAAAAGCCCTCCAGCAGAGCCAGAAAGCCCGGCTGGAGATTTTAGAAAAAATGAACGCGGTACTTCCTGCTGCCCGGACCGGGATTTCTCCGTATGCTCCCAAAATTGTAACCTTCAAGATTAAGCCAGAAAAGATTGGTCTGGTCATCGGTCCTGGCGGCAAAACCATTAGAAGTATTATTGAAAAAACTGGAGTAGAAATTGACGTGGAAGATGATGGTACAGTTCACATCTCTTCTCCTCATGCTGCTGCCTGCCAGCAGGCCCAGGCAGAGATTCTTTCCCTTACTGAGGAACCAGCTGTGGGTAAGATTTACAATGGTATCGTGACAAAGATTTTGCCATTTGGTGCGCTGGTGAAAATTCTACCATCTCAAGAGGGTATGGTCCACATCTCCGAGCTTGCACCCCACCGCGTGGAATCAGTGGAAGACGTTTTATCAGTGGGGTCAGAAATCAGAGTGAAGGTTATTGGTATTGATGAAAGTGGTAGACTCCGATTGAGTCGTAAACAAACGCTGACTCCTGAAGAAATTGCACGCGAGAAAGAGAATGCTCACAAACAGGGACAGAAAGAGGTCTCCTCACACGAGAGAAAGAAAAGTCATAATCGTACCAACCGCTATCGGTAAGATATGATTAGACCAGGGAGGAAAAGATGAGTGGTGCTGTCTGTCTTTCTACAAAAAATGTTGAAAAACAGAAACTTCCTGTCCTGGGAGTTTTTGCTCCCTGTGACCCCAGGTTAGATGACGGCTCCAGACAGAGGGCGCGCAACATAGTACGGTTGACAGCTGAGGCTCTTGCCAGACATGTCAGAAATGTTGATGGTCAACCAGTACCAGTTGTTTACAGCAATATATTGATTGATGGGGAAAAGGAAGCTGATGCTGTGGCCCGTCAGTTTGAAAATGCTGGTGTTAAAATTCTAATTGGGCTGCCTGATACCTGGGCTTTCCCCCAGCTGACATTAATTTCCCTTATACAGCAGTTTGCTGACGATACCCCTGTTAACCTTACATGCGGCAACAGCGGACCGAAACCCGGTGTTGTTTATACTCAGGCATGTAGTGGGGCGGTAGCTCAGTATGGCCGCTTAATGCACATCAATGTTGGCACCTGGCCTGACACTGGCGCAGAACCAGTGATGACGGAAGCAACATTACAGGCACTGGTTGATTGGTGTCAGGCAGCGATAACTTTTACTGGACTGAAGGGTCGCCGGGTTGTCATCTTTGGACATGATTCTATGGGAATGGAAACAGCTCTGGCTCATATCATTCCCACAAGAAATACCTTTGGTCTGGAGATTACCCGTCTGGATATGAAACTTCTCAGTGATATGCTGGCTAAAAAAGCCTACAATGCCAGTGAACTGAAGGAACTTCGTTCCTGGATAGATAGGCTGGTCGGTCCGCGCTTACAACTACGTGACCAGGCAGACAGCGAAAGATTCAACATTTCTTTAGCTATGTACCTTGTCGTACGTGACCTGCTGAAGGACCTGAACGCTGTCGGTGGTGGTTTTATGAGTCAGCTGGAATGGGGATCAGACAGACGCGGGATACCTTTGCCGGTAGCTGACGTGATGGAATCTCTGTTTAATTCCACTTTTGACCATAATGGTCGGAAATCACCCCTACCTTTTGCTACAGAGGCAGATGTTCAGGGACTTCTCACGATGCTATTTTTCACCCATCTGACAGCCGGTAATCCTCCTCTTTTTATGGATTTTAGAAAGGTATGGGAGCCATGGGAGATAAAATTGCTGGCGGAAAAGATTGGTCTTTCTTTGAGTGGGCAAGAACTCTGGGAGCAGAGAGGTTTTGTAGACGGGGATAACTCTGGCAGTGCCTCCTTTGACTGGGCTGCCCTTCCCGGAACAGATGTAGAAGAGATAATGAGTAAGATTTCTTTTCCTCTGGCTGACGAAGGTTATTTCCCGGGTCTGGGAAATTCCGTGACATTCATTTCACCCGGGGGCATCCAGGGTATTGCTGGGCGGCTGGCTTACAGTTCGTTAACACGTACGTTCTCCCTTATCTGGGACCAAGCACAAACTGTGGAGTTACCGGAGAAACTGGCTAAAGCAGTCTGCCAGACTTCTACTGCTACCTGGCCTCATACCTTTGTGGTGCCCAAATTTGCCACCATGATGGAATATAAACACTACACACCAGCCAACCACTTCCATATGGTCTGGGCACTAAAACCAGCCCGCCTGGAATACTGGATGGACCTGGCTAATGTTATCTCCGTCACACCATGGAGAAATCGGCCAGCATATCAGGAAGGAGTGGATAGACCGCTTCCGTTACTTTATCTGATTAATGGCGGCGAGACGGCTACCAAGTTAGCCCTGGCAGCCAGAAAAGTTTGAGATTTGATACTTAAGAAGAATTGATTCCTTTCTGGCGACAGATTTCCATTACAGCGTCCACAACCTGTTCTATGGTCATACCGGTAGTATCCAGATAGTGAGCGTCCGGTGGGCAAATCAACGGGGCAATAGAACGTTGAAGGTCTTTCTGGTCCCTGGCAAGCATCTGGCTTTTTATCGCTTCCAGGTCAGCAGAAAATCCCTTTTCCTTTAACTGCAGGTAACGACGTCTTGCTCTCTCCTCCAGAGAGGCATCCAGATAAATTTTGACCTGGGCGTCAGGAAAAACCCTGGTGCTGATATCCCTGCCTTCCATTACCAGATGATGTTTCTTCCGGAAATCCCGCTGGATTTGCCACAGTATTTCTCTCACCGCCAGACAGGAAGCAATATAATGGGTGTTACGACTCACTTCTTCATCTCTAATTTCACGACTAATGTCTTCTCCATCCATAAGCACCCTGTACCCGGAAGGAGTATCAAAAAGTTCTAATTTAGTGCTGGCAGCCAGTTCCTTAAGCTTTGTGTTATCAGAAAGATGGACTCCTGCTTTTAGCGCCTTTAAGGTAATTGCCCTGTACATCGCCCCGCTGTCCACAAAAAGGAAACCAAGTCTTCTCGCCACTAACCTGGCGACAGTGCCCTTGCCGGCTGCTGCAGGCCCGTCAATAGCTACCACAAATTTTTTTGCCTTTCTTTCCAGTTACTCCTCCATTATTTCTTTCTCTTTTTCCTTGGATTTCTTTTCCAGTTCTTCGATAACCTTATCCATAACCTTCTTGACCTCCTCCGTGCCACGGTAGAAATCATCTTCTGAAATCTTCTTCTCCTTTTCGCCGGCTTTTAACTCTTCGTTGGCCTTGCGTCGCAGTTCTCTCAGTTCTACCTTGGCTTCCTCAGTCATCCGGTGAAGCACCTTAACAAGCTCTCTTCTTCTTTCCTCACTCAACGGAGGAACAGAGATACGAATAACACCTGCCTCCACCTGGGGATTCAATCCGAGATTACTGGCCTGAATGGCTTTGGCAATTTTGTCAGTAATAGTTTTATCCCAGCACTGGACAACAATTAGTTGCGGCTGGGGAATAGTTACTGTTGCCAGCTGGTTGATGGGCAATTTGGAACCGTAGTAGTCCACCAGAATTCCTTCCAGAAAGCTCACCGATGCCCTGCCGGCGCGCAGGCTGTTAACTTCCCTGGAGAAAAAATTCAAAACCTTTTTCATTTTCTCTTCTGTCTCCTGAAGAATCTTATTTTTCATTTTTCCCCCCTGATTTTTTTTCCGGTTCAACCAGTGTTCTCCGTCCCTGGCCACAGACAACTTTTTTCAGGTTACCCTTCTGAAAAAGGTTAAAGACTACCACCGGTACATTATTTTGCATACAGAGAGAAATAGCAGCCGCATCCATAATACTCAGTCCCAGTCTGAGAATTTCCTGGTAGCTGACCCGGGTATATCTTCTGGCGTGCGGGTTCTTTGCCGGGTCAGCAGAATAAATACCGTCTACTTTGGTGGCTTTCAGAATTACTCCGGCCCCAATTTCCACAGCCTTCAATGCCGCTGCTGTATCAGTGGTAAAGTAGGGATTTCCGGTGCCTCCCACAAAAATCACCACACGTCCTTTCTCCAGATGTCTGAGGGCTCTCCTTCTAATATAAAGTTCACAAAACTGTCTCATATCAAAGGCACTCTGTACCCTGGTATCCAGTCCTATTTTTTCCAGGGCACTCTGCAGGGCCAGACCGTTGATGACTGTGGCAAACATACCCATGTAGTCAGCTGTGACCTGGTCAATAACCTTTTCGTCCCTGCTGATACCCCGAAAAATATTACCTCCTCCGACCACCAATCCAATTTCACAACCGAGGTTGTGTACCTCTTTTATCTCCCGGGCAATATTCATCAAGGAATGAGAGTCAATCCCGGATTTTCCAGGACCGCCCTGCAGCGCTTCTCCAGAAAGTTTAATAACTATTCTCTTATAAATTGGTTTCACTGATTTCTCCTTGGAAAAAGAATAAATCTGGGACCAAGTTGTTGCCCTGTCTCAAGAGGGGCAAAAATTTCGGTCAATTTACAGGTGGTGGCGTCGCTTTTGTTACCCAGCATCTTGTAGATATTACGACAGGTTTTTGGCATGAAAGGGCTGAGGAAAACAGCTATCTTTTTTATACCCTCCAGAACCGTCCGGAGTGACCGGGCTGATTCTTCTCCATTGTTACGCCAGGGTGCTTTCTCGTCAAGAAATTTGTTGAGAAATGTGATTAGCCGCCAGACAGCTTCCAGGGCCTCGGAAAAAGCCAGAGATTCCATTTTCCCCTGGTAAAGATGGTAAATCTCCTCTGTCAGCCGGGCAAAGCCATCAGTCTGTCCCTCAGGTATTCTGCCGTCGCACTTCTTCTCCACCAGATTTATGGTGCGGTTTACCAGATTACCAAGGTCATTAGCGAGGTCACTGTTATATCTTTTTCTAAATGTCTCTTCAGAATATTCACCATCAAGACCAAAGGGCACTTCTCTCATGAGAAAATAGCGCAGGGCACAACTACCATAGTTTTTCAGGATTTCCAGCGGTGAGATTACATTTCCCAGAGACTTGGACATTTTTTCCTTGTTTACCATCCACCAGCCATGAGCGAAAATCGTGCGGGGCAAAGGCAGACCCAGCGCCATCAGAATGGCTGGCCAGATAAGGTGGTGAAAGCGGATGATATCTTTACCAATGAGTTGCACGTCCGGCGGCCAGAACTTCTCAAAGGTCTCGTTTTCCTGAAGATAGCCCACACCGCTCAAATAATTCAAAAGGGCGTCAAACCAGACATATATGGGATAACCTTCCGGTGTAGGCGAGGGAATACCCCAGGAAACATTTTGTCTGGTAACGCTTAAATCCAGGAGGCCACGGCTAAGAAAGTTCAGTACCTCATTTCTGCGGAAGTCCGGTTTAACAAATTCAGGATGGGACAGGATATAGTCCTGGAGTTTCTTCTGGTAGGCAGACAGCCGAAAAAAATAAGAAGGTTCAGCAATTTCCTTGACCGCTCGGTGGCAGTCCGGACAGAGTCTTTGATTTTCCACAGTAAGCGGGTTGACATAGTTTTCTTCATGGACGCAATACCACCCCCGGTATTCCCCGGGATAAATATCCTTCTGCTGAAGAAGATGACGGAAAACTTTCTGGACCACAGTCTGGTGAGAGGGTTCGGTGGTACGGATAAAGCGGTCATAGGAAATTTCTATCTCCTCCCACAACTTCTTGTAAGCCCCGGACATACGCTGGACAAGATCCTGAACCCGGCATCCGTTCCTGGCAGCTGCTTCCGCAACTTTCTGGCCGTGTTCATCAGTTCCTGTGAGGAAAAAGGTCTGGTAATCCTTCATGCGGGCGTATCTTGCCAGGCAATCGGCAGCGACAGTGGTATAAACATGTCCCAGATGCGGCTGGTCGTTTACATAATAAAGAGGTGTAGTCAGATAGTATTTCATTTGTTTCCGCTTTTGTCCTCGTAAAAGTTTTCTTCAAACGCCAGACAGCAGAGAAGTCTTCCACAAAGTCCTGTAATTTTGTTAACATCCAGCGGTAACTTCTGGTTCTTCACCATGCGCATGGTAATAGATTCAAAGTCACGCAGCCATCTATAACAACAGAGTAATTCACCACAGATTCCGCAGCCACCCTTGAGTTTTGCTTCATCCCGCAAGCCAATTTGTCTCATCTCAATACGGCAGTTAAATATTCCTGCCAGGTCTCTCACCAATTTGCGGAAGTCTATTCTTCCTTCTGCCCAGTAATAAAAAGTAATCCGGGAGCGGTCAAAAGAATATTCTACATCTACCAGCTTCATGGGTAACCCGTGAAGCTGTATTTTCTCTCTGGCAATACTGTAAGCCTGATGTTTTCGCTGTCGGTTTTCATTAATAACTTTCCAGTCTTCTTCTGTGACGGAACGCAGAACTTTACCCACCACTGTCGGACGGAAAAACCCGGAAGATTCTACAAAGAAAATCAACCGGCCATAGTCCTGTGTTCCCTGAGCAAACTCCACAATACAGTAATCACCTCTGGCAATATTCAGACCATCAGGGAGCCGGCAATTAATTAGTTTGTCCACCCGGCGTGTCTGTATCTGAACGATTTTCTCCATGTAAAATCCCGGAAACATAATTATCTTCTTCTTTGGTTACTGCAGGAAGAATCTTGCTTCTGGAAAAATAATAATTGTACTTTTCCTCATCTCCTAACTGTTTGTAGACAAGAGCCAGTTCCAGAACATACTGTTTTTTTGTCGGGTAATTTTCCAGGCACTGTAAATATAGTTTCTCCGCTTCCCGCCACCTTTTTTCCTGCACATATAAGCGGGCCAGTTTCCGGCAGAGAGAAGCCGCATAAGGATTAAGCGAAAGAGCCTGTTGATAAGATTCTTCTGCCTTTCTCAGCCAGGTTTTATCACCTGTGACAGACCAGGCCAGCACATAAGTATCTGCCAGGTAAGCCAGTTTCTCACTTCCCGGGTCAAAACTGTTTGCCCTTACCAGATAATCCATCCTTTCCTTCAAGTTGGCGGTTAAGTAGGCTTTGCTCAAACAGGTTTCACTGAAAGCCATCCTGACCCTGATAACACCAGACACTGTCAACAAAAGAATAATAAGACAAGAAAGAGCCCCTGTCAATTGCTGCTGTAGCCTGCTGTGGCACCGGACGCCCGGTAAACTATTTTGCGCCAACCCCAGGCCTGCCAGGAGAAAAAAAAGACTGCTTATGGATTCATCAATAAAGCTCACATCAATTAAAAAGTGCGCAAATCCTGCCAGAAAACCAATTGCCATACCTTCTTTCAGGGTAAGAATCTTACTCTCCATACGCACCAGTTTCCACATTAAGAACAGGAGAAAAAGGAAAAAGACGCAAGTCCCGATAAGCCCTTCCTCAGCCAGGGTTTCAAAAAAGAAAGAATGAGCGTGCCTGGCTTCCATTCCTCCAGGTGATTTAAACCGCAGATAGAAATGCCGAAACTGGCCAGGACCAACACCCAGCCAGGGGTATCTCTGAAAAATTTTGAGCGACGCCTGCCAGTAACGGATTCTGTCCTGAAAGGAACTCATATGAGGTAACAGTCCTCTGTGGTAACTGAAAATGAGCACAACTAGTTCCAGAACCAGCAATCCTGATAAAATCTGCCAGAAGAATTTTCGCGGAAGGAAATATTTTAGCGCTAAAAACTGCAGCAGGAAAACAAAAATCAGAAACCCACCAAAAGAACCAGTCAACAAGAGGTTGGCGACTGTAAGAAGTACCAGTAACGCGGAGAAAACGAAGGCTTTCCCCTTTAAGAAGCAGCCGCTGTAAGCAACCGGAAACACCATCAAAAGAAAACTTGCCAGAGCATTGGGATAGAAAAAAGTGGAAAAAATTCTGCCGCTTTGCAACCGCTGAAAGAAGGTAGGGGGTAGACTACTCAGCAACTCCGGACGAGCAGCCAGTTCCCTGCGTGTTTGCTCCAGTCCCCAGAAATGTTGATGAATTCCATATAGTGTTACCAGAAGGCCGCTACCTAAAATCACCCACCAGAATTTTTCTTCATCTTTCTGTTGTATAGTGCGCAGCAGTAAAAATAAAATCATCCAGGAACTCAGTATCTGCGACGGAAATTCGTATTTTATTTCTTTTACCGGGGAAAAATTTGCCGAGATCAAGCAAAGGCAGAAAAACAGAAGCAATATTCCTTCCTCTATCCGCAGTCTGATTTTGCATTTAAAACAAATAATTGTCCCTGCAGTGAGAAGGGAGAAAACTATATACCAGAAGAAATTAAAACCGGGATAGGAAAGACCATCAATAAGGAAACGGAGAGAGAAAAAAATAAGAAGTACCAGCTTTACCACCTGGCACCAGATATTTCTGTTCCCCGGAAGGTCAGTCTGACTGTTTATCTGTTCGCCTTTTTTTCTTTTCATTAAGTCTTCCTACAAGTTGCTTGAGGCTGGTCACGCGAAATTTTTTCAGGCTGGCAAGTAAAGTGTTTACTATCTCTACGGGAAGAAGGGGATTGGCAAAAAAACCAGAGCCCACCCCTACTGCCGAAGCTCCTACCATAATGTACTCCAGAGCATCAGTACCGGTGAGTATTCCTCCCAGACCGATTAAGGGTATATCTACTTTTCGATAAACCTCATAGACAGCTTTCAGTCCAATTGGTTTGATGGCTGGGCCAGAAAGTCCACCTGTTATTACTCGCTGCCGGGGTATGTCTACAGCCAGGGCAGAAACGGTATTGATAAGGGTTAGAACATCTGCTCCGGCTTCTGCGGCAGCTATTGCCACTGGAGAGATATCAGTAACAACTGGAGAAAGTTTGACGGAAATACACATACCCGGGCAGATTCTGCGCACAGAGTTTACTAATTGAAAAGTTAACCGCGGACTGGTAGCAATCAATCTACCACCTTCAATATTGGGACAGGAAATATTTAGTTCCAGTGCCTCAACCTCTTTCTCTCTTAAAAGCTCAGCCAGATAGCAGAATTCTTTCAGGGACGTTCCGCCTATACTAACTATCAGTTTTGGTCCGAGATTTCTCAACCGTGGTAGTATTTCCCGGATAAACGTTTCTATGCCAGGATTTTGCAGTCCGATGCAATTTATCATCCCGGCAGCTGTCTCTCGGAGCCTGGGCGGGGTATTGCCTGGTTTGGGACCTAAAGTTAAAGTTTTGGTAACAAAGGCGCCCAGCCAGCGGTAGTCAATAAATTCCCTCATTTCATAGCCAAAACCAAATGTTCCACTGGCCATAATAACAGGACTTTTCAGGGTCAGTTTACCAAGGTCAGTCTTCAGGGCAACCGGGTTTGCGGCCACTTTCTTCCTCCGCCTCAATTATTTCCCAGGCTATCTGCTGGCTGCTAAACACAGGACCATCACAGCAGACTCTCTGATAGATTGTTTTCCCGTCAGATTTTACCGGTATGACACATCCTGAACACAGACCAGTACCGCAGGCCATTTGCCTTTCTAAAGAAACATAAACAGGTATCTGGTGTTTGCTGCCCAGACAGCATATCTCCTTAAGCATGCTGAGCGGGCCAGCAGCAAAAATAACATCGGGTTTTTTTTCTGTTTTTAGACTCCGGGCAACTAAATCTGTTACCGGACCACAAAAACCTGAACTACCATCATCTGTACTGATATGAAAGCAATGGTATTTCTGCGGGAGAAGCCTGGTGAAGAGTAATTTCCGGCACCGGGCACCATAAAAGAGGATGGGCTTCTTATGAAGGTAAAGAAACTTCCTTAAAAGAGGGAGAAGACAGGCTAGACCTGTTCCCCCGGCCACCAGCCAGATATTATCCCGGTCGTTTCTGACAGGAAAAGGTGTTCCCAGAGGGCCCAGAGCATTTACTTTCTCCCCGGGTATTTTTTGAGAGAGAAAATTTGTACCCTGACCCACCACCCGGAATAGAATTCCTAACTTTTTTGGCGTCACCCTGGCAACAGAGAATGGTCGGCGTAGAAAAAAACAGGGTGATATTCTCAAATGAATGAATTGTCCGGGAAGAAACTCTGCTTTGAATTTATTCTGCAGTTCTAACCAGTAGTGTTCTGGCGCCAGGGGCTGGAGTTTCAGTATTTCCAGGTCATGAATTTCCATCAGCGATCCATTCTACCACAAAAATTTTTGAAGGAAAATAGCCTGAGTTGTTCGCCTGCTTTAAAAACCTCTTTCTGGAGGTTTTTGTTTTTTTCAATTACAACTTTTTTTAAGAAACTTGCTAACATGATAAAGGTGAAGTAAAATAAAGACAAGGAGGGGGATATATGCCAGAACTGAGAATCGGCTTCATTGGCTGCGGTGGGATTGCAGGTGCTCATTTAACCAGGCTTGCTACTCTCAAGGGAGTAGAGCTGGTAGCCTGCTGCGATGTAGTAGAAGAAAAAGCACGGAAAGTTAGCCAGACTTATGGTGGCCAGGTATTCACTGATTTCCGCAAAATGCTGGACGAGGTTACTCTGGACGCTTGCTTTATCTGTGTTCCGCCTTTTGCCCATGTTGGTCAGGAATTATATTGCGTAGAAAAGGGTATTCCTTTCTTTGTGGAAAAACCCGTTGCTCTCAGTCTGGAAAATGCCAGAAGGGTGGAAAAGGCAGTCCAGGAGAAAAAGTTAATTACTGCGGTTGGCTATGTCTTGCGAGCCTTAGATGTTGTGGACAGGGCTGTCAAGTTTCTGGAAAATAAAGAGCTGGGGCTGGTGCGGGGTAAGTACTTCGGCGGTGTACCTGGTGCCGGCAAAGGATGGTATTCTCAGAGGAAACTTTCCGGGGGACAGCTGGTGGAACAGGCCACCCATACTGTGGACATGATGAGATATCTAACTGGTGAAGTGGTAGAAGTTTTCGGTTATGCCTTTGCAGGAATTAATAAACGCCTTTACTCCAACTATGATGTGGAGGATGCCTCCACAGCAGTAATGCGCTTTTCCAATGGAGCCATTGGAAATATTTCCTGTACCTGGCTATGGACAGGCTACCACAGTTCAGTGGAGATTATTGGCAAAGGGGTCACTGTCACTCTGGAGGGAGGAACCTTAACAATAGATTCTGGTGATAGGAAGACAATTTACGTAAGCCGGGCTGACCCTATGCTGGTGCAGGACACACTTTTTATTGAGGCGGTGAAATATGGCCGTCCTGAGCGAATCAAGGCAGATTATCGCCAGGGTGTAAGGTCTCTGGCTGTTTCCCTCTCTATTCTTGAATCATTCAGGACTGGAAAACCGGTGAAAGTGCCGGGTGAATAACTATTTGCAGGAATAAGCTGTAGGATCTATGAAGTTAGTTAGTCTGTTACTGCTATCTTACGTTTTAGGAAGTATTTCCTTTGCTTATCTGGTTGCTTACAGTATCACCGGTAAAGATATCAAAAGTCTGGGTGATGGTAATCCTGGAGCTGCCAATGTAGCGCGTGTTTTGGGAAGGAAATGGGGATTACTTACCTGGGCAGGTGATGTAACCAAGACACTTTTAGCCTTAACAGTGGCTCGCTCTGCCGGGATTGAAAACTTAACTTTATTGACTTTAGTCGGGATAGCAGCTATTTTAGGTCATTGCTACTCTGTCTTTCTCAGGTTTAAAGGAGGTAGAGGAGTAGCGGTTATGGGTGGTGTGGTTCTCTTTCTGATGCCAAAACTATTCCTCCTTGCTCTTATCTTATGGTTTCTAATTCAGAAACTTAATCCCCGCTGCCTCACTCTGGTTGTTCAGGGTCTGGTAATATTTCTTCTCTGCCTTTTTTTACTTTATGGGAAGGAGCTTTTCCCGATTCTTACAGGTTGTGTCCTTCTTCTGGTAGCTACTGCTCTGATTATCAACCACGATGTCTTGAGAGAAATGAAAATATAGCATGGTTATCTGGAAAAGGAAGCTATATCGGATTGTCATTGGTTCACTTTTTCCTGTGAGTTATCTAATCTCGGCAAACATTTTTCTTCCCTTGTTTCTGGCTTCCTTCTTCCTGACACTGGTACTGGCGCTGGAGTATGAAAGATACGTTCATCCTGCAGTCTGGTCCTTTCTTCTCGGCAGGTTTGGAGTATTCAAGAAGGCAACCGGTTCTTTTATTGGTGAAACCCATTTTATGATAGCCTGTTTTTTTGCCCTGCTTGTTTTCTCCAGACCTGTTGCCATTGCGGCTCTGTTTTTTCTGACCTTCGGGGATGCAGGTAGCGCCCTGGCTGGAACCTGGTGGGGACAGACCTCTTTATTCGGCAACAAGACTGTGGAGGGATTAATCGGTGGTTTGGCCTCTAATGCCCTGGTCAGTCTGTGTTTAAGTTTTGTCTTACCATTACATGGCCTTACCTTAATTAGCGGTTTTCTTCTGGCAGGAATTCTGGAATCTCTGCCTCTAAAACTGGATGATAACCTGACAGTAGGATTTATCCCGGGTTTTTTAATGTCCTTATTAGAACTACTTTTGCGCTAATCAGCGGAACCGTCTGTGAATCCAGGAAAACCACTGTTCAGGGTGCTGGCGAACATAATGCTCCACCCGGGAAAGGAATAAGGCTGTATTGTTTATAATATCCTGGTCCAGATTTTCGCTGCGTTGCACCGGGTAAGGACCTTCAATGATTACCTGATGGTGACCGCAATCTTTCCGGAAGGTGAAAATTCCTATTACCGGACAGTGATATTTCCTCGCCAGGACTGCTGCACCTACTGGTGCCAGAACCGGACGGCCAAAGAAGCTAACCCGGACCCCGTTTCCTGCGTGCTGGTCAAGATAGATACACAGGCAGTCTCCATGACGCAGGCTAATTCTTGAATCCTCAATGGCTCTGCGCAGATTAGCTTTCATGATATAGCGCATTCCCAGCCGCCTCATCATTTTCTCCCAGAGAGAGTTTAAGTAGGGGTTGGTAGCATTGCGGATAATTACATTCATAGGAAACCCGAGACGAAGCAATCTCACCTGAAGAGCAGGGAAATTACCAAGATGAGCACAGACAGCAACAACTCCTTTGCCGGACTTAAGTGCTTCTTTTAAAATTTCTTCACCGTTAACTATCACTTTCTTTTCTATATGTCTGGCTTTCAGTTTACTCCAGGCAATCACCTCCAGTGCATTATGGGCTATTTCTGAGAAAAGCTGCCGGCAGATTTTCTTCCGCCAGGAAATTGGGCGCCAGTCACCAAAGGCTAAAAACAGATTGTGCAGCACACGCCGACGGCTTTTTCTCATGGTATAATAACCTGTAGTGCCAGCGAGTTTACTCAGAAATGGTAAAGCAAAAGCCGGGATAAGCCAGATGAACCAGAAGATTCCGTAGATTAAACCAGCAATACATAAGCGGACGATTACCTGCAAAATTTTTTTCATGACCTTTTTCCTAACGGGTAAAAGTACCGATTATCATAACACATAAAGAGAAACAAACTAAAATGGTGGGACAAAATAGAGACAATTATCACCTTGTTTTGTTTCCGTTTTCCTTTTACGGAAAAACCAGATATTTAATAGAGAAACACCTCAAGGGAAAAAACTTACGCTCTCTGGTTTACCTTACAGCCCATACCGGTAAAATAGTTGACTTCAAGACAGAACTGTTTTTGACATTAAAAGCGTCTGTTCCTCCTGATACTTTCACTTTAAGGTCCCTGGCAAAGAAACTGGTAGAAGAGCACTCCAGTAAGCGCATCATCTCCAGTGTAGAAAAATACATCCGCCTTGTAAGGTTGGTTTCCCGGTGTAGCCCTGATATTCCTGGTTTTTCACTTCCTGGTATGGTGACAGCTATCAGCCAGTTCATTCGTGAAATAAAGGTTCATTCCAGTGTTTCACATCTGAACTGGATTTTTTCCCGGGTGGCTTCCTATCCCTGGAAATACGAAGAAAGTAAAAAAAAGGCAATGGCGGCACTTAAAATTTTCTCTGCCTACCAGAACGAACTGGAAAAAGAAAATCTTCTTGACCAGGAAGACATTTACAGGAAGGCTTCTTCCTATGTGAAACATCTACCTTATTCTCACTTCCTGGTGGAAGGAGTCTATGAAATTCCGGCCTACCAGCAGGAATTTCTGGCCGCTGTTTTTACCCATATTCCTTCAGGTGTTTTTGCTTTTGTGGATGGTACTTCAGCCCCCATTGATGTCAGAACACTCATCCTTTCACAGACACTGAAGACACTGCAACAATTCCACACCTGGCAGGAAGAAAGTTTCTCTTCACTTCCTCCTAATGAAGATATCATTTGCTGGCAATTTCCCTCAGTGGAAGAAGAGGTTAAAGGAATTATAACTATGATTAAACAGTTCCTGGAAGAACACCCGGAAAGTCGTTTAGAAGACTGTCTGGTAGTCTTTCCCGAAATGCTGGCTTACCGTGCCCTTGTAAAACGTCTTTTTGCTCGTTACCAGATGCCCTGTGAAATCGTTCCGGGCGTGGCACTCACAGAGGAGCCAGCAATCAATAGTCTTCTGGATGTTTTCCATTTTCTGGAGACCTGGTCCTGGGAAGCATTAATGTCCATTCTTACCAGCCCATTTTTTCACCGTTTCCAGCACCAGCAGGTGGAAACATTTTCTACCTGCTCCAGGCTGAGATGTGAAAGCTGTGGTTATTTCCGGGATGATTTTCAAAAGGAAGAGGGCATTTATTTTGACTTGCTCAGGAAACTTCTCCAGTCCATGTCAGGCGCAGCAAGAAAAAGTCTTACTCAATGGTGCAGACACCTGGAGAATATTATTACCAGGCTAAAGTGGAATTCAGGAGACGAACAGGTTAATTGTCTTTTCCAGGAATTTCTCTTAGAAGTGAAATCATCCCACCGTTTTACCAGGAAAGAATTTGTAAACTTTTTCCGGCACGCTCTTTCTCTTATGGAAGTAGAGCAGGGTAGAGGTTACGGCGTAAAGGTAAGTGGCGTCCTGGAAACTGCGGGTCTGGAAAGACATCTATGCATCATTGGCGGTGCTACTGACCAGTCCTTACCGTTATCTGCCAGCAAAATGGATATTTTTCTCCCTGACCGGCTAAAGGAAGAGTTAAAGCTGGATACTTTTCTTTTACGGCTGGCCCGGGAAAGGCTTGATTTGCATCGTTTAACCCAGCAGAACAAGAAAGTCTGCTTTACCTATTCGTCATTATCTCAGGGCCGGCCTCAAATGAAATCAATTCTCATAAATTCTTATCCGGAAAAGGTCTGGCCTGGTCAGCCGTTTCGCTTTTCTTCTGACCCCCTTTTTACTCCTGACTTCTCGTGGGAGGAAATAGAGAAATTTCTTTCCCGGGACGGGCGCTGGCAAATCTCCGTCAACGGACTGGAGCAAATTCTGTGTTGTCCATATCGTTTCTTTCTGGAAAAAATTGCCCGTCTAATTCCTTACCGGGCGCCGGTAGTAGAAGAAGTTCCCCGTTTCTGGGGGGAGATTGTCCACAAAGTTCTGGAAGAAATAGGAAAGAAACAGCTGGGGCAGATAATTGAGGCTGGTGCTGTAAGCGAATACAGTGAATATTTCCGGACAAGATTGAACCAGTTGTTAATCTCTGCGAGTGAGGAAAGAAAAGTCTGTTCACCGCTTATCCGGACTGTTCTTCAGGAAAGATTACCCCTGGTGGTCAGTAAATTAGAAGAAATTCTACGCCAGCATGCAGGAAGGAAGGTAGTGAGCGTGGAAGAAAAATTTGAGGTTAAAACAAACTCCTGGATTATTACCGGGAAGACTGACAGAATAGAGCAAATATCAGACCAGGAGCTGGAAGTGATTGACTTTAAAACTGGCACCACAAAACCACCTTCTTACACAGAACATGATTTTACCACCAGGCATCACTTACAGTTACCGCTTTACATCTGGGCTCTGGAAAAATTGACAAATAAAGTTTACCATGGCTCCATCTGGCAGTTGTCCTATCAGGAAGATTCTGGAAGAGGAGAAAAAAAGTATCCCCGAAAGGGAGTGCTCTCCTACCTGGAAAGGATGGAAGACTATCTGGAAGATATAGCTTCCCAACTGAAAAGCGGGCAGTTTCCTGCCAGCCCTGATAACCGCCAGATATGCCAGATGTGTCCACATTTTGCTTACTGTCGCCATGCTTTCTAAATTTCAGGTTACTGTAATTGAAGCATCAGCAGGTACAGGAAAAACTCACTACCTGACAGAGTATTTCCTTTCCCTTCTGGAGAAAAAGAACCTTGCCAGAAGTATCCTGAGAATTATGGCTATAACCTTCTCGGATAAGTCAGCGATAGAGATGAAGCAAAGAATTCTAAAGCGGATAAGTGAGGTTTCTAAAAATCTTGGTGCCTGGGAATATCTGGAGCTGGAAAACGCTCTTCTGCGACTGCGTGTCTCCACTATTCATTCTTTCTGTCGGTTTCTCCTGCAACGTTTTTCCCACCATATAAAAGTAGACCCTTTCTTCAGTATTATTGACGAAAGTGAATCTGACCGTCTCTTTGAGGAATCTCTGGCAGCCTACCTCAATCAACCCCGGACAGATGCACGGTTTTTGTCCCTGACAAAAGACCTGTCTGTCAGTTCCATCATGAGATTCTGCCAGCAGCTACACAGGACTCATCCTTATGTTTTCCTGGGAAAACCACAACCTGCGCCCCTGACCAGTCAGCTGGCCAGCATATACCAGACCGTCCGCTCTGTCCACTGGCAACTTAAATCAGAAAATTCCTATCTGGACTTCAATGACCTGGAGTGCCTGAGCTATGAACTATTAAAGAACAATCCTTCTTCCCTGGTGGTACTGGAAGATTTTGACGAGCATATTTTATTCCTTCTGGTTGACGAGTTTCAGGACACAAATATTCTCCAGTGGGAAATTATAAAAAGTTTAACAGAAGAGTGGGTTTCCGGGCAGGGAGCCAGGGCGGAAAGCGGTCAGTCCTACGGGCTGTTAGTTGTAGGTGACCGGAAACAATCCATTTATTCCTTCCGTGGAGCAGAAAGCACTGTTTTTGACCTGGCTTTATCCTTTTTTTCTCCGCGGGCAGAAAGAAAACAACTTTCCATCAGTCAGAGAAGCTGTCCGTACGTTATTGGCTTTATCAACAGACTCTTCGGGAGTATTGTTCCCTGGAATACCCAGACGCTGCTGCCCAACCAGGAAAGGTTCTTTTCACCAGAAGACTCTGCTGTGGAGATTAAAATTCTTCCCGAAGGCAGCCAGAAAGAAGAAGAATTTAAATGGGTAAGTTCTCGTATCCAGGAGCTGATAGCCCGGGGGAAGACTGTCTACCACAGAAATGGGACCAGAAGACGAATCAGTTTCCGTGATATTGCCATACTGATGAGAAGGCGCGGTCCCAGTTTACCCGTCCTGGAAAGGATACTGATGCAGTCTGGGATTCCTTATCTTGTCGTTGGCGGGATTGGCTTCTATCAGGAACCGGAGATTCGTTTTCTTCTTTCTTTAATCTTTGCTCTTTCAGATGGAAGTGACAGTCATGCTATCTGGAATCTGGCTCACAGCCGTTTTCACCTGAGCAAAGAAAAGGTAGATTTCTGGAGACAGCGTCTCTCTTTCCTTCCTCCTGCGGAGCTGATGGAGGAAATTCTGAAGGAGATAAACTTCCGGGAAAATCTTTCCACCCAGCAGGAAGCTAATGTGGAAAAACTGTTAAGTTTGTTAGAGGGTCAATCTGCCGCCTCATTTTTCCGCAATGCCCAGAAGCTCAGAAAAGCCTGTCACATAGTAACGGAACCAAAGGCAGATATTTTTTCTGAAGACGAAGATGCTGTGAGACTGTTAACCATTCACGGTGCAAAAGGGTTAGAGTTTCCAGCTGTTTTTGTTATTAACCTGGAAGATGGTGCTGTTACGGACCATTCTCCACTTATGTATGAAAAAAATGTATCTACTTCAACTGGTTACTCCTTCGTTTTGAAACGGGAAGCTACTACATCTCAGAAGAAGTTCTTTACTGAATGTTTAACTGCAGAAGAATACCGAATTTTCTATGTGGCAGTCACCCGGGCAAGTCAATACCTTTTTCTTTCCGGTCTGGACCGACCAAAAAGCTTATGGGTGGCAATGACAAAGAAACTGGAAAAGGACTACCCTGCCGGTACCCCACAGAGTTTTTCTTTACCAGTGGAAGATAAAACTATTCCTGTTAGAGCAGAAAAAAAGAGTTTTCTGCCGCAGGTTACATCTTATTCCGCCACTGAACTGGAGGTAAGGAGTTTCTCACGGCTGCAACAGGGAGAACTGCTGCACCGTGTCTTGGCCGAAATTTCTAAAGGTATCATCCCTGCCGAAGAACCCTTCGTTTCTCAGAGGCTTGCTTTTTACTACACAAAGAGTCTCTGGAGGGGAAAAAAATCGTGGCTGGAGTATCTGCAAAAAATTATTAGCCTGCTTCTTTCCCGTCGCGAAATACTGCAGATTATTCTACCCGTGCCCGGTTCTTACGCTGAGTTACCGTTTGTTATTGAAAACAACAACCAAATTATCCACGGTGTAATAGATAGAATTATAGTAAGAGATAACCGGGTGCATGTTTATGATTACAAACTCACAGGTAGTTATGAGGAAAAATACCGGCAGCAGATAGAGATTTATCTTCTGGCTGCCAGAAAGATGTTTCCTGGTTATCGGGTGTGCGGAGGGATTATCATCCTGGAGAAAGCAAGAATCATTAATTTTTGATCGGTTTTGTGGTCAGGGCGAAAAAATTATAGAATTTATGTGGTTCAGAGAAAAAAATGAAGAAAAATATAAGCCTGCAAGTTTTTTGCGAAAAAGTCAGGAAAAGAGAATGCCTTGTTGGTATCATTGGACTGGGATATGTTGGTCTGCCTTTACTCCTGCGTTTTGCTGAGGAATCTTTTCTGGTTATGGGTTTTGATAGTGACCCGGAAAAGATAGAAAAGCTTAAATCAGGTCAGTCCTACATCAGGCATCTGGCTGCGGAAAGGATTCAGGCTGTGAGGAAAAATCTTGTTCTTACTACGGACATGAAAAGACTCCATGAACCAGATGCTATACTTGTTTGTCTCCCCACTCCTTTGAATAGTTCCCGTGAACCGGATTTATCTTACCTGAAAAAGGCAGCGGAAAACATTTGCTCCTGTTTACGTCCAGGACAGCTGATTTCCTTAGAATCAACATCCTACCCTGGAACCACCCGGGAAATTTTTCACTCACGGTTTGCCTCCTCAGGGCTGAGAGCAGGTCAGGACTATTTCCTGATTTATTCACCAGAAAGGGAAGACCCCGGCAATCCTGCATTCTCGGTCAGTTCCATTCCTAAATTAGTCGGTGGATTGACCAAAAAATGTACCAGAGCAGGACTGTGTCTTTACGGAAGTATAGTCCAGACTGTTATTCCTGTTTCCTCCCCGGAAGTTGCGGAAGCCTCCAAACTTCTGGAAAACATCTATCGCGCTGTTAACATCGCTCTGGTCAACGAATTGAAACTGCTTTTTTCCCGTATGGGCATTGACATCTGGGAAGTGATTGCCGCAGCCAGAACCAAACCGTTCGGATTTCAAGCATTCTACCCCGGTCCTGGCCTGGGCGGTCATTGCATCCCGGTTGACCCTTTTTATCTTACCTGGAAAGCCAGGCAGTATGATTTTCATACCTCCTTCATTGAACTGGCGGGTGAAATCAATTCTGCCATGCCTTATCATGTAGTAGAAAGAGTAATCTACGGACTTAACCAGATTGGTCGGAGTATCAAAAAAAGCCGCATCCTTCTGGTGGGTATTGCCTACAAAAAGGATGTGGATGATATAAGGGAATCACCAGCCTTTAAAATCTGGAAGATTTTATTAAATTATGGTGCCAAAGTCCATTACTTTGACCCCTATGTTCCCCGGGTTTTGCGCACAAGGCAGTTTGAGAGAAAAGTTTTTTCTATAAAACTAAACAGGAAAAATTTGAGTCGCTACGATGCGGCTATTATTGTGACTAATCACTCCCATGTAGATTACCAGCTAATTCGGTCCTGTGTACCGCTGGTTGTTGATACCAGACACGTCTTTTCCCGAAGGTATCGTAACGTCATTTCTGCCTGAGAACTTTTCGCAGGAGATTTTGACAGGGCAAGAAAAAAATTCTATAATTTTTTTGCGATGAAAAAGTCAGAAAAGATAGCCGCCTGGGTACTTTCAGGGATATTAGTCCTTCTGGTGGGAATATGGTTGAGTTTGAAGCAGGGATGGTGGATTCCGTTACCAGGGGTGCAGGTGGAAGTCTATTTTATGCGCCCGGGTCCGGTGCAGGCCCAGCTTGTTCCGGTAAGGAGACTTGCTAAGGGTAGCAAACTGGAAGAGCGCTTGAAAACTGCTATAGAACTGGTAATTTCTGGTCCGAGTGAAGAAGAAAAAAGAGAAGGATTTTATAGTGCGATCCCGACGGAAACAAAACTTCTGGATTGCCGGGTGGACAAAGAAGGAATGGTTTTCCTTGATTTTTCAGAGGATGTAGAAAAAGGCGGGGGAACCCAGGAAATGGAAGAAAGACTGGCGCAAATTGTCTTTACAGCTACCCAGTTTTCTGAAATCAGGTGTGTCCAGCTACTCATTGACGGGAAAACGGTGAAGTATTTTAGTGGAGAAGGAATTACGGAGGTAGAACATCCTCTCACGAGGGCTGATTTCACCCAGTTTAACCAGGGAGGTTCCAGGTGAAGGAAAAAATTCATCCGCGTTATGGTGAGGCCACAATTATCTGTGCCTGTGGCAATGTCGTTAAGACCCGTTCCACAAAAAAAGAAATCAAGGTAGACATCTGTTCTAACTGCCATCCCTATTTCACCGGAAAGCAGAAGTTTGTGGACAGCGCCGGCAGGGTGGAACGTTTCAGAAAGAAATATGGTCAAGGCTGATTTGTGTTTAAATGACGGATCAGTTTTACGGGAAAAAATAGCAGGGTTATTATCAGAATACCGGGTTTTGCTGGACAATATAACCAGGACTGCTGGAAAAGACCCCAGGAGCCTTCCTTCACTTCTAAAGAGACTGGCAGAGATAGAACCTGTGGTGCAGGACTACCAGAAACTGGAAGCTCTGTCTTTCAGAATAGCAGATTACCAGAATATGATACAGTCCGAGAAGGACCCGGAGATGAAAATGCTTGTCAGGGAGGAACTGAATGCAGTTAAACAGCAATATGAACAACTCCAGCAGAGTATTGCCCGGCGTCTTTCTCCCGGGCAGGCTGACGATGAGAAAAACGCCCTGGTAGAGATCCGCCAGGGTACCGGGGGTCAGGAGGCCTGCCTTTTTGCCAGGGATTTATTCAGAATGTACACTCGCTACTGTCAAAAGCACGGTTACCAGGTAGAAATTTTTAATTCTCATGTTTCCGAAAAAGGTGGATTTAAGGAAATCATTTTTCTGGTTAAAGGCAGGGGTGCTTACGGCCGTCTGAAATACGAGAGTGGAGTTCACCGGGTCCAGCGTGTTCCAGAAACAGAAAGCAGCGGTCGTATCCACACATCAGCGGCTACAGTAGCAGTCCTTCCAGAGGTCCAGGAGGAAGAAGTCTTTATCGATCCCAAAGACTTAAAAATTGACACTTTTTGTTCCTCAGGGGCTGGTGGCCAGCATGTTAACAAAACTGCTTCCGCAGTCCGTATTACACACCTGCCAACCGGCATTGTTGTCACCTGCCAGGATGAACGTTCTCAAATTCAAAACCGCAGCCGGGCATTAAAAATTTTACGGGCGAGATTGCAGCAATTGAGTAAATCCGAATTGAAGAGACGTCTTGACACAGAACGAAGGATGCAGGTAAAAACTGGTGACAGGAGCGAAAAGATAAGAACCTATAACTTTCCGCAGAACAGAGTGACTGACCACCGGCTCGGACTGACAATCTATCAGCTGGACGCTGTGCTGGATGGAGAAATAGACGAACTGGTGGAAGGCTGTCGGAAAGCAGCGGAGGAGATATGAAAAAAAGAGTCCGGATTCCGACGATTATAGTTTTTTTCTTTTCCCTGGCTATCCTTTCGTTTGCTGACTTACAACCGGAAATACTCAGAAAGGGCTTAACCCTGATAAAACTCGGACAGTGGCAGCAGGCAATTTCCTTTTTCCAGCAGGAGGTCAATTCCAATCCTGCTGAGGCACAGGCTTATTTCTATTTAGGGCTGGCTCAAGAAAAAGCAGGTGATGTAAAGGCAGCCATCAGCAATTATGAACGTGCTATCCAGCTGAAACCCGCGGAAGCTGAATTTCATTACACTCTGGGAAGGCTCTATCTTTCCTCCGGTGATGAGGAAAAAGCCCTCCAGCATTTTGCCCAGGCAGAATCGATCTCCCCGCAATCAATCTGCGGAGTTTTGTCCAGGCAGGAAAAACTTCAGCTGCTCACAAAACGTTCTGACAGGCAAATGGTGGAAGAGTGGTTAAAAAAGGAAGCAGAACTGAAGGAGGCAAAAGAAAAGGAGAAGTCAGAACAAGTTAGGCCGGAGCAGGAGCAAGCAGCTATACCGGAAGGGGAGGAAGAAAAAGCTGAAAAGCATGAGCCAGCCGAAAAGTTAATCAAGATCCTCAGGCACGGCAGGGAAAAACAGCGCCGTCAGGCTTCAGAGACACTTCTTTCCTACCCGGAGGGGGAGATAAAACCTTTCAGCCAGCTGCTGATCGGTTTGCTGAGACGGGAAAGAGTTCCAGACATCAGAAAGAATATCATTTCCCTTGTAGGAATGACTAAGACACGGGAAAGTATTGATACCCTTTTAAGAATTCTGAGCAATCCCCAGGAGCGTTTTGAATATAAGCTGGTGGCTCTTTCCAGTCTATCTGGAATCAAGGAAGAAAATGTAGTGACTTCCTTGAGATCTATATTGCAGGAACTGGTAACTGCTCGTATTCAGGAGAGAGAACAGGCAAAGAAAAACCTCACTGCTGTAGAAAAGGAAATAGAAGAAATAGAAACAGAAAAGTTAACCCTGGAAGCGGAAATTACTGCTCTGGAAACAAAGAAGAATGAACTGCAAAACAGAATTTCCGGTGGTTATCTGGAACCCGGACAGCCACCTGGTGTTCCCGGTTTACCTGCCATGGGACAGAGTACCTTAAAGCCAGCAGAAATTGTTAAGATACAGAAAGATATAAAGACTATGGAAAAACAAATTGAGGAAAAAAGGGAAAGAGTTGAGCTTTTAGGGCAAAAAAAGCAGGAGGCAGAAACAAAAAAAGGCAGATATGTGGCACTTTTGTCTAAAAAACAAGGCCAGCCAGGAGAAATTCAGCCTCCAGGCCAGCCCTGGATGCTGCAGGCAGAAATACCCGGTTCTGAGGAAACAGAGGAAGAAAGAAATCAACAGCAGTTTGCCCTTTCCTTAATTGACGCTCTGGGGTCCTTAAGGGACAGGGAAAGTCTTCCTGTAATCAGGAATGCCTGGCAGGAGTTTGGTAATGAAGAAAAGAAAATGTCATACAGTCTGGCGCTGGCCAGACTGGGAGACTATTCCCGGATAAACGGCCTTCTGGAACGTCTTCAGCAGGACCTTCCGGAAGGGGACACCGCCCAGCAAGCAGAAGTGACTTTCCGGGCAGCAGTTGTGGAGGTAGTGGGAGAATACGTCAAGGCTAATCAGGAACAGGAACTTCTGGAACTTCTGCAATATCTGGCTGAGGAATCAACCTTTCCGGAGATAAAAGAAGCAGCTTTAGATGCTTTGGCTTTTGTCAAGGGTGAAAAAAGAGTCAAAAAAGTTCCAGTTAAAACAACGACAGCTTCCCGGCCAGCTCCGGCAGGGGTCGCTGGAATGCCGGAATTTCCGGTACAGCCCGTTCCACCTCCTCGCTGAGGCTGCTTTCAGGTTAGAATCAGCAGGGGTAGAGGATTCACGCCTGGTAGCGGAAATCCTGCTGGCACACAGCCTGAAAAACAGCAGGCTGCAGCTTTACACTGAAGAAATAAGACTGCATCAAACTGCCGTGTCTTTTTTCTGGAAACTGGTGAGCAGGTGTGCCTCAGGAGTGCCACTGCAATACCTGTTAAACCGTGTGGACTTCTACGGTTTGCCATTTAAGGTTTCCACTGGTTGTTTCATTCCGCGGCCAGAAACAGAATTACTGGTAGCGGCAGCGCTTAATTTCATAAAGGAAATTCCTCCTCCTCAGAAAATTTTAGAAATAGGTACAGGTTGTGGTGCCATCAGCCTGGTTTTAGCGCATCATGTACCTACCTGCATGGTGCAAGCTACGGAAATCAGTCCTGCAGCTTTGAAAGTAGCCGGTGATAACAGAAAAAGGTTACATTTGAAGGAAAGGGTAAGATTTTACCGTCGTGACCTTTTCCCTCCCGGGCATAAAAATTTTGACTTAATTGTGAGTAACCCACCTTATATTCCCTCCAGAGAAATAGCAACTTTACCTGCCCCAGTGCGTAAGGAGCCAGTTATTGCTCTTAATGGGGGAAAAGATGGGCTGGGAGTGATAAAGAGAATTTTGAATTCTGCAGCTGCTTTTTTGAAACCAGGAGGAGTGGTTCTTCTAGAAATTGGAAACAACCAATCAGAAAGTCTAAGGAAACTGTGTTTTCCCGGACTGAGACTTTTCTGCTTCCGTAAGGACCTGGCAGGTATAGAGCGGATTGCTATCTACCGCAGAGTTTTAAAGGGATAGGTGAAAGCAAAAAACTATGCTAAAATAAAAGTATGGACAAGTTCATTATCTCCGGGGGCAAACCGCTAAAAGGAACAGTAACTGCCTCTGGTGCTAAGAATGCAGCCTTACCGATAATGGCAGCCAGTATTCTCTCCAGGGAACCAAGCGTTATTCATAATGTTCCCAGACTTAGAGATACAGAAACAATGGCCCGTATTCTTACCTTCCTCGGAGCCAGAGTTTCCTTTTCTGACAGCACAGTAACAATTGAGCCAGGCAATTTAACCCGCTGCACAGCACCTTACGAACTGGTGAGTACCATGCGAGCTTCTATCTGTCTTCTGGGACCGCTGGTTGCCAGGTGCGGCCAGGCCAAATTTTCCATGCCTGGCGGTTGTGTCATCGGACCAAGACCTATTGACCTGCATTTGAAAGGTCTTAGTAAGTTAGGTGTTTCCATCACTATGGAGAAAGGTTACATTGTCGCCAGAAATAAAAAGCTTAAAGGGACTTCTATTTTTCTCGGAGGTCCTTTTGGTTCTTCTGTTCTTGCTACTGCTAACGTTTTGACAGCTGCCACTGTTTCTGCTGGCGAGACTGTGATTGAGTTTGCCGCTTGCGAACCCGAAATTGTCGATCTGGCTATTTTTTTACGCCGGATGGGAGCAAAAATCAGGGGAGAAGGGTCCCATTTAATCAGGGTTGAAGGTACCAGGAAGCTTCATGGAGCCACTCATACCCTGCTGCCAGACAGAATTGAGACCGGTACTTATCTTCTCGCCGGTGCTGCTACCTGCGGGAGCGTCTCTGTCCGAAGGTGCTGTCCGGAAAATCTTTTCAGCCTTCTGGACAAATTAGAGGAAGCAGGTGTAGAAGTTGCTCGCGGCCAGGACTGGATTGGTGTTAAAGGCAAAAAATTTTGGAAACCTCTGGATATTGTTACCTGGCCCTACCCGGGATTTCCCACAGACTTACAGGCCCAGATGATGGCTTTTCTCACTCTGGCAGAGGGCGTAAGTAGCATCACAGAAAAGGTTTATCCAGACCGCTTTATTCACGTTGCAGAACTCAATAGACTGGGCGCCTGTATCTCGCTGGATGGTCCCAAGGCTCTGGTCAGAGGAGTAAAAAGCCTGTTTGGTGCTAAAGTTATGGCTTCAGATTTGCGCGCGAGTGCTGCTTTAGTTATTGCTGGGCTGGCAGCAAAGGGTGAAACAGAGATTTCCCGAATTTATCACCTTGATAGGGGTTATGAAAAATTTGAAGAAAAACTTACGCAGTTAGGGGCTCAAATTAAACGCGTAAGATAAGCTTTTGCGGAGAAAAAAATGAGAATACCTGTCGTTGTTTCCGGTGCCTGTGGTCGTATGGGGACAATCATTCGCAGCATGTTAGCGGAATCAACTGCCTTCTCTCTGGTGGGAGCACTGGAGCGTACCAACCATCCTTTACTGGGCAGGAAGCTGGAGCAGAGTGTGATTCTCACTTCCGAACTTCCACCAGGTGACTATGTTGTTATTGACTTCAGTTCGCCGGAAGGAACCCTCAATCTCCTCCGGCAGACAAAAAACCCTCTTGTTATTGGTACTACGGGATTAACCGAAGAGACCAGAAACTTGATGGAAAAACTTTCAGCCAGTACCGCTATAGTATGGGCTGCCAACATGAGCATTGGAGTCTATTGTTTTTTCCAGATTGTAAAGCGAGCAGCTGAACTGCTTAAGGATTATGAAGTGGAAATACTGGAAACTCATCACCACCACAAAAAGGATGCTCCCAGCGGTACAGCCAGAGAAATTGCCAGAATCGTCTGTGAGGCAAAGAAACTGACACCAGAAAGTTCTCTCCGTTTTGGTCGGAGTGGCTTCACCGGAGAACGCAAGCCTGAAGAAATCGGTATTCATGCCATGCGACTGGCAGACATTGTAGGTGAACATTCTGTTTTTTTTGGTAAGACAGGTGAAGTAATTGAATTATCCCACCGCTGTTTTAATCGGGCAAGTTTTGCGGCTGGTGCTCTGCAGGCAGCAAGTTTTGTCTGGAAAAAAAGTCCTGGTCTGTATACCATGGAAGATGTTATTGAGGAAAAAAAGGGAGAAGAAAATGTTGTCCGTGAGTGAACGTCTGGAGAAACTACCACCTTATCTTTTTGCCGAGATAGACAGATTGAAGAAGAAACTCTTAACCCAGGGACACGATGTTATCAGTCTGGGTGTTGGAGACCCTGATGAAGCCACTTTCCCACATATTATTGGTGCCTGTCAGCAGGCAGTAAAGAATTCCCGTTATCACCAGTATCCCCTCGGTCAGGGAAGTATCTTATTCAGGAAAGCAATTGCCAGTTACTATGAAAAATACAATAATGTTTCTCTGGACCCGGAGGAAGAAATTTGCGTTCTTATTGGTTCCAAAGAAGGTATTGCGCATCTTCCCCTGAGTGTTCTCAACCCGGGTGATTATTCTCTGGTGCCAGAACCAGGCTATCCTGTATACCATATTGGCACAATGCTGGCAGGAGGAAATACTTTTTTCTTACCTTTGAAAGAAGAAAATAGTTTTCTACCTGATATTTCCAGTGTTCCAGCCGCAGTCCTGGAGAAAACAAAAATTCTCTGGCTGAATTATCCCCATAATCCAACCAGTGTGCTGGCACCAGCAGAGTATCTGCAGGAAGTGATTAATTTTTGCCGGAAGAGGAACATCCTTATTGCTTATGATGCCGCCTACCACGAGATTTATTATGAGAAAAGACCTGTAAGTTTTCTTTCCTTACCTGGTGCCAGGGAAGTCGGAGTAGAGTTTCACTCCCTTTCCAAGACCTACAACATGACAGGATGGAGAATAGGCTGGGTTTGCGGTAATCGCCAGATTGTAAAGGCAGTTGCCCGTCTGAAAGAAAATATAGATTCGGGAACTTTTGAGGCTATTCAGGTAGCCGGAACAGTGGCTTTGACCGGTTCTCAAAGTTGTGTGCAAAAAATGCGCAGTATCTACCAGAAAAGGAGAGACCTGTTCACCAGCTGTGTGAGGAATATTGGCTGGTCTGCTAGAATACCGGAAGGAACATTTTATTACTGGGTCAGGGTACCTTCTGGAGATTCCATGTCAGCAGCAAGACAGTTACTGGAAAAAGCTCATGTGGTGGCTACTCCCGGGATTGGTTTTGGTCCATCTGGAGAAGGCTATATACGTTTTTCTCTTACATTACCGGAAGAAAGACTGCTACAGGCAATACAAAGAATGGAGAACCTATGGAAGAAAAAATAGCAGTCGTAGTTGGCAGTAAAAACGATTTGTCTTTTCTGGAGGGAGCCAGGGAAATTTTTTCTCAGTTCCAGGTAGAGTTTGATATCTTCACCCTTTCTGCTCATCGCAACCTGGATGAAACTATCAAGTTTGCCTCGGAAGCGGAGGAAAAAGGCTACGCTGTAATTATTGCCTGCGCTGGAATGGCGGCCCATTTGCCAGGAGTTATTGCTGCCAAGACCATCTTACCGGTGATAGGTGTTCCTTTACCAACCAGCGAAATTCAGGGAATGGATGCCCTTCTGGCGATTGTCCAGATGCCAGCCGGCATTCCGGTAGCCACAATGGCTATTGGACGAGCAGGAGTGAAAAACGCAGCGCTTCTGGCAATTAGTATTATGGCGAGAAAAAATTCCCGGTTGGCGACTGATCTCAGAGAGTATCGGAGAAAGCTAAGCGGAAAATGAAGAAGATAGCCATTCTTACGGCTGGTGGTGATGCCCCGGGAATGAACGCAGCCATCAGGGCCGCAGTTAGAATTGCCAGCGGTGAAAAATTGACTGTGATTGGTATTAAAAGAGGTTACCGCGGACTTTACGAAAAAGATTTTTCCCTGATAACTTCCCGTGATGTATCCGGTATTATTAATCTGGGAGGGACAATTCTAAAAACTATTCGCTTCCCGGAATTCAAGAAATCTGAGATCAGAAAAAAAGCCGCCGAAAATCTTAAAGAGGCTGGAATTGAGGGATTGATTGCTATTGGCGGTAATGGGACAGCCCAGGGAGCCCTTCTGTTTCACCAGGAAAGCGGAATTCCGGTTGTGGTCATTCCTGCTTCCATTGATAACGACCTCGGCGGAACAGATATGAGTATCGGGTTTGATACTGCAGTTAATACAGCTGTGGAAGCCATTGACCGCATCAGAGATACTGCTACCAGTCATGAAAGAACTTTTGTGATCGAGGTAATGGGCAGACACTGTGGAAACCTTGCTCTGGAAGTAGGCCTGGCCTGCGGGGCAGAAATTATTGTTGTTCCCGAAGTACCGTTGAGTTATGAGAAGATACTGGAAGACCTCAGGGAAGCTGACAGAAAAGGAAAAAATAGCGTGCTTATTGTTTTAGCCGAAGGAGTCACCTCCGCTCCGGAGATGACAGCTGTTATAAAAAAGCATTTTCCAGAGAAGGAGGTACGCTACGCTGTTTTAGGTTATATCCAGAGGGGAGGAAGTCCTACTTATGCCACCCGTGTTCTGGCAACCAGACTGGGAGCAGAAGCCGTACGGGTACTTATCTCCGGGGCTTCCTGCCATCTGGTAGGGGTAAAAGCTGGTCGTTTAGTACATTTGCCTGTCAGTGAAGCACTGGCTACTGGCTACTCAGCGCCACTGGAAAATCTAAAATTAGCACGCCTTCTTTCAATTTGAAGCCGCTGCAGAAAGACGGTACAGATTTTTCCAGGAAAAACAACTTCTATGTTAAAATGGTAAACAATTAAGGAGGGTATATGCGCAGCGACCAGATGAAAAAAGGATTTTTAAGAGCACCCCACCGAAGCCTTTTGAAGGCTATGGGCTACACTGAGGAAGAGTTTAAACGTCCTTTAATCGGTGTTGCCAATTCTGGTAATGAAATTATTCCCGGACATATCCACCTGGATAAGATTACAGAAGCAGTCAAAGCCGGAATAACACTGGCTGGAGGAACCCCGGTGGAATTCAGAACCATCGGTGTATGTGATGGTATTGCTATGGGACACGAGGGAATGAAGTACAGTCTTGTCTCCAGAGAGATAATTGCTGATTCTATAGAAATTATGGCCATGGCTCATCCTTTTGATGGACTGGTCCTGGTAGCCAGTTGCGATAAGATTGTTCCCGGTATGCTGATGGCTTTACTCAGGTTGAATATACCGGGAATTTTTATTGGTGGCGGACCCATGGCTGCAGGCAGGCTTCCCTCCGGGGAAACAGTTGATTTAATCTCTGTCTTTGAAGGGGTTGGCCGCGTCTCCAGTGGAGAGATAAAGGAAGACAGGTTGAGTTTGATTGAAGACAACGCCTGTCCAGGTTGCGGCAGTTGTTCTGGAATGTTTACAGCTAACTCTATGAATTGTCTGGCTGAAGTGCTGGGTTTGACACTGCCCGGTAACGGAACAGTCTTGGCTAACACTTCCCGGCGTATACAGTTAGCCAAAAAAGCAGGTATGGCAGTGATGGAGCTGGTGCGAAAAAATTGTAGACCTAAGGATATAGTAAGCCAGGCAAGTTTCCGGAATGCTATCAGGGTGGATATGGCTTTGGGCGCTTCTACCAACACAGTTTTGCATTTGCCCGCGATTGCCAGCGAGGCAGGCATCCCTTTACCACTGAGTATTTTTGATGAATTAAGCCGCTCCACACCTAATATCTGCAGGTTATCTCCAGCATCTTCCTTTCACCTGGAAGACCTGGATAGAGCCGGTGGTATCTCTGCAGTGATGAAGGAACTCAGCAGGAAAAATCTTCTGGAGCTGGACCTTCCCACCGTTGCTGGTATTTTACGTGATATTGTTGCTCAGGCCAGAGTCTGGGACCATAATGTTATCAGGCCGCTGGAAGACCCCTTTTCCTTAGAAGGTGGTCTGGCAATCCTTTACGGAAGTTTGGCTCCTGAGGGGGCAGTGATTAAACAATCGGCTATTGCTTCAGGGATAAAAGTCTTCCGTGGTCCAGCGAAGGTTTTCAACGGAGAAGAAGCAGCTCTAAATGCCATTTTGAAAAAGAAGATTAAGCCGAAAGATGTAATAATTATCCGGTATGAGGGCCCAAAAGGTGGGCCAGGAATGAGAGAAATGCTGGCGGTCACTTCAGCCATCAGCGGACAGGGGCTGGGAGAAAAGGTGGCGCTGCTGACAGATGGACGTTTTTCTGGAGGAACCAGAGGGATATGTATCGGACACATCAGTCCGGAAGCAGCTGCTGGCGGGCCTGTAGGATTGGTGCAGAATGGAGATTTGGTGGAGATTAACCTGCCAGAGAGAAAATTAGAGCTTCTGGTTTCTCCTGCACAGTTAGAAAAGAGGCGTCAGAAAATAAAAGCTCCGGCATTGAGGTTAAAAGGAGTTCTGGCGCGTTATAGCCAGCAGGTTCAGTCAGCTTCTACCGGTGCAATACTCAAATAAATAAAGGAATGAAGATACTACAGCTGGAACATGCTAAGAAGGGTCTCCTCACGAAAGAAGTGAGACAGGTAGCCGCTGCCGAAGGTTTACCTGCAGAAATGGTGGCCGAGAAAGTGGCTGCCGGCCAGATTGTTATCGTCAAGCACAAAGGCAAATCTCTGGGCATTGGCTCTGATTTACGAATCAAGGTCAATGTTAACATTGGTACCTCCCCGGATTATGCCGAGACACGATTAGAACTAACCAAATTAAAAACTGCCTGCCGTCTGGGGACAGATACAATTATGGATTTAAGCATCGGAGGTCCTATCCAGCAGATACGGGAGAAAATTCTGAAACACAGCACTGTCCCGGTTGGTACTGTTCCCATCTACCAGGCAGCAATTGCCACAATTCAGAACCAGAAGGGTATTGGAAAAATGAAGGTAGATGACCTTTTTTCTACTATCCAGCAGCAGGCAATGCAGGGAGTCTCTTTCGTGACTGTTCATTGTGGGATAACCAGGAAAACTGTGGAAAAACTTCAAAGACAGCCAAGAATGATGTCAGTAGTGAGCAGGGGAGGCGTCTTTACCATCTGCTGGATGCTCTCTAACGACAGGGAGAATCCTCTTTACCAGCATTTTGACCGTCTTCTGGAAATTGCCAGAAAATACGATTTGGTTCTTTCCCTGGGTGATGGTCTACGACCTGGTGGGTTAAGCGATGCCACTGATGTTTTCCAGATGGAAGAGTTATTTACGCTGGGAGAACTTGTGCAGCAAGCCCGGCAGTCCGGGGTACAGGTAATGGTAGAAGGTCCCGGGCACCTGCCGCTTTCTGAGGTAGCAGCTAACGTTCTTCTGGAGAAAAAAATCTGTGATGGCGCACCTTTTTATGTTCTCGGACCGCTTGTTACTGATATCGCGCCGGGATATGACCATATCACGGCTGCTATTGGTGCAGCTGTCGCTGGCTGGCAGGGCGCTGATTTTATCTGTGCTGTCAGCCCCGCAGAACATCTCTGCCTTCCCTCTCCAGAGGACGTTGCTGCAGGTTTACTGGCAGCCCGGCTGGCAGCACATGCCGCTGATTTAGCCAGGGGGAGGAAGGCTGCCTGGAGCTGGAATAAAGCAATGGAAACAGCACGGGCAAGGCGGCTCTGGGCAAAACAGAAGAAACTGTCACTCAATCCCGAACGATTCCAGGCATTACATCGCCGTTGTTCTCTAAGCCAGCCGGATGTTTGCACTATGTGCGGCCGGTATTGCGCCATGCGTATGATAGAAAAAGCTTTAAAGAGAGAAAACTTCTGACATGAAAAAGATTCGTACTTTTGGAGATAAGGTTCTGCGTGTTAAGTGTAAGGAAGTCACCACCATAGACGAAAGTGTCAGGAAGTGTGTTTCTCAGCTGCAGGAAAGTTTGCTTTTCAGCAAGGGAGTTGGACTGGCTGCTCCCCAGATCGGGATAAGAAAAAGAATTTTTGTTGCCCGTGTCCCGGAAACAGAAAAGATAATTACCTTGATTAACCCACGGATTGTGAAAAAATCCGGAAAGATAATTGACCTGGAAGGTTGCCTGAGTTTTCCTGAGATCTTCTTCTCTATTGAACGTGCCTCAGAAGTGGCTATCAGCGGGTGGGATGAAAAAGAGCGCTGTTTTAACTTAGAGGCGTCCGGATTGTTAGCCAGGTGTTTTCAACATGAATGCGACCATCTGGACGGTGTTCTCATTATAGATTATGCCAGCACCCAGGAGAAGAATTTCTGGAAGGAGAAATTAGAAAAACTGAAGCAGAAAAGTAAATCTTGAGCAAATTATTGCCTCCATCTAAAAAACAATGATACCGGAATATCTTGTTTCCTTTGATACAGAGAAATTACCGGTAGAAACAACCGATGTACTGATTGTAGGTTCCGGTATTGCTGGACTGCGAACAGCTCTGGCACTGAAAAAGAAAAGTGTTGTCCTTATTACAAAAAATGGCCTTCAGGATACCAGTACCTACAATGCTCAGGGTGGGATTGCAGCAGCATTAGCCCGCGAGGATTCTCCGGAAAAGCACCTGGAGGATACACTTTCCGCCGGGGCTGGTTTAAACAACAGGGAAGCTGTGGAAATACTCTCCCGGGAAGGAATTCAACGTGTTCTGGAATTGATAGAATGGGGACTGAAATTTGATACCTCTGGAAACCGCCTGCATTTTACCAGGGAAGGAGGTCATTCCTGTTGCCGGATACTGCACAGTAATGGTGATGCCACCGGTCAGGCAGTTGCTGAATTTCTTGTGAGACTGGCGAAAGACTCTAACATAAAAATTCAGGAGGGTCTTTTTCTGGTTGACCTTCTGACCCAGGAAGAAGGAATCTGCGGAGCAATTCTGCTGGACATTCATAAAAAGAATCTGTTTGTGGTAAAAACCGCCAATATTGTTTTAGCCTCAGGGGGTGCGGGTCAGATTTTTCAGGAAACCACCAATCCCCAATCCATCACCGGAGACGGTCAGGCTGCCGCCTACCGGAGAGGGGCTGAACTGGTAGATTTGGAATTTTTTCAGTTTCATCCAACCACTCTTTATCTGGCTGGTGCACCTCGTTTTCTCATTTCTGAATCCGTGAGAGGTGAAGGCGGAATTCTGAGAAACAGTTCAGGAGAAAGGTTTATGCACAATTATCACCATCAGGCTGAACTGGCACCCAGAGATATCGTCAGCCGGGCTATTGTTGACCAGATGAAAAAAACAGGCACCAGCTGTGTCTATCTGGATTTAAGACATCTACCGCCGTCCCGGATAAAGAAACGCTTTCCAGCCATTGAAAATTTCTGTCGGAGTTATGGACTGGATATAACAGGTGACCTGATTCCTGTAAGACCGGCAGCTCACTACTTTATGGGAGGGATACGCACAAATCTCTGGGGTGAAACCAGTATACCTGGCCTTTATGCGGTAGGAGAAGTCGCCTGTAACGGTGTCCATGGTGCCAATAGATTAGGGAGTAATTCTCTTCTGGAAGGGCTGGTCTTTGCTGTTCGGGTTGCTCAACGAATTCAGGAAAAAGAAATGAGAGTAAAACGCTGGTCGCGACTTTATTACAATTTTCCTCAGGCAACAGAAATTATGATTGACCGGGAAGACCTCAAACGTTCTATAAAAAGTCTTATGTGGCGTCAGGCAGGGATAGAAAGGAACCGTCAGGATTTAACCCTGGCGCTGGAAAAAGTTACTAACTGGGAACGCTATGCCTTTCTGAAAGAATTCCGGGACTATACTGGTTTTGAAAGTCAAAATATGCTCATCCTGGCAACACTCATTATAAGAGTAGCCTTACAGCGACAGGAAAGCCGTGGTGCCCACTTTCGTACGGATTTCCCTGAACCTGATTCAGCCTGGCAAAAACACATAGTTATTTCCCGTCAGGATAATTTTCTTGTGGAAAAACTTTAAGTTTTTTTGTGGGAAAATTTTAAGAGGGAGAAAGGTATGAAAACACCAAGAGTCCAGGTTAATAAGCAACCCGTGAGTGAACGTATCAGAAACTTTTATGAAGTTTCTCTGGGCTATACACAGGAGCAAGCACGTCAGGAAGCCAGCCGCTGCCTGAGTTGCCGTAATGCTACCTGTGTGCGTGGATGCCCTGTGGAAGTCAATATCCCGGAATTTGTCAGGTTTATTAAAGAAGGGAATTTTTTACTTTCCTTCCAATCCCTCCAGAAGAAAAACATTCTGCCAGCCATCTGCGGACGGGTGTGTCCCCAGGAGACCCAGTGTGAGAAATTATGTGTCCTGGGCAGGAAAGGGGAACCTGTCGCCATAGGACGATTAGAAAGATTTGTTGCTGACTGGGCAAGACAGAACCAGAAGGATAATCCTTCCACCATGTTACCACAGGAGAATAAATATAGAGTGGCTGTTATAGGTTGCGGTCCAGCAGGTTTAACCTGTGCGGCAGAACTGGCATCTTTGGGTGTAAAGGTTACAATTTTTGAATCTCTTCATAAGCCAGGAGGGGTGCTGGTCTATGGTATACCGGAATTTCGTCTGCCGAAGTCCATAGTTACCCATGAAATTGAACAGGTGAAGAAAATGCAGGTGGAGATTGTTACCGATACTGTTGTTGGCAAAACTATCAGCATTAAAGAACTCTTTGCCTCAGGTTATCAGGCAATTTTTATCGCCACTGGTGCCGGGTTGCCTTCCTTTCTTGGTATACCGGGTGAGAATCTATTGCGGGTTTACTCGGCTAATGAATTTCTTACCAGGGTTAACCTGATGGCTGCCTTTCGTTTTCCGGAAGCAGACACGCCTATAGATGTCGGCAGGAAAGTGGCAGTCATCGGTGGAGGAAATGTGGCTATGGATGCGGCACGTTGTGCCCTGAGGTTAAAGGCTGAAAGTGTCTGGGTTCTTTACCGGCGGACAGAAGAGGAAATGCCAGCCCGCCGGGAAGAATATGAAAATGCCAGGGAAGAAGGAATTAATTTTGAGTTTTTGGTTAGTCCCACAGAAATTATTGCTGATGAAAATGGCTATGTGAAAGGTATAAAAATTATTCGTAACTGCCTGGGTGAACCGGACGAAAGCGGACGGAGAAGACCGGTACCCATCCCGGATTCCGAGACTGTTGTTGATTTTGACACAGTAATTGTGGCTATCGGGCAAAACCCTAATCCTCTTATTCCTGCTTGTCTTCCAGAACTGAAAACCGGCCGTCATGGCGTCATCATTACTGACCCGGAGACTGGGGCTACCAATATCGCCGGGATTTACGCCGGTGGAGACATAGCCACAGGTGCTGCTACTGTCATCAGCGCTATGGGGGCAGGAAAAAAAGCCGCACGGTCTATTTTTGAATACCTCCGGGGAAAGAACAGCTAAAAATGCTCACTGGATTTTTGTCATTGTTCAGGTGATTGTGTTATTCTTAAGAAAATAAGGAGGAGCCATGGGCGGATGGGTTGCACTGGCGGTAGTAGTTTTTTTCATCCTTGCCAATTCCATTAAAATTGTAAATGAATATGAGCGCGGTGTTATCTTCCGACTGGGAAGGCTGGTGGGAGCGAGAGGTCCGGGACTTTTCTTTCTTATTCCCCTGGTGGAAAGAATGGTAAAGGTAAGTCTGCGCACCCTAACCTTTGATGTTACCCCTCAGGAAGTCATGACCAAGGATAATGTTCCCATCAAAGTAAACGCCGTAGTTTATTTTCGTGTGATGGACCCGGCCAGAGCAGTGGTAGAAGTAGAAAATTATCAGGTAGCAACCATTCAAATTGCTCAAACGACCCTGCGGGGAGTTGTAGGACACAACGAACTGGATGATATCCTGGCAGAAAGAGAAAAAATTAATCAGCGACTTCAACAGATTATTGATGAGCAAACAGACCCCTGGGGTATTAAAGTAAGCATTGTGGAAATCAAAGAAGTAGAATTGCCTGAGAGTATGAAGCGAGCGATGGCCAGACAGGCAGAAGTAGAAAGGGAACGCCGCGCCAAGGTGATAAATGCCGAAGGCGAGTTACAGGCTTCGGAAAAACTGAGGGAAGCGGCACGCATCCTGTCTGAGATACCCCAGGCTATGCACCTGCGCTACCTGCAAACAGCCACAGAAATTGCTACCGAAAAGAATTCCACCCTGGTCTTTCCTCTTCCCATGGAATTCTTCAAGCTCATCGGAAAAGAAAAAACTTAAAGTCGGATTATGGTTGTTTTCCAGAAGATAGGGATTATCGGGCTGGGGATGCTGGGCGGCTCCATAGCTCTGGATGTAAGACGGCTGGGAATAGCAGGGGAAATCATCGGTGCCAGTCGTCGCGCTTCCACATTGAGAAAAGCCAGGGAAAATGGTTTTGTTGACCGGACTACCACTGATGTTCACAACCTTATAAGAAGCGTGGATTTCCTGATTCTGGCCACACCGCCAAAAGTAATAACTTCTTATTTAAGGATATTAGCAGAGACCAACCCTGGACTTTTAACCACAGATGTTGCCAGTGTGAAAGAGGAAATTATAGAAACCGTAAACAAATATTTTGGCAAATCTCACTGGTTTGTTGGCTCGCATCCTATTGCCGGGTCTGAAGTTCAGGGTCTGGCTGGCTCTAAATCCAGTCTTTTTGTTAGCCGAGCGGTAGTAGTTAGTCCAGCACGAAATTCCTGCCCTGCGGCAGTGGAAAAAGTGAAGGAATTCTGGTTAGCTTTAGGAGCCAGGGTAATCCAGATGGATGCGCGGGAGCATGATTATATTCTGGCTGTTTCCAGTCACCTGCCCCATCTAACAGTCTATGCTCTTGTGGATACTCTCAAAACGGTGAAAAATCCACACCTTTACCAGTGTCTGGGTTCTGGATTTAAAGATGCTACCCGGATTGGAAAGAGCAACCCACAACTCTGGGCGGAAATATTCCTGGCCAACAGGAAACATCTTCTTGTTCATCTGGCAAGCTATAAAAGAAGGCTGCAGCGACTGGAATCCTTACTGCGTGGCACCAGAAGGAATTTATTAACCCGGTATCTCAAGGAAATAGTGGTTTATCGGGAGAGCCTTGATGGGAAAAAATGAGAGAAGTTTGTTTTTGCGGCAATGTCGTCGCATCGTGATTAAAATCGGAACCCAGGTAGCCACCACACGGGACAACCGGGTGGATACTTCCACCCTGGAGCACATAGTTCAGCAGGTGGCAGAGTTAGTGAAGAATGAGAAGCGGCAGGTTATTATAGTTACATCTGGTGCGGTAGCTGCCGGGATGCAGGTCTTAGGATGGAAAAAGAGACCAGCAAGTATTAATTATTTACAGGCTGCTGCCAGTGTTGGACAGAGCAGATTGATGCGTGTTTATGAACGTTCCTTCCGGGACCTGGGCATCAATGTAGGTCAGGTTTTGCTTACCAGGGACCTTTTCCGTGTGCCCCAGCGACGGACCAATGCCCAGCAGACACTTTTAACGTTGCTCAACTTCGGTGTTATTCCCATTATCAACGAGAACGACAGCGTGGCAGTGGAAGAACTCAGATTCGGAGACAATGATACCCTGGCGGCTCTCGTTACTGAATTACTGGCTGCGCAGCTTCTTTTGATTTTAACAGATGTTGCCGGGCTTTACAACCGGGACCCGAAAGCCGGGCAAGCCACTCTCATTTCTGAGGTTAGAAATTTTGACAGGAAAATCCTGGCACTGGGCAAGACTGCTTCTGCATCCGGAAAGGGATTGGGTGGTATCGCCAGTAAACTGAAGGCAGCCAAATATGTCACCGAACGTGGTGCTGTCTGTATCATTGCTCATGGTAAAAGGACTTCCACTATTCCTGCTGTTATGTCCGGTAAACAGGTAGGTACCTTTTTCTGGCCGCAAAGGATACTTTCTTCTTAAAAGGAGTTTCTTATGCCGTGGCGAGAGGATGTTTTGCGCAAACTGAAGGAAACCAGACAAGCATCTGCAGAAATTAGCCTGCTTAGTAAAGAAAGAAAAAATAATAGTCTGCAGGTATTAGCCCGCTTGCTGCGAGAAAAGATGCCCGCTATCTTAAATGCCAACCGGGCAGACCTGGACAAAGCCAGTAAGTCAGGTTACTCGCCGGCTTTCATGGACAGGCTGACCCTGACACCAGAAAGGGTGGAAAAAATGGCTGTAGCCTGCCAGCAGGTGTCTTCTCTGCCGGACCCGGTGGGTCAAATTATCTGGGAGACAACAAGACCAAATGGCCTTAGAATTCAACGTCTGCGGGTTCCCATCGGTGTGATTGCCATTATTTATGAATCAAGGCCTGATGTTACGGTAGAGGCAGCCATTCTCTGTCTGAAGGCCGGTAATGCTGTTGTTTTAAGGGGAGGAAAAGAAGCACGTTTTTCCAACACCATGCTTGTGGAACTGATAAAACAGGCGCTGAGAGAGACAGAAATCACAGAAAAGGGGATAAATTTAATAGCGGAAGGAGGTAGAGCAGCAGTTTCTTTCCTTCTCCAGCAAACAGATTTAGTTGACCTGGTAATCCCCAGGGGCGGTGAATCCCTCATCAACACTGTTGTCAGGTCCAGCCGGATTCCGGTCGTGAAACACTATAAAGGCGTGTGCCATACCTATGTTGACGCCCATGCTGATTTAAGAATGGCTGTAGAAGTTACCTTCAATGCTAAAGTTCAACGCCCCGGTACCTGTAATGCTACAGAAACTCTGCTTGTGCATCGCGATATAGCTTCCTCCTTTCTTCCTTTAATGGCGGAAAAATTTCAGGCAGCAGGCGTGGAAATGAGAGGATGCCCTGTAACCTGTGCTCTTGTTCCCCAGGCTAAACCGGCAGCGGAAACAGACTGGGGAAAAGAATTTCTCGCCCTGATTATTGCTATCAAGGTTGTTAATAGTCTTGGGGAAGCAATTGAACATATCAGCAGATACGGGACAAAACATTCGGATGCTATAATTACCGAGGATTCTGCAGCCGCTTCAGAGTTCCTGCAGAAAGTAGATTCAGCCTGTGTTTATCATAATGCTTCCACCAGATTCACTGACGGTGGCCAGTTCGGCCTGGGAGCAGAAATAGGTATAAGTACTGATAAAATTCATGCTCGTGGCCCCATGGGACTGGAAGAACTCACTACCTATAAATACGTAATTCATGGACAGGGACAAATCCGTTCATAAACTGGCTATCTTTGGAGGTTCCTTTAATCCGGTTCATCACGGTCATTTGATTATGGCTGAGATGGCGCAGAATCAGTTTGGCCTGGATAAGGTTATTTTTGTTCCTGCTGGTATCTCCCCTTTCAAGGATGAACCAGCCGTTTCTGGCCAGAAACGGCTGAAAATGCTGCGACTGGCTATTTCCCGACATCCTTTTTTTGAAGCCAGCGCTATTGAATTACTCAGGTCTGGACCATCATATACCATAGAAACGGTAAAACATTTTGAGAAAAAGTATCCTGGTGCCAAACTTTTTTTCCTCCTGGGTAGTGATACCTTTTCTGAGATTAACAGATGGCATCAGGCTGAGGATTTGATACGTAAACTTATTTTTCTGGTTGCCCTGCGCAGCAGTAGCAGAATTACCACACCTGCTGGTTTCAGGGTAAAATATAAACTTATTTCTGCACCTTTGATAGAGATTTCATCGACACTCATCCGGAAATTGCTGGGGAGTGGAAAGTCTATCCGGTATTTAGTTCCGGATTCTGTTTATCGGTACATAAGAAGGGAAGGATTATATGGACTGGCAAGAACTACTGAGAAAAATTGAGGAAATCAAAAAGCAGGCAGCCGGTGAAATGTCCCGGATAAGTGAGGCTTCAGAAAAGGAACAATGGCGGATAAAATATCTCGGTCGTAAAGGTCACCTGCATCAACTGACCAGTTTAGTGGGAAAAGCGCCGCTGCAGCTCCGAAGAAAACTCGGTGCAGAGATTAATAACCTGAAACAGTATCTTTTAGCTCTCTATCAGGAAAAGAAGGAAGCCATCAGAGATACCGGGTTTTTGAATGTTTCCTTACCCGGACACAGGGTATCTTCGGGTCAGCTTCATCCCCTGACGACTGCTACACGGGAGATGGTTAAAATTTTCACCAGGATGGGCTTCGGTGTCTATACAGGACCTGATATGGAAACAGATTATTACAACTTTGAAGCACTTAACATGCCGGCTAACCATCCAGCCAGGGATATGTGGGATACCTTTTACCTGAACGAAGAAGGTACCAGACTTTTACGCACCCATACCAGTCCGGTACAGATTCGTGTAATGGAGAAGATAACCCCTCCCTTCAGGATTATTGCTGTTGGCAGATGTTTTCGTAGAGACCCATTAGATGCTTCCCACAGCCCGGTTTTCCATCAGATGGAAGGATTGATGGTTGGTTCTGATATTTGTTTTAGCCACCTGAAAGGAATCCTTATCCACTTCTGTCAGGAATTTTTTGGACACGGGATAAAGGTAAAATTCAGTCCCTCATATTTTCCTTTCACTGAACCCAGTGCCGAGGTGAGCATTTCCTGTGTCATCTGTGGCGGTACAGGATGTACCACCTGCTCCAGGAAAGGGTGGCTGGAGATACTTGGTTGCGGCATGGTACACCCCAGAGTTTTCCAGGCAGTAGGTTATGAGAAAGACAAAATCAGGGGGTTTGCCTTTGGTATGGGCGTAGAAAGAATAGCGATGTTGCGCCACGGAATTACAGATATCAGATTTTTTCTTCAGAATGACTTACGTTTTATCCAGCAGGTAAGCAGTTAACCATAGAAAGGAGTATGATGAGGTATCCGTATTCCTGTTTGAGACAGTATCTCCAGCAACCTTTTTCGCCAGAAGAATTAATCCTCTGGCTGGATACCCTGGGCCTCAGTCCTCAGGTAATAAAAAGCGATCCGGAAGACCTGGTCCTGGAGATTGAAACACCTGCTAACAGACCCGACCTACTGAGTTTAATAGGTCTGGCGAGGGCTATCGCACCCTTTGGCAGGTTAACTGTACAACTACCCCGGTGTTGTTTTGCAGAAGACCTGCAGGAAGTTTTCCCGGTGAACATTGAGAACATAGAGGACTGCCTGTACTATTCCTGTCGTGTTATGCGGGGAGTAAAAGTTGCTCCTTCTCCTTCAGCGTTAAAGGATACAGTGGAGAAACTGGGTTTCAGAAGCAGCCTGAATGTCGTTGACCTTTCCAATCTGGTGATGGCAGAAACCGGGCAACCGCTGCATGTCTTTGATCTGGACCGGATTTGTAAGAAAATAACTGTCCGCCGCGCTTTTTCAGGAGAAAAAATTATAACGCTGGATGGACGTCAAAGACTGCTGGATAATGATATTTTAGTTATTGCTGATGAGGAAAAAAGTGTTGCTCTGGCCGGGATAATGGGCGGGGCAAATTCTGAAGTAACAAATCAGACCGTCAATCTCCTCATTGAGAGTGCCGTCTTCAGTCCGGGGAGAATCCGTCGGGGAAGCAAGAAGCTGGGCTTATCCACTGAAGCAGCCCTAAGGTTTGAAAAAGGGATTGACCCTCAGACTGCTTGTTTCGGGCTGGAAAGGCTGATTTCTCTGATAAAAGAAATGGCTGGCGGTCATATAGGTCCAGTCTCCTGGACAGGAGAAAGGGAGAAAAAACTGTCTGCGGTTGAGCTGGACGCTGAACATCTTCAGACCTTTCTCGGCAGTGAAATACCTGGCGATTTTCTTACTGAACTTTTCTCGCAGTCAGGTTTTTCTGTAACGCGTAAAGGAAATGTTTATCAGGTAACCATACCCTCTTTTCGAAACGATATTCAGGATGAGGTGGATTTGATTGAAGAGGTAGCCAAATACTGGACATATGAAAGAATTCCTTCCTGTTTTCCTTCAGTGGAAATTATTCCCACGCCCACATCCCGCCAATATCTACTGTTAGAACGAATTCAGGATATTATGATGCGCCTGGGTTGCACAGAAGTTATCACCTCCAGCCTCATTCCAGAAGACTGGGAGAAATTTTGTCCTGATAAATGTATACCTATTGTTAATCCGCTTTCCCAGAATGCTTCTCGCCTGCGCTCCTGCTTAATACCTGGATTACTTGAGGTTGTACGCTTTAACCTCACCCGGGGAAGAGAAAACATGCAACTGTTTGAACTGGGCACAGTCTACCAGTACCAGGAATCCGCAGAAAAGCTCTCTTTGGGACTGGTTGTCTATCGTGATAAAGCCTTCTTCACTTTAAAAGGGATAGTGGAATCCTTTTTCGCTGAATGTGGCATTTTTTCCCTGGAATGGAAATCCAGCACAGGCTGTCTGGAAAATCTGGGTCAATTAGTAGAGATTGAATGGAAAAAGGGAAAAACAGGGTATCTGGTTTTACCAGGAGAAAAAGTTTTAAAATTTTTTGACATAGGGTCTGCGGTAGCCGTGGGTGAGATTTTTGTAGAGGGACTGGAGGAACAGCTATTCAGAATAAAAAAGTTTGTTCCGCCACCGCGCTTTCCCTCCAGCAGACGTGATTTTTCTTTTATCTTTTCAGAAAATGTTGTATGGCCAGAGGTGGAGAAGATCCTCCGCAATCTGCACCTACCAGTAGAAAGCATTGATGTTTTTGATACATATCAGGGGGAGAAGATTTCTCCTGGTTGTCTGAGCATCAGTTTTTCCGTTATCTTTCGTCATCCTGAGAGAACACTACTGGCTGAAGAAGTAGAAGAGTTTACCAGGCTTATCGCAAAGACACTGGAAGAAAATTTCTCTGCCCGGATAAGACAATGAAAACTGTTACCATAACTGTGGCAGGCAGACGTTATACCATCGGCACCTCACTTAACGAGAATGATATCCGGTTGATGGAGAAACAATTACAGGAAACCCTGGAAAGGCTTCAGTTAAAACATCCCAGTGCTGATTTAATTGACCTTTTAGTGTTCTGTCTGATAGAAGGATGGGAACAGAATTTCACCCTGCAGCAAACACTCCAGCATTGCGTCCAGAGCAAAGAATTACTCCGGGCTCGCCTCCAGAAGATAGGTTCAATCATAGAAAAGAAGATTAAGGATTTGACAGGTGACCAGTAGAAAATTTATACTAACATAAAATGCGGGGTGGAGCAGTGGTAGCTCGCCGGGCCCATAACCCGGAGGTCGGCCGTTCGAATCGGTCCCCCGCAACCACAAATTTCAGAGCTTCAGAGAGTCCGCTTCCGGCGGAAGAAGGTGTTCTGTTGTCCGGGGCTAAAGGCAGGAACAAATGGCATTTGGCCGAAAAAGAATCTTAGCTATAGATCTGGGCACAACCAAAATCCGGGTTGCAGAACTGGAGAGAAGAGGCTCTACCTATAATCTGACCTATTATAATGAACTGGCAGCACCCAGCCTTCCTGTGGAAGAAAGAAGAAACTTTTTGCGCGATCAGGGCAAAAGTTTTGTCAGAAGTCTGCCGACCCGACATGTTTTTCTTTCTCTCCCTGGACGGGGGATACTCATACGAGCAATCAGTGCCCCGAATGTACCGCTGAAAAAGCTGAAGGATATTCTTAAGTACGAGGTTCAACAGCAGATTCCATTCCCTCTGGAGGTTGTTCACTGGTCATTTCAGATTTTAAGCCAGACACCACAGAACTTTAACCTTATTCTTGGGGCTGCTAAAAAGGATTTAATAACAGAGTATCTTGGTGAAGTTGCCCCCTTTGGCTTTAACATTCACTTTCTGGACGCTGACTTCTTTGCGCTCAGCAACGCTTTCCAGATGAGTCCAGAATTCAAATCAGAAACCTGCCAGGCAGTTCTGGAACTGGGGGCTGTTTCTGCCAATTTTATTCTCATGCACCAGGAGAAATTTCTTATGCGCGCTTTGACCACTTCTGGTGACAGTTTGACTACTGCCATAGCTGAGACCGAAGGGATTAGCTTTCAGGATGCTGAAGAGAAAAAGAAACAGGAAGGAGTTAATCTAACACCGGTTGTTACCACTCTGGAAAGTCTGCATACTGAAATTCAAAATTCCATTGATTACTGGCGTTTTACCATGAAGGGCCCGGAGGTAGAGAATTTTTATATCTGTGGTGGTACAAGCAGGATGAAAGGATTACGCGATTTTCTGGAGAGTAAATCTCGTATTAAAACTTCTGTTTTCAACCCGCTGAGCTCTATCAGTCTCAATAGTCGTTACTCTTCCCTGAAGGAGATTGGTCCTGAACTGGCTATCCTTACCGGGCTGGGTCTACGTAGTATAGAAGTCACCATCCTGGATATTGATTTCTTACCAGAAGAAGTGATAGCAGGAAGGGAACTGCGGGAAAACAGACCCTATATTTTTCTCTCCCTGGCTATGGCTGCTTTGCTTTCTCTCACACCAACTATTTATATCAACCAGGAACGGATTATTCTGCAGAGTTTCCTCAGCGAACTTCAGGCCCAGCTACAGCAGTACGAAAAGTTTAAACCTGAGGTAGAAAAACTCAATAATGAAATTAAAGGAGTACAGGGAAATATCGGTACCATCAAAGCCATACTGGATAAGAAAGCCATCTGGCTTTCCCGTATCTTAGAAATAGGCGAATCCCTGCCCAGTAGCCGCATCTACATTACCAGCTTTTTCCCCGGCACGGTAGCACCTGCGGCTACCGCTGCGGCTGCTCCAGAGCCAGGACCGGGTGGACCCCCGGGGCCACCTCCAGAAGCACGGCCACCAGGTGCACCGCCAGAACCTCAGGGGCCGCCTCCAGAAGCACAGCCACCAGCAGAAACACTATCTCCTTCTAACGTTATGACAGTACAGGGTGAAGTTATAATAACCGATATCCGGAGTTGTTTCAGTGATTTTAAGAAGTTTGTCCAGCAACTTTCCAAACTTGACTTCTTAAGCGGAGTAGATATTACTTCCTGTGAAATTAACAAGGAAAATAACCGTCTGGTTTTTACCTTAGCTCTCAAATTCAAATGAAAAAAATTTTTGGCTTTCTCAAAAAACAGGCTTTGATTCTCTCACTTTTTATGGTAGTTGTTGTCGCTGCCCTGGGTATCTACCTGGTTAGTAATATTAATAAGAAGAATGCTTCCATGAAGGAAGAAATCAAGAAAAAGTACAGCGAAGTTCAAGGTTATGAAAAAGATAAAGCAAATGCCCCTTCAGCAGAACTAATTGCCAGTCTCAAGAAAAAGAAGGAAGTCCTGGTAACTGCTTTTCAGGTGCTTTTAACTCGTTTTTCCACATCCTTCCCTACACCGCCAACTTACAAAGAGTTCCCGTCAATTGAGTTTAAAGAGTTTCTCTTCGCCTCGCAGGACTATCTTCAGAAAAAGGCCCGACGCAAACATGTCTCTCTGCCTGTTTCCCTTTTCAAAGAATTTCCGGAGACCGGGCTGGTTCCAGCCGACCAGGTTGATTTGCTTTCTCTAAGACTGGAAGTAGTCAAAAAATTGATTGAACTGATGGTTGATTCAGGTGTTACTATGGTAAACGACATCAAATCTGATAATCCCAGAACTGAAGCCTTTTATAAAGTGATGCCCTTACAGATAGCTGTCACGGGCACCAGCATGGAGATAGTGCGCTTCTTGAAGTTTCTCGAAAACCCCTCTTCCTTTTTTATTGTGGAAACTTTTGCTCTCCGTCAGGGTACAGAGGGTCTTTTTAACGCCACCATCTCTCTGAATGCCTATATGTTTCAAGCACCCCAGGCGCAGACTCCAACTCCAGCAACTGCTGTTCCCGGTACAACACAGCCTGCTACACCTCAACCTGTTGCACCCCAACCCGGTACAACCAGGCAAGGATAGAAAAGATGCTACCAAAAAAAGGCCATCAACGCAGAAAGGAGAATAGAGAAAAATTACTGGCCTTTATCCAGAAAAGGCGTCAGGTTAATCTGGAATCCCGGTTACAATCCAGGCCTGCCCGCCGGTTTATCAGCACTGAAGTATTCCTTCGTCCCAGGAAAAGTCCTTCCAGTAATCCCGGACCTTCCCGATTACTGCGGGCTAACCGCCGAAAAGAACGGAAAGAAAAATTTCTTTCCTTGCTTCTCCATCGTAAAGAAGAAAGAGAAAGACTGCTATCTCTTGCCATCCAGCACCGCCAGGCTGAAAAGGAAAAACGGTTTCAGCGACGGCAGGCGGCTCATCTGGAGAAGATAAAGCAGACAGAAGCGTTAAGGCAGGCCAGGAAAAAGGCGGAAGAAGAAAAGAGACTGCAGAGGCAG
>Ga0185342_1000039_pt1 | contig 87994 bp, 73 predicted proteins | sample ConPoolayeEmetaG_FD_128045 | JGI IMG/M metagenome (GOLD analysis project Ga0185342, IMG submission 128045) | Hot spring microbial mat communities from California, USA to study Microbial Dark Matter (Phase II) - Cone Pool mat layer E metaG... ... | reverse complement strand
AAGTGGGACAAGGGCTCCTGGCTGGTCTGGGACGGCGCGAACACGCTCTATGCGCACAAGGCGAAGTACAGCGAGATGTGGGCGTTTGACCTGACAACCGGACAGTGGGGCGCGAGTGCGCTGCCGGGGATACCGACTTCCAGCAGCAAGACCGGCAAGAACAAGAAGCCCAAGGATGGCTCGGATGCGGCAGTCTACAACGGGTTCATCTATGCGCTCAAGGGTGGCAACACCTGCGAATGGTGGCAGTGCGACATTGCGAGTGGTACCTACACCTGGAACGAACTTGACCCGATGCCCGAGGTTGGTATCAGCGGCAGGAAGAAACGGGTCAAGGCGGGTGGCGCGGTTGCCAGCACCGACAACGGGCTGTTCTACGCGTTCAAGGGTGGCAAGACCCAGGAGTTCTGGTGCTACTACGAGCCGTCGGTGTTCGCCGCCCAGCCGGAGCGCTCGGGCGTGATGGCGGAGCAGGTGAGCATCGGTCGGTTCAACTTCAGCGTGACGCCCAATCCGGTGGTCAAGGGCTTTGGCATCCTGTCCTACAGCGTGCCGCAGTCTGCACCGGCGCGGGTGACCGTGTTTGATGTGACCGGAAGAACGGTGAGCACGTTCAACTTTGTTGCATCGGGCACGGGCACACACAGCCTTGACCTGCGCAATCTGGCATCAGGTGTTTACCTGGTGAAGTTTGAGAGCGCGGGAGCAAGCGCGAGCCAGAAACTCATCGTCCGCTAAACTCGATTACGAGTGACAGAGGGGGGTGTTAACGCCCCCCTCTTTTTTTGCCACCCGCACCCTTTTCGCTTTAAGCAGGGTGGGGCGATGAAGAAGCGGGGATAGGAATGGCTATGCGGGTCGGGACCGAGGAAGGGGAATTTGCCAGTGACAATTGGGGCAGGAGAGTTGTTGACAGTATAAGTTAGGGAAGGTAAAATTTGCTTTCACAGATGGAAACAGTTGCCCGATATATTGACTATACCCTTTTGAAGCCGGAGGCGGTGCCTGCGGACATTGTGAGGTTGTGTGAGGAGGCGCAGCGGTACCGGTTTGCAACGGTCTGCGTGAACTCGGGATATGTTGAACTGGCGGTGCAAAAACTTGCCGGAACCGGGGTCGGGGTTTGTTCGGTTGTTGGGTTTCCGCTGGGTGCGTGTTTGACCCAGGTGAAGGCGGCAGAGGCAAAGGCGGCGGTACAGGCCGGGGCGAGCGAACTTGATATGGTGATGAACATCGGGCTTTTTAAGGCGCAGGATTATGAGCGGGTGCGCGCTGACATCCAGGCGGTGGTTGCGGAAGCCGCAGGCAGGGTGGTGAAGGTGATAATTGAAACCGGACTTCTGACCGCAGTGGAGAAGAAAACGGCAACTGAACTGGTGATTGAAGCCGGTGCCCATTTTGTTAAAACTTCTACCGGGTTTTTAGGCGGCGGGGCAACAAAGGAGGATGTGGAACTTCTGGCGCAGGTTGCCCGGGGTCGAATCGGGGTCAAGGCGTCAGGCGGGATTCGTTCTTTTAAGCAGGCAATGGCGTTGATTGCGGCGGGCGCAACCCGTTTGGGTACAAGCGCGGGCGTTGCCATTGTTAATGAGGAAAAAGTTCAAACTTAAGGAGGAGTTATGGCATACGGTTCAATAAAGGACTTTTTGCAGAACGAGTTAAAGACGGTACGGGAGCAGGGGTTGTATAAAGAAGAGCGGTACATTCACACCCCGCAGGGAGCAAAGATTGCTGTTGAGTATCCGGAGGGTGCACCGCAGAAGGAGGTTTTGAACTTCTGCGCCAACAACTACCTGGGTCTTTCCAGCCATCCGGAGGTTATCAAGGCGGCGCATGAGGCGCTGGAGAAGTGGGGTTACGGGCTGTCTTCGGTGCGGTTTATCTGTGGTACGCAGGCTTTGCACCGGCAACTGGAAAGGAAGGTTGCCGAGTTTTTGGGGATGGAGGATGCGATTCTCTACTCTTCCTGCTTTGATGCCAATGGCGGGCTGTTTGAGGTGCTTTTGGGTGTTGAGGACGCCATCATCACCGACCAGTTGAACCACGCCTCGATTATTGACGGTATCAGGCTGTGTAAGGTGCCGAAGGAGCGACGGTTGATTTACAAACATTCGGATATGGCGGACCTGGAGGCGAAACTGAAGGAGGCGCGGGAAAAGGGAGCAAGGTTTGTGATGATTGCGACCGACGGCGCATTTTCAATGGACGGTGATGTGGCGAAACTGAATGAGATTGTGCCGCTGGCAGAAAAGTACGATGCGCTGGTGATGATTGACGATTCGCATGCAACCGGTTTTATGGGCAGAACCGGCCGAGGCACACACGAGTATCACAATGTGATGGGAAAGGTGGACATCATCACAACCACTTTTGGCAAGGCGATGGGCGGTGCTTCGGGCGGGGTTACCGCGGCGCGCAAGGAGATTGTGGAGATTTTACGGCAGCGTTCGCGGCCGTATCTTTTCTCCAATACGCTCTGCCCGGTGGTGGCGGCAGCGACATTGAGGGTGATTGAGATTCTGTCGGAGACGACCGAGCGCCGAGACAAACTGGAGCGGAATACGAAGTACTTCCGTAAGGCGATGACCGAGGCCGGTTTTGACATCAAACCTGGCGACCATCCGATTGTGCCGATTATGCTCTACAATGCGAAACTGGCACAGGACTTTGCCCGGGATTTGTACTTTGAGGGCATTTATGTGATTGGGTTCTTCTATCCGGTGGTGCCGCGCGGTCAGGCACGGATTCGGGTGCAGTTGTCCGCAGCGCACGACCAGGAGCACCTGGACCAGGCGATTGCGGCGTTTGTCAAAGTGGGCAAGAAGTACGAAATCCTCGGCAAGAGCCGGGAGGAGATTGTTGCCCGCTATGGAGAATAGAGCCCGAATTCGGGAAAAATTAACGGCGAATTTTAAGGCGGTTAGATAACCTTCGGTTTTTAAACCGGTTAGAAGTACAGAAAGCAATCCCCGGAACGGTCGAGAGGTCCGTTCCGGGGATAGTATTATCCGGGGCTGTTGATACCGGTTTACAGGTTATCTGATGACCATCTTGGCGGTTGCAGTCCAGGTGCTGGTCAGGTTAGTTGCCCGGATGAGATAGATACCGGATGGCAGGTTGTGACATTGGAGGGTAAGGCGGTCTGCTGTGGTGGTGAACTGCTGACACAATCTGCCGGTGCGGTCGTAGATGGCGATAAGGGTTTTTTCGTTGCGCGGTTTTGTAAGTTGTATCGTTGTCTGGTCTTTTGCCGGATTGGGGTAGATGTTAAGGGTTAGCCGTTGTGACACCGGGCTATTGACAACCGGTTCGGAAACACCGGGCCCGGCTTCCGGGCTCATATAGCACCAGAATTCGTTGGTCTTGTTGCCTTTGAGTGCAAAGAAGATGCCGTTGCCCAGGCCGGCGATGGCGCCACCGGCTTTGACCCGCTTTTTTCTGTCGGTTGAGCCGAGCGCGGGGATGGTGTCAAGTTCTTCCCAGCGGTTTTCCTGCGGGAAGAAGCGCCAGAATTCACAGGTGTTGCCACCTTTCAGGCAGTACATCGCATTGTTCCACCAGACACCACCGGCACCGTCTTTGACCTTTTTCTGTCTTCCGGACCTGCCGGCAAGCGGGAAGCGCTGGAATGTTGTGGTGAGCCAGCGCAAAGAGTCGGTGTCAAAGCCAAAAACCTCGTTGTACTTTGCCTTGACCGCATAGATGGTGTGGCTGCCGTCATAGACGATAAAGGAGCCGTCTTTGTAGGAGTTTTTACCGGAAGGTCCTAAGGGCGCCGGGGAAAGTGGTTCCCAGGAGTCGGCAGCGATGTTGTAACGGTAGAATTCGTTGCGGTAGCCTTTGAGCAGGTAAACATAGCCGTTGTTGCGGTGCACCGCATAGGCGAGATAGGAGCCGCCTTTGATTGGCTTACGCGAAATGCCCGGGGGCACCGGGTTCAGGGTGTGCCAGGAGTCGGCAAACACATCGTAGCGCAGGAAGTCGGACTGCGAGTTGCCTTTGAGGGCGTAGATGTAGCGGTTGCGGTCGGTGGTAAGGGCCGCGCCTTTGTAAACCGGTTTGCCGTTTGAGCCCGGTGGCAGGGATTGAAGAACACGCCAGGAGTCGGTTTCAATGTTGTAGGCGAGGAATTCGTCGGTTTTGTTGCCCCGCAGGGCATAGACCGTATTGCCGAGCAAGGTCAGGGCACCACCGTTTTTCACCTCTTTGGCACCGGCGGGCAGTGATGCCATTTCCTGCCAACCGACCTGAATTGGGGTCCGGACCGTTATGGTCTTTTCCTGCCGGTCGTTGTAGGGTTCAAGGTCACCGACAAGCGCTGTTGAGCAGCGGACAAGGTAGGTGCCGCGGCTTGCCTGCCAGACCGGGAAGGTAACAAGAGCGGTTTCTGCCGGTTCCAGTACCGGGCACACTGCCGAGTCGAAGTAGGCGCGAATGTTAGAGTAAAATACCGAGAAGAAGATTTTGAAGTTGGTCTCCGGAAAGGTACCGAAGTTGACGATTTTTGCTGCCGGGGTGATGGTGCCCGGTGGTACGGTGTCCGGCGGGGCGACGATTTGTTCAACACCGACATCGTGGATTGGTGAGCGGACGGTAAATGTTGAGGAGATAAGGTCGTTTTCCGGGTTGAGGTCGCGTTCTGCCCAGACCCGCAGGATGGTGTTGTAGGTGCCGGGTGGTGTGGCAACCCAGGATGAGAAACTGACGGTGTCAATCTGAGCGGCGTTGAGTGGCGCGGTAACGGAGTCGGAGTAAACCGGGCTGCCAAAGAACAGAATGTCAAAGTAGGCTTTGACCGTTACCGGATGGCCGGTGTTGTTTTTGATGACGCCGCGCGGGATGACATTGGTGGTTTCGAGAACAGCGCCGGCCGGGGCGAGTATTGCCAGGGCAGCGACATCGTTGAAGAAGGGCGGTTTGACAAAGACACGGCGCGTGGCGGTGTCGTTTTCCGGGTTTAAGTCGCCGGAAAGCAGGGTCTGAAATTGAGCGGTGAGGATGCCGGCGGTGTCGGCTAAATAAGAGCGAAAGGTCAGGGTTGCCGATTCTCCAGGAGCAAGGTCCTGGGTCCAGACGCTGTCTTTATAGTTGCCCATTGTGAGGGATGTCCAGAATGAGCCAATGCCGTTTGAGGCATTGATTACCCGGCAGCGCGGGGTGACCAGCGCATTGGAGTCAACGGTGTCGGATGGGGCAAGGATGCGCAGGATGCCGACATCGGTTGCCCGGCGCGTAGCGGTTATGGACACATCGTCAATAACGAAGTAGATCAACCCGGAGTCTTCCGCAGCGATGCTGAAGGCAATTCTTACGGTGCGCTGGTTTGATGCCCAGGAAAGATTATAGGTGCAAAGCCCGGGTTCAACTGTTTGACCGGTCAGGTTGGCGATTTCGATGTTGTAGTTGATGCCGGAGTCGATTGAAGCAAGGATGCGGGTTTCATGGAAACCGGCGCCCGGTAAAAAGCCCAGGGAACAGCGGAGGACAACATCCTGGCAGCCGGTGAAGTCAAGGACCGGGGTGATGAGCATATCGATGTCGGTTTCACCTGGGCCAATTGCGGCATAGGGTGTTGCGTTGTCAGCCCAGGGATGGAAGCCAAGGTCCGGGGCACGATGCCAGTCGTTGGTGCTGGTGTCACCGGAGAAGATGATTGACCAGCCGGATGGAGGGTTTAAGGTGTTCCAGAATGAGTTGAACTCTTCACGGAAGATGGTCTGAGCCCCGAGTTTTGAGACACCAGCGAATAAAGCGAACAAAATTAAAAGAACATAACGACAGGTTTTCATTAGAAACCTCCTTTAAATTTTCTTCGTCACAGTAACCCGTCGCACCGATTTCGGGTGCGGTAAATGATAGAACTTTTTTTGCCTTTTGTCAACCAGCACAACCGGGCGGTGCTGATGCTTGACAAAAGGAAAATATTTATTTAAGGTTAATATGTTGTTAATTATGTTGTGGGCGAAATTTCTCGGAAGAGTCCGAGAATGGGACCGAATCAGTGATAATTTATGATAAGGAAGGCACGGCATGCCGTGCCCGGAAAAAAGGAGGCAAACTGTGCGGAAAGAAGGTGTAAGCGGTCGCGTGCTGGTGGCGGCCGGACTGATGATTTTAATCATCGGGATTTTTGGATGTGGTCGAATGCCGCCAGCCGGATTTTGGAAACCGGATGCCGCCGATTCCGCGGCGATTCGTGATGTGGTGCTGGCGAATAAGGGACTGCTGGAGATGCGGTTTACCGAGGACAGTTTTCAGAGCTTCGAATGGGTGATTTCCGAATCAATCATCAAGAAGGCGATTAAAGACAATCCGTTTAAGATGCGGTTTAAGTGCGACTCGTTGCAACACATATTTTCCACCGAGGAGGTCAAGTTTAAGTTTAATTTTATTGCTGTGGCGGACACCGCAACCAAGGAGACAACCGCCACCGTTACAGTGGTGGAGACGATTCCGGGGGTGTTACGGTTGCACGCCTATAAGTACACCCGTTTTGTGAAGGATTCGATAATTGTCACGCCATCGGAGACGCTCCGGCTACCTTATTACGATACGGTGTTCACCGACACTTCAATGGTGGTGGAGAAGCCGATTAACGGGGTGGTTTTGGGCGGCTGTGTGTTACGCAAGGAGTCAGGACAGTGGCGGTTGTGGAAATTGGCAGGCGGGCAGCGTTTTTATGCGCCGAATCCGGACGATGCGCCCTATCTGCTGGCGGTTTATCTGACGAATGGTGTACGGGAGGACACGATTGCCCTGAGGCCCGATACGCTCCATTTCGGGATGCAAAGGCTTTATGAGTATCCGGATGGGCTTTTGACTTACCAGGCTGGTGATACCATCTGGGTGCGGGCGCTTTACACGGCGATGACCGATGCGTTCAACTTTGTCTTTTATCAAGGGAAAAGATACCGGCTGGCTACAACCAATCGACTCGCCCTTGCCGATACCGGCGTGTATCGGCTGTTTGTTGAGCAGATTCCTTTTGGGGTGCTTTATGAATCCGGGGGCGAGTTAAATGCGGTTGTTTGGGGTATTCCATTTAAGGTCAAAGGAGGCGGGCAATGAGGAAGTTATGTTTAACAGCGCTCATCGCATTGCTAACGGTGAGTAGCGCCTTTGCCGGGGTTGTGGGAAGAATCCGGGGTCGGGTTACCGACAAGAAGACCCGAGAACCGCTGATTGGAGTTAATGTGATTGTGGTCGGGACCGAGTACGGTGCCGCAACCGATGTAAACGGCGATTATGAGATAATCAACATCCCACCGGGCAGGTACAAACTCACCGCATCTTATGTCGGTTACAACGAGATGACCGTAACTGATGTCCTGGTGGTGCAGGACAATGTGACGGTGGTGGATTTTCAATTGAGCCAGACCGCGATTGAGGTTGGACCGGTCGAGGTGAAAGCGGAAAGGCCGCTTGTCAACCGGGGACAGGTGACGGTGGAACGCATCATCACCGATGAGGAGTTTAAGCGGCTACCGGTAGTTCAGTTGTCCGAACTGGTCGGGATGCAAGCCGGCGTAACCCAAACCGCGGGTCGGGGTTGGACTCATATCCGGGGTGGCAGGTACGACGATGTTGCCTATTTAGTGGATGGAGTTGCGGCACAGGACGCGGTGGTGGGGACGCTGTGGTCAAGCCCGAAACCGACTTCGGACGCGCTGGCGTCGGTGGTGGTTATTACCGGTGGTTTTGATGCCGAGTACGGTCAGGCGATGTCCGGCATCATCAAGGCGGTGACCAAAGAAGGTGGCAGCACAACCCAGGGACGGGTACGTTATATCACCGATGAGGTTTTCCCGAAGGAAGACTTAAATTTCGGGTATAACCGTTTGACGCTTTCGCTGGGGGGACCGTTAGGATGGAACCGACTGCGCTACTTTCTGTCCACCGAATACTTTAAAACCGATGACGACCGGAACTGTCTGTACAAGGTGCCGGCACCGCGGGGTGAGTATGCGGTTGAAGGTAAGTTGACCTTGCAGATGCCCAAGGAGTTCTTTCTGACTAAAGAAGGGATGAAGTGGACGCTGGATGGGCATCACTCCAACTATCAGTGGCAGGCGTTTGCCAACTCATACAAGTACTGGCAGCGTGGTCTTTACGCCAACCGGGTACGGTCTTATAAGGGTAATCTGACTCTGAACCATATGCTTTCGCCGACCCTGGTTTACGAAGCAAAGGTCGGGCTTTTCCAGACTTCACTGATTCGGACGGTACGTAATTTTTACGCCGAGCAGGCGGATACAACCGGTTTCTGGGGTTTCTTGCGTAAGACCGGCATCTGGGACCGGTACTGGTTCCGGGCTGAAGACTGGGTTTTCAACAATCCCGAGGGGTTGAGCAAGAAGGAGGCGGTGTTGCAGTTGTACCGGTCTTACTGGCTGGCACCGAATGGCGATACCATTTACGCTCACCCTGAGGCGAAGAAGAACTTTGTACCGGCTTATGCGCTGATTAATAACCCGTACGGTGTTGCCGGGCTTTTTGTCACCGAAGGGGACAACCGGACCTGGCACTATCGGGCGACAAACAACTACATATTCAAGTTCGACCTGACCAAAACGGTGTCCAAGGTGCACGAGTTGAAGACCGGTGTGGACATCACGCAGTATTCGGTTTCAATGTACGACAACTCTCTGCCCTGGGACCAGAACCCGTTCTGGGATGCGTACAACTATAAACCACTGGTTGCGGCGGCTTACATTCAGGACCGGGCAGATTTCGAGGACCTGGTGGTGCGCGCCGGTGTGCGGTTTGACTATCTCGATGCAAAGGCAAAGGTCCGGGCATTTCCGGAGTCGCTTGGCTCCGTGCCCAGCATTTCCGACTCGTTTTTACCGGTACCACCCAAGTACCGGCTGTCACCACGGTTGGGCATCTCCTACCCGATTACCGAACGGGTTAAGTTCCGGTTTTCTTATGGCCATTTCTTTAAGAATCCGGTATTCGCCAACCTGTATGAGTATGCGGAGCGGCCCGCGGCAGAGTTGCGCGGACGGGGTAATGTGATTGTGGGTAATGCCAATATGGGTGCGGAAAAGACCATCGCCTACGAACTCGGGTTTGATGCCCAACTCAGCGATGTGTTTGCGTTTGATGTGACCGCCTTTTACAAGGATGTGTTTGACCTGTCCGGGGTCCGGGTTGTTTCCGCACTGCCCCAGCCCTACACGATGTACTACAATGTAGAGTATGCCCGGATTCAGGGTTTTGAGGCGACGATGACCAAGGCGCTGGCGAACTACTGGAATGCTCAGGTTGGCTACACCTTCCAGATTGCCAAGGGGACGGCATCAACTGCAACTGACCAGTATCAGCGGGAGACGCCGATGCAGATTGACTACTATCTGGACCAGGACCAGCGTCATTCACTGCACGGCAATATCGGGCTTTCGTTTCCCTCGGACTTTGCCTTTACGGTGTTGCGCGACTTCAACTGGTCCGCGGTTGCAAATTACGCTTCGGGTATGCCCTATACACCGACCGACCTTAAGGGCAACCGAACCGGTGCGGATAACTCGGCACGGATGCCCGGGAGTTTCACGGTGGACACACGGTTGAATAAAGATATCAGATTAGGAGGCCTCACCTTCTCGCTCTCCTGTGACATCACGAACCTGCTGAACGCCGCGGTGGTGACAAATGTTTACGCAGCAACTGGTAAACCGGACTTTGATGGTCAGGTTTACACGCCAGAGCAGTTTTCACCGGGTATCAGATTCGGCGACCTGTACTACCATCCAGCGCGGGACTTTGACCACGATGGCTATCTGACGCGCAATGAACTGTACCAGTCTTATCTGCGCGCCCGCGAGGACTATGTCAAGGCACCAACCTACTTCGGACCATCGCGCAAGATTCGGTTCGGGATTAGTCTGTCATTCTAAGGGAGGAAGAAGTGAAACGACGAATCTTTTCTTCGGTAATAGTACTACTGGTACTTTTCGGGGTCTGGGAACGGGCGAGCGCAAAGGCGATAAAACCAGTTCCCCGAGGTAAGCGCATCTATGATATGAAATGGTTGAACATCAACCGCTGGAAGTGTCCGTTCTACAATGACGGTCGCTACGGCATTGATGTTACCGTGGGCACCGGTCAGGCAGGTGGCTCTTGGCCCCAGCCGTTGCACAACTGCTACATCTTCGGTGCCGGGATGTGGTTTGGGTCGCTGAAACCTCGGCCTGATGGCAAGGTTGACACCCTCGTGTCATTCGGCTACAACCCAAACTCCGGTGGTACCGAGATGACCCCAACCACGGTGAAGAATGTGGCAGAGGGTGCCGGCAGTCCTGATGACCGGATTTTTGTCTATCCGAGCGATTGGCCGCCCAGGCCGCGCAGCCGCTGGGAAACCGGTGACCCGAGAATGGACTCAATCCTGATACCTTATGAGGCGTTCTCGCTCCAGGATATGTGGTGTGTCTATTCGGATGCGGCACCGGAAAACCACATTGCACCGGGTAAGCCACAGAATATCGATGTTTATCAGGTGGTCTACGCCTGGAACTACCCTTCTAATCAGGACATCTTTTTCATCCTTTACTATGTGCGTAATTCAGGAGACGATACGCTGAAACGGTGTTTTATCGGTGCGGTTATGGACCCGGATATCGGAGATGCAAGGGACGATATGGTCGGTTTTATTCTGAACGATTCGATACCGGGTGCGGGCTGGGTAGCGAATGTTGGTTATGCGGGTGACAACGACAATGCGGAAAGTCCGGGTTCAACCTGGGACGCGGGCACACCGGGCGTTTTTGCCTATAAGTTCCTTGATTCACCGAAACGGGATTCAATTACGCCCTCGGGTGATACAGTAAAGGTGCCGCTCGGCATGACGGCGTTTAAGAAGTTTACGATTGACATCGACCCGGTTACAGACCCGGCGCAGTATCTGACGATGGCGGGCTATGACTATCGAACTGGGGTTTATTCGGCATACGATTCGGTTGATGTCACGCCAGCGGATAAGCGGTTTATTCAGTGTTCCGGACCGTTTGACCTGGCGCCCGGTCAGGTTGAACGGCTGGTGGTAGCGGCGATTGGCGCACCGTTTGGTGGGCCAAATCAGCCCTGGGCAAACAGACCCAAGGATTCACTGGTCCATCTGGCACGGGTCGCGAATGCCGCGCAGTTTATCTTTGACCAGGGATGGCTTTTGCCCGGTCCACCGGTCTCACCGAACATGACCCTGATTCCCGGTGATAAGGTAGTCAGGATTGTTTGGGATGACCTGCCGGAGCGGACACCAGACCGTTACTGGGAGAAGGTGGCGTCACAGCCCGGTCCTGGTTATGACCCGATGTATCGGGGTTACGACTTTCAGGGTTATGTGGTGTACAAGTCAAGAGACGGCGCAAACTGGCAGATTCTCGGGCAGTGTGATTTGGTGGACTCAATTACCTTTTCGTATCCACCAGGTGGGGACTCAACTCAGCCCGACTCTTTATGGATTAACGCAACCGATAACGGGGTTTATTACACACTGCTTGATAAGAATGTGATTAACGGGTTCAGGTATTACTACTGCGTAACCGCCTATGACTGGAACTACATCACAAGGGAACGGGACTCGCTGGGCAACCCAATCAAATGGGACACCTTGATTTTGCGCTCGGGAATTGTGTCGAACTTCTCGACCGTACCGCGCTGGGAGCCGGTAAACTATGTGGCACCCGAGGTGCAGGTGGTACGGCTGGTTGGTGATTCGACAAAACCGGCGCTGGTTTGTTCAACTACGGTGGTGGTGCCGTTTAAGGTGACGAGTGATGTTTACGAGTTGCGGCTCCTTGGTCCGAGCTGGACCGGTTCAACCGCGAAGGCGGGGTACTCGTACTATGTGGTTAATACGAGTCGGAATGATTCGCTGATTGTGGACACCAGTTCGTTTACCTATACCCTTGCTGCTTCACCCAAAACCGTATCAATTCAGGTGCCGGTGTTTAACGGTCAGGCAGTAAAGATGGTTATGAAGATGAAGATTCCATCGGCGCCGTTTGATGGGGTTAATATCTTGAGCGGTAGTTATCCGGTTGAATCGTTGAAAGTCGGCGGCGCACCTTCCCAGGCGTACTGGGCGTTCCGTGGTTCGGACTATCGTATTGAATGGGTGAATGAAGGTGGCTATTTGACTGCGAAGGTTTACGACGTTACGAACGGCGATATTGAGGTGCCTTTTGCCAAATTTACCACGACCGGCACCGGTCCGCAGAACGCTAATGGCTGGTGTTTTGTTGACCGGGCGTTCCGTAATCCAACCGATACGCTTAAAGGAACGGTGGCGAATATCTATATCTGTGGTGGTTATCTCGGGTTGAAGCAGTCCGGGGACTCGCTGCGCGGGCTTCTGAGTTCAATCAACGATGGTGACAAATGGATTGTCGTCGGGCATCGGGCAGAAGGTGCGGCACCTTTCTACAATGTTTTCCGGATTAGCGCGACACCGGGATACGCGGACACGACGACGAAGCAGGAGTTAAAGGTGAAGGTGGTGCCGAATCCCTATATTGTGTTCAACGGCTGGGAAAAAAGTTCCGAGCAGCGGGTGATTAAGTTTACCCATCTGCCGACCACCTGCACGATAAGAATCTTTACGACGGCGGGCGACCTGTTGAAGGTGATTGCGCATAAGGATACTAAAAAGCAACCGCTTGATGAGGGTGGAACCGCAACCTGGGATTTGATCAATGACTACGGACAGTTGATTGCCCCTGGTGTTTATATCTTCCATGTTGAGTCGCCGGTGGGCGAGTTTACCGGTAAGTTTATGGTCATCCATTAAGAGGGAGGTGGCAGATGAAGAACAGAAGAGCAGAAGGGCAGAGGAAAAGAATGCTACCTGCTGGCTATCTGGCGACCGCGCTGTTGTGCTGTCTGGCGCTGTGTTCAGTGTCCTGGGCGGCATTTTCCAAGGTGGCGACGACCGGTGCCCAGTTTTTGAAAATCAGTGTCGGTCGGGCATCAGGTATGGGCGACGCCTTTACTGCGCTGGCAGATGACGCCTCGGCGAGTTACTTCAACCCCGCGGGGATCGCTTACATCAAACGGCAGGCACAGTTCAATCATGCTAACTGGTTTGCCGACATCAACCACGACTATCTGACGGTTGTTCTGCCTGTGACGAATTTCGGGACGGTGGCAATCTCGGCAACGGCGTTAACGATGGGTTCAATTGAGCAGACAACGGTAGATAACCCGCGAACACCGCTGCGTGAGGACGAAGGCACCGGTTTGACAATCGGTGCGTCCGATTTAGCACTCGGTCTGTCTTATGCCCGAATTATCACCGACAAACTTTCGTTTGGTTTGACGGTTAAGGGTGTGAATCAGACGATTTGGGACCTGTCCGCATCGGCGCTGGGAATTGATGTTGGGTTGTTCTACAACACCGGGTTCAAGTCGTTGCGGCTGGGTGCGGCGGTGACCAACTACGGCAGCCAGCTGGCATACGGTGGTCCGCATCTTGACTACAACTTCTACTGGCCTGATTCCGGTCCCAGCCAACTGCAGGGGTCTTACAAAACAACACCGGTGCCGCTGCCGACGACTTTCCGGTTTGGTCTGGCGATGGATTTTTTGAAGAACGACAACAACCGACTGACGGCAGCAATTGACCTGGTACATCCTTCTGATATCAATGAGACGGTCAATTTCGGTCTGGAATACGGATTGGCGGATATGCTATTTCTCCGTGCCGGCTACATCTTCAACACCGATCAGCAGTATATGAAGAAGCTGGGGGACTTTACCGGGTTGTGTGCCGGCGCCGGTGTGAAGGGTAAGGTGGTTGAGGGGGTAGAACTGGGTCTTGACTACTCGTTCCGCTATTACAGTTACCTGAAGCCGACCCATCGTTTGATGTTGACCGTTGGTTTCTGACAACTACCGGATGCAAATCAGACCATTGGGGGGATGGTTAAAAGCCATCCCCCTTCTGGTTTGGTTTTCGATTTTGTCTGCTGCTCAGTGGACCGTTGGCGTTTACATCGCAGCGGACAATGGAATGAGTGAGCAAGCCGCGGTTGATATCAGCGAGATGCTGCGCGTGGGTTCGACCGAAGAGGTGAACATCGTTGTTCAGGTGGACAATGCGGCCCGGGACACCAACCCTAACTGCCGGCGTTATCTCGTGCGCAAGGACACGCTGGTGTTGCTGGGCGACCTCGGTGAGGTTGATATGGCAGACACCGCTACCCTTGCCGACTTTATCGGGTTTCTTGGCCAGCGGTATCCGGCGCGGAACTATTTTTTAATAATCTGGGACCACGGCGATGGCTGGCGCCGGGGTTATGGTCCGCAACGAGCGGTGGTAATTGATGAGTCGCACGCTCATATGATGGGCGTTGCCGGTGGCGAGTTGCAACAGGCAATCCGTGCCGGTAAGAGGAAACTGGTTAAGAACATCACAGTTCTGGGGTTTGATGCCTGTTTGATGAACACAATTGAAGTGGCAACAGAACTGCTGGGGTTGTGCGACTACTTTTTGGCATCAGAAGCGGTTGTTCCCTGGGATGGATTTCCTTACGATGCGTTTCTGCAAAGGTTGACCGCCCGGCCCACAGCAACCCCCGCAGAGTTTCTACCTGAGATGTGTGCTGATTATGTTGCCTCTTATCCCGGTGCAGATGTGTGCCTGTCAGCGGTTGATATGAAGCAGTTAGGCCGGGTCTTAATCAGTGCCCGGGAGTTGCTAAGCGGTGGTATTGATCCCCGCGCACCGGGTTTTGGGCTGGCACGGCAGGGAGTGCAGACATTCGCCGCGAACGCATTAAGTCCGCCCAGTTTTCAGGATGAGCAGATTGACTTTGTGCACTTCTGGCAGCTGGCACCCGGGAGTGACGCTTTACGGAGTGCGTTGAACCCGCTGATTGTTGCCAATGCGGCAAGCGGGGATTATGGGAATGCGCGAGGGGTTTCGGTCTGGTTTCCCGCCGGTTATCTGGGGTTTAAGAACAAACTCGATGAGTATCGCGGACTTGCCTTCGCCGATTCGGTACCTTGGTTGCGCTTTTTAAACGATTACTACGCCCGGGACGATGTTAAGCCGGCATTGGTAAAAATTGTCAAACACCGAATTGGTAATCGGGGTGATGTCCAGCTCTGGTGGCAGCGGTCTTTTGACCTTAGTCCGGTATTGTACGAGCTTTATCAGGCTGATGAACCCCGCGCCATTTTTCTCGAAAGAGCGGACAGTCTTGCGAACTGGGAGAGTGAGGGCTGGACCGTTTCCAGCCGGTACTTCCGGTCACCCGGAAGTGCGTTCTTTTCTGGTTCAGGGTCCAGCATAAACAGCAGACTTGTCCTCAGGCAGCCGCTGGCAGTCGGAGCCGGCGGGCTCCTTTCGTTTTATGCGCTTTACTGGACCGAAGAGTCCGAGGATAGTGTGGGCAACATCAAGCGGGATGTGTGTTATGTCGAGTATTCCCATGACGGGAACAAATGGCAAATTCTTGATTCGCTTTACGGCCGCGCCGACAGCTGGCAGGAGTACCGCTACCTTTTGCCCGGGGGACAGAGTTACCTGCGGTTTCGCTATCGCACTGACGATACTGAGAATCGGCTCGGTGTGTTTGTTGACGACATCAGGGTTGAACGGTTTGATTTTTTGCGCCTGGTTTGGGAAACCGCTGACACCAGCGCCTATCTGTTCAATCTGGCTCGGGACACAGCGGGTTACAACTTTTTTGTTATTGCTCGCGACTCATTTGGAAACCGGTCATTGGCAAGTCAGCTTTATCAGGTGAAGGTTTTGAGCTGGGCAGAGCCCTACACTATGCCGGCACCATTTTCGGGCAACTGTAAACTGGTGCTGGACTTTCCCGAAAATGAAGCGCCCGATGTTTTAATTTACACCCTGTCGGGAACGCTGGTGAAAAAATTTACCCGGGTTTCGAGTCGGATAATCGAATGGGATGGTAAAAATGAGTATAGCCAGGACCTGGCGGACGGCGTTTACCTTGTTGTGGTTCGGGGCAAGAGGTTTAAGAAGATGGGAAAAATTGCCCGGGTTAGTGCGGTTCCATAATTCCAGATAGGTTTTAGCCAAGGTTGCCGGGGGCTCGAATGCCAGGTGTTTGTTTAAATTAAAACTTGACAATCGCCCGAAATTCTGGCAAAATGTTATTGGAGGGAATGTTGGGGTTTTATTGTATTGATTGAAATAAAGAAAAGGAGGTTAGATGCGGTATTTCTTAATGTTAACAGTGGTAAGCACGATTTTGTTTGCTGGCACCCCAACACCCCAGCCTTCGGCTGAGGTTGTGACAAAGGACGGCGTGCCGATGTACATCAATTACCAGGGCTACCTTACCGATGCCAGTGGCACACCCATCAACAACACGAGCCCCGGTCTGGCGATGAGATTTGAGATTTACGATGCCGAGAACGGCGGCAATCAACTTTTTTCCCAGTTGCAGACCGTTCCAGTACGTCAGGGTGTGTTTAATGTTAAACTATGGCTGAGCGAAGGTGACACAACGATTTTCCGAACCGGTGCGCGGCGCTGGCTACAGCTGACAATCAGCGGGCAGGTTATGACGCCGCGTACCGAGATTACGACAATGGCGTACGGCATTCATTCGGCAAAGGCGGACAACGCTGATATGCTTGATAATAAACACCACACCGATTTTATCTGGAATAGCGCGACGCTTCAGTCGCCAGCAAATTTTTACATCAGCGGTGCCGGTGTGAGTGATGGGATTTTTGCCGCTTATGGAGTGGGAGTTAGCGGCAATCATACGCCGACTATATACGGCAGGAGTCAAAAGGACAGCAGTTTTGGCGTTTACGGAAGTAACATCAGCACCCGGGGTACCGGGGTTGCGGGTTGCGGTAATTACGATACCCTGTTTTATTTGACTGCGGGCTCGGGTGGAACGTTCTCCGCTCGTCGGTTTGGTCTTTTTGCCTATGCCCATGACACGAACGGCACCGGGGTTGCGACGATGGGAAATAGAATCAGCGATACCGTTTACACTCTTGCCCAAGGTTGTGGAGGTGCCTTTAACGGTACAACGGTCGGTGTTTATGGTCTGGCAAGGAATTTGAGTGGCAACCGCGCCGGCGGATATTTCCGCACCTTTGGCACAACCGATTCGACATTTGCCTATGTTGCCTATAATTACAACGGGCAGAAGTACAAAATCTTGGGCGAGGGCCAGGTCTCAACGATAATGGCGACTCGTGAGGGGAGAAGAATTCTCTTTGCACCCGAGGCAACCCAGCCTTTCTTTGAGGATTTTGGCGAAGCCCGTCTTGTCAATGGTCACTGTCGGGTGAACTTAGACCCGCTGTTTTTAGACTGTATCGCGGTGGATGAAAGCGCACCGTTGCGGGTTTTTGTGACTTTGACCGACGATTGCAACGGGGTATATGTCAAAACCGACCAGACCGGATTTGATGTTTATGAGTTAAAGGGCGGACGTTCTAATGCTGGTTTTTACTGGCGGGTGATTGCGACAAGAAAAGATGGAAATGATGTTCGGTTGCCCGAGGCACCGCCGCCGGCTTCCGAAATTGGTGTTCCGGTAAAGATGCAGCCGAGCCGGTAAAAATTCCCGGCAGGAAACGGAGGCGAATATGAGGCGGCTTTTTATGGCGGGTACGCTCGGATTAGCAATTTTACTCTGCAGCGGCGTGGTAGCGCAGAGTTACTGGCTACGGGAATGGGTAATTGATGAAGGGGGAGTCGAAGCGCATAGCAGTAGTTATATCCTTAACGGCAGTTTTCACCAGACGACAATTGGTTATGCAACTGGTGGTAACTACATCGCCTGGATTGGATTCTGGCATCCCAGACCGCAGTGGGTTGGCGTGCACGATGTTGCTGCGGTAAGAATTGTTGCGCCGTTAGGTCGGGTTGATACTTTGAGCGATGTTACGCCGAAGGCGGAACTGGCAAACTACGGTACCGAGGCGGAAAACTTTGTTGCAATTTTCAAGATTTACATGGTCGGTGGGGTGATTCCGGTTTATCAGAATTTTAAACTGGTACATCTTGAACCTGGTGAGTCGCGGATAGTGGATTTTGTTTCGACGCGATTGCATGGCCTTGGTTCGCACATCGCGCGCTGTTCGGTTGCCCTGGCGAATGACGCCAATCGGGGAAACGATACCGTCTCGGCGGTCTTCAAGGTTTTAGACCGTCCGCCGCTACCTGAAGGTTGGGTTGAGGCCGGCCAGATTCCGGCATCGCCCAGTGGGCGCGGTGTTAAAGACGGTGGCTGGCTTGCGGTGGATGAGGAAACGGGCGGGATTTATGTATCAAAAGGTAACAAAGTAGCGGATTTTTATCTGTACGACCCGACCGGTTCCCCGATGTGGCAGGAACTTGACCCCTGGCCCAAAGGAGCAGAAGGTAAGAACCCGGGAAGGGGTTCGGTGGGCTGTGTTGCATCCGATGGTTATGTATATGCGACCAAGGGGAACAATACGCTGGGATTCTGGCGTTACAATCGTTACACTGGTTGGCAGTCTTTGCCTGATGTGCCTTATGGTCCGAGTCATCGAAAGGTCAAAGATGGTTGCGATATGGTGTTTGTCGAAATGGGGGGAATCCCTTACATCTACCTCCTGAAAGGAACGCGAAACGAATTTTATCGGTACAACATTTTAGGGGGTACCTGGGAAGAACAGGCACCGGCACCTGGGACATCAAAATGGTACCGGGGGTCATGGCTTGTTTACGACGGGGAAAACACGATTTATGCCCACAAGGCAAAGTACCACGAGTTTTACGCGTACGATATCGCAGCGGGTGAGTGGCGGCAAACACCGCTGGTGCCGATGCCGATTGCGAGCGAGAAGATGCTGTCCCGTAAACGGGCAAAAGAGGGCAGTTGCGGGACCTGGGCATTTGGCTCGGTATTTGCTTTGAAAGGTGGTAACACCTGTGAATTCTGGCGCTATCTGCCGGACGGCGATTCCTGGGTAGAAATGGACACGATGCCTTCAGTTGGTTCTACTGGTTCGAAAAAACGAGTGCGGGATGGAGGTGATATTGCTTTTTCCGGTGACGGGGTTTTGTATGCGCTTAAAGGCAACAAGACGCTGGAGTTGTGGCGGTTTGTACCCGGGGCAGAGATTGTCAATCCAGCACCGCCGCAGCGTTCCGCAGTAATGGCAGAAAACGGCGATTTGACATCGAGTCCCAGCCTGCAAGTAATTAGTCCAACTGGTCGCGACAATATCCAAGTGCGGTATCAACTTGATGGCACGAACCAGGGCCGATTGGAGCTGATGGACATAACAGGGCGGACGGTGTTAACCTATAATATTGCCGGACCAAGGGGTGTTGTTTGTTTTAAGGCAAACCATTTAGAGGCGGGGGTATACTTTGTCCGCCTCCAAACCGCGAGTAAAACCCTCGTGCAGAAGGTGGTGTTAGCCCGTTAGTCCAGAATCGCCTTCAGGTCCTCGGCGGGCGTCGAGATTGGTGTAAGGTTGAATTTGTCCACAAGTATCTGAACAATCCCCGGCGTGAGAAATGCGGGCAGGGATGGTCCAAGATGGATGTTTTTGATGCCGAGATAAAGCAGGGTCAAAAGCACCGCGACCGCCTTCTGTTCGTACCAGGAGAGGATTAGGGAAAGGGGAAGTTCATTTGGGTTGACACCAAGTGATTTACTCAAGGCGACGATAAACTGGATTGCCGAGTAACTGTCGTTGCATTGACCAACATCCCAAAGCCGGGGCAGGTTTTCAATCGTCCCGAACTCAAGTTTATTGAACCGGTACTTACCGCAGGCAAGGGTTAAGATGAGACAGTCATTGGGAACCAGCTGGGCGAACTGGGTGTAGTAGTTTCGGCCTGGTTTTGCTCCATCACAGCCGCCAATGAGAAAGATGTGGCGCAGGCGCTGCGATTGAATCAGTTCGGTTATTTCGTCAACTTTACTCAACAGCGTGTTCCGGCCAAAGCCGACGGTAATGTAATGTTCGACACCTTCGGTGACAAAGCCCGGTTGGGCAAGCGCCGCTTCAATTACCGGCGAGAAATCGTCCCGGGTTACATGACGAACTCCGGGCCAGGCGACGAGTCCGGAGGTAAAGATGCGGTCTTTGTAACTTTCCTGAGGTCGCTGGATACAGTTGGTCGTCATAAGAATCGCACCGGGGAAGAGCGGAAACTCCTTTTGCTGGTTCTGCCAGGCAGAGCCGTAGTTACCAACGAGGTGTTTGTAAGCCTTGAGTTTTGGATAGCCATGTGCCGGCAGCATTTCGCCGTGCGTGTAGATGTTGATGTTTTTGTCTTTGGTCTGCGCGAGGAGCGCAGCGAGGTCGCGGAGGTCATGGCCGGAAACACAAATCGCCTTGCCGCGCACCGGTGTAACCCGGACCCGGGTGGGAACAGGGTCACCATAGGCTGAGGTGTTTGCCCGGTCAAGCAGTTCGGTAACATAGAGGTTAAGCTCACCAACCGCCAAGGCGTTGGTCAGCAGTTCCTGGGTATCAAACCGGTCTCGGGTCAGGTAGTCGAGTAGTTCGTGAAACCGGGCGTAAAGCCGGTCGTCTTCTTTCCCGAGAATTGCGGCGTGGTCGGCATAGGCGGCAGCACCTTTCAAGCCAAAGAGGATGAGGTCCATCAAGTCGGCTTTTTCGTCGCCAAATCGCTCGTGCCGGCTGACAATACCGACCCTTTTGCCCTGTGCTACGAGCCCATCAATATCAGGCGCCGGAGTCCAGTTGGCGGGTCCGGAAAGGGTCTCAGGTTGAACCCCCTGGTTTTGGCAAGCGTCAAGATAGATTTTTTGCGCCCGAGCCTTCAAATCGGCGGCACGGCTGAGAAGCCCCTTCAATCTCTCGGGGTCGAAGTTAACATTGGTGATGGTGGAAAAAAGCGCCTCAACCGTGAAAAGGTTGACATCACGGTCGGTGGCACCCAACCTTCGGGCGCGGTGCGCGTACTGGGCGATTCCTTCGGTCGCGTAGATTAACAGGTCCTGCAAGGTTGCGGTGATTGGGTCTTTGCCACATACCCCCTGAGTTGTACAACCGGTGCCGCCTTTAGTCTGTTCGCATTGATAGCAGAACATCTTTACTTCTTCGTTCATTTTTCCTCCTTTATATTACCATCAATACCCAGGGTGATTTCTTTAAACGGGATGTTTTTTCCACTGGCTTTGAGCGCCTGACGGGCGATTTGGACCAAACCATAACAGCAGGGCACCTCCATATGTAAACAGGTTACCGACAGTATGTTATTCTGCCGAAAGATATTTGTCAATTTGTCAAGATAGAACTGGGCATCATCCAGTTTCGGGCAGGCGATGAGCAGTACTTTGCCGGCAAGGAATTCGGCATGAAAAGCGGTGCTGGTAAATCCAGTGCAATCAGCGGCGAGCAGGATATGGGCGTTGTCAAAGTAAGGGGCAAACACGGGGACAAGGGTTAACTGAATGGGCCAGGTGGTGAGCTGTGATTCTGGTCGAATGGTATCAGTTGCCGACTGCCCTTTCGGTGTTATACGGCGTACCTGAGTACCCGGACAGCCACAGGCAAGCGCCGGTTTTTCTTCCGGTAGCGGAATGTTGTGCTCTTTGAGATAAGCAACCGCTTCGTCGTAGAACTTCTGGGCACCGTGCTCCTTTAAGTGCTGGAGATGGGCACGGATGGTGTTTGCGCCAGCGCGGACGATATTTTCCATAACCTTGCTTTCGTCATAAGGTTCAGCCGGTCGCTCTTCAATTGTAAGGGCACCTTCGGGACAGGTGCCGACACAAGCGCCCAGACCGTCGCAGAACAGGTCAGAAATCAACCGTGCCTTACCGTCAATTACCTGTAGCGCTCCTTCCGGACAGTTGGGGATGCACAGACCACAGCCCGTGCACTTTTCTTCATCAATATGGATGATTTTCCTTGTCTTTTTCACTTTTCCTCCCAATTCAATCGCACCGCGGCTAAACTGGTCTTCTTTAAGTAACGGACCAATTGCCGGTTAGTTTGTAAAAGGAAATTACCTACCGGACAGCCACCGCTACATACCGGGATGGCAAATGGGCAGTGGTTAACTTTGACAGGACCAACAACCGCCTGATAAACCGCAAGAAGGCTTATCTCTTTTGCCGGTCGAGCAAGAAGATAACCACCGGTTGGACCGGTTTTCCCTTTGACCAACCCGGCTTTTTCCAGCTGAGCCAGTACTTTTGCCAGATGGGCAGCAGAGACACTGAGAGTTCGGGCAAGGCGGTTGATTGTCCAGCGTTCATCAGGACGCTGAGCAAGGATTAACGCAGCGTGGAGCCCGATGCGGGCGGCTTCCGGTGTGTTGAATAATTCTGCCATTCCGGTATAATAATACCATATTTAACGGTTCTGTCAAGAAAATTTTGTATTTGTTCTGAGGGTGGGGCGAACGGGCAAGAGTTCAGGAATAGGGTGTCGCTGATTGGCTTTACCGTTTTCGTATAACGGAAATCTACTATCAGGTTGCGGGAAATTGCCAGATTTGGGTTTGGCGGGTGTTAAAGGTGGTTGATTAGAACACGATTTTCCGGGTGAAGATAAAGACAAGCTGCCCCAGGGGAGCACATGCTTTAAGGGATATTACAGAGTTTATTTTGTCGGATGGATTGTTGCGGTGGATTTTATAGATAACATTATGGATTATCAATAAGATAGGCTCGGGAATGGTGTTTGTAATTGTTTTCGGGGTGAAAAGGCGGGTGATAAAATAGGCGATGCATAAATGGGCGGCGAAGACTATCCCGGTGATTGCCCCCGGGCAGCCGAAGGTACGGAAACATTGCGGTTTTGACAGGCGGCATTGATTGGCTACAATTGGTTTCTCAAGGAGAAAGAGTTGATAAGCGCATCAGGTTGCTGTTTCTGGTTCAACAATAGATATTACCGGATTGGAGTGATGCCGGGGTTTTGGCGGTAGGCCAATGCGTTTGATGTTGATTTTCAGTTTGTTGGCGCTTGCCGATGCGGTGCCGGTAATACCTGATATCGGGTTGGGGTACCGAATTGAGCCTGGGGTTGAGGAAAAGGGAGTCGTCGCTGGCGGTATTATAATGAGACTCAAAAACAGCGCAGCAGTTGACGCCGGGGTTTATGGAAACATAGGAGACAATTTTGGGCTTGGGGGTTATGCGCTTAAGGGTGAGTTCGGTTTCGCTGCGGTGCCCCGGTTGAATTTGGATATTGGGGTTCAACATCAGGAGTGGCGCGATTGGCGGTGCGGTGAGAATCGGGCTTTTTTCTTGCTCCATTTAACAGGTCTCAGGCGGTTTGAAGTGGGGATGGGCGTTGCCTGGCGTCAAGGGGTATCTGATACGGCACGATTTAGCGAACCCTGGGTGTTTATTGGTCCGGCAGGCGAGTGGAACATTTTGTATCGGTTAGAGGGGCTTGTCGGGCAGACGGCGCGCGGTGAGTTGAGTTTGTTTCTGTCCAATATCAGCCGGCACCAGATTCATAACCCCCAGCTGTTTCCTTTTGGTGTTCGTGCTGGTTATCAGATTGCACCCCACTGGCGCTTGGCCGCGGCCTGTCAGAGTACGGTAAAGGGTTTTTCTGCGCTACTGTTTTCATTGGGTGAGTTTGCGGTTGAAGTCGGGGTAAGGTATGAGAAGTAGTGGCTTGCTAATGCTTAAGTTTCTCTTGCTAATTTTCATCGGGTGTGAGGCGGACCTGAAAGAGGCGGTTTTCCATCCCGATGTGGAAAAGAGGGTAAAGGAAAGTTTTGCTCTTGCCCCGCCAGCACCGGTTCCGGTAGGGGACACATTCGAGTTTGCGGTTTTTGGTGATGTTCATATTGGGAAGGCGGCGGGGTGCTATCTGGAACAGTTCCGGCGCGATGTGGATTCGCTCGGGATTGAATTCTTTTGCGTTTTAGGTGACATCACCGAGCACGGAACAGGAGTCGAGTATGACTCAGCCCGAAATGTGCTGGCAGCAATTGCCCCGTTTTATCTTACCATTGGTAACCATGACCTTTACTCCGCATCAGGATGGGAAGATTTTAAACAGACCTTCGGCCCGGCAACTTATGCGATACAGATTGGCACGAGGTTAAAACTGATATTCTTTGACACCGCCGAGGGTGAGGTGGGCGAAACTCAGTTTAACTGGCTGGAGGATGTCCTTGCCGATACCAGCACAACAAAACTGGTATTCACCCACTTTCCCCTTTACGATGGCACAATACCAGGTCCTTTTCGGCTTGCCGCCAATTCCGAGCGGGCGAAGTTGATGAGTTTACTCGTTAGAAATCGGGTTTATGCCTACTGTTGTGGCCATATTCATGGCTGGCGGCAAAGCACCATCAACGGTGTTCAACACCTGATTGTCGGCACGATGTCCCGAGCCTTGGACTTTGGTCCCCCAGGTTACCTTCTGTTTTTGGTACGCGGGGATTCAATATCCTGGCGGTTTGTGTCTTTTGCCCGATAAGGGGTATTAGGTTGAAACCAGCGGCCAATTTTAGATTGCTGATAATTTAAGAGGTCATCACGGAATAGTTGACTGTATCACGTTAATGTCAATAATTAAATTTAAGGCAAATAATATGAAAGGAGTGTCCATGATAACCGCTGGGAATATCATACACCGCACCAGCGTTGGTTTGTTATTTGGGGCGTTGGTTGCCGGTTGCGCACCGACACCGGCGATGTTGAAGGCGATGCAGCATTATTCGATTTCGGCGCAGTTTGACTTTTCTAAGCCGTGGCGGATAGCGGTGTTGCCGGTTCAACTGGGAGGTGATTCGGACAATGCGATTGGTACCGATTTAGTGGAACGGGCGCAGATGCAGTTGATGAAGGTCTTGAACTTTTCGGTTGTTGACCGGAGCGCGGTGGAAGCTGTTTTGAAGGAACAAGAGTTTTCCTATTCCGGGGTAGTTGACCCGCAGACCGCAGCGCGATTGGGCAAGTTGATGGGTGCGTCGGCGGTGATGTTGATCAAAATCGGGCAGGTTAAGCACGACCCGTTTTTTTCCGACTCGCCCAACCAACGGGATGCGCAGTTGAATGTACGCATCATCAGTGTTGAGACGGGTGAGGTTTTATATTCGGCGCAGGGTGAAGGTTCCAGTTTTGAAGGAGCAGGAGATGCGCTGGCGAGTGCGCTGGATGTTGCACTGCTCCCTTTACTGGAAAAAGGAGGTGTAAAGTGAAGACGGTCGCTCTTTTGCTTTCGGCTTTCTTTCTTTTTGTCTCCTGTATTAGTTCCAGTGCCGCGGTCAAAAGCGTTAGTACCGCTCAGGTGCCAACCGAGGCGCCGGTAAGTGGCCCAGTACAGATGCCACCAATACCGCGCGAGACAAGCGCGATTGTGCCCCTGCCCGTAGAGGAGATTGTTTCTCCGGGTGAGGTCGTGGAGCCGGTACCAGGTGGAGTTATTGATTGGGGCGCTAAGGTTGTCCGGGCGCGGGGTTCGGGTGTTGTCGACCCCGGAGACCCAAATCCCGGTCGCGCCCGGTTGATGGCAGAACGGGCAGCGGTGGTTGTGGCGCAGCGAAACCTACTTGAGATTATCAAAGGGGTGCGGGTTGATTCCGATACCAAGGTAGAAAACTTTGTGACGAAGTTTGATGTGATTTACACCCATCTCGAGGGGATAGTTAAAGGGGCAAGGCAGGTTGGTCCGGCGCAGTTTGATTCGGCAACTGGTGTGGTGGAGGTGGAACTGGAGGTCAATCTTGCTGGTCCGCAGAGTGTTACCGATGCGCTGGAACCAGCCCTTTTGCAACCCGGTGCGATAACGCCCGAGGTCAAAACGACGGCGAGTGTCCGCGAGTTTTTGCAGAAGTATTCCGCGCTGGTTTTTGATGCCGGGAACAGCGGATTAAAGCCGGCACTTTTCCCAAAAATTTATGACGAAGCGGGCAACCTGCTCCTTGATACAAAAGAACTTTATCAGTACACCGGAACGACAGGTCAGAAGGTGGTTCATTACATCGGGAAACTGGATGAGATTCTTTCTCGGCCCGAGTTTGCCCATCAGCCTTTAGTTTTGAAGATTAAACAGGTGCGGGGCAAGATGGGCACGGACATTGTGCTGAGTAAGGAGGATGCGGATAAACTTAAATGGCTTAAGGACGGCGCGAAATTTCTTTTTGATGCCGGCAGATTTTTAGTAAAACTTCTGCTGTAAGGCGGCAAGATGCAACATACAGAAAGGTTGATACTTTTTTTCGGGCTTTTTTGTTTGTCGTGTTACCATCCCGGCTACAGTCCGACACCAATTCAAACTCAAACAACTGAAGTTGTGCTGAGCGGTGGGGAAGGAAGCGAAATCCTTGCCGAAGGGGTGGCGGCGATTACCAGCAGTGTTGATGTCGCCCGGGACCAGGCACTGAAAGATGCCTTGCGCAAGGCGGTAGAGCAAGGGGTGGGGACTTTTATTAACTCTGAGACCCGGGTTGAGAACTTTCAGTTACTCTCGGACCGGATTTACTCCCAGGCACAGGGTTATGTTTCTTCATATCGCGTGGTCAGCGAGTCAAGGGAAGCGGACCTTTATCGGGTCGTGGTGCGGGCAAAGGTGAAACTGGCGCGGATTGAAGACGACCTGAGAGCGATTGGCATTCTGGTTGCCGAGCAGGGTCGGCCAAGGGTGATGGTCGTGGTGCGGAAGGTGGCAAATCCGGGCGCGGTTACCGTTAGCGAGGAAACGATGACCCCAGAACTGGTGGAGACAATGCTGACCGGGGCGTTTCAGGAGAAGGGATTTCCGGTTGTTGACCGGGCAACGATTGAGAAAAACCTGAACCGCGAGCGTTTGCGGAAGGTTCTTGAGGGAGATACCCAAGCGGCAATGCTTTTAGGTACTGCCACCGGTGCCGAAATCGGAGTCGTGGGAACTTTACAGGAGGCGAGGGCACGGAAAAAGGTTCCTTATACTCAGGAGGAACGAGATTATCACCGCATTGAGTTAAGTGCGCGGGCGATTAATCTGAATACCGGTGAGGTACTCGGTGCCGGCGTGGTGAACGCCGAGGCGCCGTTCAGTGCCGAAGCGGCAAGGCGGATGGTAGCAGACTCAATTAGCCGAATTTTGATTTCCCGCATCCTTGCGGGCTGGAAGCGGCGGGAAAATGTTACTTTGGTTTACGCCCGGAACGCAGACTTTCAAAAGGTCGAACTTTTTAAGTCCGAGGTAAGAGCAAGAGTTCGGGGGGTGAACACGGTACTTACCCGGGAATTGAGCGGTAATGATGTGGTGATTGAGATTGTGTCCGAGACGGCAACACCCGAGGTCATCGAGCAGATTGGTAGCAAAGAAATGGCGGTTCGGTTTCAGATTGAAGGGGTGACGGGCAACCGGATAGACATCAGATTTCTTGAAGAAGTTGAGCGGTAGAATTGGCAAATAGCAGCGGGTTTTTACTTTCTCTTTGACAGGGCGCAATTGAAAAGTAAAATTCCATTAAGAAAGGAGATGAAGATGCGGCTGAAGACCGGCATTTTCGCGGTAACAATATTCTGCTTTGGGTTGGGTCTCGCCAGTAGTGGCGACACACTGAAACCTTCTGCGGTATTTGTTCATCCCGATGCTCGGGGTAAACTGCCGATAATAGGAAATGTGGCGGTGGTGCTCACCGGAGTTGACCAGCAGAGCACACGGTTGCTGGAAGATGCGCTGGCACTACTTTTGCTTGCCGAGAGTGTCAAGGTAATTTATCCTTCAGAAAAGGATGTGGGTAAAATACGAGGTCAACTGCCCGACCCGATTGAATGGGCGAAGAAACAGGGCGTAAACTGCCTTTTGACCGGAACAGTGGTAGCAAGATGCTCGCATTGTGCCCACGGTAAGTCGCGTTGCTCAAATGAAGGGGTAAGGGCGGTTTCGTTGACCCTGATAGATGTGCCTGAGGACAAGGTACTCCTCTGGGCGCTTTACGAGCCGACTGACACCGTGACCCCGACCAATTTTGCCCGGTCATTTATCAGTTTAATAAAGGAAAACCTTAAAGAGGAGGAGAAAAAATGAAATGGTGGACAGTTCTGGCGCCGGTAGTTTTGTTCGTTGCCTGCGCCACATCGCATTATGTCCGTCCCGATGAGGTAACGGAATGGGACTATACCTATAGCGATACCGATATGAAACTTCTTGCCGAAAAGATGGTGCAGTCGCTGGCAGAGTTAAACCTTCCGGCACGGTCTGACACCGGCAAACCGGTTTTGGCGTTTCTTGCAATCGGTAACCGCACCTCCCAGCACATTGACACTGAAGGGATTGCGGAGAAGATAATGGTGGCGCTGGTAAAAATGGGCAAGTTCCGGATTGTCGACCGGGAACTTTTGAAACAGCAGGCAAAGGAGATTGCCCGCCAGGAGTTGCAGCGGATTGATGTTGATGGCGCGGTGAAACTGGGAAATCTCATCGGTGCTGACTACTTTCTTACCGGTGATGTGATGAGCATTGAGAAGACTAAGGGCGCAACGACGCTTGCTTATTACAAACTGACAATGCGGCTCGTCAATGTCCGGACTTCGGAAATCGTCTGGGCTGACGAACAGGAATTGAAGAAAAAGAGCACCAAGTCCTGGTACGAGTAAACGGCTGATGAGCCGGCCGGGCGTCCTTTTACTTCTGGGCGCGGTTTTTTTTATAACCTGTGCGCCGGTCACATCCCCTTTACCATCGGCACCGAAGCCCCACTATTTTTCCAACCTATCGTACGAAAATGCGATTGCGCGCTACCGGCAAACGGTTGAAAAGAAGTTCAAGGATGAAGACCTTTCTTACATCCTTTCCCTTTTAAGTTATGGAATTACCAACTTTTACGGCGGGAAACAGGCGGATGCGAAACGGGCATTTCTGGCGGCGTACAAGGTTGACGCAGGTGAGCGACCTGAGGCGGCGAAGTTTTATGACTGGCTGGTGGTGGATTCGAGAACGGTTTATAAACTCAAGAAACGCGAGCGGGAACTGGTCCATTTTTATCTCGGACTGTGTTATCTTTTCGAAAACAACCTTGAGGAGGCGCTGGTCGAGTTTAAAAAACTGCGGCAGTTTGACCAGGGCGCTTCCCAACTCCCGATTGTCAACTTTTACACCGGTCTATTGTACGAGAAGATGGAGAAGTTCGATGATGCGCTAATTGAGTTTCGACAACTGGAAACACTCGGTATCAAAGGCTTGGTACGAAATGTTGAACTGATACGGGACAGCGGTTTTATACCTACCGCCGATTCGACTGAACTGGTCGTTCAGGTGGACCATCAGACGGTCGGTTCTATTGGGAGAACCGAGGTTTATGCGGACAGTTCTCTTCTGGTGACGGTTTTACCTGAGGTCAGCGATAGTTTTGCGGTGCGGTTAAGCCAAGCCGAGGCAAATCGCAAGGCAGCACAGGAGGCGGGTGCCAAAGCGGCGCGTATCGGGCTGCGGGTTTTATCGGCGGTGCTTCTGGATAAGGTGCTGCCCGGTATCGGCAAAGAACTGGCGGACAATATCGCTGATATCACATTGGGCAAGGAGGAGCAAAATCGAGACATCCGTGCCTGGGGGTATGCACCGTTAAACTTTGCCTTTGCCCGGATGCGGATTCCTAACTCAACGAGCAAGGTGCGGTTGATTTTTTACAACCGGGCGGGCAACATGCTTGGCTACTGTGACTATCCGCTCCAGGGAGAAAATCAGCGGGCGTTTTATGCGGCGGGGATGTTTTTCATCGTCGCCGGTCTGGCAGAAGAGTTTTATGTGTATTAAAAAGGAGGTTAGAATGAAAAGATTCTGGGCAGTAACAGGCGGTCTGATGTTTATCCTTGCCTGTTCAACAACGATTAACTCACTGTGGATTAACCGCGAGACGGAGAGCCGGCGCTGGGTGATAAACAACCCGGTTCTGGCTTCAGACATCCGGGTGCTGGATGTGAAAGAGGAGGAGAGTGGCGGGGCGTTGATTGTCAATGTCCTGTTAAAGAATGGCTGGCATATGCCGATTGGCGGTAAGGTGAAGATGCTATTCTACGACAGAAATGGCGTGCAACTTGACGACCCCTGGGGCTGGCATCAAGTAAACCTTGAGTCCAATCAGGAGCAGTGGGTGAAGTTCGTGGCGCCGAAGCCCGCGGACCAGATTTATAAGATGAAACTGATGATACGGGGAATCAACCGCTACTCTTCATCAAGGTAAGAGAGTAACTTATTTCACTTAAAGGTGGTGCTACAACGCTGTTCACAAAGGCACTGTTAGCAGGGATAAGTTTTTACAATTGCTATTGATTGGAGTAGAAGATGAATGGTAAGCAGGTTGTTGTTGAAACGATTGACCTGATAAAGCGTTATCCTATGGGGCGGCAGGAACTGACGGCGCTCAAAGGGGTGAATTTGAAGTTCTACCGCGGGGAGTTTAGCGGTGTTGTTGGTCCTTCGGGTTCTGGTAAAACCACGCTGTTAAATATTATTGGTACGCTGGATACACCGAGTGCGGGTTCAGTTCGGGTGCTTAATGAACGGGTTGAATCGCTTTCTCCCCGTCGGGCAGCGGATTTGCGCAGCCGGTTTATCGGCTTTATCTTTCAGACCTTCAACCTCCTGCCGGTTTATACCGTTTACGAAAATGTTGAGTTTCCCCTTTTGCTCTTGAAGTTACCAGGAAAAGAGCGAAGAAAAAAGGTGCTGGCAGCGCTGGAATGGGTTGGGCTGATAGACCGCGCAAATTCAAAGCCGTCCCAACTGTCCGGCGGTGAATGTCAGAGGGTAGCGATTGCCCGGGCGGTAGTAAAAGAGCCCGAGCTCATCCTTGCTGATGAGCCAACCGCCAACCTTGATGCCGAAAACTCCCATCATATTTTAAGCACAATGGTAAAACTCAACCAGGAACTGGGTACCACCTTTATCTTTTCCACCCACGACGAGAAGGTGATTAAGTTTTTGCTGCGCCGCATTAAACTGGTTGACGGTGCGGTGGTGGCGGATGAGGAGGTTAAAGGGTGAGTGCGGTCAAACTGGCGTTGCACAACCTGCGCGGGGCTGGAATTCGAACCTGGCTCAATGGCTTTGCCCTGTCACTGGCGTTTGTCGCTATTATCTTTAGTCAGGGGTTATTAGAAGGGGTAAACCGACAGGCAGAAAGAGCGTTAATAGATTTTGAGTTTGGTGGTGGTCAGTTCTGGTGTGAAGGTTTTGACCCCTACAACCCGCTAACATTTGATAATGCGCACCGGGTGCTGCCCGAAACGATTGCCCATCTGGTTGAGTCAGGACAGGCGGTGGCGATTCTTGTTGTTCCCGGGACGGTTTTTGTGCGGGGGAAGATGGTGCCGGTACTGCTCAAGGGGATTTCCACATCGCAGGCCGTTTTGAAGATTCCAACAGCAGTACTGGTTGACTCAAGCGGTCATATACCGGTTTTGTTAGGGGCGCGGATGGCAAAGAAGTTGAATGTCGGTGTGGATGATTACCTGACGCTGCATTGGCACGATAAAGAGGGCACATTTAATGCCCGGGAGGCCCGGGTTGCGGGAATAATGCAGACAAGTGTCGGGACAATTGACCAGGGTCAGGTGTGGTTGCCCTTAAAGCAACTAGCGAATTTAGCCGGCTTGGAAGGGCAGGCAACAGTTGTGGTTCTAAAACCGGGCATTAAACCACCACCTGCGGTGGAAGCATGGAAGTTTCATACGACCGAATTTCTCCTGTCCGACCTAAGGCAGATGATAAAGACGAAAACTGTGGGTCAGTCAATTATGTTTATCGTGCTCTTTCTTCTGGCACTCCTGGCGATATTTGACACCCAGGTGTTTTCCATTTTCCGCCGGCGCCGGGAGATTGGAACGCTGATTGCGCTGGGAATGACGCGTGGTGCCGTGATAGCGATGTTCACCTTTGAGGGTGCGATGTACGGGGTGCTGGCAGCGTTCTTGGGTGCGATTTACGGTACGCCGTTGTTCCTTTATTTGAGTGCCTATGGGCTGGCGATGCCGGGCGGAAATCAATGGGGGTTTGCGCTTGAAGAGCGAATGTATCCGGCATGGACCGCGGGTTTGATTTTCGGTACAATCGTCCTTGTGTTGATTGCAGCGACATTTGTGTCCTATCTGCCAACCCGGCGCATCTTGAAACTGAAGCCAACAGACGCTCTCCGGGGGAAATGGGTATGACCATTTTCATTATTAAAGGGCTGGTGCGGGACCGGAGCCGGAGCCTTTTTCCGTTCTTGACGGTTGCGATTGGTGTGGCGCTGGTGGTATTTCTTGACGCCTATTTGCGTGGGACGCAGGACAGCTTTTTTGACACCACCGCCCGACTGGTGACGGGCCATTTGATGGTAACAACCCGGGCACAAGCGCAGGAAGGCGAAGCCGGTTCCCTGGAGACCGCGCTGTTCGGCGTCAAGGGTTTGAAGGCGGAATTGATAGGCAAGTATCCCGATATCATCTGGACCGAGCGCATCCGGTTCAGCGGGTTAATTGATGTGCCCGATTCGCTTGGTGCGACCCGGGCACAGGTACCAATTACCGGTTTAGCAGTTGACCTGACAGCGGGTTCGGTTGAGCATCAACTTCTGCAGTTGAATAAGGCGCTGGTGCGGGGCAGGGTTCCGGAAAAAAGCCGTGAGATTTTGCTCAGCGAGGATTTGTGCCAGGGGCTGGCAATCACTCCGGGTGCGCGTGTTAGACTGATATCAATGACCGCCGAAGGTGCCATGGCAATTACAGACTGCACTCTTGCGGGTACGGTGCGGTTTGGTGTCACCGCTTTAGACCGCAGTATGGTTATTGACCAATTAGAAGGTGTGCAGGAGGCGCTCAGGCTTGAAGATAGGGCGAGCGAAATTGTGGGATTTTTTTCTGATGGAGGTTATGACGACCGGCGCGCGGTGCAAATCGCCCGGGAGTACAAGGCGGGTTTAAACAGCAGGGAAGATGGTTTTTTGCCTGTGATGCGGCCCTTGCGTGAGGCGAGCGATTTAGGTTCGCTTATTGACATCGTTTCGGGCGTAACCGGGTTGATTGTCCTGATATTCATTGTGGCGATGGCGGTGGTACTATGGAATGCTGGATTGATGGGTTCACTCCGGCGCTACGGTGAGATTGGCATTCGGTTAGCACTGGGTGAGTCTAAACCGGCGCTTTACCTTTCACTCCTTGCCGAGGCGTTTTTTATCGGTCTTATCGGTTCGGTTGCGGGTACTCTTATTGGGTTGGTGCCGGCTTATTATCTACAGAAGGTCGGTCTTAACATCGGTGGGATGATGAAAAATAGTACGGTGGTAATAAGTGAGGTGCTGCGCGCCCGGATTACACCGGCGAGTTTCTTTGTCGGGTTTTTACCCGGACTAATCGCAACCTTCCTGGGCAGTGCGATTTCCGGGCTGGGGATTTTCCGGCGCTCAACCGCCCGGCTGGCAAAGGAGTTTTCAGAATAAGCACAATTTTATGCCTGCTGTTGTTTTTCAGCGGGGCACTGCCTGATAATAACACGCTCGGGTAGATGCGGTTCAGTTCCCAGTCTTTCGGCTGTTTTTCACTTTGTTTCCGAGGTCGGCAAACTCATTGCAGGTGTCTACAATTATCTTTGCGATTGCTGAACGGTGAATGGCGATGCAATCTTTACCGCTTCGTTCAAAAAGGACAAGCAAAACAAACAGAAGAATCGTGTTTATTATCACCTCTTTTTGATTTCTGTTAGCAGGGTTGCAATTTTTATATTATTGACCGGGTTCGGCGCTAAACTTCTTTGTAGTACTTGCTGAAATTCAGCGGGTTTTGTTTTCTGGTTTTACCGGTGCAGGTTATCGCTCCCGGTCCGAACCCAATAACCGGTTTATCACCGGCTAAGGTTAAAAGGTGTTTGTTTTCTTTTTCGGGTAAGGCAAAGTGTCCGGGCAAAAACTGGTTATAGCCCCCAGTCAGTTGTTCGGTCAATTCCGGGCTAACTGATGCAGGGTAAAATGTGATGTGGTCGGGTTTGAGCGTGAGGATGCGGGATAAGGTCTCTTTTTGGGTTGAGGCGGGCAGTTCAAACCCAACCGAGAAGAAACCGCTACCACGTAGAATGAGGAAGTCGTTTTCGGCGCGGTCCTGGGAATCGGTGCTGAGCCGCAGTGTCACCTGGTCAAATCCGGACTCGTGCAGGACCTTTGCCCGTGCCCCATCTACGGTGTCGGGTAAAACGATTAATGTCTGTTCTTCAGGCTGGATGACAAGATGGTCATAAAGTGCCTGCAAAATCCGATACAACTGGTCTAAGGTAAGACAGGACGGTCCGCAGCCACCAAAGTAGACGGTGGTGAAGGTTAATTTGCGATAGGTTTTGCATCGGCTGCGAATCTCGCGAACAACGGTGTTGACAAACATTTCCGCATCTTCTGGTGTGTAAGGCAAAGGCTGGGTGCCAAATCGCCAGTCCGGCTCTTTGCCGAAAGGGACGGTGACGGTGATGCCGGACAAAGGTTTAACGGACGATTCTGCCAATTCGGTTGAACCTGATTGCCCAGGGTGAGATGATGATGCGGGCGATGTTGGGAGCGGCGCTGGAAGAAAAGTAGAGGACAAGCGGTTTTCCCCGGAGATAGCGCAGGGAAAGTGGTCCCCAAAATCGGGAGTCTTCGGAGTTGTCGCGGTTGTCGCCCATAGCGAAGATGTGTCCCGGGGGCACAACCACCGGTCCAAAGTTGTCCCGGACATAGGGCGAAAGTTCTGTACGGTAGAAACTGCGGTTTTCCCAAAGGTCCTGGAACTGGGGCTGCAACTCCTGAGGTAAAGGAGGCAGGACGTAGTAAAACTTGTGGACCGCGTAGGCGGCGGTCTCTTTTTTGCCGTTGATAAACAGTTCTTTGTTGCGCACTTCCACGGTGTCACCGGCGACCGCAACGCACCTTTTAACAAAGTTGCGCGGTGTGTACCAGGTAAAGAAGTTGGTCTGTTTGTCCCAGAACAGAGGTAGCAGGGGAAGCCAGGAAGGGAAGATGCGGACATAACGGCCTGGGTGCAGGGAGTCAAACGGCATATCCGGGTCAACCGGAAACCGGAAGATGACGATGTCACCTCGTTTTGGGTTAGAGACGGGAATAAGGGTGCGGTCGGTAAAAGGGATTTTGACCCCATAGACGAATTTGTTAACGAGCATAAAGTCGCCAACAAGGATGGTGTCCTCCATTGAACCGGTGGGCACCATAAACGCCTCAACGAGGAATGAGCGAATCAGCAGAACGGCGATGATGACCGGGGCCCACTCGCGAAAGAACCGCTTTATACTGCTGCCAACTCCGTCAGCCATAACAGGTTAGTTTAGAAAAGGGGCAGTTAAAGTCAAGCATCTGGGAAGGCGGTGAGCGTAGTTTTCCATTACTGTTGACCCGGATACAGATGCGGGTAAAATGAGGTTGTGAAGGTTAAAGCGGTCTGTTTACTATCGGGCGGCCTGGACTCCATTCTTGCCTGTCGGGTGATTCAGGACCAGGGGGTTCAGGTTTTTGGTTTGAACTTTGTCAGTCCATTCTGCACCTGCACCAAAAAGGGTTGTCGGCATGAGGCACGGCGGGCAGCAGAGCAGTTGGGTATCCCTTTGAAGGTGGTGGCAAAAGGTGAAGAGTACATCAAGATGATAAAAAAGCCGAAACACGGTTACGGCTCGGCGATGAACCCCTGCATTGACTGCCGGATATTCATATTTACCCGGGCAAAAGATTATATGGAGGAGATTGGCGCCCAGTTTGTGTTCACCGGCGAGGTTTTAGGTGAAAGGCCTATGTCCCAGCATTTGCAGGCGTTGAAGTTGATTGAGCGGGAGTCCGGGCTTCAGGGCAGGGTTTTGCGGCCGCTGTCAGCGAAACTGCTTGAGCCGACGATTCCAGAGATGGAGGGTTTGATAGACCGGCAGAAACTTTTAGCGATTCAAGGGCGTTCGCGCAAACCACAGATTGCACTTGCGGAAAATTACGGTATCAAAGATTACCCCTGTCCTGCAGGCGGCTGCCTTTTGACCGAGAAAAACTTTGCCCTGCGGTTAAAGGATGCGTTTGCCCATAGCGAAGATAGCTTACGGGATATGAAGTTGTTAAAGGTGGGTAGGCACTTCCGGCTGCCTTCGGGTCGTAAGGTGGTTGTAGGCAGAAATGAACTGGAAAACAGGGCACTAATCAATCTGGTTGATGCCAGTGATGTGGTGATTGAACCGGTTGATGTCGCGGGACCGGTGGTTGTTGTCTGGCGTGGTGGCAACGAGGATGATGTCCAGATTGCTGCCCGGCTGTGCGCCCGGTACTCTGATGGCAAAAACCTGTCCCGGCTCAAGGTGCGGGCAGGTTTCAGGGTTTTTGAGGTTGCCCCGCTTGAAGAAGAGAAGACCCAGGAGTTACGGGTCGGTTGAGCCAATCGGCTTAGCGAGACAACTGCACATATTGCAAGGGGTTAGAAATTCAGTATAATTTATTAGATGAGGGCGGTTCAGTTTAGCGTTGTCAGTTTCCCTAAATTACAACAGGATAAAGAACTTTTGCGGTTAAGGGAGAGATTTGCACCAGGTGTATTTCAACTGGAGCCCTACATTCCGGTGGTGTTGCCCTGGGTACCGGTTGAACTGGGTGATGTGGTTGCAGTGGTAAACTGTTTAAGTGAAACGAGGAGAAAACTGCACCCGATTGCGGTTGTCTGCGACAACTGGCATCGTAAAGGTGAACTTCTGCTTGGTGATGTGACCGAGGGGCAGGAGGCGGTGTTAAATTTGCGGAAAGGGATTACCGGTGTCGAGCCGGTTCCTTTAATAAAGGATGATGATAAGAATGTTTATCTTGTAGTGTGCCGGGTTCCCGATGAGGATAAGTGGGGTCCTTTGCTTAAAGAGGCACAACATATTGGCAGGAGTTTAGGAGTTCTTGATTCTGTGGTACTCATCCGTACAATGCCGGACGGTTCCCAGCAGCGCGTGGCAAACTTTCCTTTTGGTGTCGGCAGGGTAGATTTTTATGAACAGTTGGTGGGATAAACACAAAACAGTCTTGACCGGGAAAATCCAGACCTGAACAGAAATGTCCACCACCTGAAACGCTCTAAAACAACAACCTCCTGAAAAATAGTCTCTTACAATTCTGGCATACTGTTTGCCATTATTTCAGGCGATGGCAAGTAGAAAATCAAAAACAGGAGGTAAAAAAATGAAGAAACTGCTTGCGCTCGTTGTAGTCGGGATTCTTGCCGGCAGCGCGTTTGCCGGTAACGGCGGTATCGCCGGACGGGTAACCAATGTTGCAACCGGAGAGCCTGTTGTCAATGCGATTGTCACCGCTTGCAACGACAGTCTGCCTGCAGGCCGAGCGGTGACCAATGAACAAGGTGAGTATCTTATTGAAGGGCTTAATCCGGGTGAGTACCGGGTGATAGCACGGGCGCGCGGTTTTGTTCCGGCACACTCTCCAGTTCTCGTGGTGGTTCGGGAAGGCAGTATCACCCAAGGTGTGGATTTGCGGTTAAGACCTCTACCAAGACGCACCGGCGCGATTAGCGGTAGAGTTGTGGACCGTATTACACGGGAGCCTTTGCGGGGTGCGGTGGTGATTGTGCGCAATCAGGCGGTAACCCGCCGGGAACGAACCGACCGTAACGGCTACTACATCATTCGCGGATTAGGTCCAGGAAGGTATCAGGTGGCGGCAAAGGCGCGGCGCTATTATGGTGAAGCGTATCCGCAGCCGGTTGATGTTGTTGAAGGCGAGGTTACGGAAAATATCGACTTTACCCTGCAGCCCAAGTTCCGGCGGGGTGGGATTTCCGGTCAGGTGGTTGATGCCAAAACTGGTAGGCCGATTGCCGGAGTGCTGATTACCGCTTTGGGTCCACAGGGTAGCGGCTTTGCCCGAACCAATGGCAATGGGTTTTACTGGGTTGTTGGGCTTGAGCCCGGTCGTTATACGGTTTCGGCGACTAAGTCCGGTTATCAGGCGGCAACATATCCAGAACCGGTTGAGGTCAATGCCAATGAGTTAACCCGCGGAATTGACTTTCGAATGCAACCGTTGCGTAATAACCAGATTGACAGCGACTGAACCCGGTCGGAATTTTTATTATTACCCTCTGGTGTGCTTCTGCCAGGGGGTAATCTTTTTATTGACAAAGTAGCCCACCGTTTTATGCTCTTAATACGAATCGGGTTGTATCCCAGGGTTATCTTGAAAAGTTGCAAAGGAGTCGTTGTGAAGAAATTTTTGGTTTTACTGCTGATGTGCTTTTTGCACTTAAATGCTGAAGTGGGCACCCGCTATTTGATTGTCGCCCCGGATTCGTTTGTTTCCGCCACCTTGCCCCTTGCTCGCAGGAAAGAAGTTGATACCGTTCTCCAACTGGGTTCAACCGAAAAAAAGAAGCGGGTGAAAGCAGGGGGCGATATTGCACATCTCGGTGGCGGCGTGTTTTTTGTTCTGAAAGGCAACAAGACATTAGAACTGGGGTGTTATGTACCAGCGGCAGGTTTAACCCGGGCACTGGCATTGCCCGGGCAAGGAGTTTGGAGCGGAGAGAGTACCGGAAAAGGTGGACAATCAATGCCGAGGGCATTAAACCCGGCGGTGCGGGAACGCTATTTAGACGGCCGGGCAAGCCAACACGAGGGCAAAATTGTCAATTTATGGATGTTTGATATTACCGGTCGGCTGGTGTTACAGTGGCAGGCAATTAGTTCGTTTGAGACCGCAGAGAGCCCGGCGGGCAGTTTAGCACCCGGTGTTTACTTCTTGGGGTTTGAAACTGATGCCGGGTACAAAGGGGTAAGTAAAGTAACGGTGGTGCGATGATAAAAGAGGTGTAGTCGAGGGGGTACTTCCGGTGCGACGGTTCACCATTTATGCGCTGATATTGACGGTGCTGGTGATTGCGGTGTTCAATGTTCACGGCTGGCTGGTTTTGTCCCGGAGTCGGGCGGCGCTGGAAGAGGAGTTAGGCAACCGGCTAGAAACCCTGGCAAAGACGATTGCGACCCAGTTGCGAGACGAAGAGTTCACACCGGAAAGGGCACGAACGCTGAACGAGACGATGAACGAAGCGGACCTGTTCAACATCTTTCTGGTTGATGAGAGTTTGCGTTATGTTTTTAATGTGCGGGAGCCTGAAGCGGCAGGAACAAGCGACCCGGCACTGGAACTGGATGCCACCGAAATTTTATCCGCCTTCAGCGGAATGCCAACCCGGACCCGGCTGTTTGCGGCTGGCCCTTACTACCTGAAAACCGCATATGCCCCGGTTTACAGTGCTCGTGGTACAATCGATTGGGTACTCGGGGTTGAGGCGGATGCAAGGTTTTTCCGCAACCTAACGCTTTATCGTAATTCGCTTTTGTTCATCAATGGGTTAAGTTTGCTGGCGCTGGTGGCACTGGTGTTGACTCTGGTCAGTGTTGCCCGGCACGCCCTGAAACTGGAACAGGCGGCGGCGCGCGCCAGCACCTTTGCTCTACTTGGTGAAATGGCAGCGGCACTGGCACACGAAATCCGAAACCCGCTCGCCACCATCCTTGCCGCAACCGAGCGGTTAAGGATTCGCTACGGTGCCGAAAACGACCCGACATTTGATTACATCCGGGAGGGGGTGGAACGGCTTAACCGGACCCTGACAAACTATTTAAGTATCGGCGCGGGCAAGTTAGGTGAAATGGAGGAGGTTGAGCTGGAGGCGGTTATTAACCAGGTTCTCCTCAGTATGGAAGAGGAGTTGAATCGTAATGGGGTGCGGATTGAAAATCGGCTAGAACAGTTGCCCAGAGTTCGGGGTTCAGAACTCCATTTGCGCCAAGTTTTTATGAACCTGTTTCTCAACGCCCTGCAGGCACAACCCCAGGGCGGTTTGCTGAGAATTGAGGGGAAAACCGTGGAGAAAGGTGGCAGGAGGTGGTTGGTGGTTCTAATTACCGACCATGGGCCCGGGATACCAAAGGAGCACCAGAAGCGGGTGTTTGAGCCGTTCTTCACGACCAAAGAGAAGGGGAGCGGGCTTGGTCTATTTGTGGTCCGGCGGATTGTTGAGATGCATCAAGGCGCAGTGCGGTTGACAAGTACGCCGGAGCAGGGTACAACCGTGGCGGTGTGGTTGCCGGTATGAAGATTTTATTGGTGGACGATGAGCGGCGGTTTTGCGAGATGACCGCAGAAAACCTGCGTGCGCTCGGTTATGAGGTGAAGCCGGTTTTCAGTGGTGAAGAGGCGGTTCAGCTTCTTGAACAGGATAAGTTTGATGTGGTGATTACCGACCTGAAGATGGTGCCGGTGGATGGAATGGCGGTTCTAAAAAAGGCGAAAAAGGTAAATCCGGAAGGTGATGTGGTGGTCATCACCGGCTACGGCACGATTGCGCGGGCGGTGGCAGCGATGAAACAGGGTGCGTTTGACTTCATCACGAAGCCGGTGGCGCTGGACCACCTGCAGGCGGTGCTGGAGAAGATTGCGGAGCATCAGAAGACCAGAGAGGAAAACCGACAGTTGAAAGAGGAGTTGAAACAAACGAGTCGGTTTGCCGAACTGGTGGGTGATAGCCCGGCGCTGGCGCGCGTCAAGAGTTTGATTGCCAAGGTGGCGCCAAGCGATGCTACGGTGCTCATCACCGGAGAAAGCGGCACCGGCAAAGAACTGGTGGCACGGACGATTCACCGTTTGAGCAACCGGGCGCAAAACCCGTTTGTCGTGATGCATGCCGCAGCGTTACCTGAGACCCTGCTGGAGTCGGAACTTTTCGGGTATGAAAAAGGGGCGTTCACCGGCGCAACGAGCCGAAAATCGGGCCGGCTGGAGCAGGCGCAGGGGGGAACAATTTTTCTTGACGAGATTGGCGAAATTACCGCATCGTTACAGGTAAAACTGCTGCGCTTTCTTCAGGACAAAAGTTTTGTCCGTCTGGGCGGCAGGGAGACGATAACGGTTGATGCCCGAATTGTGGCGGCAACGAACCGGAATCTGCCAGAAGAGGTCCGTGCGGGCAGGTTTCGGGATGACCTTTACTACCGGCTGGCGGTGTTTCCGATTCATCTGCCACCGCTGCGTGAGCACAAAGAGGACATTCCGGCGCTTGTCCGACATATCCTGAACCGGCACGGTTACCATAAGGAACTTTCTGCGGAGGTGATGCAGATATTGCTGAGTTACGACTGGCCCGGCAATGTGCGGGAACTGGAGAATGTGCTGGAGCGGGCGCTGATTTTATCAGAAAAAGGGGAGATAAAGCCTCAGTGTATCCAATTTCCCGAACCGGTACTCAGTCCGCAATCGGCATCAGAGGTCGCGGGCACACTCTGGGAGATGGAACGCAAGATGGTGGAAGAGGCGCTGGCGCGTGCCGGGGGTAACAAGTCAAAGGCGGCAAAACTCCTTGGTATTACGCGGCGGATGCTCTACACAAAACTGGCAAAGTTCGGGATTGAAACCGAGGATGGCGAATGAATGTTTTGAGCCAGAATGGTGCAGGGATGTTCAGCCGGTATAACAGGGGTAAACTGTTAAGTGTTGTATTTTCAATAAATTGTAATTCTGGCACAGAGTTTGCTTTTAAGTAAGGTAAAGGTGGATATGAAAAGGTTTGCTCTCCTGATTTTAATCTCGCTGGGCGTGGTCTTTGCCCAGAGTCCGGAAAGGGTTGTTTCCGAACTGCGGCGGACCGATGAGGTTATTGAACGGGCGCAGTTGGTTGTTGAACCGTCGGGAAACGAGGAAGCCCAGACTTTGCTGAGAAGCGCAATTGAGATTCAGAATAGCGCCTGGGAAGGTTATCGGGGCCGGCGTTATCGCTGGGCGTTGAGCCGTACTCTGGCGGCAAGGCAGCGCGCGTGGCAGGCGCTTGATATGGTGGTGAACAACCCGGAGCGGGTCAGGCAGGAGATTGAACGGACCGCACAGTTGATGCAGGAGGCGGAACCGGTAGTCAATCGGGTTGACGAACAACGGGTAAAGGATTTGTGGCAGATGGCGCGCTCGGAACAGGCCGCCGCCGAGGAAAACTTCCGGGCGCAGCGTTACCGGATGGCGTTACGGTTCACCATTACCGCGCGCCAGCACACCGGCGTGGTGCTCAAACTGCTCAGGCAGACGCTTTCTTTGGAGAGGGTGGAACTGGAACTGGTGCGCACGGAGCGGATTCAGGAGCGGGCAAAGGGTCCAATTCAGGCGGCAAAAAATGTGCGGGCACAGGAGATGTTCAACCGGGCTGGTGCGTGGCAAGTACAGGCGCGCAATCGGTTCCGAGAGCGATTCCTGGGCCGGGCGTTGCGGTTGACCCTTGCCAGCCGGGATTTGACCCTGCGTGCCTGGGTGCTGGTCAACAAAGAGGGAAGTCCGGAGTTGTTAGAGACAACGCTGAGTGAAATTGAACGGTTGATTGAACTCTGGTCAGAAGAGTTTCAAAAGTTGAACGATGGCGCAGCCCGAAAACTTTTTGCGCAGGCGCTTAATCACCACCGGGCGGCCCGGGAATTGCAGAAGGCAGGAGATTTTGCCGCGGCATTGAAAGAGGCAACGCAGGCACAAAGGTTGATGAACCGGGCACTGGAGGTTTTAGAGACCGGTAATGGGGCGCCCGATTCCGAATGATGTGCCTGTTGATTTTAGTTTCCAGCCTAAACTTTAAAAACGAAGTCGGCGTGAGCGGCGACTATTTTCAGCAGCGTTACACTGTCATTGACACCATTACGAGAGACACCAGTTCCTTTGACAGCGAATTGCGGTTGTTCTGGGATTGCTGGCTCACACCAGAAATGGTTGAGAGCGCCCGGCGCAATTTCAGCAGCGGGGACTGGAGTGCGGGCAATGCGGTTGTATTTTCCACCCGCGCGCTGCGCGACCGGCTCAATCTGAACGGCACCTTACCGCTTAACTCCTGGTTGCAGGTACGCGGGGGCTACGACGGAGAACTGCGCTACTATCACCCGGGGTTTTTGCTGGTTGACAGTTCAATTTCGTATGCCTCTTACCTCAACAGCAATTTGAAAGTTGGGGTGGAGTGCACCCTCGGCAAAGAACTTACCTTAAAACTCAATGAGGCGCTGGAGGTGCACCGCTATTTGCCCGAAGACAGCGGGAACAACAGTTACCTTCTGAACCGGGTCCGGCTGGGTTCGGAGCTAAATGTCGGTGATGGGTTGTTTTTGGTGGGTACTTATGGCTACAACCGGCGGTTTGTGCCCCAGAAAGCAAGCGACAACTATGTTGAGCACACCGTTTATGTTGCGGGGGAAAATTACTTTGCCGGCGGTGGTCGAATTTCTCTTGACAACTACTTCACACGCCGGCGCTATCCCGAACGGGCGGGTTCTTACCGGGAAGGACATCCCATAGTCACATTTACCTGGGATTTTGGGGAAAACTGGGCGTTGACGGTTGACGAGGATTTTCGGTTGACACAGTATGACGAGACGACAACAGTTTATCAAAACCAGCTGGAGAATCGGCTGGGGCTGGAAGGAGAGTGGCGGCTCGGGGCGCGCATCGTTTTACGGTCGGGGCCGCAACTGGAGTTGAGTCGGAATGTGCAGCGGCGGGATGCGCAGGACTACAATCAATGGGCTATTTCTCTCGGCGGTGAGGTGTTTACACAAAACGGGCTCGGGCTGACGATTGAAGACCGGCTGGGCACGCGGCGGTACGTTGCGGCGGATTCCGGATTTCAGTCTGATTATCGGTTCAATGAGTTCAATCTTTTCGGTAACTGGCAGTTTCTCACCACCAGGCGCGGTGGACTGATTCTTGAAGTTATGATAAACATCGCGCCCGAGTGGCACAGCGAGGTGATTGACAACCTTGCCGCATTCAGTTATTCCCTGGGGCTGAAGTTTCAGTTCTGAGCAAGGCGCCAAACCGCAAATCGGCCGAGGGTGACTGTGTTGACAGAAAAGACCTTTCGGCTAAATTTTGAATAATGGCGCGCCGGATTGCCATCTGTAATCAAAAAGGCGGTGTCGGGAAAACCACGACCGCGGTCAATCTGGCGGCAGCACTGGCGCTCCGGATGCCGCACACCCTGCTGGTTGATATGGACCCCCAGGCACATGCCACCATCGGTTTGGGAGTGGACCGCAGCAAGGTCGCGGTATCGGTTTACGAAACTTTACTTGAGGCGCAGCGCATTGACGATGCGATTATCCGTAACCCGTTTCCCGGAATGGATTTGCTGCCGGCGACCATCAACCTTGCCGGTGCCGAGGTGGAGCTGGTGGATGCCGAACAGCGGGAGTTCCGGTTGAGCCGGGCGCTAAGTTTAATTGAGCCCAACTATTCGTTTATCATCATTGACTGTCCGCCCTCACTTTTACTTCTGACAATCAACAGTCTGACCGCGGCGCGCGGGGTGATTATTCCGGTCCAGGCGGAATACTACGCCCTTGAAGGAATGTCAAGACTATTGGAGACGCTCAATCTCGTGCGCACGAGCCTCAATCCCCTTCTGGAGATTGAGGGGGTACTTTTGACGATGTTTTCCAGCCGGCTCAACCTCTGTCAGCAAGTGGAGAAGGAGGTGCGGGACTTTTTCAAGGAGCAGGTGTTTGAAACGGTGATACCGCGCAGTGTTCGGCTCGCCGAGGCGCCCAGTTTTGGTAAGCCCATCTTTGCCTACGACGGTCAGTCGGCAGGTGCCCAGTCTTATCTCGCGCTGGCGGACGAACTGCTTGCCCGTTACGAGAAGAAGGAGGAGGAAAAATGAGCGACAGCGCCCAGGAAAAACGCCGGGCATTGGGTAAGGGGATTCGGGCGATAATTCCGGAGCGAACCCAGGCGTCACTGGCAACAGAGTTCCGGCCCATTCCCATTGACGAAATTCGGCCCAATCCGTTTCAGCCCCGGACCGCCAAAGAGTGGGAAAAGGACCCAAAGTTTCAGGAACTGGTGGCATCGGTTAAGGAAAAGGGGATTCTGCAACCGGTGGTGGTACGGCGGCGCCGGGACGGTTACGAACTGGTTGCCGGCGAACGGCGCTGGCGCGCGGCACGGGCAGCAGGGTTAACAACGATTCCGGCGGTGGTACGGGTCGTTGACGATAAGGAGATGCTGGAGCAGGCGTTGGTCGAAAACCTCCAGCGCGAGGACCTGAACCCGATTGATGAGGCGCTCGCCTACAAAAAACTTTCTGAGGAGTTTCAGCTGACCCATGAGGAGATTGCGCGGCGGGTTGGCAAAGACCGTTCAACCGTAACCAATGCGCTACGCCTTTTAGGCTTACCGTTTCGGGTCCGGGATGCGCTTGCCGCCGGTTTAATCACGCCGGGCCATGCCCGGGCGCTTTTGAGCATCAACAGTCGGCGCGAACAGGTGGAGTTGTGCGAGCGGGTGATCAACGAAGGGCTTTCGGTGCGGACGCTGGAACGGTTGTGCGGTGGCGGAAAACAGCGCCGGCCAACACAAACAGTGGAGAAGGATGTCCACATCAAAGAACTGGAAGAGGCGTTGCAAGAGATTTTCCAGACCCGGGTCCTGATTTTCCCTGCCCGGGGTGATAAAAAACCGGGGCGGGTGGTGATTGAGTTCTTTTCCGATGAGGACCTGAACCGGATTGTCAAACTCCTGAAAAGACAGTTGTAAGTGGCACGCAAAGAGGTCACCGTTTTCATCTTTGGCAACTACACGCCCAATGCGCTGCGTTTCAGCATCTCGCTTGCCCTGGCACGGTTTCTGTTTGTGGTACTGCTGTTTATGACCGTACTCTTGTTCGTTGCCTTCGGGCTTGTGGCATCGGGCGTGTACCGGTTCAGCCGGATGGTGTATCTAACACAGCGCAACCGGCAACTGGAGCAGGAGTTTAAAAAGGTTAAGACGCTTCAGGAACGGCTGGAGTTTTTGGAAAAAGAACGGGAGAAACTGGCAAAGATGCTGGGTGTTGACCTGACGCCACCGCCGGTTAACTGGCAGACCGGAATGGTTGACTCCGCCGCAGTACCCGATTGGGTTAAAAGTCAACCCTGGGGTAGTCAACCCTTACCGGTGCTCGTGCCGGTGAGTAACTATGTGATTTCGCGCGGGGCGAGTGCCGAGCATATGGCGATTGACTTCGCCTGCCAGAAAGGCAGTCTGGTGCGGGCAACGGCCGATGGGGTTGTTGCGGAAAGGGGGGTTGACAAACAGTTCGGCAGATACCTCCTGTTGCGGCACGACAAGGGCTACGACAGTTACTATGGCCATCTTGAGACCTGGCTGGTCCAGCGCGGGGACACGGTCAAAGTGGGTGAGGCAATTGGCAGAGTTGGGATGACCGGACAGGCAAGTGCGCCCCATCTCCACTTTGAAATCAGAAAAGACAGCAGGCCGCTTGACCCGGCAACAGTTTTGAAACTGTAAAGTCGGTCTTCCGGACAAAGGGCGTGGTCAATTTTACCAATACAATCCACCTATCTTTTAGACCCCGTTTTACCACCTTTTTAACGCTCTCTTAACTTATTGAAATCCTAATGATTACAGTAGGGGGTACGGTATGGGTAACGGTCCTCTGGGTCGTTCCCGGGGTAGTAATCAGGGCCTACTTGTATTGTGTTCCGGTCGTCACCTTAGCGGGTTTTCTAACCGCGCGGGGTGAAATGGGATTTCGGGTCAGTTGACGGGCAGATAAGTTTAAGGCAGATTAACTTGTGCCGTGCGGTGGAACAGAGTGATATTTAACAAGATAGGGTTGGGAACAGTGAAGGGGGTGGGTGTCTTCCTGAGTCGTAGCAAATTGCTCAAAAGAGATTGGGAAGGTTCTTTAGTCGGCGCGGAAGCGGTTTCATAGTGTCAGCGGTGATTTGAATAATGAACCGGCAAACAAAAAGGCTGTTTAAAGTTGACGGACTCGGGCTGGTCAGTAAACTTAAAAAGCGAAGCAAAAAGGAGGTGTTTGTGTTGAAGTACTTTAAGGTTGGTGCAATGGCGCTTCTGCTATTGACACCAGCGCTGGTGTTGGCCTGGCCGCAACCCGGCGACCCCGCTCCGGATGTTTCAGTTCCGGACACCGCCTGGGTTACACACCTTGTGCCTTCGGAGTACCGGGGGCAGGTTGTCCAGCTGTTTTTCTGGCAGTCCACCTGACCAGGTTGTCTCGCGGAGTTGCCGCGAATCCAAGCGATGTACGATGAGTATGGCGCTCAGGGGTATGTGCCGCTGGCAATAAATCTGTTCCAGGATATGAATTCGGTGGTGAAGGTTTATGCCCGGCAGTACTCCTATCCGTTTTTCCGTGATGGTGGTCCGGCCTGGGCCGCCTATCGGATGAATGGTTATATCCCGCTGAATTATGTGATTGATACCGCGGGCATCGTGGTCGGGTCGATGGAAGGTTTTAATGAGGCGGTCATCCGCAGCTGGATTGAACCTTACCTGACCGGTGTTAAGGAGGAGGAGAAAGCAGCGGTATTAGAGTTGACACGGGTTTTTCCGAATCCTGCTGGGATGAGTCAGAGGCTCAGTTTCAGTCTGCCGGCGGCAGGACCGGTTACGGTTCGGGTCTATTCCGCTGCCGGAGAACTAATGCGTACTGTGTTCTCCGGGACACTGATGGCGGGCAATCATTCTTTGGTCTGGAATCTGACCGATGATAAGGGTAAGCCGGTGCCGAACGGGCTTTACTTTTATGAGGTTGCCGCCGGTGCCAGCGGTATGCGGATGAAGGCTTCGGTGTTGCGATAGCGGGAACAGGCTTTAAGGGGCGTCCGTTTTTCGGGCGCCCTTTTTTGTTGACCGGATACGGGCAGTTTTTAGAATAGTGGTGTGAAAAGGACGCTGATTTTTGTCCTGATTTTGCTAATGGTCGGGAGCGGCTGTCGGTCGCGACCAGGGAAGGTGAAGGTTACTTTTTGGCATGCGATGGGCGGTGAGGCACAGAAGACCTTGAAGGCGATGGTTGAGCGTTTTGAGCAGGAAAATCCAGACATTGATATTGTGCTGGTGGGGATGGGGAACTACGATGCCTTGGCGCAGAAGTTGCTGGGCGCGGTGGCGGTCAAGAGTCCGCCGACGATTGCCCAGATGTATGAGAACTGGACAACGCAGTTGTTTGCCGCGGGCGAACTGGACTTTTTAGAGGATTATATGAACGGTCCTGATGGGTTGACAGAGGAGGAGCGCTCGGACATTTATCCCCGGCTTTTAGAGAACAACCGCTGGGAAGGGAAGGTTTTGACCCTGCCGTTTAACAAGAGTGTGCCGGTTTACTATTACAATGTGGCGATGTTGAAAAGGGCAGGTTATGATTCGTTTCCCGGTACCTGGGAGGAGTTTCGCAAGATGTGTCGCCGGTTGGTGCGCCAGAATGAGCAAGGCGAAGTTGAGGTGTGGGCGACGGCGAACGGGACCGATATCTGGATTTTTGGCTCGATGTTGTTTCAGCGGGGTGGCAGGTTTTTAGACCAGGAGGATGGGAAGCCGGAGTTTAACAGTCCGCTGGGCGTTGAGGTGCTTAAGTTTCAGGTGGATTTGATTTACCAGGACCGGGTCCAGACGACGATGATGGGAAGGAATCCGATGGACGACTTTTTGGTCGGCAGGGTGGCGACCTTGACCGGCAGTTCAACCTGGCGGGCACCGGTTGTTGACAAAGAAAGTTTTCCGGTGGGGATGGCGCCGGTACCGCTTTGGGGTAAAAAGCGGGCGGCGATTATCTATGGGACGAACATCGGGCTGTTTAAGAGGGCAAAGCCGGAGGAGAAGCGGGCGGCGTGGCGGTTTATCAGGTGGTTCATTGCGCCAGAGCAGCAGGTGGAGTGGTCTCTGGGCACCTGGTATGTGCCAATTCACCGGCGATGCCTTGACGACCCGCGGCTTAAGGAGCGGCTGGAGAAGACGCCGGGCTTGCGCGCGGCGTATGAACAGATGGAGTTCGGGGTTTTTGAGCCCCGCGGGCTGAAGTGGCTTGCCGGTCGCAAGGCGCTGGTTGAAGAACTGGAGGCGGCAACGCTGGGAATCAAAACGCCTGAACAGGCGCTAAACGATGCCGCGCGGCGTTATCAGGCTCAGTAGCGGACCGATTCCAAAATAAGACCGTTTGCCGGTGCGGTCAGGAACGGGCGATGTTTTTTGCCGGCAAGGGCGGCGCGGATTTGTTGCCGGGTGAGGCGGCCCGCCGCATAAGCGACCATTGCGCCAACAATGCGGCGCACCATCTTGTAGAGGAAACGGTTGCCCTGGATTAATATGGTTATCTGGTCTTTGGAGGTTTTTACCCGGATTGAGGTAATTTGGCAGATGCCGTTTGGTTCTTTGGTGTGGCAGAAGGGGTTGTAGTTGTGTTCGCCGAGAAACAGGCGGGCGACAGATTTAAGGCGTTCAAGGTTCAAAGGAAAAGGGTATTCCCAGGCGTGGCGGCTGCGGAGCGGGGAACGAATGAGCACGATTGTGTAGGAGTAGGTTTTGGCGCGGGCGGAGTAGCGGGCGTGGAATTGTAAAGGGACGACCCGGGCGGACTTTACGAAGATGTCGCGGGGCAGGTAGAAGTTGAGTGCGGGAGCAATTTTTTCTGTTGGAAGGTAAGAGGAGGTGAAGAAGTTGGCGCTGTAGTTGCGGGCGGAGACACCAGCGTCGGTGCGGCTGCAGCCGTAAATTTCGGTGGCGGTACCGAAGAGTTGGCGGAGTGCATTTTGCAGTTCACCCTGAACTGTTGGTCGGTTGGGTTGGATTTGCCAGCCGTGGTAGTTTGTGCCGTCGAATTCGATTGTCAGGCAGATGTTGCGTTGCGGTGCGTTTTTTTTCATCGGTTATAAGATGATGAATACGGTGCTACTGAGGGCGGCGGGGATAAGAATCAGGAGGTCACGAGGAAGGATGTTTAACCGTTTGCGGGTCAGAACCGGGGGCGGTTGGTTGCGACATTGGTCTTCTGCCAATTTGAGGCGCTGGACGATGGCGTCCGGCAGGTGGCGCATTTCGCTGATGCGGATGTCGGCAAATATCGGGACGAGTTGCAGGGTGGTGGTCAACAGGTAGGAACCCCGGGTTCCCAAAATGGTGTTAAAGGTGTCGAAGAGCTGTTCTTGGGGGCAGGCGGTGATGAGGAGAGCGGTGAGCAGGACACCCCAGAGAAGACGGTAGGAGATGAAGATACCGTTGAGGGCGCCCGGCGCACTGAAGAGGTTGAGGATTCTGGGGGTGGGACCAAGCAGGGCGTTGGAAAGGATGAGGGCAGGTGCAAGCCAGATAAAGGTACGAAGGTTGATGGTGTTTTTACGCCCTGGTTTGAGCATAAGGAAAAGGTAGAGGATGAACAGCGCTGAAATACCAATCTCCCAGTAGCGGTTGATGGTTAAAATTCCGGGCAGGGAGAAAACGAGGGTCAAGATTCTGCCCGGTACCGAGAAGGTTTTTGGGGTTGTCAGGCTTCTTTTTTCTCTTTCTGAGCACACTTCATACAGAAACGGGCAGCGGGTACCGCTTCAAGTCGGGCAAGGGGTATCGCTTCGCCACACATTTCGCAGATGCCGTAGGTGCCAGCAGCGATTTTGTTAAGGGCGTCGTCAATGTCGCGCAGGCTGCGGGATTCAATGGAGCGTAACTGGGAGGCGAGTTCCCGCTGGAAGTTTTCGGTGCCTTGGTCGGCGATATGGGTACGATGGCTGGAAAGGTCACCGGTGTTGGATGGAGTATCCATTACCTGACGGGTGAAGTTGCCCTGGCGCAGGATGCGCTGTTTTTCTTTAAGGAGCGCCTGCTCCAGCCGGCGCAGGTCTTTTTCGGCGATGTGGAAACTGGTTTTTTTCTTCTTTTGTGCCATTATCTTTTTACCCTCCTGATGGCAAGCCGTGCCGGCTCGCGGTTTATGTTAAGTTCGGTTTCAACCTCCGGGTTGGGAAGGGAGTCAAATTTTAACTCTTCTGCCAGGGTTTCCTGCTTTAGGTAATCTTTAAACATCGCAATCGCCTGATTGAGCCGTTCTGAACCCTGACAGGAAAGGACGATGCGGTCGGTTACCTCAAACCCGGCACTCTTGCGCAGGTTCTGGACCCGGCGGATGAGTTCGCGCACCAAACCTTCGGCTTCCAGTTCCGGTGTCAGGTTGGGGTCGATACCGATGGTGAAATGGTCGTTTTCTTCGACGATTAATCCTGCGGGGATAGTAGAGTCGGTAGTGAAGGTGATGTTGCGGATGTTCAGTTCTTCTTTGACAATCTCGCTATCAGGTTCGAGGCGCTGTTGGTCGGTGGGTGGTTTTACAACAACAAACATCCGGGAAAGGGGTTGACGCACTTTGATACGGGATTTTTCCCGGGCGGCATGGCCGAGGGACACCAGTTCGCGGACGAGTTGCATATCAGCTTCAAGTTCTGGGTCGATGAGCGTTTTGTCGGGCTCAGGGTAGAACGATAGATGGACGCTTTCCGGGGCGTTGGGGTCACAGGAACGGACGAGGTTCTGGTAGATTTCTTCGGTGATGAAGGGGATGAACGGGGCAAGAAGTTTGACGAGGGTTACGAGGCTGGTGTACAGGGTGTGGTAGGCGGCTGCTTTGTCGTGGTCGGCCGCGGACTTCCAGAAGCGGCGCCGGCTGCGGCGGACATACCAGGTAGAGAGGTCGTCGATAAACTGTTCCCCAGCGAGTGCCGCAGCGGCGCAGTCGTAGTCGTCGAGCCGGTCGCGGGTAAACAGGACAAGGTTGTTGAGCCGGGAGAGAATCCAGCGGTCAAGACGGCTGAGGTGTTCTTTTTTTACATTGAGGGTCGTGGGGTTTACTTTGTCAATGACGGCATATGTGACAAAGAAACTGTAAACATTCCAAAGGGTGAGCAGTTTGCGTTTGACCTCTTCGCCGACTTTAAATCCGAACAGGAGGTTCTGGGTCGGGTTATGACGACAGAACACCCAGCGCATTGTGTCGGCGCCCATTTTTGTCACCGCCTCTTCCACTTCGATGGCGTTGCCCCAGGATTTGTGCATCTCCCGGCCATCTTCGGCTTTCATCGTAGCGTAGCCGAGTACGGTGCGGAAGGGCGAGCACTTTTCCAGTACGGTGCTCATTGCGAGGATGGCATAGAACCAGTTGCGAAACTGGCCCGGGAATGATTCGGTGATGAAGTCGAAGGGGAACCATTCCTGCCAGTAGGCACGGTCGGTAAGGTAATGGGTGGTGGAAAAGGGCACGATGCCCGCATCAAGCCAGGGGTTGCCGACATCTTTGATGCGTGAGACGAGTTTGCCGCACTGCGGGCAACCAATTTTTACTTCGTCAATCCACGGTCGATGCGGCGTGTGGCCAGCAAACTTCTCCCAGCCAGCACGCGCCCGCTCTTTTAACTCCTCCGGTGAACCGATGACATCAAACCAGCCGCAGGAGCATTTGAAGATGGGTAATGCAAGGCCCCAGTAGCGCTTTTTGGAGATGCACCAGTCATCCATATTGCGCAGCCAGTCGAGTTCTCGTTCCAAACCGAATTCAGGAATCCAGCGTACCTGTTTTGCCGATTCCATTATCGCTTCCCGCAGCGGGTCCATCGCAATGAACCATTCGTCGACGAGGCGGAAGACCAGTTCAGCGCCACAGCGCCAGCAAACCGGGTAGCGGTGGGTGTAATCTTCCACCCGATAGAGAAGCCCTTTTTGTTTGAGGTTTTCGAAAACTTCCGGGGCAACCCGGCTGGCTTCTTTGCCGGTGAGCCAGTCAAACCCTTCTTTAAATGTGCCGTCTTCGTTCAGGGGGGCAATGACCGCGAGGTTTTCCTCTTTGCCGAGGAGGAAGTCCTCTTTGCCGCAGCCCGGGGCGATATGGACGATGCCGGTACCTTCGGTGGCACTGACATCTTTCCAGAGTACAACCCGATGTTCAACCCCTTGCTGCGCCGGCAGTTCGTCAAATGGTCCCCGGTATTTCAAGTTGGCAAGTTCTCTCCCTGGGAACTCTTCAACTATTTCAACACCACTGCCTAAGACCGAAAGGAGTTCTTTGGCAAGTATTAAAATTTCGCCGTCTTTTTTCGCCCGAACATAGGTGAGGTCGGGATGAACGGCAGCGCCGGTATTTGAAGAAAGGGTCCAGGGTGTGGTTGTCCAGACAAGGAGCGATTCATTGGTCCGGTTCAAGATTGGGAAACGGACAAAAATCGCCGGATGGGTCAGGACGCGGTAGCCTTCAGTGGCGATTTCCATATCCGAGATAGCGGTGCCGCAACGGGCACACCAGGGCATGACATCGGTCCCTTCGTAAATTAAGCCGAGCTCGTGGCACTTTTTGAGAAAGAACCAGATGGCGTAGTTGTTTTCTTCCGACATCGTGTAGTAGGAGTTTTCCCAGTCCATCCACTGGCCAATAATGATTGACTGTTGGGTCTGGATGCGCGAGAATTTCAGCACCCGCTCTTTGCACTTTTCAACAAACTGGGAGATGCCAAACTTCTCGATGTCCTTTTTGGACTTGAAGCCCAGTTCCTTTTCTACTTCAACCTCGACCCATAGACCCTGACAGTCAAAACCGTTCTGAAACCGCTGGTCAAAACCGAGCATCGCTTTGTAGCGCTGAAACAGGTCTTTGTATGTTCTCCCCCAGGCGTGGTGGACGCCCATTGGGCCATTGGCGGTAATTGGGCCGTCAAGGAAGCGGAACTTGGGGTTGCCCCGGTTACGCTCTTTTAGGCGGTGAAAATAACGGCCTTCTTCCCAGAAGCGGAGAATCCGGGGTTCAATTTCACGATGGTCGGGTTGTGCAGGAACAGGTTTAAACATATCGATTTATCGTGCCCGTCCGCTGTTTTTGATGTCGGCGCCAAACATTGGCCAGGAGGAGTTCGCAGGACCGCCATAGCCAACAACACACCAGGCACGTGTACCATCGCCGATGTAGATGTAACCGGCGTCGTCAATCTTCGGAGCCGAGATAAATTCGCCCGGTGTGCCAATGCCCAGACCTGCAGCCCAGCGCCTTGTGCCATCGCTGTTAACGGCATAGAGCGAATCTCGATCGCCTTGGTTGTCCGTTAAGCCAACACAAAGGAAGTAGATAACACCGGTGTTGCTAACCGCCGGTGTTGAGGCGTCACCGGTCAAAGGTGGGATGAACTGCCAGTTGATGTCACCGTTTCCCGGGGAAAGGGAGAGTAGCGTACCGGTGAGGGTGATGTAAATTGTACCATCACTGCCGACTACCGGAGCCGAAAGTTCGCCGACAAATCGGACCGCCCAGTTTTCCATACCGTCGGCAAGGTTCACCGAGGCAAGCCAACCATCCTCATCGGTTACATAGATAACCGAACTTCGGGTGTCGATTGCGGGCGGCGCCGCAACTGCCTGCCGCATACCATAGCGCCATTTTATCTGACCATCGGACGGGCTAAGGGCATAAAGGGTGTCGTCCTGAGACACGAACACCGTGCCATCTGGACCGATTACCGGCGAATGTTCACCGCCGCCAGCGTAGAAAACCCATTTTCGGGAGCCGTCTTCAGGGTTGATGGCAAATACCGAGTCGTTTTCGGTCTGGATGAAGATTGTGCCATCAGCTCCCAGAGCAGGCAGGGCGGTTATTCCGGAACGAAAAGTTGCCTGCCATTTTTTCTGACCGGTTGGAGTCAGGGCGTAAAGGTTACCTTCTTCAGTGCCGATGTAAATTGTGCCGTCTTCAGCGATTGTCGCACCGATGGAAAGTTCATCTTCGCTTTCTGGGATGAACTCCCAGCGGCGATTGCCGTTGGTGTTGCGGCACAGCAACGCCGGAATGTCCGATGCAGGAATGTAAATATTGCCTTCGGGTCCAATGCTGAAGATGTGGTTGGAAAAGTCGGCAGAATCTTCGGGTGATTCCGGGTCGGTATAGGTAAATCGCCACCGAACTTCGCCTTCACCAGGGCTTATTTCAATAATTAGCGGCTCAGACCAACCAGAAACCCGGCCCTTAGAGTTTTTTGCTCGAACTTTTATTTCCATCGAGCCCGCGGTTGTGTAGGTGTGAGTGTCAGCATAAACGACGCCGCCATCCACCCAGTCAGACCATTGGGATTGGGAACCATCGCCCCAGTCGAACTGGTAAGCAACCTGGCTGCCTGCTGGGTCGGTGGTTCGAGTGGAGCAGGTATAGACAACATTTTTGTAACCAAGCAGTGAGCCACTGGGTTTTTCCGGGGCAAGCGGTGGTTTCGGACAACCGGAAAAGATAAACGCCGCGAGGAGTACAATTCCCGCGCCGGACAGTGTTTGCGCAATTCTAAACTTCATACATCCTCCTTGGATATAAAAACATCAGACATATAGGATAGCAGGAAAAAGACCACTGTCAAGGGTTAGCAGTAACCCGAGCAATAACTCGGTGCTCTAAAAATTCTAAAATCGCCGGCCGGACTTTTTCCCAGGGATAGTTATGGTCAGGAATGTGCCAAACCTCCTCCCACCGTTGTTTTTTCCCTGAAAACCGGCTTGATAGAATGTTGCGGACTCCTTTGAACAACGAGGCAAATACGATTTCAACTTCACCGGTGGTAAGAGGGTCGGTACCATCGTTGTCTAAAATAAGGTTGTTTTCACTGCGCAGCAAGCCATGCCAGAATGGCGGACCCAGCTCAATTGCATATGTCCGTTCTGCCAGTTGCGGGGGAAGGAGCTCAAGGACCTGATTGGAGAAAACTGCACCATTGGAGACACTGACGAAAATGAATTTTAACCGGGGATTCGCCAGAGCAAACGAATCAAGTTGGGCGACCAAATGACGTGCCTGAGAGTGATGGAGGTCGAGCATCTCGGTTAAAGTCTTCAACTGGATTGGAAGGCTCGGAGTTGTGGCCGGTGGTTTGACAGGTGCCCGATGGTAAGGGACAACAACTGAGGAAACTCCTCTACTGCTCAGGTAATGTTGAATACCTTTTACAATCGGCAGGATGTCGGGCGATTTTTTCAGCGGAACATTTCCCCAGCCCCCGCGATGGGTGATAATGACGACGTCAAATTGTTGTTGTTTTGTTTTAAGAGTAGTAAAAGATGATTCAATGAAAAGCGTTAAAAGTAGTTGCGGCAGAAGGCTGAGCGTAGGCTACTTTTTGTTCTTGGTGCTGTCCTCGGGTACGGGTTCGGGCTTTGGGGCAAGGGCAAAGGTGTAACTGGACTTTTTGGCGTGTTTTGCTTTGAAGGATGAGCTTTTTGGGTTGCGGGCGAGAATAAGGCTGTAAGATTGGCCAGGTTTTAATTCGGTTATTGCGGTGCCTTTCAAACCTGCCCAGTTGAGCGGATAGGTGAACTCAATCACCATTTCGTCGGTTTCGTCGTCGTAATCGATTTCCCAGTCTTCAAGGAGGTTTGCACCACCGGCCGGTTTATGTGACCAGCCAACTCCGATGTGGTTTTCGAGGTTTGTAGAGTCGTCGGTATAATAGCCGATAAAGATGTTGGATTTGTCCATCTTGGGCGAGCCCAAACCAATCGCCATCCAACCCATTCCCTTTGCGGAAAGTGCGATGTAGAGCAGGCTGTCGTCATAACCCCAGTGAATTGTTATGCCGGTAATTGGGTCAAAAAATGAATTTGGATACTCCTGGCTTTCAACATCAACAAACCCATCAACGCTGACCCAATCTTCCAGTTCAGGGTCATAGGGGATAATTGGAGTTTGTGCTTTCCCTTTTTCCTGGGCGGTTGCTAAAGAAATGATGAGGGTGAGGATAACAAACAGGACGGTCTTAAAGTTTTTTCTATCCATGGCATTTCTCCTTTCATACATTTTAATAGTTTTAAAGTTTAAGTCAAGTTGTATCACAGGCATCAGTTGCGCTTTACGAACAGAATAAACAAAGAGCGCATTTAGGAAATTAGCTGTATTTTTATGCCGTGCCTGACGATTTTGTCGGCAATTATTTGTTGTTTGTCGCAAGCACAAAAACGCTTTTAATTAGTTAAGTACTTTCTTTATAATATCTTAATGTCCTTATTTTGTGCGACAATGTCGTGGAATGAAATTTGCATAGTAAAAAAAGAGATTGTGGGAGTGGCTTTTGAGGGGGTGGAGATGCGTCGTAGCTCTGCGCCTGGCCGCCCGTTTAATGTCGGGCGGTCTTTTTTTATTGAGTTTTAAATGGGTTGTTGTATAATAAAACAAACAACCGAGGATTGAATTATGGACGAAAGGATTATGCCGATTTTCCTGCGGCGCAGTGTCCGGGAGTATAGCGATGCGCCAGTAGAGGAGCGTGATGTTTTGGCTCTCCTTGAGGCGGGGATGGCAGCACCCTCGGCAAGAAACCTAAAACCGTGGCACTTTATTTTGATAAAAGACCGAAAGATTTTACATCGAATCACCGATATTCACCCGGCAGCGCAGATGCTTAATCAGGCGCCGCTGGCGATTGCGGTTTGTGGTAACCGGGATGTTTCACCGCACTTCTGGGTTCAGGACTGTGCGGCGGCAACTGAAAATATCCTTATTGCCGCGGCGATGCTCGGACTGGGTGCAGTATGGCTTGGTGTTCATCCCCGGGAAGAGCGGGAAAGGGCTTTGAAGGAGTTGTTGGGGATTCCGGAAAAGTTCGGTTTGTTGTGTCTTATTTCCGTAGGAGTGCCCAAGGCTAATCCGGAACCCCGGACCCAGTTTGACCCGAGTCGAATTCATCGGGAGCAGTGGTAAATCGGGTGCCGATAATTGCGGCACCAATCTGGGAGAGGTGGAAGTTAGCCCTTTCGAGGTCGGCGATTAAGTCCAGATGAATTGTTGATGTGTCGAGCGACTCTTTGAGCCCGCGGGCTAAGCGGGTGAGGTGCCGGTTGTGAAGTTCCCGTTTTCGTACGACACCCCAAGCACGTTTTTGGGCAAGTTGTTGGGCAAGGTTTTTGTCCCAGGTGGTGAGGCAGGCAAGGGCGAGAGTAAAGTTTTCCGCAACCTCGTGATGGAACTGTTTGATGTCCTCCAGACCGGATTCTGAGAAGGCGAGGTTTTCGTTGATTTTCTTGCGGGTGTAGTTGACAAGGTTTTTGGAAACGATGTCGGCGATATGTTCCAGTTCATCGGTGATGTAAAACAAGGCGAGGGTCTTTTTTGACATCTCGGCGTTGAGCATCTCCTGAGAGATGCGGGCGAGGTAACCGGTGAGCGCCTCTTCCAGCCGGTCAACCTTATCGTCCTGGGCAATGAGTTGCCGGCATTCCGTTTTATCTCCCCGAAGGAAAACGGTGATTGACTGGTTGAACATCTGCTGGACAAGTTCTGCCATCCGGAGGAGTTCGCGGTTCACCTGAGCCAGTGCCAGTTCGGGTGCGTCCAGGGCTGCGGGATTAAGATACCTGGTGCCCAGATACTTTTGTTCCCGGTCGGGAACAACGAAACAGAGTAGTTTCTGATATGCGGTCAGAAATGGAATAAAGAGCAAAGCGGCGCCGATGTTAAGCAAGGTATGGGCATTGGCAATCTGTCGGGCAACGGTGTTACCGGTAGTTGAAAATAGACGGGTGAGCGGGTCGAGAAATGGCAGGCAGACGATGCCGGTGATAATTTTGAACAGGACCTGGGCGACGGCGATACGCCGGGCTTCAGTTGTGGTCCGCCAGGAGGCGATTATGGCGTTTAAGGCGCTGCCGATACCAGCACCAATGATGAACGGAATGGCGGCTTTGAGTTCTACCAGTCCGGCAAAGGAAAAGCCCACTACAATCCCGATGGTGGCGGCTGAAGAACGGATGAGCGCGGTGACCAAAAGGGCAAACAAAAGGGCAAGAATTGGGTTAACGCTTGCAACTTTGACCACCTGCTGTATTGCCGGGACATACGGCAGTGGTTCGGCGGCATGCAGCACAACCTTTAACGAGTAAAACACCAGTCCGAAGCCAAATATCGCCTGACCGATATCCCGAACGCGGGGTAGGCTATTCATCAACACAAATCCAAGAAACACGACAAACAACGAGTATTCAAAAATTTTAAACGAGAGGAGCTGAACGGTGATTGTCGTGCCGATGTCGGCACCGAGGACGACACCGAGGGATTGGCCAAGGGTGATGAGGCCTGATGAGGCAAGCGAGATGAGCAGGCTGATGACCGCAGTTGATGATTGAAAGATGACCGTTACAACAATACCGACAAGAAGGCTAAAGAACCGGTTTCTGGTCAGGGTGAAGAGCGCCTCGCGCAACCGATTGCCGGCAAGTCGACGCAGTCCTTTGGAGCCGTAGTACATCCCGAAGAGAAAAAGTGCCAGACCGCCGACAATTTCAACGATGGTGAGTAAAAGCCAGCGCCGTTTTAGTCCGCGCAGGGAAAATATCAGTTCCTGACCATTAGCGACTACCCGGATTCGGTAGTCACCGGCACCGTTGCCAAGGTGCACCCGGCTGCGGGCAAAGCCCAGCCGGTCGGTGAAAACAAGGGTGTCAGTAATCTGGGCCGATTTCCCGGGATAAAATCGGTTCTCATCCGGTTCACTGATTAGAGAAAAGCGTACCGGTTGGCCGGCAATTGGTTTGCCGCCCTTCAACACCTGAACGGTGAGCGGTTTGGGCAGTTCAGCTCCTGCTTCGGTCACCTGGTTGTTTCCCGAGATGTCTTCATCACCAATTACGGCAAAGCGTAACTCCAGTTCCTGACCTGTTCCCCAGGAGGCAAATGCGACCACAAGTAAAATGAAAGCGGTCTCTAATCTGTTCCGCAGTCGCATAGGAAAACCTTAGAAGCAAAATTAGCATTTGTCAATGATTGTTGGGCACGGTTTTCTTGATTGTTGGTTTGAGATTGGTATTATTTTTAGGTTAATAAAAAAAAGGAGGTTTAATGTTCTCGAAACGGTATTTTGTTTATGCTCTCCTTTTCGTCACCGTCGGAGTTGCGGCGCCGATTGAGCCCGTTTTGATGGAAAGAATGGGAAAGGCACAGGCGGATGAGTATCTGCCGGTAATGGTTGCGCTTAAGGAGCAGTTTGACGCGGTGTCGGTGATCAACACCGTAAAGAACAAAGAGGAACGCTGGCGGATAACGGTCAACGGTTTGAAGGAACTGGCGCTGCGGAGTCAGGCCGGTGTGTTAGAGGAACTTGCCAGGTATGAGCGTGCGGGCAAGGTCCGGAATGTAAATTCGCTGTGGATTGTGAATGCGATTTACCTTGAGACAACGAGCGAGGTAATTTTGAAGTTAAGCGAAAGGCCGGATGTATGGTTTATTCAATGGGATTTGATTCCGACCGAGAATGCGCTGGGCGTTGACATAAAACGGCCTGCGGCTGATGTTACGGGCGGGACTTTTAACCGTGAATGGCATGTGAGGAAGGTAAAGGCGGACAGTGTATGGCTGGTTTACGGCTATACCGGTGAAGGCGTTGTGATTGGCAACATCGACACCGGTTGCGACTACAACCATTCGGACCTTGCCGACCATATGTGGGAGGACCCAAACTACCCGCACCACGGCTGGGATTTTGAAAACAACGACAACGACCCGATGGACAGTAATGGCCACGGTACCCACACCTGTGGCATCAATGCCGGTGACGGCACTGCGGGTGATACCACCGGAATGGCACCCAATGCCCGGATTATGACGGTTCGAACCAAGACGAGCCTGGCGCAACCGCTTCCCGATACGATTGCGGAAAATACGGTTTTCAATGCGATGCAGTTTTGCGTGGCACCGCCGCTTTCTCCGGACAATCATGCCCATGTGCTGTCGATGAGTCTGGGCTGGCAACATTCCTGGAACCCGCGGCGTGCGCTCTGGCGTCAGGCGGTAACCAATGTTGCCGCTGCCGGGTTGGCCTACTTCATTGCGGCGGGTAATGAAGGTTCTTCAAATCCCCCGGACAATGTTCGGACCCCGGGTGATGTTCCGGGACCGTGGAAACATCCAGCCGAGATGGCGGGTGGTTTAGGTGGTGCGATTTCGATTGGTGCCACCGATTCCCTTGACAATTACGCCTACTTCACCTCTTGGGGACCGGTTTCTTGGTCCAACGTGCCGCCGTACAATGATTACGCCTATCCGCCAGGACTTTTGAAGCCGGACTTTTCCGCACCAGGGGTTGATGTGGTTTCCTGCCGGCTGGGCGGTGGTTATGTCTCGATGTCCGGAACATCGATGGCAACACCGTGTGCCGCCGGGATTGCGGCGTTGATGTTGCAAAAGAACCCGAATCTGTTGCCGGAGGAGATTGATTCGATTATGCAGATGTCGGTTGTACCGCGGGGTACGCCGCCCAAAAACAACACCTATGGCACGGGCCGGATTGATGCGCTGCGCTGTATTGAGAATACACCGTTGCCCTTTGGAGTGCGGTTTTACCGCGCTGAGGTTGACGATTCTGCCGGGGGTAACAACGACCGGATTATCAACCCGGGCGAGACGATCAATCTGCCGGTATGGGTTAAGAACCTGTGTAACTATACGGCGAGCGGTGTGACCGGGGTTTTGAGCACCATTGACACTACCCACATCACATTGCTTGACTCTTTTAAGAACTTCGGCACGATTCCGGCGGGTGAGACCGCCTATTCCGGAAATCCGGGTTATCGGTTTACCGTGGCACCGGCTTGCACCAATGGCTATGCGCTCAAGCTCACGCTAACGGTGCGCGACTCTCAGGATTCGGCATGGACTTCACCCTTGACATTCAAGGTGGGTACACCGGTACTGTACGGCGATTCGGTTTATGCCTACGACAACGGCAACGGAAAACTTGACCCGGGTGAAGAGTGCGAGATTGCGGTGCAGCTGGTGAACGCCGGGTTCGGTAACGGCTACGATGTGAGCGTCATTTTGAAGTCGGGTGATAGCCGGCTTGAGGTGTTGGATTCGTCGGCGGTTTACGGGTTTGTGCCTGCCGACTCCTGGGTGATGAATGAAACGGACCGTTTCCGGGTACGGGCGAGCGCTACAATCCCGCGGGAGTATGTGATACCATGCACCCTGCGCATCAGCCAGACCGGCTATCCGACGCGCAGCGTGCCATTCGGGATTGAGGTTGGTAGATTGACAGCGGTTGACCCGATTCCGGATGGCCCGCGCCAGCCCGCACTCTACTACGCCTATGAAGACATCGATATCGAGTATTCGGAGCATCCGACATTTAACTGGGTGGAGATTAGAAATCTCGGGACCAGACTGACGCTTTCCGACGACGAGACGAGGCAGATTACCCTGCCGGCTGGTTTTGGACCGATTAAGTTCTACGGGCAGCGTTATACCCAGATTTCAATCTGCTCGAACGGCTGGGTTGCGCCGGGCACGGCAACGCAAACAACCTGGACCAATACCGCCTTACCCAATCCTAATATGCCACCGATGTTCTGCCTGAAATGGGACGATTTGTATCCGCCGACCGGTAACAGTGTTTGGTACTACCATGATGTTGCGAACCACCGGTTTATCGTTGAATGGGATTCGGTGCACTACTACAATCCGCGTGACTCCTGGGATAAAATGGAGATTATCTTCTACGATACAACCTTAGCCGCGGCGGATGGTAATACCGAAGTGGTCTATCAGTATCTGACCGCGAACTGGAACTCAAGTATGACGATTGGTGAACAAGACCCGACACGGACGATTGCGATTCAGGTGGTGTTTGACAACGCCTATCACCGGGCAGCAGCGCCCCTTGTACCGGGCCGGGCGATTAAAATCACTACCGATGCGCCGCTGGTGGCGATTGGTGAAGATGCGAAAAATCTCTTGACACGAGTGAGCGGTCTTAAGGTACTACCGACCACTTTCCGCGACCGGATGCAGATTCGGTTTACCCTCAATCAGGAAAGTCAGTTGCGGCTGGTTATCTACGACCGGACCGGGCGTAAGGTAAAAACGGTCGTGAATGGCCGGATGAAACCGGACAATTATCAACTGGTCTGGAACGGCCAAGACGATGCGGGTCGTCAAGTGGCGCAAGGGGTATATCTGGTTCGGCTGGAAAGCGAGAACGAGAGTCGTACCCTCAAGGCGGTTTATCTGAGGTGATGAGCGATAGAAACGGGGCGGGTCAATTGCGGCTCGCCCCGTTTTTGTTTATGCCCGGGAGTGTAACTTTTCTACTGGTAACGATTTTAATTTTACTGGCATTGGTGGGATGGTTGCTCGGTACGCCGCGGTTTTCAACGTTGCGGGCGACCGCGGACCAGAACGGGTCGATTGTTTACCAGGGGAGGAAGCGGAATTTTCTTTTGCACATCCCGGAAAAGGTGCGCGGGAAAAAGGGGGCGCCGCTGGTGCTGGTGCTGCACGGTGGCGGTGGAACTCCAGAGGCGGTTGCCAGACTTACCGGGTTCAGCAAACTTGCCGATAAGGAGGGGTTCATTGTTGTTTATCCGGAAGCGGTGAACCGGCACTGGAACGATGGCCGAGATGTAAAACGGTTTCTTTCGCACCGAGAGAATATTGACGATGTTGGCTTTATTGCCCGGCTGATTGATACCCTAATCAGGCAACTGGGCGTTGATTCAAGCCGGGTGTACGCCGCCGGGATGTCTAACGGCGGGATGATGTGTCAGCGTTTAGGTTGCGAGCTTTCTTTGAAACTGGCGGCGTTTGCGTCGGTGGGCGCATCCTTGCCAGAAAATCTCATCGGTCAAAAGCCGGTGATGCCTATTTCGGTTTTGATGATAAATGGTACGGCGGACCCGATTGTGCCTTTTAGCGGCGGTGGTGTTGGGCGGCATGCGAAACGGGGCAGGGTGGTTTCGGTGCCCAAGGCGATTGAGTTCTGGGTAAAGGCGAACGGGTGTGACAGCCCGCCGCGCACGGTGCCGCTGGTCGAGAGTGATACCGGTTTAGCGGTCCAAAAGACGGTTTATCAAGCAGGGCAAAGCGGCGCCGAGGTGGTACTTATAACGGTTGAGGGTGGTGGTCACACCTGGCCCGGAGGCAAGGAAAGACCGAGCCATTTTGGTCGCCTGACCGATGCGGTTAACGCCACCGAAATCATCGGGGAATTTTTTTTAAGGCACCGGCGTTAGTTCAGCCGGTTTTCGGACAACGGGTCAAAAAGGTGCAGTTTGTTGACTTCAAATGTGATGTTGACATTTTCCCCGATGCGGGGGGCGTGGTCGGGTTTGGTGCGCAGGACACAACGGTCGGTGCCGATTTTAACATAGACCAGCGCCTCATTGCCTAACTGTTCAGTAACCTCCACCTCCGCTTTAATCGGGCCGTTATCGGTAATGAAGATGTGTTCGGGACGGACACCGAGAACGATTTCGCCTTCCGGTTTTGTCCCGGGGATAACGTTGTCCGGCAGGTCGATGGTGAACGATTGGTGCACAAATCGCAGCGGCGGGGATATGATTCTGCCGGTAAAAAAGTTCATCGGTGGCGAGCCGATAAAACCGGCAACAAAGCGGTTTGCCGGGCGGTTGTAAATGGTCGTCGGGTCACCGACCTGAAGCAGTTTGCCGTTTTTCATCACCGCGATGCGCTGACCCAGGGTCATCGCTTCCACCTGGTCGTGGGTTACATAGATGACAGTGGTTTTCAGTTGCTGATGGAGTCGGGTAAGTTCGGCACGCATCCCGACGCGCAGTTTGGCGTCAAGGTTGGACAGTGGTTCGTCAAACAAAAACACCTTGGGGTTGCGGACAATCGCCCTGCCGACCGCGACCCGCTGGCGCTGACCACCAGAAATCTCCGCCGGTTTGCGGTCGAGGAGTTCATCGATGCCCAAAACCCGGGCGGCTTCCAGGATCCGGCGTTGAATCTCGTCCCGGGGCAGGCGGCGCAGTTTTAAGGCAAACGCCATATTTTCAAATACCGTCATATGGGGATAAAGGGCGTAGTTCTGGAAGACCATCGCAATGTCCCTGTCCCGGGGTTCAACCGAGTTGACCAACTGTTCGCCAATGTAGATTTCACCCGAGTCCGGCTCTTCCAGTCCGGCGACAAGGCGCAGCAGGGTTGATTTACCGCAACCGGAAGGACCGAGGATGACAAAGAACTCCTGGTCTTTGATTTCTAAAGAGACATTGTCAACGGCAATGACATTCTTTCTGAATGTCTTGGTGACCGATTTGAAGAGTACCTGGCTCATCGCTTGACTCCTTTATTTTTTGGGACCGAGGACCGTGAGGATGCGGGTTACCGTTTCTTTGAGATTGCGCCGGACGCAGACGATGTCAATCAAGCCGTGTTTGAGCATAAACTCTGCCCGCTGGAAACCTTCGGGTAGTTTCTGACCAATCGTATCTTCGATAACCCGCTGGCCGGCAAATCCCAACAGGGCACCGGGTTCCGAGATAATTACATCACCGAGCGAGGCAAACGATGCCATTACACCGGCGGTACAGGGGTCAATCGGAATGGAGATGAAGGGTACGCGGGCGCGGCGGAGAAGGCCGAGTTCAGCGGAAGTTTTTGCCATCTGCATCAGGGACAGGATGCCTTCCTGCATTCGGGCGCCACCCGAGGTGGCGATGATGACGAGTGGTCTTGTTTCAGTGCGTGCCAGCCGGATGGCGCGCGCCACCTTTTCTCCAACAACCGAACCCATACTGCCACCGATAAAACTGAAGTCCATCGCTCCGAACACCACGGGCAGGTTAGAGATGCGCCCCCGGCCATAGATGAAGGCGTCGTTTCGGCCGGTCTTTTCCCGTGCCTCTTTCACCTTTTCTAAATATTTCGGAAACTTAAGCGGGTCGGCGGAAACAATGCCCGGGTCCAGTTCTTCCCAGGTGCCTTCGTCGAGCAGGATTTTGATGTAGTCGTCCGGGGTGATGCGGAAGTGGTAACCACAACGGTTGCAGATGTAGAAGTTGGACTCCAATGTTTTGCGATAGATAATCTCACCACAACCGTTGCAGCGAAACCACAGGGTATCGCTCACCTTGCGCGCCATAGATGAAGTATAAAAACCGGGCTTTGCCAGTCAAGGCAAAGCCCGGTAAAAAAACCGTTGGTTGAGACGAGCGGCGTTACCGCATACCACCACGGGGTGGTCTTTCGGTGCGTGCCCGTGCTTCGTTCACGGTCAGCTGTCTGCCGTCCAATTCAAATTGATTCAGGGCGGCGATAGCGGCTGCGGCGCCCTCATCGGTCGCCATTTCCACAAAGGCAAATCCCCGAGACCGCTCGGTGAACTTGTCTTTGATTATCTCGACCGAGGCAACTTCACCGTGCTGAGAAAAAAGTTCCCGCAGGGTTTCCTCGGTGGTGCTGAATGGGAGGTTTCCCACAAACACACGCTTACCCATTTACTTACCTCCAGTAAGGTTTGTGCTTGGGGAGACGTTACAGGCTACGGGACAGAAAATCAGCCAGCGCAGACCTTAACGGACCACAAGCGTTTTCGGGTCTCCTATCTCTTAAGGCTGGTTCTTGACCCGGCAGAACCAGCAGATTAATGTTATCACGATTACTGCCCCTGTCAACTATTGCAACAGGGTGATGATACGGTGAACAGGCACCGGTGAGCAGGTGCGGGGCATTTAAATTGAAACGGTATCAATTTCCCATACCATCCCGGGTACGGTATCGGGGTTGGGTAGGGAAAATAAGGCGAAAACGGTCTAACATCTTTAACAACAAGGGGTTAATCGAGAAGAGTTAAAATCGGATGTATACTTTAAAGTATAATTTGTCGGGACGGGCAAAAAAAGAAGCGGGGTAATCGTATTTAGTGGTGGTATAGAGTCCGGACTAAAATGGTCGATTTCGTTGAAGGGCGGTTTGGTGTCTTTTTTTGTCCGATAATGTCAGGGTTGCCAAAAGCCAAGGATATGTGTATCATAACCGGTATGAAAGTAAGTTTTTTATATTTTGAAGGTTGTCCGCACAAAGAGCCGGCGTTGGCGCTGTTGAAACAGGTGTTGAGGGAGAGAGGTTATGCGGTGGAGATTGAGATGGTGGAGATTAAGAACGAAGATGATGCCCGGCGCTACCACTTTCTTGGTTCGCCCTCGGTTCAGGTGAACGGAATTGATATTGAAGAGAGTCGGCGTAATGACGCACCGGTTTTCGGGTGCCGGGTTTATAAGACAAAGGACGGTTACAGTGGTGTTTTTCCCCGGGAACTGATTGAGGCGGCGCTGGACAATGCCCAAGGAGATAAGGGAAAAGGGGGGTGAGAGTGGAGATTGTTGTATTCGGTTCGGGTTTGATGGCACAGGCGGTAGCGTTTGACCTTATCCGCCAGAAGGATGTGGCGAAGGTTTATATGATTGATGTTGACAAGAGGCGGCTGCGCACGGTTAAGAACTTTCTGTCAAGCCCAAAACTGGTGACGGTTCAAGCCGATGCCCGCGACCGAAAACTTTTGCCGTTAATCGAACGGTGTGCGGTGGCGGTGAGTTGTGTTCCTTACAACTTCAATTTCCGGCTCACCAAACTGGCAATTGCTGCCCGAACCAATTTCTGTGACCTGGGGGGCAACAATACGGTGGTGCGGCGTCAGTTTACACTGAACAAAGAGGCGGAAGTTGCCGGCATCACTGTTGTGCCCGACTGTGGTCTTGCTCCGGGGATGACCAACATCCTTGTGGCAGACGGTGTGAACCGGCTCGACCGAACCGAAGAAGTTCACATCCGCGTGGGCGGATTACCGGTGAAGCCGAAGCCGCCGCTGTTCTACAAACTGGTTTTTTCTGCCCAGGGGCTTTTGAATGAGTATGCTGAGCCCTGTCTGATTTTAGAGGGCGGCAAGATTAAAAAAGTGCCGGCGCTTACCGGTTCGGAGATGCTGCGGTTTCCTGAACCTTTTAACAGCCTTGAGGCGTTTCACACTTCGGGTGGCTCTTCGACCCTGCCGGAAACCTTCGAGGGTAAAGTCAAGACACTGGACTACAAGACGATTCGTTACCCCGGACACCGGTTGATGTTTCTTTTGCTGTTAAAAACGGCAATTGGTAACTGGCGCCGTGTGCCCCGGGCGCAACTTGCCTGTGCACTGGAACGGACTCTCGGGTTTGAAACCGATGATGTGGTTTTACTGCGGGTCGAAGTGAAGGGGATAAAGTTGGGTCAAAAGCGGACGATTCGTTATCAGTTGATTGACTATCGAGACAGGAAGACCAATTTGACGGCGATGATGCGAACAACCGGTTTTTCAGCCGCGATTGTGGCGTTGATGCTCGGCCGAGGTCAGGTTTTAAAGCAAGGCGTATTGCCCACAGAAAAGGCAATCCCGTCCTCGCGGTTTATCAGCGAACTGCGCCACCGGGGCTTTGACCTGCGGATTACCAGTCGCGCCGGTTAGACGACCGCGGCGAGCAGTTTTGCCGCCTCTTCAATGAGGGCAATTTCGTCCCGGGTAAAGGCGTGCGGCTGAGAGGCATCTACCGCAATCTCGCCCCAGAATTTGCCCTGTTTAATTATCGGCACAACCAGTTCTGAACGGGTTTCCGAGAAGCAGGTGAGGTAGCGGGCGTCGGCATTGACATCAGGCACCACCTCGGTGCGCATCGTGACCGCAACCGTGCCACAGATTCCCCTGCCCACCGGAATCTGTTCAAACCCGCGGGGCTGTTTGCCCTGGTATGGTCCGAGGACCAGGTTGTTGCCGACAAGCCGGAAGATGCCAACCCAGTTGAATTCCGGGAAATGTCTTTTAATGGTCAGTACGACGCGCGCCTGGGCATCTTCCGGGCGCTGACTGGCGCGGATCAGTTCCCGGAGTTCCTGTAATTGTGCCTGGTACTTCATATGAGAAATCTCCCGTCTTTCATTATCGGTTTGCCATCGCCATAAACGGTAAAACCTTTTCTTGTGTCGCAAACCATATCCCAGTGAATCACCGAGCGGTTTTTGCTACCGGTCTTGGGATAGCCGGTGCCGAGGGCGACATGGACGGTACCACCAATTTTCTCGTCAAACAGGATGTCCTTGGTGAACCGTTTGATTGAGTAGTTGGTGCCGAAGGCGAGTTCGCCGACCCGTTTTGCCCCTTCATCGGTGTTAACCATCGCCCGCAGGATATCGGCACCTTTTTCGGCGGACATTTCAACCACCTTGCCCTTTTTGAATACGAGCCGGATATTTTCCACCTCTTTACCCTGATAGATTGCCGGATAGGTGTAGCGGATGAACCCTTCGGTTTTGTCTTCTTCGGGTCCGGTGAAAACCTCGCCGTCCGGGAAGTTGTTGTGGCCATCGCAGTTTGCCCATTTTCTGCCCCGAACACCGAAGGTGATGTCGGTATCGGCACCGACAATGCGGATGGTGCTAAGCCGGTTCAGTTTGGCAATCAACCGCTGTTGCCGTTTAGAAATCTTCTGCCACTCCTGAATCGGGTTCGGTTTGTTTAAGAGCCCGGCACCAAACACAAACTCCTCGTACTCAATGCGGGACATCGCCGCCTCCTGTGCCAGAGCATCGGTCGGAAAGTTGGTCAGTACCCAGCGCAGTTTGCCTGCTGCTTCACGCTGCAATCGCCGCTGCAGCAGGATTTTGCGGGCGGTTTGGTAGATACTCATATTTGCGGCGTCGATACCGGTCAATTCTTTCAAATTCCAGCCGCCCCGAACAAAGATTAGCGCATCCGCCTTTTCCACTTCCACAAGGTCGGTCGGAGCGACAAAGCGTAACTGCTCGGGGCGGGCATTACGAAACAAGAGATAAGAGGTGTCCGGAATGGTAACCCGCAGCGTCACATTGGCACCGACCTTCAACGCCTCCAGTTCCAGCGCCTTTAACAGCGGCTCAGCATTGGCCGGTCCATAGATAACCGCCCATTCACCTTTTTTGAGCCGGACGCTGTAATGGACCATCAGTTTTGCCAGTTTTTCAATTCTTGGGTCAAACATTTTGCCTCCTTGGTATCATTTTAGCCGATTTTTTTCCGCCGGGTGACAAAAAACCCGACAATACAACTGAAGACGACCAGAATCCCAAAACCAAACAGTAACCGCCGCGCCGAGACGAAATTGGTCAACTGCCCGATTAAAAATGCGGCAAGGGCAAAGAGAAGGTGTAATAGCCAGTCCCGGGTGGAAAAGATACGGCCCCGGACCTCTTCCGGTACCGCTTCGTGTAACAGGGTGTCCATTCCGATGTAGACCGGAGACAGTGCCAATCCGGCGACAAATATCAAGGGTGCAACCGGCGCGAATGTTTTCGATGCGGCGAGTCCGGCGACAACGGCACCCATCACCAGAAAACAGACAAGGATGACCTTGTGTTTGGGCAGGCGATGGCCAATGATGCCGTAGCCCATTGAGGAAAGGAGTAAGCCGATTGAGCCGATGGCGGCGACATAACCAACCCCCTTTGTGCCCAGACCAACACCACCCAGTTCTCGACTGGACTGAATCACCGGGACATAGAGGACGACTACCGCCGCGCCTAAAATCACCATCAGGACGATTGAGGAGTAAACGAATAAGACCGCCGGTTCACCTTTTACCACGCGCAGTAGTCCTTTGACACTCTCAATCATTCGGGACTGCTCTTTGATAAAAAGTTGAACCTCGGGCGGGTGGGGTGAGTTGTACTTCTTGCCGCTGGCAAGCCGTTTGAAGATGAAGAGGAGCGAGATGACCGAGACAAAGTAGGTGAAGGAGTCAAGGTAAAAGCCTGCGGTCCAGACCGGTCGGATTCCCAGCCGAGCCCAGCCGTTCCAGTCAACGATTAAGCCGCCCAGCACCATACCGGCAAAGGTTGCCAGTCGGCCGACGATGTTTAACACCGAGTTGGCACCGAGCACCCGTTCTGGTCCAACGAGGTTGGGGATGATGGCGAGCCGGGCGGTGTTGAAGAACAAGCCAAAGAGAAACACTAAAAAGGCAAGGAGATAGACAAGTAGTAGTTGATTTGTCGCGATGGCAAGGAGCGGGATAAGTAGCACGAGAACAGTCCGGAACGAGTCGCACACAATCATCACTTTGCGCCGGTCCCAGCGGTCTACGAGAACACCGGCAAGCGGTCCAAATAGCACCGTGGGCAGGGCAACAACGACCGAAAGATAGGAGATTGCCCGGGCGCTTTCCCAGCCGAATTTGGTGGCGTAGTAGGCAATCATCGCCAGCAGTGCCATATAGTCCAGTTTGTCCCCGAACAAAGAGAAAGCCTGGGAGAGGGTAAATACAACAAACTCCGGAATCCGCAACACCGGTAACAACTGGCTCTTTCGGGGCGGCAGCGGTTCCGTCCCGCAAGTGATGTCGGGGTGGTTAGCTTCTTTCATAGTTCAGTAGCGCTGGAAGCGCGGGATTGGGTAACGGTCAAGCAGTTCCCGGTAAAACTGTTCAACCTGCTCGGCAATTCTTCCCCAGGAAAATTCCAGTGCCCGGCGCCTTCCGGCTGCGCCCATTTTGCGCGCCAGCTCGGGTTCTTTGAGAATTTTGACAATCGCCTGCGCAAGCCGGTGCGGGTCACGGGGTGGCACAAGGAAACCCTGCTCACCCGAGGTCAAGACGGTGCGATAACCAACAATGTCCGAGGCGACAACCGGTCGGCCCGTCGCCATCGCTTCGAGAAGGACGATGCCAAAACTTTCATAGCCAATCGCCGGGGAACAGAACAAATCGCAACTGCGGTAATAGGCGGGGCGGGCTTCACCCGGAATCAATCCTGCCCAGTAGACATTCTTTTCGACCTCTTTGTCAAGATAGCCTTTATAAGCGTAGCCCAACAAGCCGGTGCCGACCACGACCAGTTGCACATCCGGTATCTCCCGAACGATTTCGGGTAGTGCCATCAGCAGGTATTTGAGCCCTTTGCGGGGTTCGAACCGGCCCAGGAACAGGATTTTGGGTCGGCCGTTGTTGAGTTCGGGAACCGGCGCGACATCGGGACGGAAAAATTGGACATCGATGCCGTTGGGGATGATGCGATATTCACCGGGAAAGTATTTGGCGGCAGAGTCCCGGGCAGCGGTTGAGACCGCAATCTTGCCGTGAATCGCCCGAAAATAGGGCAGAAGAAAGGAGCGTGCCAGGGCATAGCCGATGCTTTTGTCGTGGTTGGCATGGAAGGTGAAGACATTGACGACGCGCGAGGCACGCAATGCGACCAGCGGCAGGGTGGGGGCAAGCGAACCGTGCATATGGATGATTTCAAACCCCTGTTCTTCGAAATATTTTTTGACCCGGGCAACAGGCCGGATTGCCACTGGTACCCGGGCAAACGATTTGTTGGAGCGAATAACCAATCCCCGGCCTATCCGAAAAACCTCTGATTCGTCGGGAACCTGTTCCAGACAGTCCATCATTCGGGTGCCGACATTGGGGGTGAGGATTTTTACCGTGTTGCCGCGCTGGCGCAACTCGCGCGCCAGGTGGTGAATGTGCTCGGCAATACCACCGATATACGGATAGTAGTTGTCCGAGACCATGCAGATGCGCATCGGCTATACTTTCCTGTTAGCAAACGCCGCCAAGCCAGCCTTGAGGACTTGCACCGCCCGCACCAAATCTTCGCACTTTAACACATAGGCGATACGAACTTCGTCTTTACCCAGCCCGGGTGTGGCGTAAAACCCTTGAGCCGGGGCGAGCATCACCGTCGCGCCGGCAAGGTGAAAGTCGTTTAAGAGGAAAATGGCGAACTCCTCGGCATCGGGCACCGGCAGCCGGGCGATGAGGTAAAATGCACCGCGGGGTCGCAGAAATTTGACCCCGGGGATTTTACTCAGTTCCTCACACAGGACATCACGGCGCCGCCGGTACTCATGGCGTACCTCATCAAAGTAGGAGGGGGGAATGTCTTTTGCCCGCTGGGCAGCAAGTTGGTCAACAGTCGGCGGGCAGAGCCGCGCCTGGCCAAATCTCAGCATCGCCGCCATAAAATCCCGGTTTCGGCTGGCAACGCAACCAATCCGCGCCCCGCAGGCACTGTAACGTTTTGATATTGAATCAACCATCACCGCCCGGTCTTCAACTCCATTTAAGTCGAGGACACTCAAAGCCCGGACATTCTCGTCATAGACAAACTCCCGATACACCTCATCACCGATTAAGAACAGATTGTACTCCAGTGCCAGCTGGCGCAGGAGTTCCATTTCCATTTCGGAGTAAACAGCACCGGTGGGGTTGCCGGGATTGGAGAAGAGAATCGCTTTGGTACGCGGTGTAATCAGGCGCACAAACTGTTCTTTGCGCGGCAGGGCAAATCCGTTATCGGCGCTGGTGGTTATCGGTACCAGTTTCACCCCTGCCATTATCGCAAAGCCGACGTAGTTGGTATAAAACGGCTCGGGCACAATCACTTCATCGCCCGGGTCGGTAACGGCTTTGATGGCAAACAGAATCGCTTCACTGCCCCCGGTGGTGACGAGGATGTCATCACCGGTAATCTCAATGCCCACCGAGTGATAGTAGGAAACGAGGGTATCGATGTAGGTCTGCAAACCCGCCGAATGACCGTAACCGAGAACTTTGATGTCAACTTCCCGGTAGCCGTTCATTATCTCAGCAGGGGTCTCGATGTCAGGCTGCCCGATGTTGAGATGGTAAACCTTTATTCCCCGGGCCTTTGCCTTTTCGGCGTAGGGCACAAGTCGCCGGATTGGGGATGCAGGCATTAACCGGGCACGCTGGGAAAGTTGCATTATTGGTTTTTCGCTCATTTTCGGCTCCTTTCATTGGGTTAACAGCGGTCTGATTTCCTGCTCCTGAACCGGTCCGACAACACCGGCAAAGAATCGGTCGTCGGTTAAAATTTCATCAACCAGCTGAGCAACCTCTTCCTGCTTTAACTGGTTGTAAGCGTCAATGGTTTCCTCCAGTGTTGTCACCTTGCCCAGCAGGAGGTAACTGCGGGCGATGCGCATCATCCGGTTGATGGAACTTTCTCCACCTAAAATTAGTGCGCTCCGGGTCATCGTCAATGACCGCGCAAACTCCTCCGGGGTGATTTTCTCCTGCCGCAGTCGTGCCAGTTCGTCTTTAAGAGCCGCAATGCAGCGCCTCAGTTTTCGCTTCTCGGCAACAAAGTAAATCCCTAACAGACCGGAATCTTCATAAAGTTCAACAAAACTGCCGATAGAATATACCAAACCTTCCTCTTCCCGCAACCTTTGAAACAAGCGCGAGGAGACGCCGCCACCGAGCGCGGTGTTGAGCACCGAAAGGGCGTAGCGCCTGGGGTCGGCATAGGAAAAGGCGGGTTTGGCAAGGCAGACAAAAACCTGGGACAACTCGCGCCGGGTGCGAATTAGGATTTGAGGGGGCATCAATGACGCTGGCGTCCGAACGGTCGTTGAGCAATCTTTCCGGTTCAAACCGGCAAGGTAATTTACAACCTCTTGGTGTTCCACAGCGCCGACCGCAACGGCGACGGCACAATTTGCTCCGTAATTCTGGTGATAAAAATTGTGTAGTTGTTGGCGGTTTATCCGGTCAACCGAGTTAAGTGTCCCAACAACCGGTTTACCTAATGGGCTGGTGCCGTAAAGTGCCGAAAGTAAAAGATTGAGGGCACAAGATTCCGGGTCTTCTTCGTTACTTCTGATTTCTTCAGTGACCACCTCTTTTTCCTTTTGCAGTTCGGCTTCAACGAAAGCGGGCTGTCCTAAAATTTCGACCAGCAACCCGGCAACCTCCGGCAACTTGTCAACCGGTGCCCGGGCGTAGAAGCAGGTCGCCTCTTTGTCGGTAAAGGCGTTTAATTCGGCACCGCAGGACTCTGCGGCAACATTTATCGTTCGCGCGTCCATCCGTTCGGTGCCCTTGAAAATCATATGCTCAATGAGATGGGCGGTTCCTTCCTGTCCGGGTGGGTCATCACGACTTCCCCGCCGGAAGGCAAAGCCGAGTGACACCGATTTTAGATAGGGCAATCTTTCTGAAATAACAAGCAAGCCACCCGGGACCCGGGTGGCTTGAATCTCTCCGGTACCGGAAAATTCTACCGCCATCGCATCAGTAAATACACCGCGGTGCAGTACGCAATTTTTAGAACCGCCCGCGTCTTTGTTCTTTTCCCCGGCTATGTCCTGTTCTACTGGAAGAGTGGGACGTGGAGCGTGCCGGGCGTCGGTCGCGCGGTTCGACAATACTGGAGTCGTTTGATGGTGGTATTTCACCCCGTTCTTCCATCGCCTTACGCCGGGATAGGTTTATTCTTCCCTGACTGTCGATTTCGGTTACCTTGACCCAGACTTTATCACCAACCTTGACCTCATCGGTGACTTGACGACAGTGACCTGGAGCCAGCTGGGAGATGTGAACCATACCCTCCTTACCGGGAAGGAGTTCCACAAAGGCGCCAAAACTGGTGACGCGGGTTACTGTGCCCTGGTAAACCTTTCCCACTTCAACCTCGGCGACGAGCGATTCAACCCACTCTTTTGCCTTCTTGAGCGCATCGGGATTGGTGGCGGCGATAGTGACCGTGCCGTCGTCTTCGATGTCAATTGTGGTGCCGGTGGCTTCGATAATCTTACGGATTGTCTTACCACCAGGTCCGATAACGGTGCCGATTTTGTCTTTGTCGATAACAAGGGAAATAATCCGGGGGGCGTAGCGGGAGATTTCGGGCCTTGGACGGTCGATGACCGAGTTCATTATTTCCAAAACCTGGAGCCGCGCCCGAGTTGCCTGTTCGATTGCGCTCCGCAGGATTGAGTAAGGGACACCGGGCAGTTTGAGGTCAAGCTGGATGGCGGTAATTCCATCCCGGGTGCCGGCAACCTTGAAGTCCATATCACCGTAATGGTCCTCATCGCCGATGATGTCGGTGAGAATCTTGAAGCGCTCACCCTCTTTAACCAGTCCCATCGCAATGCCGGCAACCGCAGTTTTAACTGGGACACCGGCATCCATCATTGACATCGAGCCGGAGCAGACCGAAGCCATTGAGGAAGAGCCGTTAGATTCAAGGATGTCGGAAACAATTCTGATGGTATAGGGGAAGGTTTCTTCTTTGGGCACAACCGCCTGCAGTGCCCGTTCGGCAAGGTCGCCGTGGCCAATTTCCCGGCGCCCTGGTCCGCGCAGCATCCGGACTTCGCCCACCGAAAAGGGCGGGAAGTTGTAATGGAGCATAAACGACTTTTTCTCTTCCATCGCCAGTTCGACATCATCAACCACCTGTTCATCCGACTTTGTGCCCAGTGTCGTGGTGGCGAGCGACTGGGTTTGACCTCGGGTAAAAAGGGCACTGCCATGGGCGCGGGGTAAAACGCCAACCGCGCAGTCAATCGGTCGCAACTCGTCCAGTTTTCTGCCATCAAGCCTTTGTTCCCGTTCGAGGATGCGCTTTCGGATATCTTGGCGCACAATCTCTTCCAGCACCGCGGCAACCGCACCTTCAACATCCGGGAACTTTTCCTGTAGTTGTTCACTCACCTGCCGGATCAGTTCACTGCGGGCGTTACTACGGCTCCGCTTGTCGCTGATATCATTGGTTGCGATCGCAGGTTCGGTAATGCGCTGAGCAATCTCCTGGCGCAACTCTTCAGTTATCAAGGGTGGGTCCAAGCTGATTTTGGGTTTGCCAACCGCCGACTGTAACTCCTTTTGTAACTCAATTGTTTTCTTTATTACCGGCTGTGCCAGTTCCCATGCCCGGTCAATGTCTTCAATTGAAACCTCCCGTGCCTGTCCCGCGATGGTCATCACGGTGCCGTTCTCTAACCCGACGAAAATCATAGACATATCAGCATCATCAAGTTGACTCATCGGTGGGTTGGCGACCAGTTGTCCATTAATTTTTCCCACCCGGCACACACCTATTGGACCAAGAAAAGGAATTTCCGAAATTACCAGAGCCGCAGACGAGGCGACCAGGCTCAAAAACTCGCTTTCATTTTCCATATCGGTTGAGAGAAGGTAGGCGATGATCTGGGTTTCGTGCCGGAAACCGGTCGGGAAAAGGGGTCTGATTGGGCGGTCAATCAGCCGGCAGGTAAGGGTTTCTTTATCCCTTGGCTTGCCTTCGCGTTTGAAAAAACCACCTGGAATCTTACCGGCGGCATAAGCCAGTTCTCGATAGTCAACCACCAGGGGAAAGAAGTCTTGATAGCCTTCAAAGGGTTGTTTGTTGTAAACCGCGCTCGCCAGAACAACCGAATCGCCGTAACGGGCAAGCACACCGCCATCTGCCTGGCGGGCAACGCGGCCAAATTCTAATGACAGGGTCCGGCCGCAGACCTCAACTTCAACGCGCTGCATTGTTTTACCTAACCTCTTAGCCCAAGGGTGGCGATGATTTTTTCATACCGCTCGGGGTAGTGCTTTGCCAGATACTGCAGGTGGCGGCGCCGGGCGTTAACCAGTTTGATCAAGCCGCGGCGTGAATGGCGGTCTTTTTTATGCACCTTCAGATGCTCGGTTAACTGATTGATCCTTTCCGTGAGAATTGCAATCTGAACCTCGGGAGAACCCGTGTCCTTTTCGTGTAACTGGAATGTGCTCACCAGTTTCATCTTTTTTTCTTTAGTTAGTGCCATATTTTTTCCTTTTTTGTCCTTTAGTATTATTTAAGTTAACCAAATCCCCGCCGATGTCAACAAACAGCAGAAAGGCAAGTGGTGAGGAAAAGGCAGACGGTAACAAAAGGGAAGAGGTGCCGCAACACCCGCCCGAAAAGTGAAGAAAGCCGGGGGTCTTGCATTGTTATCCGTGCCCGGTATATTAAAACCGATGAGTACTAATAAAATTGATTATGGCGAGTTAAAAATGGCAGAACTTTTCCATGGCCATCTGGGTCCGTGGCTGGTTTTAGGTTTGCGTGCGGGCAGGTATGCCCGAAGAAGGTTGAAGGGGACGCCGTTTGATTTGAGGGCGATTGTTGAGTGTCCAGCAAAGCCGCCGGTAAGCTGTTTTATTGATGGGGTTCAGCTGGGGTCGGGTTGCACGATGGGTAAAACCAATATTCAGCACCGGATAAAACCGGATAGATGCCAGGTTGTTTTTCAGCACCGAGACACGGCGGAAAAGGTCACCTTTAAGGTGCGGCGCGATGTGTTCGAGTCGCTTGTTAACCTTAAGAAAAAGAATGCGGTCGCGGTTGCCCAGGAGATGTACTCAATGCCATTTGCTCGTTTGTTTTTAATTGCCAGTGCCGAAGCGCGAAAGCGTTGAATCCCGAAACGGTCAGGTTAGTCTAATAAGGTGAAGATTAAAAAAACTAAAAAGGAGGTGATGGCAATGGCTAAGCATCTAACAACATGGGACCCGTTCCGGGAGATGGTATCTTTGAGAGACGAACTGGACCGTTTGTTTGATTCGGTGTTCGGCAGGTTACCGCGTGAGCGCGGTGAAACTTACTGGGCACCACCGATGGACATTGAGGAAACCGATGATGCGGTTATCGTCCGGGCCGAACTGCCCGGGATGAGTAAAGACGATATCAAAATCAGCCTCTCGGGCGATACCCTGACGATTTCCGGTGAGCGGAAGCAGGAGTCGGAAAAGAAGGGTAAAACCTACTATCGGATTGAGCGGGCTTACGGTAAGTTCCAGCGGACGGTAACCCTGCCGACTGAGGTTGAAGGTGATAAGGCGAAGGCAACTTACCGTGCCGGGGTGCTGGAACTGGTACTGCCGAAGTCCGAGAAGTCCAAGGCAAAAGAGATCAGCATCGTTGCCGAGGACTAATCTCCCGGAACAGATTAAGGAGACGCCCGAACGGGCGTCTCCTTTTGCTTTTCTTGACCGCAAAGCCAGATAGTTTATGATTTAACCTCTATGTTCAGGCGTGGACTTTTTTATTTGACGGTGCTGGTGCTGCTGACCGTTTTGGGATGTTCGGAGGCACCGCTCATTGAGCGGGAAGCAAATCGGGTTGTGCTTCTGGAACTGTTTTCCACTTTACCAGATGAGTGAGCCTATTGTGCGTCTGCGTTGCAGGCGCTGGACAGTTTGACGATGGTTTACGGTGATTCGGTCGTGCCCATCGTTTACTACTCTGCGGAGTCACATCCGGAAGTTGAGAGTGAAGCCGGTCGGGCGCGGGCAAACTGGTACGGGGTTCAACCATCCCTTTTACCGCTGGCGTTCTTTGACGGCACGAACCGGGCACCGCAGGTAACGCTTCCCGACTCTTTCTACCCGGTTTACCGGAATATGACCGATGGTGCCCGGGCCCAAAAGACGGTCCTGGAGATGAAGCTGGACAGTACAATCGTGGAGTCGCAGCGGGTTGCGATTCGGGTACGGATTGAGCCAACCGATTCCACGGTTGACGCGATGACCGGTTTACGGCTTGTGGCGGTGGTTTATGAGGATAGCGTGCCCTACTACTCGCTGCTGATGGGTGATACGGTTTATATTTCCCGGGTGGTGCGCACGGTGGTTGGGGACAGTTTCGGGGTGCCGCTGCGCTTGAAATTCGGCACCGGTTACGACACCCTGCTTTGGGTACCGTATGCCGGCTATAACATTGACCGAATTGGTGTTGCGGTGGCGGTTCAGGATGTCGCCACCCGAGCGGTGTTGCAGTCGGTAATTAAACAAAGGGTAAAAAATTAGACCGCGGAGGTGTTGATGGATAGATACAAGGGCAGAATCGGCGCCGAGCACAAACGGCGGGAGGCAAAATCGCCGAAGCACTTCAACTTGAGCGCTATCGTTTTATTCTGTTGCCTCTTCTTTGCCCTGCAAACTTTTGGGGCGGAAGGGAAAGAAGAAAAGAAGTTTCCCAGGGCACCGGAGTGGAGTTTAAAGGACATCAACGGCAACGAAGTGAAGCTTGCCCAGTTGTTGAAGCAGGGACCGGTTTATATGTTGTGCTGGGATTTGCCCTGCGTCAACTGTATTGCAGAACTGGATGCGCTCGTGCCGGTTTACGACTCTTTGAAGGAGCGAGGGTTCCAGCTTGTTGCGCTTTCGGTTGATAAACCATCAGATGAGGCAAGGGTACGGGGATTTGTCAAAAGTAAAAAATGGCCCTACATCGTGGTTCTGGACCAGCAGCAGAAGGTGAAGAAGGCTTACAACATCATCATCAAACCGACCGCGGTACTGATAAATATGAAAGGCGAGATTGTGTTCACCCATATCGGGTACAAGAAGGGCGATGAGAAGCGGATTGCGGATGAGATTGGGAAATGGCTCCCGGAGAAATCAGAAGAAGAAAAGGCGGGCAGCACGGAAAGTCAGAAACAGGAAGATAAGAAGGGCGGGGAATAATGATAGCGCAGCAGCGCAGCAGCGCAGAATGGGTAATCTTACTGCGCTACTGTTCACTCCTGTTTCTTACCACCGCCGTTTTCGGGAGCGACTTTTCGATTCAGGGTTCAAACCGTGCCGAGTTCTGGGGCTACGAGACAAACTGGGCGACTCATATTGAAGACAAACTTGATTTAATCGCCCGCTACGGCGATTTCGAAGGTGAACTGGGCGTGTTCCTGTTTGAGCCTTCAAAGCACAGCCCTGCGCCCCGCAAATCATTGCGACTGCTGGACTACGCCCTCGCCTACAGCCCGGAACAGTTAGAGGTCCGGCTGGGCAGATTCTTTACCACATTTGGACAGGGTTTAACGCTGCGTACCTATGCGGACGACGAATTCCGGCACTACAAAAGCCTGCACGGGCTTTACAGCCGATTCCACTTGCCGTTAGCGAGTGAGATAATGCTCCTTGCCGGAAGATTAAGGGATGTTTTCTTCCAAGAGAACACCTACAAGATAATGAACGAACTGGACACCACCGACCAGGTTTTAGGGGCAAACCTTGACACCAGGCCGCTCAATTTTCTAACGCTGGGGGGTAGATACGTGCGGATTAATCGTGCGGTTGACCCGACCCCGAAGGCGTTTACCGAACTGTTTGGCGGTAGTGCCGCTGTTGACATTGGACCGGTAACGCTGGGTGGTGAGTTCGCCTGGCGTCTGGGAACAAAACCCGGGATTGGGGGCAGGGAAAAAGGTTTTGGCTATCTGGCAAACGCCAGCCTTGCCCTGACCGGATTTTCTCTCCTCGGCCAGTTTGTTGATTATACCGGTTTAGGTTTTCCTGAGGGGGTGTACCATTACAACGATCCCCCGACGCCGATTAAGTCCGGGGTGGCAATAAATCGCGGGGTTGACGAGCGGGGATTGGGCGTCACAGTTTCCGGTTCACCGCTTGCGGGCCTTTATCTGGAAGGTGAACTGGGTCGGCTTTTTGTCCACGACGACAGTTCGGCGGGGGTGTTGGAAGCAGAGGTGAAGGGCAGATACGGCCTCGGGGAAAACTGGAACTGGGAGGTTAAGTTCAACCATATGTTACAGAAGAACATTGAACTGGGAACCTATCGCCGGGTAACAGATCGGCCCGGCGTGCTGGTGAATTTTCTGACCGGCGAGCACACCTTTACCCTTGAGGCCGAAATGGGCTGGGTTGAAGAACAACCAACCGAACCGGTACCGGGCAGTATCTGGCGTTATCACGAGCCGTTAATCTCGTTCAGTTATGGGTTCGGCGCACGCTGGCTCTTTACCATTGGCTGGCAGGGTGTTGATATGGACTCACTGCACCGCTATGACAATCAGAAGTCCTGGCCAATGTTTGAGGCGGTTTGGAATATCAGTGAGCGGAATGTTTTGCGGCTGCGAATTGGCGCCGAGAAAGGCGGTTACACCTGTTCGGGCGGGGTGTGCCGTTACGAGGCGCCTTTTCGGGGTGCGAAACTACAGTTAATCAGCCAGATTTAACCGATGCGTAAGGTCGTCATCGTTCTCCTTTCCCTCGTCGGCGTTGCGCTGATAGCGCTTGGTGTCAAGTTCGGAATGCTAACGGTAATTCGGGGATTTGCGGGGCAGATATGACTTTCCTGTATGGGCCTCGTGTAGGTCCGCTTTGCCGCGAGAATAGGGAAATGTTGAATTACCGGGGTCGTTGCGCATTTGGGGACGGTACAATGGTGGGTGGTTAGTATGGCGAAGAGGAGAATTGCACCCCACCGCATTGGCCAGATAATCGCCACGGTAATATTGAACGGTTATATCCTTGCCTATGTCCAGGGCAAGATTCTCTATTCCGGGTTTCTTAAAAGTGTTCCCGAACCGGTGCTCAACTGTTATGGCGGACCGCTTTCGGTGTTTGCCTGTCCGCTGGGCTCATTCCAGCAGATTCTGGGCCAGCAGGGGGTACTCTGGTGGCAAAGGGTGCCCTGGGTTATCATCGGTCTGTTTGTCATCGTCGGTGCCTTTGTAGGTCGAGCCGCCTGCGGCTGGGTTTGTCCATTCGGGTTGTGGCAGGATTTACTTTACAAAATTAAACTGGGCAAGAGAGCCGGTCAAAACCGCTGGGTCAGTTTTGGTGTTGTCACTGGTATCGGGCTAATTGCGGTCGCCTTGCTCGCACTGTTTGTCAAAGTGGCGGTCTGGAAGTCGCTTTTGTTCGGCTGGTTGCCGTTTGTCGGGTTGTATTTATTCAGCCTGTACCGGGGCAAGTTGACTTTACCACCGAGGTGGTGGCTCGGCAGTATGCTGGTCGGTATCGGGGTAGGGCTGTTGATTGGTGTTAAGTTTGAAGTCAACCTGGGAATCGCGGTTGGGGTTGTCGCGCTCACCGGGTTCAGCCTGATGGGCGGCAACCGGGTGGTGCTCATCGCTGCGCCGCTCGTTTTTGTCCTTGCCCTTCTGGGAAAGCCAATAACGATTTGGAATCTGGGCGGAGTGGAACTTGGTTTAATTCTCGTCCTCGGGGTGGTGGTGCTGATTGGGCTGTTTGATTTTTTGCTCAAAGTCTCCCTGCCGGTGACAACGCTCAAATTTGTGTTCTTCCTGCTTGTTGCCGGGGTTGTGGCGTTCTTCACCGGCGAACCGTGGTTCTGCAAACTTTGTCCGCAGGGGACGCTGGAAGCCGGGGTGCCGCTGGTCGTCTGGGACCCGGTTCAGGGTTTGCGCAGCCTTGTGGGCTGGCTGTTCTATCTCAAGGTGGCAATTCTGCTTTTTGTCTTCTGGGCGGCGATTGTTATCAAGAGGCCATTTTGCCGTGTGGTGTGTCCGATTGGCGCCATCTACTCCCTGTTCAACCGGGCAAGTTTGATGCGGATGAAACTGGACACCACCACCTGCACAAGGTGTGCTGTTTGCCGCCGGGTTTGCCCGATGGACATTGAGCCCTATGAAGAACCCAATCAGGCGGAGTGTATCCGCTGCTTTGAATGTGTCTGGGCTTGTCCCAAATCCAGTTTGAGGATAACCACATAACCGGTGCCGAAACCTTCCTGGCTGAAAACCCGTTTACCAACCGGCGAGGAGTTTGACCGGGTAAACGAACTTTTGCGCAAGTTCCGGCTGAACACCGTTTGTTCTAATGCCCGGTGCCCCAATTTGACCGACTGCTGGAATGCGGGCACGGCAACAGTGATGATTCTTGGTGACATCTGCACCCGCAGTTGTCGGTTCTGTGCGGTGAAAAAGGGTAATCCGGCGGGCAAGGTTGACGAGACCGAGCCGGAACGAGTTGCGCAACTGGTGCAGGAACTGGGGATAAGATATCTGGTGCTTACTTCAGTGGACCGGGACGACCTTCTTGACCTCGGTGCCGGAATGTTTGCCCGCACGGTACGGTTGGTGAAGGGAATTTTGCTTCCGAATGTAAAGCATAAACCGGGCAGCGGTGCGCAACAGGTGCGGGTTGAGGTTCTGGTGCCGGACTTTGGCTGCCGCCCGGAACTCATCCAGCAGGTGGTCGATTCCGGACCGGATGTGTTCGGACACAACATTGAGACGGTTGAACGGTTGACACCGCTCGTGCGAGACCGGCGTGCTGACTACCGGCTTTCGCTTGCCGTGCTCCAAAAGGTCAAGGAACTAATGCCGGAAATGGTAACCAAGAGCGGTTTGATGGTCGGTCTGGGCGAGACGATGGCAGAGGTGATTGCGACGCTAAAAGATTTGCGTGCGGTCGGCTGTGACATCGTGACCGTGGGTCAGTATCTGCAACCCAGCCGCCGTGCCTTGCCGGTTGTGCGCTACTGGCATCCTGAAGAGTTCGAAAACATTCAGGCGGCAGGGGAGGAGATGGGGTTCAAAAAGGTTTTTGCCGCGCCGCTGGTCCGTTCCTCTTATCGGGCAGCCGAACTGTTCGGGTGATGCAACTTTCTGAGCAGGAAGTTCGGCAGGGGTTAAAAATTTCGGTGATTGAGGGTGCTTTTGCCACCCTTTACACCACGCTGGCGGGCGGTATGTTTCTTGCCGGTCTGGCGCTTTATCTCGGTGCAAACTCATTTCAGATTGCGCTGTTATCCGGCATTCCGGCACTGTCAACGGTGTTCAGTTTTTTGACCAACTACCTGTTGCGCCTTACCAAAAGCCGCAAGAGGCTGGTTATCTGGAGTGCGGGTCTGGGCAGGACAGCGTTCAGCATCCTTTTGCCGTTTCTATTTTTACAGGTCAAGCCCGGAGTCGTTTTTCTCCTTGTGGTTGTTGCCCTGTCCAGCATCCTGATGCAGATTGCCGGTACAACCTGGACCTCCTGGGTGCGCGACCTTGTGCCCGAAGAGCGCCGGGGCAGATTCTTCGGGTTGCGCAATGCGATTTTAGGGGTGATTGGCGTGTTTGCCGGTTACAGTGCGGGCCGGGGTATGGACTATTTAAAGGCGACGGGCAACGAAGGGTTCGGTTATGCCCTGGCGTTTGCCCTGGCGGTACTGTTCGGGCTCATCTCCACCTTACTTCTCAACCGGCAGCCCGAACCGCCATTTGTGCCCCGGACCCAATCGGGGTTCAAAGAGATTTTCTTTGGCCCTTTACAGGAGCCGCAGTTCCGGCGTTTGACCGCATTTCTGGCGGTCTGGTTCTTGACCGGTACGCTGGCGTCACCGTTTTACTTGGTCCATCTGATTAAAAACCTGCGGTTCAGTTTTGCCTCAATTGCGATTTACTCGATGATTGGTGGTGTCATCGGCGTGCTGTTTCAACTCCTCTGGGGCAGGGCGGTGGACAAGTTTGGTCCCAGACCCGTAACGGTTTTAAACTTTGCGGTGGTGGGCGTGATGCCGTTTCTCTGGCTCTTTGCCACGCCCGAGTTTCGCTTGCCCATCTGGATTGATGGGGTTCTCAATGGTGTTGTCTGGACCGGAGCGAGTTTAGGGTTGTGGAACCTCTTACTTGACCTCGCGGACAACCCGGCACACAAGGAGAGTTACTTTGCAATTTACACGGTAGTCACCGGCTTGGGCGCCTTCTTTGCCGCACTCATCGCCGGCACCATTGCCCAGTTCCTTTCCAGGTTTCACCTTGCCCTGTTCGGGGTCCGGTTCTACAACTACGATGTGATGTTCTTCCTTGCCGGGGTTGCCCGGTTTGCCTGTCTGCCTTTACTGTTGAAAGTTCAGGAGCCGGGAAGTAAGCCGGTTCGTCATACAGTCCGGGCGCTCTCAACCCTTGCCCTGTGGCGGCTCAATGCCGGTAAAGATGTCCTGCTTCAGGTGCTGGGCATAAAGCCCCGGGATGAATCAGAATAAAGCAGCTGCCTACGGTACCATCAACTTCTCTTCAACGACCAGTGCGCGCGACTTCAGTTTTATAAGATAAACACCCCGGGCAAGATGGCGCAAATCAAGCGTCTTAGTACCCTGACCCGAGAGGACAAAAGTAAACCGGTTTACAGTCCTGCCCGTGATGTCAAACAGGGTAATCTGCACCGGCATCTTTGCGGGTAGATTGTAGCAAAGCACGGTGGAGCCTTTTGTTGCCGGATTGGGCGCAATGCGGAACGAAGACGAACTGTTCACCGCGGGTGTTGCCATTATCCCGTTTTTGTCAGGCGGGGGCGCAAAAGCACCCAGTTCCCGATAGCGCCAGAACTCCCGGCTTCCGCCCCCTTTCAGCGCATAAAAGAGCCCATCGTTCGTGCTCGTCAATGAACCGCCGCCTTTGACTCGACGTTTTTTACCACTCATCCCGACTTCGGGTATTGGGTCCAGTTCAACCCAGGTGTAGGTGCCACTGTTCACATTACAGCACCACCACTCGCAGGTGTTGCCGCCTTTCAGCGCATAGATGAACCCGTTGTAAAATACCGCATCGCTGCCCTCCTTGGACTTCTTGTTCTTGCCGGTTTTCGTGCTGGGCAAAGGGATTCCAGGAACAGGAGTTTGCTCCCACTCCTGCGTTGTCAGATTGAAAATCCACATCTCACTGTACTTCGCCTTATGGGCATAAATTTTGTCAACGCCGTCGTAAACAAGCCAGGAGCCCTTGTCCCATTTGGCGCGCTCGCCCGCCGGTGCGTTCGGCAGCGACTCCCAGCAGTTGCTGGTCGTGTTGTAGCGCAAGAAATCCTGCCGGTAGCCCTTCAGGAGGTAAACATAGTTGTCAACATAAATCAGGTCAGAGCCACCCTTGACCGGCTTGCCACTGGCACCGGTCGGAACATCTTCCAGTTGCTCCCAGTTACCGGTTTCTATTGAATAGCGCCAGAACCCGCAAGTGTTGTTGCCTTTTATCGCCCAGACATAACCGGCACCGTAACAGCCATTGCCGCCGGTATAGGGCTGTTTGCCATCACTACCCGTGGGCCAGAAGTTAAGTGTGGTCCAGGTGTTGGTGTTCGGGTCATAAGAGTAAAAGTCGCTGGAGCGGTCACCGCGCGCCGCATACAGCAGCCCGTTGTCGGGGTTGAAAACAAGGAACGCACCGTGCTTTACCGGACCGAGCAGAGGCGCCTTTTCGGTCCAGCCCGGTTGTTCTGGGACATAAACCTCAACCGTGCCCTGCATCGTGTCGTTACCGGGCATTTCGTCGTTCAAAAGCAGCGTAACACACTGCGTGGTGAACTCACCGGGTGTGATTGGCGTCCAGGGTTCAAAAAAGACCGTTGTCATACAGTTTGGGGCAAGATTGGCTACCAGTTTGGTGTTGGAGTAAATCGTACCGATTGTGAACCTTACCATAAAGGTCCGGGTGCCGCTGGCAAAATTCTTCACCCTTGCCTGGGGTATCACCGGTTCGCCGGTGCGAATTCTGCCCCGCGGTGCGATGATGGCGGTGACGCCGACATCAACCGGTCCGTAATGCTTGTAGTAGATTTCCGGATTGCCATCGCGCTCATCACACCAGATGATATGGACATCGTTCGGGTTGGCGCTGGTGCCACCGGTGTTGATGCTTGGTGTCCCGCGATGCGAGCCATCGATACAGGTCATTTGGATTGGCGTGCCCCAGTGACCTTCACGGGACCGGGTGTTGTAGTAAATCTGTTGATAGGACGAGGTTGTCGGGCTAAAACCCTTCCAGACGGTATGGGCACTGCCGTCAGAAGAGAAGGCGATACAGGGTGCGGTCTGGCTATAACTTATCCCGCGTGACGACACGGTGTCGCCAATCAGTTGAAAGGTGTCCGCGGCATAGGTGCCGAGCCTTTCTTTATGGACAATTCGGGAGTAGTCAGTGCCCGCACTCCAGACGATATGAAGACGATTGGTCAACGGGTTGATGGCGATGGAGGGCTGGGTATGGTTGCTGTTTATATCACCGGCGATATTCTCCTGCAGTGTTCCCCACATGCCGCTAAACCGACCCTGATAACCAATTGCACTGTAATAAGGCGGTTCCTCCTTTCGCTTCGACCAGACAAGGTGGATGTTGTTAAAGCGGTCTGCGGCAACCCGCGGTGATGTTAATCGCCAGGGGCTGGCTTCAGATGTGATGGTGATACGCGGCTGCCAATCGGTGCCGATTTTCTCCTTATAGGCGATGGCGGATACAGCAACTGGCACCGGCGGTGGGGTGATGTACGAGTAGTAGTAAACCAGGTGTAATCTGCCATCCGGTGAGGCGTTGATGTCGGGTAATGACTTATACCACAACAGGGTGTCTTCGGTGATGCGGGTTGTCGGTGTCCAGCCGCCATTGCCCGCACTGGTTGGCGTGCAACTCTTGTAGGCGATAAAATAGCCTTCGGGTGAGGTGCACTGCTCAACACACCAGACGATATGGACATCACCGATTGAGTCAACGCAGATTGCCGGGTTGTAAGAGTAGCCGATATGGGCGATGTCTCCCGAGATACAGGTGTCCAAAGTCCAGCCGGTGGTTGGATAATAACGGCAATAGTAAATCTGCGGTGAATACGAGCCCGGGCTGCGCGCAGAAACCCAGACCACATGAACCCGACCACACAGGTCAACCGCAATCTGACGCTGGCCATCGCCCTCATTACAGTCGCGGACGGTGTTATTGGTCAAACGGACATCCGCATCCCACTCGCAATCGGTAAACGCCCCCTGATTCAAGTTATGCTCGGACAAACGGGCGGTTGTCTCTGCACCGGACTTGAGCCGTAACGGTTCAATTGTTTGACAGTCCGGTGGCGTAAAATTTCCCGATGCGTAAACGGCGCCGATTAAAGCGGCGACAAGGCAGGTAAAAAAAACTCGCTGCATCTCAGCCTCCTGTTTATTAAATCAATTCTAACACCTAACCC
>Ga0185342_1000037_pt1 | contig 88823 bp, 102 predicted proteins | sample ConPoolayeEmetaG_FD_128045 | JGI IMG/M metagenome (GOLD analysis project Ga0185342, IMG submission 128045) | Hot spring microbial mat communities from California, USA to study Microbial Dark Matter (Phase II) - Cone Pool mat layer E metaG... ... | reverse complement strand
GGTATGAGCCGCATTCACAGCGCCATCTCGGCTCATTAAGGGAATAGCCAGCAAGACAGCGGGGGCAGACTAGCTGGTTCATGGCTCTTTTTTGACTGCGGCGGTAGCTTCCATCTCAATTTGAAAGCCGTGGTGCAGTTTCTTCGTGGGCACAACCGCCCGCGCCGGCTTGTGGTCACCGAAGAAGCGGGCATAGACCGCATTGACCCTACCCCACAGCTCAATATCAGATATGTACACCGTCGTCTTTAGGACCCGGCTCAGGTCGGAACCAGCCGCCTTGAGGATTGCCGAGATATTGTTGAGCACCTGCTCCGTCTGCTCCTCAATTGAGCCGAGCTTCTTCTCCCCGGTCTCAGGGTCTATGGGCAATTGCCCGGCGACATAGACAATACCATTATGGACAACCGCCTGAGAGTAATGACCGGCGGGCTTGGGTGCGCCCGGCGTTTCAATGACTTTCATCCGCTTGCTCTCCAACCCCAAGTTTAGCACAACGCCCGTAAAGAAGGAATATGGTCACTCTTTTCTGTCTTGTCTTAAGAGTGGTGTTGCATTATACTTTGGCTAAAGGAGAGAGCCGTGTCATTGGACCTGAACAAAGTGGCGCCTCAGGTGGACAGCATGGTGTCCCGGCTCAAGGAAGCCCGCACCGACCGTGAAAAGCGCCTCCGCCGCGCCCTCAGTGTGGCAGGCGATAAAGCCATTGACCTGGACAAGCTGAAGCGCAAGATTGCCGCCAGCAAGACCACGTGGCTTGTCGCCGCGCTGGTGGAGGGCATCGCTGACCGCCACCCTGCTCCACCCGCTCCCCCGGACTTCACTGTGTTAGCCACGGACGGCTCGCACATTGACGTTGACCGCCACCGCAGTACGCGCTGTTACCTCATCAATATCGGCGCGGCAGTGCTCAGCTACGGCGCCAAGCCTGACGCCCTCCTCGCCAGCTTCCCCACCCTCTACGCAAATGATGAAGATTTGGTCATCACCTCGCCGGACGCGAGAGACCGCGAGCAGATGATTGAAGGCAATTTGCTTGGCGCCAGGAGGGCGGTGGAGGAATGTAAACGGCTTGCCTGCCTTGCCTCGGAATTGCCTGCAGGAAGCACCAGCCTCGCTCTGCTTGACGGCACGCTTATCCTGTGGGGGCTGGAAGCCTACCCGGACTTCGTTGCCAAAGCGATGCTGGACAAAGGTCTCATTCTTTGCCTTGACGACCTGAAAAAGCTCAGTGCCGACCGCACCCTAGCCCTCGCCAGCTATATCAGCTTCCCGCGCAGTACCGATGTGGTCAATGCCCTGCGCGTGGCAATCTGCCCCTACGAGCCCGCCGACTGCGACCGCCACTGTGCCGAGAAAAAGGAAAAAGACTGTGGGGAGGTCGCCGGGGTGCAGGACCGGGAGCTGTTCGCCAGCCTGCTTGAGGAGGGGGAGCGCTCAGCGCTGTTCATCAGCCAGTCGTCCGTGGTGCAGGAGCACTATCAAGGACACGATGTGTTCTTCTTTTATCTCAAGGCAGGTGATGAGGTGGCGCGGGTGGAAATACCGCAGTGGGTGGCATTAGACAAGAGACTGCTGGAGCTGACCCATTCTCTCATTCTGGACCAGTGCCGGCGCGGGCACGGCTACCCGGTGGCGCTCAGTGAAGCCCATGAGCAGGCGGTGGTGACCGGGGCGGACCGGGAAAACTTCTGGCAGTTAGTAGAATCAATGTGCGTGGCAGAGAAAATGCCGAACGTAACCTCTGCCAAGAGCATTAGTAAAAGGACGAGGTGGGTGTAACGGACAAACTCTAAATCCTAAATACGAAATACTAAACAAATTCAAATGAACGAATATAGAAATTCAAAACGCTATGACCTAGAAGAACGGACTTTGAAGTTCGCCAGAGAGGTGATAGTATTCACAAACACTCTACCCAAAACTTTGACAAACATTGAAACAATAAAACAGGTTATTCGGTCTTCAAGTTCAATTGTAGCAAACTATATTGAAGCGAATGAAGCCCTAATGAAGCCACCGAACTTATGAAAATCTTCGGTGCCATCATTGAAAAGATTAAATAAATGATTTCGGTCATTTGAATTTTGAATTTGGATAATTGTTTAGGATTTAGAGTTTAGTATTTAGGAATTTGAAACCTCAGGAGAAACTATGCCACAAAAAATCGGTGAAATCATAGAAACCTCCACTCCCTCCTTCACCGCCCAGTGCTACGAGCTGTACGGACTGCCGCCGCTGGGCAGTCTGGTAAAGACGCAGGACAAGTCTGCGGAGCTTTACGGCATCGTCTATCACGCCTGCACTGCCAGCCTTGAGCCGGGCAGAAAGCCAATCGCCCGCGGCAAAGATGAGGCGACTGAGGAAGCTATCTATAAATCAAACCCTCAGCTTACCAAGCTCCTCCGCAGTGAGTTCTCGGCGCTGGTGGTGGGACATAAGACAGGAGATAAGCTCTATCACTATCTTCCCCCCACCCCTGCCCGCATCCACAGCTTTGTCTATGCCTGCGCACCAGAGGAGGTGAAGGTTTTCAGTGAGTCGCTGGGCTTCCTGAGCATCCTCACCACCGCCCGCTTGCCCATCGCCCCGGACGAGCTTATTGCCGCCGCCCTGCGCCAGATGGCACAGGCTCATGATGATGCGCAGGCGTTCCTGGTCCGGGCAGGGAAAGAGCTTGCTGTCCTGCTCAGCGGGCAGTTTCCAGTGGTGAAATCAATCCTCGGGAGGCTAAAGTGAACGAGCAAAACAGACAGAGGCTGGGCATAGTCGTCGCGGGGTCGCTGGAAGAGGGAATTGACGTCAGGCTGGATGGAGGCGTCTCCGTGGAGGACATGGCGGTGGGGCGCTATGTCACCATTGAAGGGCAGAAACAGCGCTTCTTCGCCATGATTACCGATGTCAGCCTGGGGGTGACGGACCCCTCCCTCACCCTCACACCGCCTGACGTGAGCGACCCCTTCATGGCTCAGGTTCTCGCGGGCACCAGCACCTACGGCACGCTTCATGTGTCTCCCTATCTTACCATCGGCGGGGTGGCTGGCTCCGGGGAGGAAATCAAGCCGGTCAAGACGGTGCCATCGCATTATTCAGCGGTCTATTTAGCCTCGCAGGCAGATGTTGAGCTGGTCTTCGGCAAAGAGGATGAGAGGCGGTTCTACATCGGCACGCCGCTGGACATGGAGACCAAAATCTGCCTTGACCTGCCTGAGTTTGTCAAGCGCAGTAATGGCATCTTCGGCAAAAGCGGCACGGGCAAGACTTTCCTTACCCGTATCCTGCTCATCGGCATGTTGCAGAAGAGCGCCGCGGTCAACCTGATTTTTGACATGCACAGCGAGTACGGCTGGGCGGGTACAAGCGAGGGGGGCAAATCGGTCAAGGCGCTGAAACAGCTCTTCCCGTCAAAGGTCGCCGTCTTCACCCTTGATGAGGAAAGCTCAAAGCGGCGCAAGGTGAGCACGGACTTCGTCGTCCGCATCGGCTACGATGAGATTGAGCCGGAGGACATGGCGCTCCTGCGCCAGACGCTCAACCTCACCGAGCTGGCGACCGAAGCCACCTACCAATTGAGGCGCATCTATGGCAAAAACTGGATTCAGAAAACTATTGATTTGAAAGACGAGGAACAAATAAAAGCACTGCTTGAAGAGACCAAAATCCATGAGAGCACCTTCCAGAGCTTACAGCGCAGTCTGGCGACCATCGCCCGCCTGCCGTTCCTTGTGCCGCAGGCGCCGGAGAACACCTGCGACCGCATTCTGGGCTACCTTGACCGGGGCATCAACGTGGTGCTGGAGTTCGGCAGGTATACGGACATCACCGCCTATATCCTCGTCGCCAACCTGCTCACCCGCCGCATCTACGCCCGCTACCGTGACCGCACTGAAAAAGCGATGGGCGAAGATACCGCCAAGCCCACGCCGCTGGTCATCACCATTGAGGAAGCACACAAGTTCCTAAATCCGGAGGTCGCCAGCCAGACCATCTTCGGCACCATTGCCCGCGAGATGCGCAAGTACAACTGCACCCTCCTCGTCATAGACCAGCGTCCCAGCGGCATAGATTCCGAGGTCATGTCCCAGCTCGGCACTAAAATCACCTGCCTCCTGGACAATGAGCGAGACATTGACAGCGTCCTCGCCGGCGTCTCCGGCAAAAATGAGCTGAGGGGAGTGCTTGCCCGGCTTGAGTCCAGACAGCAAGCTCTCATCTTTGGTCATGCCGTGCCCATGCCCATCGTCGTCCGCACACGGGAATACGGCTCGCCGCAGTCCTACCGCGAATTCATGAGCGGCGAGCGCCCTGAAGCAAAAGACAAAACAGGCAAAGAGCTTGAAGACCTGTGGGGTTAGCATTAATGAGCGCGATATCAGGCAGAAAAAAGATAGGCTTAGCGCTGGGGGGAGGGGCGGCGCGGGGACTGGCGCACATCGGCGTGCTGAGTGTGCTGGAAAAAGAAGACGTCCCGGTGGACCTTATCGCCGGCACCAGTATCGGCTCAGTGGTGGGTTCGCTCTACGCCCGTCTTAAAAGCGCTGACTATCTGAAAACAGCGGTGGTAAACATGGACCTGCGGCAGTGGGCGCATCTGGTGGACCCGGCACTGCCTCATCGCGGTCTCATCAAGGGTAAAAGAATTATTAATTTGCTCAAGGCTCACCTTGGCGGCGATATTGATTTCAAAGGTTTGAATATCCCCTTCGCCTGCGTGGCAACTGATATCTTCACCGGCGATGAAATTGTTATCAACGATGGCAAGGTGCTGGAGGCAGTCCGCGCCAGCATCTCAATCCCCGCGGTATTCACAGTAGCGAAGTGGAAAAACCGCTACCTCGCCGACGGTGGCTTGGTCAACCCGGTGCCGGTCAGCGTGGTAAGAAAGATGGGAGCAGATTTCATCATCGCCGTCAATGTCATTCCGGACCCGTCTGACCGCCGTCACCAGCCAACCGAAGAGCAGATGAAAAAGATAAAAGAGCCTAATCTGCTGGAGACTGTCCTGCGCTCTATCTACATCACCACATTTGCCTTAACCAAGAATAGTCTGAAGATGGCGGATGTGGGGATTGAGCCCCACGTGGGGCACATTGGTGTTGCGGAGTTTCACCGCGCCTCGGACCTCGTCTACCTCGGTGAAATTGCAGCACAGGACGCACTCCCTGAAATCAAAAGGAGATTAGCCCGTCTCTAATCCTGAGGAAAATTCGTGAATGATGCCCAGATACGCTCCGGGAAGCAGGGGACCCTAGCCGCATGGCAATATCCCCAGCTCAGGCTCTTGCTCGTCTCATCGCTCGGCACGTTCATCGGGCGCTGGATAGAGACTGTGGTGGGCACGTGGCTCATTCTGGAGCTGACTGGCTCTTCCTTCATGGTCGGTTTGCTTGGCGTCTGCCGCTTTGCCGGCATGGCGCTGGGACCGCTGTGCGGCGCCGTTGCCGACCGCGTTGACCGCCGGCGGCTTTTGCTCACCGTGCAGATGACTTATGCTATATCCGCGCTTATCATCCTGACCCTCTTTGTTTTCAGACAGCTTGATGCCTGGCACCTTTTTCTCTTCACCATCATCGGTGGGATATGTTATAGCTTTGACTACAGCACAAGGTACGTTGTCGCCGCAGACCTGGTGAAAGGTGAGCACCTTATCTCGGCAATTTCGCTCGTCATTGTCGTCAACAGCGGCACTGCGGTGCTCGGTCCGCTCATGGGTGGGAGCCTGCTGGAAATTATCGGCACAGAGGGCTGCTTTGCGCTAATTGCAGTGAGCTTTCTGGTCTCATACTTTTCTCTTTTCTGCATGAAAACTCCTCTCAAAGCAAGATTGAAAACAGAAGCGCCCTTCTGGAAAAATATTGTTGACGGCTTCATCTATATCAAAAACCACCGGGCAGTGCTGGCGCTCATCCTGCTGGCGGCAATGGCTAATCTCTTCATTTTCTCTTACTGGTTCACCCTCATTCCTATCTTTGCCCGCGACATCCTGATGACTGACGCCACCGGTTACGGTCTGCTCATGGCGGCAGTGGGACTGGGCTCAGCAGTGGGCTCACTGGCTGCCGGGCGGGTTTCAAAAGGCAGTGAAGGCGGCAGGCTGGTGGTTATCTCTGTCCTGGCATGGCCCGTGGTCCTGCTCATTTTCGCCTTTTCACGTCTTTTTCCGCTGTCATTCGCCCTCCTGCTCTTTGCCGGGGCGGCTCAGGGGCTAGCCATGACCCTGATACAGGCACTCATTCTCATCTGGTCGGCGGAAGATATGCGCGGCAGAGTCTCAGGAGCGAGGGGTTTCGCCATTGGTCCGCTTCTACTGGGAAATCTATTTGCCGGCGCCGGTGCCAGCCTTATGGGAGCACCAATGACGCTTATTCTCAATGCATCGCTGGCAATAATCGTTACCATCGTCATCATTGCCTGGGCGGTTGAGCTACGTCATGGTAAAAGTCCGGCTTAGCGCTCTCATGTCATCCTCATAGCAACCTCATTTTGACAACAGCAGGTCTTTCAGTTATACTTATAATTGCAAATGATTTGCATGAGCATATAGATGAAGAGCATATCAATAATGAGCCGCAAGACTCTGAACAAGGCAGGTATGAGGGTCACCAGCCAGCGCGCTCTCATTTTGAGCATTATCCGGCAGGGACACCTTGACGCTGATGAAATCTACCGCCGCGCTAAAGAGCAAGAACCTCACCTCAGCCTCTCCACCGTCTACCGCACCCTTCAGAAACTCAAGGGTTCGGGGCTGGTGGACGAGCTCCATTTTGATGAATCACATCATCATTATGAGGTGAAACCCAGCACAGAGCACCACCACCTTGTCTGTCTGGGATGCGGGCGCGTCACAGAATTTCACCAGCCGCTGTCCCGCATTATTCATGAAAACGTGCCAGAAGCAAAAGGCTTTGACATCGCGGAAACAGAGGTCCGTGTCACCGGCTACTGCGAAAGCTGTCGCAAGAAACGGAAATAGGGATGGGAGGTGGAGGAAAATGCTTGGTTCACTGTTAATTACACTGCGTGAGGGGCTGGAAGCCGCTCTTATCATTGGCATCATTCTGGCATATCTGGACAGGACAGGTAACCGCAAAGGTTTTAAACATGTCTGGGTGGGGACGACGCTGGCAGTTGCATTGAGCATCGCGGCGGGGGCGGCGATTTACCTCATCGCCGGGGAGATGAGCGGAGCGGCGGAGGAGATTTTTGAAGGTCTGGCAATGTTTCTTGCCGCCGGCATCCTTACCTGGATGATTTTCTGGATGCGCAAACAGGCAGTCAATATCAAAGCCCATCTGCACGCTCAGGTGCAGTCAGCACTCACCAGCGGCTCATCTCTGGCGCTGGTGCTTCTCGCTTTCTTCATTGTCATCCGTGAAGGCATAGAAACGGTGCTTTTCCTCTTTGCCGCAACGCGGGTAGCGGAGTCCCCTGCCCTGTTTACTGCCGGCGGTCTGCTCGGGCTGGTAATGGCTGTCTTGCTGGGATGGAGCATCTATAAAGGTTCGGCGCACCTCAACTTGAGAGCCTTCTTCAATGTGACCAGCATCGTGCTCATTGTTTTTGCCGCCGGGCTACTGGCTCACGGCATGCATGAGCTTCATGAAACGAACGTTATCCCACCCATTATTGAGCACTTGTGGGACATCAATCACATTGTCCCGGAGCAATCTGTCTTAGGGCGATTTTTGACCGCTCTCACCGGGTACAATGCCAACCCGTCCCTGTTAGAAGCAGTTGTCTACGGCGTTTACCTGGTGGCGGCTTTCCTGCTGTATTTCCGTCCTGCTGGTAAAAGAGTAACTCTCGGGACAACAAAGGGTGTAACGGTATAGCAATTTGGGGAAAACTATGTCTGATATGAAGCTGGTAACCCTGCGAAAAATGAAAGCCGGACAGTCCGGGAAAATCATAGAAATCCACGGTGGTCAAGGCCTGGTGAACCGGCTTGATGCCCTGGGCATCAGAACTGGAGGCACCATTAAAAAGCTCAGCTCAATGGTCATGCGCGGACCGGTAACGGTGCAATGCGGACGCACCTGCGTGGCGATTGGCTGTGGCATGGCGGATAAGATAATCGTGGAGCTGGATTCTAATAAAGATGAAAATCCTCCTGATGGGCAATCCTAATGTCGGTAAGAGCGTCATCTTCTCCCGGCTGACCGGCGTGCAGGTCATCTCCGCCAACTACCCCGGCACCACAGTGGGGTACACCCGCGGCACAATGAAACTGGGTGATGCGGAGGTGGAAGTCATTGATGTGCCCGGCACATACAGCCTTGAGCCCACCTCTGAGGCAGAGGAAATCGCCCGCAAGATGCTCCAGACGGGCGATGTTATCATCAACATCGTTGACGCCACCAACCTGGAAAGAAACCTCAATCTCACCCTGCAACTGCTGGAACAAGACAAACCGGTGCTCATCGCTCTCAACATGTGGGATGACGTTACCCATAAAGGCATCCAGATTGACCTCAAAAAGCTGGAAAAACTGCTCGGCGTGCCTATTGTCCCCACTGTAGCCACCAGCGGGCAGGGCATCAAGGAGCTTGTGGAAAGCATTCCCCTTGCCCGCGCCGTGAAGCTCCCGCCTAAAACCCGCGCTGAGCGCTGGACGGATATTGGCGCCATCGTCAACCAGGTACAGAAGGTGACGCACCGCCACCACACCTTGCTTGAGCGGCTGGAAGATGCCAGTGTCAAGCCCCTCAGCGGCGTCATCATCGCCAGCATCGTCCTCCTGGGGGCATTCGCGCTTGTCCGTCTCATCGGTGAAGGACTTATCACCTACGTCTTTGACCCCTTTTTCAATAACCTGTGGGCGCCGGTCATCCACTGGCTGAGCAATGCCCTCGGCGGCAAAGGCATCCTCCACATGATTCTCGTGGGACAGGTAAATAGCGGCGTGATAGACTTTGAGACCTCCATGGGACTGCTGACCACAGCGCTTTATATTGAATTTGCCATCGTCCTCCCGTACATCTTGGCATTCTATCTCATGCTAGGTGTGCTGGAAGACACGGGCTACCTGCCGCGCCTGGCAATTCTCCTTGATACCTTCATGCACCGCGTGGGACTGCACGGGTACGCCATCATTCCCAGCCTCCTGGGACTGGGGTGTAACGTGCCCGCAGTCTTGGCGACCCGCATTCTGGAGAGCAAACGGGAAAGGTTCATCGCCGCCACGCTTATTTCTATTGCCGTCCCCTGCGCCGCCCTTCAGGCAATGATAATCGGGCTGGTAGGCGAGCGCGGCGCGCAGTACGTGGCGCTGGTCTATGGAACGCTATTCACTGTCTGGATAGTGATTGGCTTCATTCTGAACCGGCTTCTGAAAGGCGCCAGCCCGGAGCTTCTCATTGAGATACCCCCCTACCGCCTCCCCCAGTGGCGGGCGACTTTTCAAAAACTGTGGATGAGGGCTCTCGGCTTTCTTAAAGAAGCTCTGCCCATAGTGATGGCAGCCATCCTGGTGGTGAACTTGCTTTTCAGCCTGGGTGTTTTCACCCACATCGCTAACTTTGCCGCACCGGTCATCACCGGTCTCATGGGATTACCTAAAGAAGCCGTCATTGCCATCGTGCTCGGCTTCCTGCGGAAGGACGTGGCAATGGGCATGCTGGCACCGCTGGCGCTCAACTCAGCGCAACTGGTTATCGCCAGCGTGTTATTAGCCATGACTTTTCCCTGCATCGCCACCTTTGTGGTGCTCACCAGGGAACTGGGGATGGCAAACATGCTCAAAGCTACGGTGATAATGATAGCCTCAGCGCTTTTCATGGGCGGAGTGTTAAACCTGATTCTCCAAGCCGCCTGACCTGTTGTTCCGCAAATCCTGTTTCCCAGCTAACTCAGAGACATCTTTTGCGTGATACCATCAGCAATACCAGCCCGAAAGGCGCTCCGGGCAACAGGTTGAAGTTACCCCAGAGCAAACGTATTGAATGTTAGGTTAAAAGTGTTGTATTATAATCGTTTAGATTAAGATAAGTACAGATGAGGTGAGGTTTAAGTTATGAAAATGGCACGCATTCTCTGTCTTTTCGTCATCTGTCTGATGGCGCTGGCTCCGGCGCATGCTGTCTTCGCCCAGCAACCAATGCTGACGGTGAAACCGCATGATGGCCGCTACAATACTGAGATAGTAGCGGGGAATGAGTATCCTTTCACTTTTGACATTGAAAATACCGGCACGCAGGCAATCTCCAATGCTACCTTCTCTGCTGATTTTCCCGGTGGCTGGACAGTGAAGTTTGACCCGGCGGGCTTTGCCACGGTCAATGCCTTTGAAAAGAAAAGGGTAGATGCCAATATTACTGTGCCCAAAGATACCACCGCTGGCGACTATATTGTGACCATTAAAGTGACCGCCGCCGGAGTCCCTGAGGTTAAGATGGATATCCGGGTCACTGTAAGGGTGCCCGTAGTAGAGCCGAAGGTTGAGATGAGAGCCCTTTATCCTACCCTCTCCGGCATTGCCGGCGAACAACTGGTCTTTGAGGTGGAGTTCCTCTATACCGCCGCCTCTCTCACTGCCGAGCCGATAACACTAAATCTCTCCACCAAGGCTCCTCCCAAGTGGACGATAGAGATGACGCCGCCCTATGAGAAAGAAAAGAAGCTCTCTGCCATCACCTTGAAGCCCGGCTTCACCTTTGGTGACAAAATCAGGGTGGCGGTAACCCCGCCCTTCCTGCCTCTCCCTGAGCCGGGCGAATATCCCATAACTCTGACCGCTGACTCCGGGCAGTTCCATGCAACGATTAATCTGAAGGCGGTCATCACCGCACGCTATAACCTGACCCTTATCCCTTCCAATGAGCGCTACAATATGAAAGCGCGCGCCGGCAGGGAAAACGCTTTCTCAATTGAAGTAGGCAATATGGGCACGGCGCCGGTGGACAAAATCAACTTCACCTCCACCAAGCCCTCCGGATGGACCGTAGAGTTCAAGCCGAAAGAGCTTGAGAGCGTGGCGGCACTGGATTACACCACGGTTGAAGTAATTGTTAAACCGCCACCTGAGACCATCGCTGGCGATTATCAGATAAGCATCCGGGCTTCCGGCACCCAGGCCACTGCTCAGGAAATGCAAATCAGGGTTACCGTGGAAACGCCCACCCTCTGGGGCTGGATAGGCGTGGCGATTATCGCGGTGGTGATTGGCGGCTTAATCTTCATCTTTATGCGGTTCAGCAGGCGGTAAGCCATGAGTGAAGCTTTTGCCATTGAGACCCATGACCTCACCAAGCGCTACGATGGGACAACCGTCGTTGACCACCTGAATTTGCACATCCGCGAAAATGAGGTCTTTGGACTGCTCGGTCCGAACGGAGCCGGCAAAACCACCACCATCCTGATGTTGCTCGGCTTGACTGAGCCTGCCTCAGGGACGGCGCGTGTGTTCGGGTTTGACCCCGTCCGCGAGCCGCTCCAGGTGAAAAAACTTGTCGGCTATCTGCCGGAGAAAGTGGGCTTTTATGAAAACCTCACCGCCCGGGAGAACCTCATGTTCATCACTGACCTCAATGGCATGAGCTATAAAGAGGGACGCCTGCGCGCCAATGAGGTGCTGGAGATGGTGGGTTTGAAGGACAGGGCGGACATGACCGTGAACAAGTTCTCCCGCGGCATGAAACAGCGCCTCGGCATCGCTGATGTCCTGGTCAAGAAGCCAAAGCTCGTTTTCCTTGATGAGCCCACATCCGGGCTTGACCCAGAGGGCATCAACCGCCTCCTTGACCTCATCGCCAAACTGCCCAAGATGGGCACCACCGTTGTCCTTTCCTCTCACCAGCTCTACCAGGTGCAGAGAGTCTGTGATAGCGTGGGCATCCTGAGCAAAGGCAAGATGGTCATTCAGGGCTCCATTCAAGAACTGGGCAGGAAAGCGCTAGCGGGTGGACGTTACGTCATTGAGGTGCAAACGGAAAACCCGACCGCTCAACTTGTTGACGTTATCCGGGGCATTAAGGGCGTCTCCAGCGTGGAAATTCAGGACAATAACCTGCTTATCACCACAGAGGCAGACCTGAGAGCAGAAATATCAAAAGCAATTGTGCAGAACAACTTTATGCTTATCCAGATGAAGATTCAGGAATTTTCCCTGGATGATATCTATATGAAATATTTCAAGGAGAATTGACAGTGGCGGCTATCCTGCGTAAAGAACTGGCGGACTATTTTACCAGCATACGGTTTATCATATTTTTTGCCCTGACATTTCTGGCGGCGGCGGCAGGTTTGCTGGCGGCTTCTCAGAGAATACGCAGCTTCAACATACCGGAAGGCTTTGTTTTCCTGGGACTTTATACCACACCGGGGACAGTCCTGCCGTCACTCGCGACTCTGCTGACTTTCCTCATACCACTTATCGGCATTGCGCTTGGCTTTGATGCCATCAATAGTGAACGCACCGGAGGCACACTGAGCCGCATCCTCTCTCAGCCAATCTTCAGGGATAGCGTCATCAACGGCAAGTTCCTCGCCGGCGTGGTTACCATGACGGTAATGATTGGCACCACCCTGGGGCTGGTCGCCGGCTACGGTTTAGCCATGATCGGCGTCCCGCCCAAGCCGGAGGAAATCATCCGGCTCTTCATCTTTTTGGTTCTGGCGATTGCCTACGGAGCATTCTGGCTGGGCCTTGCCATGCTCTTCTCCATAGTGCTAAAACGGGTGGCATCATCCTTGCTGATTTCACTGGGTGTCTGGTTATTTTTCAGCATCTTTATCTCGCTCGTTGCGCCGGCAATCGCCAACGCCATTTCGCCGATTTCACCAGGCGGGCAGGAGGCAGAAGCCATCCGCAACTATGAGATACAGCAGATGGTACTGCGCTTTTCGCCCAACACGCTTTTCCAAGAGGCGACCAATGCGCTTCTCCTGCCGATGATTGTAGGAAGTCTGGGAGCGGTTTCCTCCGCTCAGGCTTCTTTCATGATAGCCAACCCGCTGAGCTTCACCCAGAGCCTTGTCCTCGTCTGGCCACATCTTACCACCCTTATCAGCCTGAGCGTCATCTGCTTTGCCATAAGCTATGTGATGTTTATGCGGCAGGAAATCAGAGCTACCTGACACCAGCAATACAGGCAAAAATTTAGCGAGGGGTTTGAAAGCCCCTCGCTTTTTATCTTCCCTTTAAATTCTCAGGCTTTTTCTTTCTCAGTTTCCTTCTCAGCCTGCCGTGCCTGGACTATCTTCTGGGCGATGTGCGCTGGCACTTCTTCATAATGGCTGAACTGCATGGTATAGGTGCCCCTGCCCTGGGTAAGTGAGCGCAAGTCAATAGCATAGCGCTGGACTTCCGCCAAAGGCACCTGTGCTTCAATAACATTCTTATCACCATCAGGCGTCATGCCCATCACGCGACCACGCTTGGTATTCAAGTCGCTGAGGATATCGCCGGTGGTGTCCCCGGGCACAGTAATCTTGATGTTTACAATCGGCTCAAGCAGAATAGGATTACCCTCAGCCAGCCCTTTCTTAAATGCGCCGGCGCCGGCAATCTTGAAACAGATATCAGACGAGTCAACAGGGTGGAAACTGCCGTCATAGAGCGTGGCCCTGACATCCACGACCGGAAAGCCGGCGAGAACGCCTTCATGCATCGCCTCTTTGACACCCTTCTCCACCGCCGGAATATAGTTGCGCGGCACCGCACCGCCTACCACCCTTTCCGTGAACTCAACGCCACTGCCCCTGGGCAATGGCTCCAGCTCCATGATGACATGCCCGTACTGCCCGTGACCACCGCTCTGCTTCTTATGCTTGAACTCAGCATTTGCTTTGGTGGTGATGGTCTCCTTATACGGCACCTTGGGAGTGGTCAGCTCTACATTCACGCCGAACTTGCGCATCATCTTGTCAGCAGATACTGATACCTGCGTCTCGCCCATACCGTAGAGCACAGTTTCCCCGGTGTCCGGGTCGCGCTGGACCTTGAGGGTGGGGTCTTCATCGGCAATTCTGCTCAGAGCCGCACCGAGCTTGTCCAGGTCCGCTTTTGTCTTGGGATAGACCGCCATGCCGTAGATAGGCTCAGGAAACTTAAGAGGCGGCAGTTTTACCGGCTTGTCCTGTCTGCACAAGGTATCTCCGGTGCCGGTCACATTGAGCTTGGCTACTGCGCCGATATCTCCGGCTGTGATTTTAGCCACCGGCTCCTGGGTTTTTCCTCTCAGAATGAATAGCTGTCCGATACGCTCCGCACTGCCCCTGCTGGAGTTCCACACCACAGAGTTGCTCTCAATGGCGCCACTGAAGATGCGGAAGTAGGTCAGCTTGCCCACGTATGGGTCAGCGCTTGTCTTGAAAACAAGCGCGGCAAGAGGCGCGTCTTCCGCTGGCTTCATTTTCTGCTCTGTGGAATCGCTCAGGATAACAAACTCGCGCTCCTTCGGTGAGGGCAGGTAGTCATAAATGGCATCAAGCAAGAAATTCATGCCGAAGTTCTGAAGCGCCGAACCCGCCAGCACCGGTACGATGCGGCCGGTAGCTACACCCTGCCGCAGACCGTTTTTCAGCTCTTCCGGAGTCAATTCTCCGCCGCCCAGGTACTTCTCAATGAGCTTATCGTCAGTCTCCGCAATGGCTTCCACCAGCTTTTCGCGGAAGGAGGCCACCCTGTCTTTAAGGTCAGCTGGCATCTCAGTTTCCTTAGCCGGGGAGCCGGTGAATGCTTTCAGCGTCATAAGGTCAACAACGCCCTTAAACCCGGTATGTGCGCCTATGGCTACCTGCACCGGCAGGCATTTATTGCCCAGTTTGGTGCGGATGGCTTCCACGGTGCGGAAGAAATCAGCGTTCTCACGGTCCATCTTGTTCACAAAGATGATGCGCGGCAACTGCGCTTCCTCGCAGTACTTCCAGACCTGCTCTGTGCCCACCTCTACGCCGGAGGCGGCGCACACAGCAATGACAGCGCTCTCACTCACGCGCATCGCCGCGATGACATCAGCTACAAAGTCAGCATAGCCCGGGGTATCAATAATATTGATTTTGGTGTCGCGCCACTGGCACGGCAAAAGAGATAGCTTGATGCTTATTTTGCGCTTGACTTCATCCGGGTCATAGTCACCGGTGGTGCTCCCTTCGTCAACCTTGCCCATTCTGTTTATGGCGCCGGCGGTGAAGAGAATGGCTTCACCCATTGATGTTTTGCCGGCACCTGAGTGGGAAAGGAGCACAGTATTGCGGATTTTGTCTAAAGTAACCTGCTGTGCCATGGTATCACCTGCTCTCTAGGTAACGTTACGGAATACTATTATACCCGCAATGAGGGCATGACGGCAAATGTGGCGCTAGAAATCAGGAATGGGCGGGAGAGCGCGTTTATGGGCATTAGCATTCAGCCTGGCTTCTATCTTCGCCTTGATTTCCGGCGGGACTCTGCCACCCAGCAGGTAGCCGTCAACAAAATCGTAGCTGAAGCCTAATTCTCCCTCTGAAGTCTGCCCTGCCCACAGTCCGGCTGACGGAGGCTTGGCGATAATTTCTTCCGGCACTCCGAGAAACCTAGCAAGCTCTTTCACCTGCCGTTTGACCAGATTGCCCAGGGGCATGATGTCCACACCGCCATCGCCATACTTGGTGAAATAGCCCACCGCCAGCTCGCTCCGATTACTTGAGCCCACCACCAGGTATTTGAGCTGGTTGGCGATGTAGTATAGAGTGACCATCCTGAGCCTTGACTTGAGATTGGCTTGCGCCAGACGGCGGTCAGCCTCGTCCTTTTTGAAATCGGGCAGGAGCTTTACCAGTTTTTCAAAAATTTCGTCAAGGCAGACTTCAACAGTGGAGATACCAAATTTTTCCGCCACCAGCAGGGCATGGGCTTTATCCTGCTCATTGCTGTAGCACGGCATGATGACGCCCAGCGTGGCATCAGGAAGCGCCTTCTTACATACTGCCGCCAGCAGGGAGGAATCAATACCGCCACTCAGTCCAATCACCACCCCCTTACACCCCGCTGTCTTCACCTTTTCCTTCAGCCAGATAATCAGTTTATCCACCAATTGTGCATTATCCATAAAGCCCTCCGCGCGAGTTGTAACCAGTATACCCGCCTGTGGGCACTGTGGTCAAAACCCGTCAGAACATGCTTGACCCCTCTGCGGAAAAGACGTAAACTTAAAACGGGTGAGATGAAATGCCCATCTATGAATACGTCTGCAATGAATGCGGATGCAAGTTTGAGCTGATGCGCCCCATCAGTCAGGCTGATGACAGAGCTGACTGCCCCAAGTGCCAGAAAACTGCCCGCAGGACTGTTTCCCGGTTTGCTTCTTTTTCTAAAAGCGCTTCCGGCGCCAGCACGGCCATCGGCGGCAGTTCATGCAGTGGCTGTAGCTCCTCCAGTTGTGCCACCTGCGGACACTAACCGGAGCAAATGTGGCTACACGCACCGGCATCGCCAATCTGCCTCTCCACCACGGCAAAGCTCCACCCTGGCTTTTCCAGCGCATGGTAAGGCTGGCGCGGGAAATCACCATCGCCATCGTAATTGAGTTCGGTCCGGAAGAAGTGCTGAGACGGCTCTCCCACCCTTACTGGTTCCAGGCACTGGGCTGTGTGCTGGGCTTTGACTGGCACTCCAGCGGGGTGACCACTACCCTCTGCGGCGCACTCAAGGAGGGGTTAAAAGGAATGGAACGCCGCCTCGGTTTGTTCGTCGCCGGCGGCAAGGGCAGGACATCGCGCCAGACCCCGGGTGAAATAGAGACCTGGGGCGACCGTCTTTCCCTTAATCCGGCACCTCTGGTATATGCCAGCCGCATGTCCGCCAAAGTAGACAGTGCCGCCCTCCAGGACGGCTACCAGCTCTACCACCACACCTTCTTGTTCACCAGCAAAGGCTTCTGGGCGGTGGTGCAACAGGGAATGAACGAGACCAACCGCTACGCCCGCCGTTACCACTGGCTGGGGGAGACGGTGAGCGACTTCGTCAATGAACCACACGCCGGCATCCTTACTGAAAAAACAGGCACCGCCCTGAACCTGGTGGCAAGCGAAAGCTCCCCGGCGCGGATTACCATCACCGGTATTGCCACTGAAGAAAAGCCGGAGAAAGTCATCGCTGACCTGAAAAAGTTGAAAACGCTGACCCTGCCCCGCCGCCATGAAATAATGTTGAATGACCTCCACCCTGATAGTTTGAGCAAAATTGTCCTCAGCACCTATGAGCGCCAGCCGCAGAACTTTGAGCAGTTGCTGAGCCTGCCCGGCGTGGGACCAAAGACCATCCGCGCCCTGAGCCTTATCTCGGAATTGATTTACGGCGTCCCGCCCAGCTACCGCGACCCCGCCCGCTATAGCTTTGCCCACGGCGGCAAGGACGGTATCCCATACCCAGTGGACAGGAAGACATACGACCAGAGCATTGAAGTCTTGCACCGTGCTATTATAAAGGCAAAGCTTGGACTGAGTGAAAAGAACGAGGCAATGAACAGATTGGGCAGAATGAGCAGTGAACTAGCTTGAAAGGAGCGCTAACCGATGTCAAACGCAGAGCTCGCCAGAAGGGCAAACAAAGTATTAGCCGGCGCCCATACTAACCTGCCGGGCAGCGGTTTTTCCCCCCGTTTTATCGTCAGGGCTGAGGGATGTCATCTCTGGGACGCGGACGGGAAAGAGTATATTGACTTTGTCCTATCAGCGGGACCGCTCATCTTCGGGCACAATAACCCGGAATACATTCAGGCGCTGAAGCAACAACTGGATGTGTTGTGGTCGCTGAACTCCACCATTTATCAGGAAGCGGCGATAGAGGTGGAGGCGGCGGAAAAAATCGCCCAGCACGTGCCCTGCGCGGAAAAAGTCCATTTTAACCCCACTGGCACGGAGACTGTCCAGCTTGCCCTCAGGCTTGCCCGCGCCTATACCCGCCGCCCTTATTTCATCCGCTTTGAAGGGCATTATCACGGCTGGTTTGACAATATCCTGGGCGGAAGCGTGGCTGAAACAACAGAAGAAAAACCTTTTCCTATAGAAAACCCGGAAACGCTGACAGCCGCCGGCAGAGACCCGGCGTCCTTAAAACAGGGCTTCCTCCTGCCGTGGAACGATGCCGATGTTCTGGAACAGGTCCTCAAAAAATACGGGGAAGAAGTGGCGCTGGTTATCATGGAGCCAATCCTGTGCAATGCCGGCTGTTGTCCGCCCAGGCAGGGGTATCTGGAAAAAGTGAGAGAGCTATGCACGAAGTACGGCGTCGTCCTGTGCTTTGACGAGGTCATCACCGGTTTCAGAGTAGGGCTTAGCTGTGCCCAGGGCATGCTGGGAGTGACGCCGGACATCGCCACCTTCGGCAAAGCGATGGCGGGCGGTCTTCCGCTGGCTGGTTTTGCCGGCAGGAAAGACATGATGGACCTCATGCTACAGGGAAAAGTGACTTCTGGAGGGACCTTCGGCAGATATCCTCTGGGCATGGCTGGCGTGGTGGCAAGCGTAAAGATTCTGGAAAAGGACAACGGCGCGTTCTACCGGAAGATTGACCGCACCCAGAAGCGCCTGGAGGACGGACTGCGGGAAATCAGCAAGCGGCGCGGCATACCCCTGTTCATTCAGGGCACAAGAGGCGTCTTCATCACCCGCTTCATGGATACGGACAAGAAGGTGGCCTATACCGTCAGGGACTTCAAGGGAGTGGACGCTCAGAAGGAGCGGCGCTGGGCGGAGATGATGGCAGAGGAAGGGATTATCCTCATGTTCGGCGGCAGGTTTTATATCAGCTCTGCCCACACTGATGCTGATATAGACCGGGCGCTTGAGTGTGCGGATAAAGTGATGGGGAGAATGTAGGCAAGAAAGCCTTCAGCCCGGCGTGTCAGAGAGTTCGTGAGATATGCACAGGATGAGTACGAGACCGGTTATGAGGTCAGTATAGCGCTAATGAGCGCGCTATTTACTATTTAACAGAGCGACCGGCTCATTGCGTTCCCCGTTCAGCACATCGCCTGAAGCATACTGAGGTTACTTCAGTGGCAGGTCATAGACGCGCCGTTGCTTTTATAGTAGTGCCCGCCGGAAGTATCCATCAGTTTGCTGATGCCTTCATTATTTTCCCAGAGCAGTGAGACAGCGCACTCAAGATAGTGCTTGGACAGCAGGTAGCCAACCGCCTGTGAGGCAAGGAGTGCTGGTATGCCCAGCCGGCGATACTGCGGCTTTATGCCCAGGAACATGCCTCTAACCGCGCGTCTCCAAATGGTATTTCTTCAATGGTGAGGCTATTTGCAAGCATCTTTATCACCCGGCAATGCCAGTTTCTTCAGACCGCCGATGACATCATTGAAATCCTCAAACGGGGTGTGGGGTATCCTCTCTTCCCGGCAGAGCTCCAGAAGAGAACCGCGGGCAAAAGTATGATGAGCCTCACGCGCGGGGTAAATATCAGATGAGCCATCTCCGATATAGATGACACGGTAGCCCTGCTCCCGGTACCGCCGGGTGAAAAACGTCTTGAAGTGGTCATCAATATACCTGCCGTCAGGGGTGAAGAACTTCACTTCAAGTCCCTCCGGCTTGAAAGTGGTGCGCGCCGCAAAGACTCTCAGATGGTTCAGACCGGCTTCCTTCAGCACATAGTCAATATAAAAATCCAGCCCGTTGCTGGTGACGATGAAGTCATAGCCTTTCTGCCGGCAATAAGCCAGCAACTCCCTGAAGCCGGGGCGAATCTTCACCGCCCGTTTCTTCAAGAAGTCAAGAAGGGTGTCTTTACTTTCTTTTACCGCACTGAAGAGGATGCGATTGAACTCCCCCACCGTCAGTTTCTCCGCCTTGTAATCATCCAAGTATTTGCGCCAGTCCTTTTCGCCAAAGGCGTCAAGGAGAAGAAAGCTGATATCTTCTTCAGTAACGGTGCCATCAAAATCGCACTGAACGATTGTTTTCTTCAAGGGTGGAGACATGGATAATTAGAGACTCCTTATAAAACAAAAAGTGGGTGTGCCCATTTTCACTATACAGGAGAGCTATCTTCAGGGTCAAATGGAGAAATTCACCTGTGGCAGTCAAGACCTGCTGATGCTAAAATAAAATCGGTTATCCGGCGATGACACGCACATACTACATCGGCGCATCAGGCTGGCATTATGACCACTGGCAGGGACGGTTTTACCCTGAAGACCTGCCCCGCTCAGACTGGCTGTCTTTTTACTCCCGGCAGTTCAGCACCGTTGAACTCAATGCCAGCTTCTACCGCCTGCCCACTGAGAACGCCTTTATGAAATGGTACCGTGCATCACCAGCAGAATTCCTCTTTGCGGTGAAGGTCAGCCGTTTCATCACCCATATAAAACAACTCAAGGACGCGGAGGAACCATTGAAAACCTTTCTTGCCAGGACCGCTCTGCTTAAAGAAAAACTCGGTCCACTGCTTTACCAGCTCCCGCCCGGACTTCACCGCGACGACGAAAGGCTTGAGTCATTCCTGAATATCCTGCCCGGGAACCTTCAACACGCCTTTGAGTTCCGCCACGAGTCGTGGTTAGACGAGGCGGTATTTGAGCTCTTACGACGTTATCACGCTGGTCTTTGCATCTTTGACATGCCCTCGCTCACCTGCCCGCCCGTGGCGACAGCTGACTTCGCCTATGTCCGCTTCCATGGCAGTCAGGGTCTCTATTCCAGTTGCTATTCAGATGAAGAGCTTGCCGGCTGGGCAAGCCGCATCGCCGGACTGCCGGAACACGTGAGAACGGTTTACATCTATTTCAATAATGATGCTCAGGGCTACGCGCTGAAAAACGCACAGACTTTGCGCGGCTATCTTCAACAAGAAAAGAGGTAACTGTGAAGAACCACCACTATAAACTGCTCGTCATTGACGTGGATGGCACATTGATTGATGGCAAAGGAGGCATACCTTCCGGCACTGAGAAGGTAATCGCCCGCGTAAAGCAGGCAGGAATGCGGATTTCCCTTTGCACCGGACGCAGCAATACCGCCACAGTGCCCCTCATCAAACGGCTTTCCCTTGACGGCTACCACATTTTCTTTGACGGGGCGCTGGTCAGCGGTCCGGGACCGGCTGAGGAGGTGTATGCCCAGCCACTCGCACCCCAACACGTCAAGAAAATGATTGACTTTGCCCATGAACACGGCATAAACCTTGAGCTTTTCACCGTCACGCGCTTCTTCTCCGAGCGGGAATCATGGTCAACACAGGTGCGCCGCGAGCTTTTCAGCATTGAAACGACCATCGTTGACTTCAACGACATCTGGCAGAGGGAAAGAATCATCAAAGGCACTATTCTGACCAGAACGCCAGAAGAAGTGTCAGCGGCTGAAGCGTTTCACCGCCACTTCCAGGGTCAACTCAACTTTTCCCAGGCGGTAGCGCCTTTTCTCCCTGGTGTCACTTTCGTCAATGTGCTTGCTCCGGGCGTTACCAAGGGAAAGGCTCTGGAAGCGCTCGTCTCCCACCTGAACATTCCGCTTGCTGACGTCTTTGCCATCGGGGACGGCAGTAACGATATCCCGCTCTTTTCCGCCGCCGGCATGGCGGTCGCCATGGGCAACGCGCCCGACCCGGTGAAAGCCGCCGCCGACTACGTCACTGATGACATTGAGCACAACGGGCTGGCAAAAGCCATCAAGAAGTTCTTATTGTAACGCCTGATATATGTTACAATAAGGGCAGGAATTTGATTATGGGGGTGCCTGATGACCACTCAGCTGTCAGAGCAGGAAATGTATGAGCTCGCTAAAAAGCGGGTGAAGGCAAAAAGGGATTTTTACACCCACCTAGTAGTATATGTGGTGATTAATGCCATTCTGGTGATTCTCTGGTGGGCGGTCACCGGTGCAGGTTACCCCTGGTTCCTCTGGGCGCTGGGCGGCTGGGGAGTTGGTCTGCTGTTCAATTTTCTGGGCGTATTTGTTCTGGACAAGGACACCGCCTGGGAGAAAAGGCAGATAGAAAAAGAAATTGAGAAGATGAAGAAAAGTTGAGCAGTCTGTGATGGACCGCTGTCCGAGAGAGGTGAACGATGAAAAAACCTGACCTGCTCATTCTGATTGCCATCTGGGAGTTCGTCACCGCGTTCCTGGCAACTATCGGCATCGCCGTATTGGCGGCATTCGCCTTCCCACCAACAACGCATATGTGGAACATATCAAGAGCGGGAGCTATCTTCAGCATGAGCCTCGGTGCGCTGGCGCTGGTATTATTTGTCGCACTGGCAATTGCCGCCGGCATCGGTCTTCTTCTGGGCAAGGCGTGGGGGCGGACTATGGCGATTGTTCATTCGGCGTTGAGCCTGCTCAATATTCCCATCGGCACCATTATCGGCGCGCTCGCCCTCGCCTATTTGTTCAGCGCCAATGTGAAAGCATACTTTGAGGCGCCACCTAAAACCGGCTAGCGGTTAAGCCTGAAGAGGCGTTTCCACCACGGCGCGGCGCTCCCGTACCCCTTTACCACGAAGGAGTGCTCGCACCTGCCACAGCGCCACGTCTTGAAAAGTTCGTTATAGTAGGTCTCGGTGCTGCCACAGCGGGGACAGCTGGTGCGCAGTTTCTTCTGCGTCTCCTTATCCAGCTTCTTCCAGTATTTATCGTGCCAGCCGGGCCGTCCGGTCATCAAAGCTCCTTATCTGCTTAGAGTTTAGTAATTAGAATTTAGAGTTTAACCCTATATGTGCAGTTCAATGACATCCCCGTCCTGGAGGACATGGTCGCGCTTGACCATGATGCCATCATGCTTGCCGGAACCCCAGAGGCGGGCATACTTCATCTTGGCGAGGAAGTCTTTGTGCACCACCGCCGCGGCATCAGCAAGGGTGCTCCCCTTCGGCAGGACGATTGGGTCATCATAGTCCGGCTTCTGCCCCGGCGCCTTGGTATAGACCCGGATGATGCCCAGCATCTGGAACACGCTCCTTTTCAGTTCCTCAAGCCCCACCCTGTCTCTGGCAGAAATCGCCACCAGCGGCAGTTTGCCATTATAGGCGTTCTGCAGTGCGGTATAATTACTCTGCGCCCCGGGAAGGTCAACTTTATTGCCCACGATGATGGCTTTCTTGCGGCTGAGAACTGCTTCCGGGTCCACATTCCCGATGCCAATATCAATCCTCATCCTGTGCAGATAGCCCAGGATTTCCGCCACCTGCGCGCGCGGGTCCTGGCTCAGGTCAAGGACGATTAGCAATGCGTCAGCCCGGCGGAACATGTGCGGCATCCACCATTGCAACGTCTGCGGCGCCAGCGGGGGAGTATCAATAAGCTGAATCTGGATATTTTCAAACTTCATCATACCCGGCAGGGGCGTCTGAGTGACAAACGGGTAGTCCGCCACGAGCGGAGAGGCGTTGGTGATGGCGCCAACGAGCTGGGATTTGCCCGAGTTCGTCAGCCCGATGACCGCCACCTGGGCGGCTCCCTCTTTGTCAATAAGCATGGAGGTGCGCGCCGCCCCACCCTTCTTCCCCATCATCTGGGTGAGCTTGGCAATCCTTGTCCGGAGGTCAGCGCGGAGATGGTCGGTGCCCTTGTGATGGGGCATGATGGCAAGCATCTCTTCCAGCGCGGCAATCTTTTCCTCCGGAGTTTTTGCCTCCCGGTATTCTCTTTCTGCCTCAAAATACTGGGGTGGTAAGTTAGCCGGCACTTAAAGCCTCCTTTAGCCTTCTTGCCAATTTCACCGTCATGCCTTTCACCGCCGCCAGTTCTTCAATTGAAGCCTCTTTAATTCTGTCAATTGAGCCAAAGTGCTTCAGGAGCGCGCGGCGGCGTTTCAGCCCAATCCCCTCTATATTATCAAAAACAGAAATAAACGTCTCCCTCTTATGCACCTTCTGAAAGTAGCCGATGGCAAAGCGGTGGGCTTCATCCCGCACTCGCTGGAGAAGGCGGAGTGCCGGTGAAGTGCGAGGCAAAACAACTGGCTTGGAGCGACCGGGGAGAAAGATTTCCTCGTTTTCCTTGGCGATGCTCGCCACCGGGAAGTCCGCTCCGGCTTCCTTCATCGCGGCGAGAGCGGCATTGAGTTGCCCCTTGCCCCCGTCAATAAGAACGAGGTCTGGCGCCACCGCCCACGTTTCTCCGGTGGCATCACTGCCCAGCCTTTTGAAGCGCCGTTTGAGCACCTCCTGCATCATGGCGTAATCGTCGGCGCCAGCGACTGTTTTAATTTTGAAGCGGCGGTAGTGGGCTGGCTTCGGCTTCCCTTTCTCAAAGACCACCATGCTCCCCACCGCCGCCAGACCCTGGATATCGGAGATATCGTAGCCTTCTATCCGCCCGGGCGGGCGGGGCAAATTGAGCTCCTTTTCCAGCTCAGCAAGGGCTTCTTCCAGCTCTCTAGGCGTGGCAAGCTGTTTGATTTTCATCTGCACCAGGCTTTCCCGCGCGTTCTGCGCAACGATGTCAACCAGCTCTTTCTTGCTCCCGCGGCGCGGCACCTGAAGCACCACCCTCCCGCCCCGCCTCTTCTCCAGCCACTCCCTCACCACAGCTTCTTCCTCTACCGGATACTGAAGCAGGAGGCGTGGTGGCACATGCGGGCTGGAGCTATAAAACTGCTTGATGAAGCTGGTCATGATTTGAGACGGGGTCTCCTGCCGCGTTCCCTGAAGTATGAAGCTCTCCCGCCCGGTCAGCTTGTTATTGCGGATGAAGAAGACCTGGACACATGCCTGGTCACCGTCCTGGATGAAGGCGATGACATCCTGCTCACCTCTCACCTTCGCCGCAATGCGCTGGCCCTCAATGACGTCCTGAATGGCGCTAATCTGGTCACGGATGAGCGCCGCCTTCTCAAACTGCAGCGTCTCAGCCGCCTTCTCCATCCTGTCCTGAAGCTCCCGCACTATCCTTTCCTGCTTCCCCTCAAGAAAGAGAATGACCTGCTTGATGACCCGGGCATACTCTTCCTTCGTTGCCGCGCCGATGCACGGTCCCACACAGCGCCCCAGGTGATATTCAAGGCACGCGCGGGAGTCAGTCCCGGTGATGGGCTTGGTGCAGTAGCGGAAAGGGAAGATACCCTTAATGACTCTCAAAGTCTGGCGCACTGACCGCGCGCTGGCAAAGGGACCGAAGTAGCGTCCGCCGTCCTGCTCCAGGCGCCGCGTGACGAAAACGCGGGGATACTCTTTGTTCACCTCAATTTTGAGATAGGGAAAAGTCTTATCGTCTTTGAGGCGCACATTGAAATAGGGATGGTGCCTTTTGATTAAGTTCAGCTCAAGGATGAGCGCCTCCTGCTCTGACCCCGTGACATAGAAATCAATATCCGCCACGCGGTCCACCAGGCGCTGGATTTTAGGAGTGAGCTTCTGTGCTGAGGTGAAGTAAGACCTCACCCTGTGGCGCAGGCTTGCCGCCTTGCCTACGTATAAAACAGTGCCCTGAGCGTCCCTCATGAGGTAAACGCCGGGACCTGTGGGCAGTCTTTCTATCTGCTCCGCAATGAGCTGGCTTACCATGCTTGACCTCTGAAATTATTGTAACACAGGCTTGCATCTGGACAAAGCATCTTTGCCCGCCTTCATCTGCTGGGGGGACCCGTCATTGCGAGCAAAGCGAAGCGATATCCCATTGAATTTATTGGGATTGCCACGCCCCGTTTTCATCGGGACTTGCAAAGGCAGACAGAGGATTTTTACTTGCTTATAATTTTATGTTAAAATACTGCTATCCCTGAATAGAATTTTGCTTTTGCGAGGTTGAGCGGTGAGAGCGGAAATTGATACTTTCCTGAACTACTTAAAAGTGGAGAAGGGCTATTCGGAAAATACCATCGCGGCATACCGCAATGACCTGCTTGAACTGGCTAGGTTTGCCGAAAAAGAGCTGGGCAAACAGAACCAGATGCCCTCATGGGCTGGCTTCAACCGGCAGGCGATGCTCGCCTACATGCTCCACCTCAAGAGCGACAAAAACTACGCCGCAACCACCGCCGCACGCAAGGTGGCTTCCGCCAAGTCTTTTTTCAAATTCTTGACCCGCGAGGGGACCATCAAGGACAACCCCGCCAAGGACATGAGCTCGCCCAGTGTGGGCAAGCCCCTGCCCAAACCCATCACCATCAGCCAGGTACGCCGCCTGCTGGAACAGCCGGCTAAGATAAATACCCTTGAAGCGAAGCGGGACAAAGCTATGCTGGAGCTCCTCTATGCCAGCGGCATGCGCATCAGCGAGCTCACCGCGCTGAACGTGGGCGATGTGGACACCGCTGGCGGATATGTGCGTTGCTTCGGCAAGGGGAAAAAGGAGCGCCTCATCCCCATTTATGAACAGGCGGCGCGGGCGGTCAAAGAATACACAGAGGAAGTCAGACCTAAACTGCTCCGCGGCAGAAAATCAGAAACCGCCCTCTTCCTTAACCCGCGCGGAAAGAGACTCACCCGGCAGGGGTTCTGGCAGAAGCTCAAAGAATATGCCCGAAGCGCCGGGCTGGACATCAAAATCAGCCCCCATACCCTGCGCCACAGCTTCGCCACCCACATGCTCAGCGGCGGTGCTGACCTGCGAGCGGTGCAGGAACTGCTCGGTCACGCCAATATTTCCACCACGCAGGTCTATACTCATTTAACATCAGAGCATGTCCGCCGCACTTATGAGAAATCTCACCCCAGAGCCAAGTAAAGGAGATGCTACATGCCAGGTAAAAGTAAGAAACACGGCAAAGCAAAATATTCACTCCAGAAAGCGAAAGGGCTAAACCAGCCGCCGGCAGATGCCGGGATTGCTTCAGCCCAGAAGATGCAGACACCGGCGGCTCCTGCTTCTGGGACACATGCGCAGGAAGGACGCTATCCATTCATCGGTGCGGAACTGCGCCTGATTGGCATTCTCTCCGGCATCATACTGGTGATTCTCATTGTTTTAGCGCTGGTCTTGCCATAACCACGGGCTGGTTTCACTATGGATTTTTCTGCCGCCAGAGCTGAGCTGATTGCCCATCTCAGCACTGAAATTAAAGACAAGCGGGTACTGGAGGCGATGGCGCGCGTCCCCCGCGAGCTTTTTGTCCCGACGGAAAGCCGGCACCTCGCTTATGAAGACATACCGCTGCCAATTGGCTACGGGCAGACCATTTCCCAGCCTTACATCATCGCCTTGATGACCCAGTCGCTGGAACTCAAAGAAAGCGATAAGGTGCTGGAAATTGGCACCGGGAGCGGCTACCAGACCGCCATCCTTGCTGAGCTGGCGCGGCAGGTAGTTACCGTGGAGCGCCTGCCTGAGCTTATTCAGCGGGCAAAACAGGTGCTGGATAAGCTGGGTTACCACAATATCCAGTTCCACATGGCGGAGGAAACGCTCGGGTGGAAGAAAGACGCACCATATGACGCCATTATGGTCACTGCGGGAGCACCGGATATTCCTGAGGAACTTATGGCGCAGTTAGCCATCAACGGTAGAATGGTTATACCGGTCGGCTCACGTTTCTTGCAAGAGCTGGTCAAAGTGACCCGCCACAAGACAAAACGGACAGTAGAGAACCTGGGCGGCTGCCGCTTTGTCTCGCTCATCGGCAAGGGTGCCTGGGAAAATGAACAGTGGCAAGGAGAAGGTGATGGACCTATTTGAAGCAATCAAAACGCGGAGAAGCATACGCAAATATAAGTCTGACCCAGTTGATGACGCGCTTCTGGAAAAAGTGCTGGATGCGGCGCGCCTGGCACCTTCCTGGGCAAATACGCAGTGCTGGCGGTTCATCGTCGTCCGCAGTCAGGAGACCAGAAACAAGCTGGCGGACACGCTGGATGCCACCAACCCCGCCAGAGGCGCCATCATGCAGGCGCCCATCACCATCGTCGCCTGCGCCGAGCTGGGTAAATCAGGCTTCTACTCTGGCGACAACAAGCCGGCTACAGACAAGGGAGACTGGTTCATGTTTGATGTGGGTATAGCCATGGAGCACCTGGTGCTGGCGGCGCACGCGCTGGGGCTGGCCACGGTGCATGTGGGGCTCTTTGACGCCAAAAAGGCGGCGGAAATCCTGGGGGTGCCGCCAGGTGCATGCGTAGTTGAGATGACGCCGCTCGGCTATCCTGACCAAGTGCGTGACGCCAGACCGCGGAAGCAGCTCTCTGAAATCGTCTTCTACGAGCGCTGGGGCGGCGGGAAATAAAGGCGGCGCATGAGCTATAAACGATGGCTTTTCATCGCCGCCGGGCTTTTCCTGCTGGGGATGTTGCTCGGTCTCTTTATGCCCGCCACTGTCTCCAGCAAGCTCACCAGAGACCAGCTTGAGATGCTTAGGGGCTTGGGGCAGGTGTTACAACCGTTCACTATCACCATGGCTCTGTTCGTCTTTTTCAAAAACGTGACTGCGCTCATTTTCAGCTTCGTCTTCAGCCCGTTCCTGCTTCTTTTTCCCATCATTGCGCTGACGTTAAATGGCTGGTTTCTTTCCTTCGTCGCCGTCTCTGTGGTGCAAGAAACATCGCTGGGTTTCCTTATCGCCGGCATCCTGCCGCATGGCATCTTTGAAATTCCCGCTATTGTCATCGGTGAAGCCGCCGCACTGAGTTTCGGTTCCTTTGCCATAATGTGCCTTTTCTCAAAAGAGAAACGGGTCAAATTCGTGCCACACCTGAAGCAGAACCTGAAGTATCTCCTGCTCGCCGCGGCGTTCCTCCTGCCGGCGGCAATCATTGAGACTTATATCACGCCGCTGTTTCTGACATGAGCTGACCCTGGCACTGAACCAGCAGTATCTCTTGCTTTGGTAGAACGCATGTGTTATCATGCTGGTTGAAGGCGGAACATATGACCACAGAGAGAGAAAAGGCGCTTGAACTTGCCATAGGCCAGATTGAGAAACGGTTCGGCAAGGGCTCCATCATGAAACTGGGGGAGTCCGCCGCTGGTCCTGTTGAAGTGATTCCCACCGGCTCACTGGCACTGGACCTGGCTCTGGGCGTGGGTGGTATTCCCAAGGGGCGCATTACTGAAATCTTCGGACCGGAAGCATCCGGAAAGACCACGGTCGCCCAGCACATCATCGCTGAAGCACAGAAACGAGGAGGTGTGGCTGCCTATATTGACGCAGAGCATGCCCTTGACCCCACCTATGCCGCCCACTGCGGCGTGAATGTCAATGACCTGCTTATTTCCCAGCCTGACACCGGAGAGCAAGCCCTGGAAATCACCGAGCACCTGGTGCGGAGCACCGCCATTGACGTCATCGTCATTGACAGCGTCGCCGCGCTTGTGCCCCGGGCGGAAATTGAGGGGGAAATGGGTGATGCCCACGTGGGCTTGCAAGCCCGCCTGATGTCCCAGGCGCTGAGAAAACTTGCCGCCGCCATCGGAAGGTCAGGAACAGCGGTCATTTTCATTAATCAGCTACGGGAAAAGGTAGGGATTGTCTTCGGTAATCCGGAGGTCACGCCGGGCGGCAGGGCGCTCAAGTTTTACAGCTCCGTCAGGATAGACTTGAGACGCGTGGAGACTATCAAGCAGGGCAATGAAGCTATCGGCAGTCATGTGAAAGCCAGGGTGGTCAAGAACAAGGTTGCTCCACCCTTCCGCAGTGCTGAGTTTGATATCATGTTTGACCGCGGTATCAGCAAAGAGGGCAATCTCATTGACCTTGGCATCCAATTGGATATCATCAAAAAGGCTGGTGCCTTTCTCTCTTACGGGGATGTCCGCCTAGGGCAAGGCAGGGAAAGCGCCAAACAGTTTCTGGCACAGAACCCTGACACTGCCAAAGAAATTGAAGAGAGAATCAGGGCTTCAGCCGCATCTGTCCATATTGCCGCATCAGATGAACCAGCCGGGCAGTAACAGAGTTAATTAGCATTAAACCAGCAAAAACTGAATAACCGCACCAGGAGCAAGGCTGAAGCTCAGAAGGCTTCAGCCTGTTGTTTTTCAAGGCTGGAAGGAGAGAAATGAAAACAATCACTGCCCTGCGCAGGGAAAAGGCGGGGCGGGGAAGAAAAGTGAAGATATATCTGGACGGGAAACCAGCTTTTATACTGGAAAAAGAGGTGGTTGAAAAACATCGCCTCCGCACCGGACAGGAGCTAAACGATGGCGAGATTGAAGCACTGGCTCAGGCAAACGGGCTTCAGCGCTGTCTCAATGCCGCCCTGCGCTACCTGGGCTACCGGCCGCATAGCGAGGCGGAAATGAGAGAAAAGCTTTCCCGGCGCGGATTTGAGGGCGATTACATCAACTCAGCCATCAGCAAGCTCAGAGAACACGGGCTGATAGATGATGCCGCCTTCGCCAGGTTCTGGCAGGAAAACCGGCAGTCCTTCCGCCCGCGCAGCCAGCGGATGACCAGATTGGAGCTGGTGCGCAAGGGCATTGACCCCACCATAATAGACCGCGTAACGGGCAAAATTGACGATGGTGAAAACGCTTATCGGGCGGCAGCACTCAGAGCCAGACTATTGAAATCAGCGGATTATGACACTTTCCGCCGCCGTCTTGGAGAGTATCTGCGGCGGCGTGGATTTGATTACGATGTGATAAGTCATACCATAGCTAGAATATGGGCCGAGAGGGACAGTCAGGAATAATCCTGTTTTGACAAAAAACAGGGAATTGAGTAGTATTAGCTATCTTTTTACTGTCCCCCGGCGCCAAATTCTGAATGAAAGGGGGTAAATATGGAACAGGGCACAGTCTGGATTTATATCCTGGCGATATTCTTTGCCTTCATCATCGGCGTTGTCTTTGGTATCATGGCGGCGCTCATCTCCCGCCGCGTTATCTTCAATCGGCAAATCCGCATTGCGGAGAGAAAAGCCTCCCGAATTGTAAGCGATGCCCAAAATGAAGCCAAAAAAGCCGTCATGGAGGCACATGAGGAAGCCAGGAAAATAAAGGCAAGCGCCGAGGCAGAATATCGGGAACGCCGTGCTGAACTCCAGCGCCAGGAAAACCGCGTTACCCAAAAGAGTGAATACCTGGACCGCAGGCTGGAAAGCGTGGAGCAACGCGAGCGCAATCTGGCGAACAAAGAGAAGGACATTGATGCTGTCAAGGCACAACTTGAAGAATTGAAGGAGAAACAGCTCAAACAGCTAGAAACAATCTCCGGTATGTCAAGTGAAGAAGCCAAGAAGGTGCTTTTGACGGCTTTAGAGGGAGAGCTCCAGCAGGAGACCTCAAGGCGACTGCGTGAGTGGGAGATAAGGCTTAAAGAAGAGGAGGATGCCAGAGCTAGAGAAATCCTCGCTCATGCCATTCAGCGCAGTGCCTCAGAAGTGGTGGCGGAAGCCACCGTTTCCGTGGTGCCTCTCCCCAGTGACGAGATGAAAGGCAGGCTTATCGGGCGGGAAGGACGCAATATCCGCGCCCTTGAGCAAGCCACCGGCGTAGACCTCATCATAGATGATACGCCTGAGGCAGTCACGCTATCCAGCTTTGACCCGGTGCGCCGGGAAGTCGCCCGCATCGCCCTCACCAAGCTGATACTGGACGGCCGCATCCATCCGGCACGCATTGAAGAGGTGGTCGCCAAAGCCAAAGAGGAGGTAGACGCCACCATCTACAATGCCGGGGAGCAGGCGGCATACCAGGTTGGCGTTGCCGGCTTGCGTCCTGAGCTCATCAAACTGCTGGGCAGGCTCAAGTACCGCACCAGCTACGGGCAGAACACCCTTGCCCACAGCATTGAGACGGCATATCTCGCCGGCATGATAGCCTCTGAGCTGAACGCGGATGTCGCTATCGCCAAACGCGCCGGCTTGCTCCATGACATCGGCAAGGCAGTGGACCGTGAGGTAGAAGGCACCCATGCCAGCATCGGCGTTGAAATACTGAAGCAGTGGGAGAAGTCTCCGGAGGTGCTCCAGGGCATCGCCGAACATCACCTAGAGACAGGCAACACGAGCTTTTGGGGCTTCATTATTTCAGCGGCGGACGCCATCAGCAGTGCCAGACCCGGTGCGCGCCGTGAAGCCCTGGAAAGCTACCTGAAGCGGATGAAAGACCTGGAAGACATCGCCAATAGCTTCAAGGGGGTGGAGAAATCCTATGCCATCCAGGCAGGGCGTGAAATCCGTATCCTGGTGAAGCCGGAGGAGATTGATGACCTGGGCGCGATGCGGCTGGCACGGGACATCGTCAAGAAAATAGAAGAGGGCTTGGAATACCCGGGCCAAATCAAGGTAACCGTGGTGCGGGAGACCAGAGCCATAGACTACGCCAAATGAAAAAGCTAAAAGAGAATGGAGCATTGATGCGGATACTGGTCGTCGGTGATATTGTCGGGCGCCCCGGAAGGCAGGCGCTGCAGAGGCTCCTGCCCGGCCTGGAGCAGGAATACAAACTGGATATGGTCATCGCCAACGGGGAAAATGCCTCAGGAGGGTTCGGGTTGACGCCAGAGACCGCCCAGGAAATCCTCAGCATGGGGGTGGACGTCATCACCTCAGGCAACCATATCTGGGCACAAAAAGAGCTTCTCGCTCACCTTGATGGCGATATGCCCATCCTGCGCCCGCTCAACTACCCGGAGGGCGTGCCGGGGCGGGGTTACCTCACCATGGGGCAGGTCATGGTAGTCAACCTCATGGGGCGGACTTTCATGCAAGCCATTGACTGCCCTTTCCGGGCGATGGACAGGCTTCTGTCAATGTTGACCGATAGACCGCCGGTGGTCATCGTTGACTTCCACGCCGAAGCCACCTCAGAAAAAATGGCGATGGGGCGCTATCTTGATGGCCGGGTAAGCGCGGTGCTGGGCACCCACACCCACGTGGGCACAATTGACGCCCAAATCCTGCCGCGGGGGACGGCTTATGTCACAGACATCGGTATGACCGGACCATCAGACTCAGTCATCGGCGACGATGCTGACTCAGTTCTCCGGCGTTTCCTCACCGGCATGCCTCACCACCTCAGCGTGGGCAGGGGTAAGCCATTCCTGAGCGCCATGATGGTGGAAGCGGACAGCGAGAGCGGGAAGGCAATGCGGATTGAGCGCATCTCACGCACGCTGGAGGAGCCTTGAGCAAAGTTGACCTGCACATCCACTCCACCGCCTCAGACGGTAAGTATCCTCCGCAGGAAGTGGTGCGCAAAGCCGCAGAGGCAGGATTGACGACCATCGCCCTGACCGACCACGATACTGTGGACGGGATTGCCGCCGCGCTGACAGCGGCGAAATCTTTCCCCGGCCTCAGGGTGATACCGGGCGTTGAGGTCAGCACCGATGTTGAAGATGGTGAAATCCATGTCCTGGGATTCTTCATGGACTACACTGACCCTGATTTAAGCGCCACGCTGGCGCACTTCCGCGCTTCACGAGAGACGCGGGCGAAGAAGATAGTGGCTAAGCTCGCCAGTCTTGGCATCTCAATTGACTGGGAGCGCGTCCAGCAACTAGCGGGGGATGGCACCATCGGCAGACCGCACATTGCCCAGGCGATGCTGGAGCAAGGCTATATCACCAGCCTTCGTGAAGCGTTCAATAAATACATCGGGCGGACGGGACCAGCCTATGTAGAACGGGAGAAAATGACACCACCGGAAGCGGTGAAGCTGATATTGAAAGCCAGAGGGCTACCGGTGCTGGCTCACCCATTTTCAACCAAGAATCCGGAACACTGGGTCGCCAGATTAAAACGAGCCGGCTTATGCGGGCTTGAAGCTTATTACGCTGACCATACTCCGGAAGATACTGAACACCTGCTCCAGCTTGCCGCCAAATACGCCCTTGTTGTCACCGGCGGAAGTGATTTTCATGGTCTGGAAAGCGGCATCGGCGCCCCGCTGGGTGGCGTGGAGGTGCCAGAAGAAGCCGCCAACAGGCTGATTGCGCTCGCTGAAAAGAGAGGGCTGAAGACATATGGCTAGCTGGTTCATGCTGATAGTATCAGCCTACATCATCGGCTCGCTGCCTGTTTCTTACCTGGCGGCAAAGTGGGCTAAGGGCATAGACCTGCGCAAATACGGCACCGGGCAGGTGGGCGGCGGCAACCTCTGGCGCATGACCGCCTCCTGGAAAATTGGACTGCCGGTGGGCCTCTATGACGGCAGTAAAGGCTTGTTCATGATGCTGGCGGCAAGGGCGGCGGGACTGGACCTTGCCCAGCAAATCGTCACGGGCCTTGCAGCCATCGCCGGGCATAACTGGTCAGTCTTTCTCAAGTTCAGCGGAGGGAGAGGGGTGGGCACGGCACTGGGCATCATCTTCATTTTGCCCTTCATTGCTCCCACCACCCTGTGGATAACGCTGACTTTTTTCATCATCGCCGTCATCACCATCATCTTTCTTCATCGTTCCCCTGTTCCCATTCTCCTGGGGGTGGTCTCCCTGCCTATCACCAGCCTGGCGCTTAATCAGCCTCCCGCCGTTACGCTTGCCCTGCTGGGCATACCGTTTATTATCATCCTCAAGCGGCTCATCGCCCAACGCTCACCAGAAGCCTCCTCTCTTCCTAAAAACCAATTGCTTCTGAACCGCCTTCTCTTTGACCGGGATATCCGGGACAGGCAAGCCTGGCTCTACCGTGCGCCGATTGAAGGAAAGGCAAAAATCCGCTCAAATCAGAGAGAGGAGAGAGAAAACTCTAAATCCTAATTTCTAAACTCTAAACAAACTCAAATAAAGAAAGCTGAGCTCTGTTTGGTTTTAGTTGATGGAGCTTTGCGCAAAGCTTGGCGGCGTGGTAATCTCAGCGATTTTATAGAAATTGCTTCCTCCTTCAGCCGGAGTACCCGTAATAACAGAAGGAGCGCCTTCTTATTGACCGGTGAAAAAGAATATAGTAACTTTATTAGATATACTTTTCTAAACTGAGAGGAGGCTGTGCATGAGAAAGGTAGCCGTAGTTGGTGTGGGGGAAACCAAGTTCACCGGTGCCCAGGACAAGACCAGTGTTGAGCTCTTCGCCGAGGCAACGATGGAGGCAATCACCGCCTCAAACCTGAAGACAAAGGACATTCAAGCCCTGTTCATGGGCAACTGCCTCGGCGATTTCTCTGAAGGGCAGGGAATGATTCAGGCTTACGCCGCAGAAAACATCGGCTTCCGCAATATACCCGCCACCCGCTATGAGGGAGCCTGCGCCTCAGCCAGTGTCGCCGTGAGAGACGCTTTCATGTGGGTCGCCTCCGGCTTCTATGACATAGTGCTCGCCGGAGGGGTGGAGCGCGCCGCCTCCATGGGCACCGCCCTAGCCACGCGTACTTTCTCCATGTTCAGCGATAGCCGCTATGAATATCCGGCAGGCATCACCTTCCCGGCAGTCTTCGCCATGCTGACCCACCTCTACGCCCACAAGTACAATGTGCCCTTACAGAAGCTGAAAGAACAGCTGGCAATCGTCTCGGTGCAGTCTTACAACTATGGGAAGTTCAATCCCAAAGCCCACCTGCGCAAGGATGTCACCGTGGAAGCAGTGCTCAAATCCTTCATGGTGAGCACGCCGCTCCAGTTACATGATTGCTGTCCCTTCTCCGATGGTGCCGCGGCGGTCGTCCTTACTACGGAAGAGATAGCCCGGAAACTGACGAACAAGCCCGTTTATATCATCGGCGTGGGACAGGCTTCCGCCGGCTTGCTCTCCAGCCAGCAGGACACTCTGCCCCACTTCAGAGCAAGAGAAATCTCCGCCAAACAGGCGTATGACATGGCAGGGGTAAAGCCTGCAGATATTGACGTATGCGAACTCCATGACTGCTTCAGCATCGCCAGCCTGCTCGCGGCGGAAAGCCTCGGCTTTTTTGACTACGGTACGTCCGGTGAGGCGTGGGCGAAGGGTCAAGCAAGAATCGGTGGGAAGATTGCCATTAATCCCTCCGGCGGTCTGAAGTCCAAAGGACACCCCATCGGCGCCACCGGTGCGGGACAGGTCTATGAAATTGTCAATCAGTTGCGCGGCGAAGTGGAAAAAGAACGGCTAGTGGAAGGCGCCAGGCTTGGCATGACCGATACCTTAGGCGGGGACGGGGGAACACTGGTCAATATGATTCTCCAGCGGGGCTGGTAGCCTTATTCTGAACAGAGGGAGGATGAGATGGAATATAAACTCACCTACAAACAATACAACGAAGCACTCAAGCAAAACAGGCTCCTCGGCTTGAAATGCCTTGACTGCGGCGCCATCACCGTGCCGCCCAAGATGGCGTGCCGCAAATGTGGTAGCACTAACCTGGAAATCACCCAGTTGAGCGGCAGGGGCAAAATCAAGACCTTCACCACGGTGAACGTAGCGCCGGAAGGCAGAGAGAAAGAGGTGCCGTATATCATCGTCCTTGTTGAGCTTGAAGAAGGCTCCTGGCTGATGGGCAACCTCAGCGGCACTGACCCAACTAAAGCCGGCATGGAGCTCATCGGCAAGCCGGTGACGCTGGGACATGCCATCTTCCCGGGGGATAGGTATTCCGCAGGCGAGGGCGTGCGCGCCGTTTTCGCGCTCGCCGGCTGATGAAAGGAGATGCTGATGGCTGGACAGAAAACAATTCTTGATAAGCTGGGGGTGGATATCGGCTATAAGTCCACCCATACCAAGACCGTGACTGCGGAAGATATCAACAAATTTGCTGAGGTCTCCGGCGACCACAACCCCATTCACCTGAACGAAGAGTATGCCAGGAAGACGTTCTTCTGCGGGAGGATTGCACACGGGGTGCTCACCATGTCATTCCTATCTGCGGCAGCCGCCAAGCTCCCCGGCTTGCCCATTTTGCTTTCTTTCTCCGGCAAGTTTCTGAAACCAGTATATATCGGCGATACCATCACCGCCACGGTTGAGGTCACCAATGCCCGCAAAGAAAAGGGCATCATCACTCTGAAAAGCATATGCACCAACCAGAAGGGTGAGCCGGTGATGGAGGGAGAAACGCTCGCCAGGCTTTTTGAGCCGCCGGTGTAGCTTTACTTCAATAACTGCCGGGCGATGGTCATCCTCTGCATCTCGGACGTGCCCTCGTAGATTTCCGTGATTTTGGCATCCCGCAGGTAGCGCTCCAGCGGGTATTCTTTGCAGTAGCCGTAGCCGCCTAGTATCTGGATGGCTTTGCTGGTGACGAACATAGAGACCTCAGAGGCATAGACCTTAGCCATTGACGCCTCTTTGATGAAAGGCTGTCCGCTGTCCTGAAGCCAGGCGGCGCGGTAGGTCAGCAGTCTGGCGGCGTCAATCTGTGTCGCCATGTCCGCAAGCATCCACTGAATCGCCTGGAAATTGGCGATGGGCTGGCCGAACTGCTGTCTTTCCTTGGCATAGCTCAGCGCCCGTTCAAACGCCCCCCGGGCAATGCCCACCGCCTGCGCCGCCACCACCACACGGCTGGCGTCAATGGCGTTAAGCGCAATCTTGAACCCTTCTCCCTCATTGCCTATCCTGTTCTCTGCCGGAATGCCGCAGTTATCAAAAATAAGTTCAGCAGTGGACGAGCCGCGGATGCCCAGCTTGTGCTCCAGCTTGCCTACGGAGAAACCGGGGGTTCCTTTCTCCACCACGAAAGCGGTGATGCCCTTATGTTTGAGAGATTTATCCGTGCTGGCAAAGACCAGGATAACCTCCGCCTCTGCGCCATTGGTAATGAAGATTTTGGTTCCATTGAGCACGTAGCCATTGTCGCGCCGGATGGCGGTGGTCTGTAGAGAGGAAGGGTCACTCCCTGCACCGGTCTCTGTAAGGGCGAAAGCGGCTATTTTCTTCCCGGTGGCAATGGGGGTGACAAACTTCTTCTTCTGTTCTTCCGTGCCAAAGGTGCAAATGGGATGCGCCGCAAGCCCGGTGCTGGCGAGGAAAATAGTGCCTGTAGCCGCGCAGACGCGACTGATTTCTTCCGTAGCAATACATACCTCCGTTTCTCCTCCCCCGCTCCCCCCGTATTCCTCCGGCAGTCCCAGTCCCAGCAGTCCCAGCTCCGCCATTTTCTTGATGCTCTCCGCCGGGAACCTGGACTCCTCATCTATCTGCGCCGCAATCGGCTCAAGCTCCTTGAGGGCAAAGTCCTGCACCATGCTCCTGAGCATCTTTTGTTCTTCCGTAAATGAAAAGTCCATAGTTGCCCTCCTTACAATCTTTGTTTCAGTCTTTCAACAATTGCGGTCATCACTTCCCCGGCTTTCTCACGGATGACAACAACGGCGGCATCATCCATCGGGGTGGGGCTGAGATTGATGATGACCAGCTTCGCACCGGCGCCATGAGCGTATTCCGGCACGGAGGCGGCAGGATAGACTACCAGCGATGAGCCGACGACGATGAGCAAATCACACCAGGAAGCACGCGCTGAGGCTTCCTGAAAAACATCCTCCGGGAGCATTTCCCCAAAAAACACTACATCAGGTTTCAGGATGCCATGACACGTTTCACAGTCCGGGATGTCTTCACCTCTGCTCAATCTTGCTTTTACCTCTCCTAAAGAATAGTGCCGGCCGCACCTCAGACAGCGCGCCCGGCGCATATTGCCGTGAAGCTCAAAAACACGTTCCCCCGGGACGCCCGCCGCCTGATGGAGGTTGTCCACGTTCTGGGTGATAACGCAGTCAAGCTTGCCCAGCCGGTAAAGCCCGGCAATGGCATAGTGGGCGGCGTTCGGCTTCGCCTCTCCGGTGATGAGCTCGCCGCTGAGCAACTGCCACTGTCTGCGCCGCGCCGCAGGACTGCTGAGGAACTTATCAATGGTGAAATCCTCCGGGTCAAATTTGCTCCACAGCCCGTCCGGACCGCGGAAGTCAGGTATGCCGGACTCTGTGCTGACGCCGGCGCCGGTGAAGACCACCACTTTCTGCGCCTCGTAAATCAGCCCGGCAACTGTATCAACGAGGGCTTCAAGACGCTTTTTATCCATTGCACTGTCCCAATTCTACTGCGCTATACGCTCCCTGGCAAGCGATATTTTACTCCTGTTTGTCTTCATCTTGAGGCAACAGTATAATTGAAAGTGAATTATGCACTGGTTCTATTACGTGGGACGGGTTATTATGAGACTGCTCCTCTTCCTGTTCACCCGCTGGGAAGTGAGGGGGAGGGAGCATATCCCGCCGCAGGGTCCGCTCCTCGTGGTCGCCAATCATCTCCACAATGCGGACCCGCCTCTGCTGGGAGTGTGCATCAACCGCAAAATGATTTTCATGGCGAAAGAAGGTCTGTTCAGAAATCCCCTTTCGCGCTATTTCGTAACGAACTTCGGGGCTTTCCCGGTGAGCCGGAGGCGGCTGACCAGGACAGCCATCGCCCGGGCGGATGAAGTGCTCCAGAAAGGATTCGCCCTTGCCATGTTTCCGGAGGGAGGGCGGAGCAAGAGGGGACACCTGGTCAAAGCCCTGCCCGGCTCAGCGCTCATCGCCCTGAAAAATGATGTGCCCATCCTGCCGGTGGGCATCGCCGGCACGGAGGAGATAAAAGGATGGTTCTGGTACCTGCGCCGACCCCGCATCACCGTAAAAATCGGACCACCTTTTCACCTGCCGCAGGTAGATGGTAAAGTAACCAGAGAGATGCTGGAACAGGCAACGGATTACATCATGGAACACATTGCTGAACTGGTGCCACCATCATACAGGGGAAGATATGCCAGCAAAAAAGAAAAAGAGCATCAGCGTGGCGAAAGCGGAGAAGACCGGCTTCTGCTTCGGGGTGAAACGGGCAATTGATATCCTTGAGAGGGTCGCCCGCGAGCGGGGGGGCATTGAGACGCTGGGAGCGGTAGTGCACAACAAGCAGGTGCTGGAGCGGCTCGCCGGACTGGGCGTAAGAGTAGCCAAAAACATTGAGGACATAAAGGGCAGCACCATCGCCACAAGCTCTCATGGCGTCAGTCCCCAGCTTGAGGAGGAGCTTAAAGCCCGCCGCATTGAGGTCATCAGTACTACCTGTCCTTTCGTCAACCGGGCACAGGTGGCCGCACGCCGGCTGGCAGAATCAGGTTTCTTCGTGGTGATTTTTGGTGATGCCAACCACCCGGAGGTCAAAGGCATCCTAGGCTGGACAAAAGGGAACAGCATCGCCACACTTGATGAAAAGTTCGTCAAAGAATTGAAGCCGGTACCGCGCCGGATTGGCATCCTCTCTCAGACCACCCAGATACCCGCCCACTTCACCGAGTTCGTCAAGAAGCTGATTGACGCCGCCTTTACCCGCGATTCAGAGATGCGCATTATTGACACCATCTGTCATGATATCCGGGAACGCCAGTCCGCGGCACAGAAACTTGCCGGAGAAGTTGACCTGATGCTCGTTGTGGGCGGGCATCACAGCGCCAATACCAACCGTCTCGCTGAGCTGTGCGCGCAACTGACAGAGACGCACCTCATTGAGACTGCCGCAGAAATAGAGCCCTCCTGGCTGGAGGGCAAAAGACGCATCGGCGTCACGGCAGGAGCCTCTACCGCAGAAGAAACAGTAGAGGAAGTGCTGGCTAAGCTCAGGGGCTAGCTACACCGCCAGACAGGTCACCGTCCGCGAGATGCCGGGAATAGGATGAATCTTCCCCGTCACCAGGTCACCAATATCATTCAGAGTATCGCCTTCCGCAATGGCAATGATGTCATAAGGACCGGTGACGGTATCCACTGATTTAACTCCTTTGAGTTTACCGAGGGTGGCGACCACTTCTTTATTCTTGCCGACAGCGGTCTCAATCAAAATAAAAGCTTTAGCTGCCACTGCATTCACCCCCTTTACTGAGCAGTATGTCTGAGTGCAGTATAACTGCCAGCGCAAGCGGTGTCAATATCCCGCCGCTCACTTGACGCAATTTGTCCTGTTTGCCTATAATCTAACTTATCGTATTAAGGTTAGATAAGCCGCGGTAACCTTAAGGCTTCTGCCGAGGAGAGTTGTGCTCCCCATGCCCACATCAGATGTCAGCCGCTTGTGAAAGGAGAGAGGGAGTGGAGTATTTTTTAACCGAACAGCAGAAAATGATTAAAAGCCTGGCACGGAAAATTGCTGAAGAGAAGATTCTTCCCGTCCGCGCCAGACTAGATGAAGCCGAGGAATTTCCCTGGGACATCATGAAAGCGCTGGCTGAGGCAGACCTCTTCCGCGTCTTCGTCCCGGAGCAGTATGAAGGGCTGGGAGGCGGCATTTTTGAGCTGTGCCTTGTGGTAGAAGAGATTAGCCGGGTATGCAGTGCTATTGCCGTGAGCTATGCCGCCAGCGCCCTCGGCACCTTTATTCTGATGGACTACGGCACAGAGGAGCAGAAGAAGAAATACCTCCCGGACACCGCATCTGGAAAGAAGCTGGCCGCGTTTGCTCTCACTGAGCCTCAAGCCGGCAGTGATGCCGCCGCCATCAAGACCACCGCTGATAAAGTCCCGGGCGGCTATGTCATCAACGGCACCAAGCAGTTCATCACCAACGGCGGCGAGGCGGAACTCTATACCGTCATCGCCCTGACTGATAAGACCAAAGGACCCCGCGGCGCCAGCGCCCTGCTTGTGGAAAAGGGCACGCCGGGCTTCTCCTTCGGCAGGAAAGAGCATAAGATGGGCATCCGCGCTTCTTCCACGCGCGAGCTTATCTTCAAAGATTGCTTCGTGCCCGAGGAGAACCTCATCGGCAGGGCGGGGATGGGCTTCCTGCTCACCATGAAACTCCTTGACCGCTCCCGCCCCGGCATCGGCGCACAGGCGCTCGGCATCGCCCAGGGCGCCATGGAAGCGGCGGTGGATTACACGGAACGGCGCATCCAGTTTGGCAAGCCGCTCATTGCCCAGCCGGTGGTGCAGGACATCATCGGCAATATGGCAGCCCAGATTGAAGCCGCCCGCGCCCTCATCTATGCCACCGCGCGGATGATTGACAGCGGCGTGAAGAATTACACTGAACAGTCCGCCATCTGCAAGGTCTTCGCCTCAGACATGGCGATGCAGGTGACCACGGACGCTGTCCAGATTTGCGGCGGCGCCGGCTACATGCGTGATTATCCCCTTGAGAAAATGATGCGGGATGCTAAAATCACCCAGATTTATGAGGGCTCCAACCAGGTGCTGAGGAACGCCATCGCCATTGAGGTCCGGAAGAGAAAAGGCAGGACGGTATGAACATCATCGTCTGCATCAAACAGGTTCCCGGCACTACTGAGGTCAAAATAGACCCGCAGAAAAACACCCTCATCCGCGAAGGCATCAAAAACATCATCAACCCTCTTGACACCTATGCCCTTGAGGAAGGGCTGAAGCTCAAGGAGCGCTACGGCGGCAAGGTCACCGCCCTCAGCATGGGACCTCCTCAGGCAGTTGAGGCGCTCCGGGAAGCGATTTCCATGGGAATTGATGAGGGCATTTTGCTCAGCGATGCCGCTCTTGCTGGCTCAGATACCTGGGCCACCGCCTACGCCCTCGCCGCGGCAATCAAAAAGCTGGGGCAGGCTGACCTGATTATCTGCGGCCGCCAGACTACGGACGGTGACACCGGGCAGGTGGGACCGGAGCTTGCGGAGATACTCAAACTGCCCATCGTCACCTATGTCAGCAAGGTAGAGGAAATCGCCAGTGGCAGGATGCGCGTCCAGCGCCTGATTGAGGAAGGACATGAGACTATTGAGTCGCCTGTGCCCGCCGTCATCACCGTGGTGAAGGAAATCAATGTCCCGCGCCTGCCCTCCCTGCGCGGCATGATGAAAGCCAAAGGTGCTACCATCCCCATCTGGACCATAAAAGAGCTGGGCATTGACCCGGGCATGGTCGGTCTCGCCGGCTCAGCCACGAAGGTGGTCAAGCTATCCTATCCCCAGAGGACATCTCAGGGCGAGCTACTTAAAGGAGAGCTCGCCAGCCAGGTGGAAACACTGCTCGCCAGGCTGAGGGATGCCGGTTTACTCAAGTGATAGACGGGGGTGAGGAGCTAAAAAGATGACAGTGAATGATAGCTATCGCGGAATATGGGTCTTTGCCGAACAGCGCAATGGCAAAGTGAAAAGTGTGAGCTATGAGCTCATCGCCAGAGGCAGAGAGCTGGCTGATGCCCTCCAGACGGAGCTGAGCGCCGTCTGCTTTGGTCAGGGCATCACGGAAGCTGACCAGCTTATCGCCAGCGGTGCAGACAAGGTAATTCTGGTGGACAGCCCGGAGCTTCTTAATCATGATGAAGACCTTTACACAGGCCAACTCGTTGAGCTCATCCAGAAGCACAAGCCGGAGATTGTCCTCGCCGGCGCCACCTCGCTCGGCCGCTCTTTCTTCCCGCGCGTGGCGGGCATTCTCAATACCGGGCTCACTGCTGATTGTATCGGGCTTGATGTTGATGTGGAAAAGCGTTTGCTCCTTCAGACCCGCCCCACCTTCGGCAGTAACATCATGGCAACCGTTGTCTGTGAGACCAAACGCCCCCAGATGGCGACCGTCCGCCCCCGTGTCTTCAAAAAGCGCACGCCAGACACCGCCCGCAAGGGTGAGATTATCAGGGTGGACTTTGACCGCGCCCACATCACCTCGCGGACGAAGCTACTTTCCTTCGTGGAAGACCTTACTGAGAAGGTCAAAATTGAAGAGGCGGATGTCATCGTTGCCGGCGGCAGAGGGCTGGGCAATGCGGAGGGTTTTAAACTGCTGGAAGAACTGGCAGAATGCCTCGGTGCGGCCGTGGGCGCCTCCCGCCCGGTAGTGGATTCAGGCTGGATTCCCTACTCCCATCAGGTGGGGCAAACGGGCAAGACGGTCTGCCCCAAACTCTACATCGCCTGCGGCATATCAGGCGCCGCCCAGCACCTTGCCGGCATGCAGACGTCAGACTGCATCGTAGCTATCAATAGTGACCCCAATGCCCCCATTTTCACCGTGGCGAACTTCGGCATCGTGGGCGACCTCTTCAAGGTCATTCCTCTGCTGGTGGAAAAGCTGAAGAAAGGGTAACAAGGAGGTGAACCCATGTATGACCTGGTGATTAAAAACGGCACCGTCATTGACCCGGCACAGAAAATCCTCAATAAAAAGCTGGATATCGCCATCACGGGCAAGAAAATCGCAGCGCTTGCGCCTGACATCGTTCCTGGCACAGCAAAGGTGCTGGATGCCTCACGCTACATCGTTACGCCCGGTCTTATTGACGCCCACTGCCACGTATACGCCGGCGTCAATTCTCTGAGCGCAGAGCCTGACAGTGCCGGCGTCCTGCAGGCGGTTACTACCGTTTTAGATGCCGGGAGTGCCGGGCAGGCTCTCTTCAGCGGCTTCCCCAGGTATGTCATCCCCACCGCCCGCACCACGGTATTCTGCTGTCTGCATGCTAACTCCACCGGACTGAGCGTCCTGCCGGAGCTAAATGACTGGTCTGAGATTGACGCTGACGCCATACGCGCCGTGGTAGAAGCACACCGGGGACTCATCAAAGCCATCAAACTGCGCCAGGTAGGCAGGCTCATCGCCGCCAACGGGATAGAGGTCTTTAAGAAGGCAAAGCAAATAGCTAAAGACTGCGGATTGCCCATCATGGTGCACATCGGCGACCCGCTCAAAATGGTACCTGCCCGGGTGACCCGGGAACTGCTCCCGCTCATGGAGACAGGTGATATCCTGAGCCACGTCTATACCCCCCAGCAGGGTAATGTGCTGGATGAAAAAGGGGGTTTTATTCCTGAGCTTAAGGAGGCGCAAGCCAGGGGCGTCATCTTTGACATCGCCCCGGGCAGAATCAACTTCAGCTTCAGGGTGGCGCAAAAGTGTCTGGACGGAGGCTTTCTGCCCACGTTCATCGGCAGTGACGTGGTTGAGCCTTCAATCCGCGGACCGGTCTACGGGCTGACTTTTACCATGTCCCGCTTGCTGGGGCTCGGCTTGAAGCTGGAGCAGGTTATTGAAATGTCCACCATCAGACCAGCCCGCATGCTGGGCATTGATAAGATGAAAGGCAGTCTGAAGCCGGGGATGGATGCTGATGTGTCTATGGTTGAAGTGCTCTCCGGAAAGTGGGACGCCCTTGACGCTGAAGGCAAGACATTCACCCTGAACAAGCTCATCATGCCGCGCATGTGTGTAAAGGCGGGCACGCTTATCCCCTCAAACCCACCCGCCGTGCCTGAAGCGAAGGAGTAACCACACGTTCGCCTTGTGCAAACACACCCGCATGGCTTATAATGAAATTAAACCTGAGCTTGATGCGGATTGAGAAGAGAAGATGTTAATTAATGTCTCCGGGCTGATGAGAGAGCTGGTGGGCTCCATCCGTAAGTATGAGATTGATGATACCATTGACCTGACGGATGAAGACAAGAACAAGAAAGTCAAAGGTGAGGTGAGGTTTATCCGCACCCAGCGCGGTATTCTGGCACAGGGTGATTTGACCACAGAAGCAGAGCTTGCCTGCAGTCGCTGTCTCAGAATGTTCTCCTGCTCGGTGGTGGTGCACTTTGAGGAAGAGTACGTCCCGACGATTGACATGGCAAGCGGTGCGCCCCTCCCGCCGCCGGAAGACCCGGGAGACTTCACCATTGACGGACAGCATATTATTGACCTGAGGGAGGCAATCCGCCAGTATGCCCTGCTCGCCATCCCCATGAAGCCGCTGTGCCGAGAGGATTGTGCCGGACTTTGCCAGACGTGCGGACAGAATCTCAATGACAGCGCCTGTGATTGCCCCATCCAGGACACTGACCCCCGCTGGGAGAAACTCATCAGACTGATGGAAAAATAAGGAAAAGGAAGGACAACTATGGCACCTCTACCAAAACATAAGATTTCAAAGTCGCGCCGCGGTGAGAGACGCAATCACCTCGGCATTGTGACGCCAAAACTGGTTGATTGCCCTCAGTGTCACACTCCTAAACTACCCCACCATGCCTGCCCCACCTGCGGTAGCTACAACGGCAGAGAAATCATCAAGATTGAAAGCCCCAAAGAAAAGTCCAAATAGCGCTTTACCATCGTTATGGCTGAACGGAAGAAGGTAGCCTACGTATTTCCCGGGCAGGGTGCGCAAGCGGTGGGGATGGGGCGCGACCTCTATGACGCATACCCCTCAGCACGGGCTATCTTCAAGCAGGCTGATGACATCCTGAGCTTTCCATTGTCAAAGCTTTGCTTTGAAGGTCCGGAAGAAGAGCTCCGCCAGACAGTCAATGCCCAGCCCGCCCTTGTTACCGTGAGCTATGCCTGTTTACAGGTCGCCCGTGAGACTGGCAAATTGCCACCCGCAGATTTTGTTGCCGGGCACAGCCTCGGTGAATACACCGCCCTTGCCGCCGCCGGCGTGCTTGATTTCTCCACCACGGTCTACCTCGCCAGGGAGCGGGGACACGCCATGCATGAGGCTGGTCTGGCGCGACCGGGTTCCATGGCGGCAGTGCTGGGACTGGATGAAGCCGCCCTCGCTGATGTCTGCCAGCAGACCGGCGTGTGGACAGTCAATATCAACTGCCCCGGACAGCTGGTCATCAGCGGCGACCGTGATAAACTGGCGACCGCAATGGAGCAGGCGAAAGCCAGAGGTGCGGCGCGGGTCGTCCCGCTCCAGGTGAGCGCCGCTTTCCATACACCCCTCATGCAACCGGCATACGACCGCATGGCGGAGGTACTGAGCAAGATTTGCTTTAAGGAGCCAGCGGTACCTGTCATCGCCAATACTACCGCCCAGCCCATCACCACGGCGGAAGCGGTGAAGCCCGAGCTTCTCAACCAGCTCTGCGATTGCGTCCAGTGGCAGGGTTCCGTGGAGTACATGATACAGGCAGGCGTGAACACTTTCATTGAGTTCGGACCGGGCAGGGTGCTCACGGGGCTCATCAAGCGTATCAATAAAGACGTCCAGACCTTCAATCTGAGCGATGTGGCTTCAATAAAAAATCTGGCAATTCAGGGAGGTTAACATGGCTCTTACAGGTAGAGTGGCTCTTATCACCGGGAGTGCCCGTGGCATCGGGCGGGCGATTGCCCTGAAGCTGGCGGAGCGCGGCGCGGACATCGTGGTGAGTGATATTGAAGACGCTGAGCCGGTGGCAGATGAAATCCGGGCGATGGGCAGGCAGAGTATCGCCGTGAAAGCCAATGTTTCCCTTGCCGCCGACGTGGAAAAACTGGTTGAATCAGCCATTGCCAGGTTCGGGCATATTGATATCCTGGTGAACAACGCCGGCATTGCCCGGGACCAGCTCCTGCTGAGAATGTCAGAGGAGGAGTGGGACGCCGTCCTGAACGTGAACCTGAAGAGCGCCTTCCTGTGCAGTCGCGCCGTGGTGCGGCACATGCTGAAACAGCGCTGGGGGAGGATTGTGAGCATCTCCAGCGTGGTCGGCATCATGGGCAACCCGGGACAGGCGAACTATGCCGCCTCCAAAGCGGGCATCATCGGCTTCACCAAAACGCTGGCGAAGGAGCTTGGCTCGCGGGGCATCACGGCGAACGCCATCGCCCCCGGTTTCATAGAGACCAGGATGACCCAGCAACTCAATGAAAACCAGCGCCAAGAGCTCTTCAAGCGCATTCCGCTGGGCTCACTGGGCACGCCACAGGACGTGGCGGAGGCGGTGGCATTCCTGGCTTCAGAAGAAGCGCGCTATATCAGCGGGCAGGTGCTCGGGGTGGATGGGGGGATGACGTAAACAAGGCTATTTCTACTTATAGGGTCCGCCGTATCCACTCGGAGTGGCGTGGGTCTCCCAGATGTGCTTTTTACCCACCACACCCTGGCTCAGGATGACCTCAAACTGTCCCCAGATGGCATAGCCGCCTTCTCTCCAGTACGGGCTTGCCTCAAGCTCAGGTCCCACCCAGATAATCTTGTAGTGCCAGACCTCCGCTGAGCCGCCCGGCACCATGCCATTCCACTCATTGGAGCACCAGGCTTCAGGAGACCATGGAGCGCCGTGGAAGCGGGCATCATCCCACGCTTTGCTCCACTTCATCACCAGATGGTCGTTAGCATAAAACGTGTCTCCCCAGACCGTACCATCCAGCGTCCGGTCAACGCCGTCTGCCGCGCCGACAAAGATACGCGCCTGATAGTTGTAGCCGAATTCATCAAATCCCTTTCCGGCTGGCTGTGCGTACGCCGGAACGGCAATTGCCAGCATCAGCAACAGCATCCCGACTACGATAATGATTCTCTTCATACCAAGCCCTCCTTTAAAAAATTAAAACCGACCTTTTCAGGGTCGGTTTCACTATTGGCTCGCCGCCACCCCAGTGACCAATCTCAGGGGGCGGGTCAGCACCCCCCACCCACTATCAACCTCATTAGCACTCAGCAAAACGACTATATCACCGCGTTGATAACCTGTCAATAGAACAATAGTTCACTTAAATCGTCCTCTTTTTGACGGGACTTCCGGGTATCTTTATCACCCGCTTCCTCTGCCATTGCCACTCTTTGAGACAGTCCAGCACCTCTTCCTCACCCGGCTCGTTCCAGTGGCTGTAGAAATCAGCCAGATAAAATCTGGGCGCGGAACTGACCACGTAAGCCACCACCTTGCTGGCGTGTTTTTCCAGTTCACGGAACGCGTGCTGAGAAGCAATTGGCACCGCCACGATGATTTCCCTGGGACGGCGTTTTTTTACTGACTCCACCGCCGCCCTCATGGTATAGCCAGACGCCAGTCCATCATCAACAATTATCACCGTCTTGCCCGTGACGGACGCCGGCGGCAAATCCCGGTGGTAAAACAGGCTCCGCTCGCGGATGCTCTTCCTGACACTGGCGACCTGGAAGGTTATCTGGTCCTGGGTCAAACCGGCTTTTCTGACCATCTCATCGTTCAGAATCATGGTGCCGTCATCGGTCACCGCCCCGAAGCCGCCTTCAGGATGAAGGGGGAGGGGGATTTTACGGGAGATGATGAGATTGAGCTCGGCTTCCAGTGCCAGCGCTACACCCAGCGCGATAGGTACACCGCCATTGGGAATAGCCAGGACAACAACCGGCTTGCCTTTATAGTCCATAAGCTTTTCTGCCAGCTTCCGCCCGGCATCATACCTGTTTTCAAAAATTTGCTGTGGCGTTAAGAGGTGCATATCCCTTCTCCCACTAGACGATTTTGAATTCGTTTACGTCAACCAGCCCCAAATCGGTCAGTTTGAGCTCGGGGATGACCGGAAGCGCCATGAAGGAGAGCGTAGCGAAGGGTGCAGGAAGGGTTGAGCCAAGCTCATGCGCCACCTTTTCCAGCGTCTCCACCTTGCCCGCCACGGTCTCCAGCGGCGCATCGGAAAGGAGCCCGGCAATGGGCAATGCCAGAGATGCCAGCACTTTCCTCCCTGACACCGCTGCCAAACCACCCTGCATCTTTTCAATCTCTTTGACTGCAGTGAAGATATCTTCATCGCTTACACCGACCACGACGATATTATGAGAGTCATGAGCGATTGATGAGGCAAGCGCTCCGCGCTTCAGACCGAAGCCTTTTATCAGCCCCAGCCCGATTTTGCCCGTCGCCCGGTGCCGCTCTACCACCGCAATCTTCAGAATGTCCCTGCTGACATCTGAGATGATAGCGCCATCAGCAGTAGAGACTTTTTCTGTCCTTTTGCGCGTCACAATCTGTCCGGGGATAACTTCAATCACCAGACTCACCTCGCCACGCGCTTTGAGCCTGAGCTTTTCCACAGTGAAAGGCTTTATCCTGACCGTGCTGGCTACCCCGCACCGGTCAATCTCCGGCAAATTGAAGAGGGGTTCCCCATCTTTAGCTACCAGCCGACCGCGATAGAAAACCATGTGCGCCCTCAGGCTGGACAAATCATCGCACACAATGAGGTTGGCGAAGTAGCCCGGGGCTACCGCCCCCAGCCTCTCCAGACGGAAGTATTCAGCGGGATTGATGGTGGCAAGCTGTATTGCCCGCACCGGGTCAAGCCCGCGCTTGATTGCCTTGCGCACCACGGCGTCAATATCGCCATCTCTCAGCAGGTCAGCACAACTGCGGTCGTCAACCACGAACAGACAGCGTTTATAGGTCTTGTCAGTTACCAGCGGCAGGAGCGCATCCAGGTTTTTCTCTGAGGAGCCCTCCCGAATCATGATGAACATGCCTTTTGCCAGCTTCTCGCGCGCCTCTGCCAGAGAAATTGACTCATGGTCGGAGTGAATTCCCGCGGCAATGTAGGCATTGAGGTTCCTGCCGGAGACGCCCGGCGCATGTCCGTCAATTCCCCTGCCCTGCGCTATGTCAATCTTGCCCAGCACGCCTTCATCAGCGCCAATAACGCCGGGGAAATTCATCACTTCCCCCAGCCCGATGGTGTTCCGCCAGCGCAGGATGCGGCGGATGTCCTGAGGGCTGATGACGGCGCCGGATGTTTCCAGATGAGTTGCTGGCACACAGGAGGGAGCCATGAGGAAGAGGTCCAGGGGCAGGCGGCGGGCACAACTGAGGACATAGGTAATCCCCGCCAGACCGCAGACATTAGCAATCTCATGGAGGTCAGTGACGATGGCAAGGGTGCCGCGCGGCACCACCGCCCGGGCATACTGCCCGATGTCCAGCATGGAGCTTTCCAGGTGGGTATGCCCGTCTATCAGACCGGGGAGCACGACTTTCCCGCTTATGTCAAGTATCTGCTTCGCGTCCCGGTAATCCCCGATGCCGGCAACGCGGTCGCCGGAAATGGCGATATTCCCGGACTCAATTTCCCCGTTGAAGGTATTGACCACCTTGCCGTTCGCCAGAATGAGGTCGGCAGGGCGCTCGCCCTTCGCCACGGAAATCACTTCTGCCAGCCTGGAACCCACTAGCTTTCCTCCAGTGCGAACACTTCAGGCAGGTTGCGGTATTTCTCAGCACAGTCCAGACCGTAGCCCACAAGGAATTTATTGGGCACCGTCAGCCCCGAATAGTCAATCGGCACGCGGACTTTTCTCCGCTCCGGCTTGTCCAGAAGGACGCACAGCTTAACTGAAGCCGCCTTTTGCTTCTTTACGTAGTCCAGAATGAAGCCCGTGGTCAGCCCGCTGTCAATGATGTCTTCTATGACCAGCACATGTCTGTTTTCCAGCGGACAGCGCGGTTCCTGCACCAGTCTGATATTGCCTGATGTTTCTGTGCCGGCGCCGTAGCTGGAGACGGTGATGAAATCTATCTCCAGCGGGAAGTCAAGCTCCCGCACCAGGTCAGCAAGAAACATAAATGAGCCCTTGAGAATGCTGAGCAGAAGCGGGTTTTTGCCCAGGTAATCCCGTCTGACTTCAGAGGCAATCCGGCTTACAGTAGCGGCGATTTTTTCCCGGGAAATAAGGAGGCGGAGCTCCGGCTGAGAAACCATTGCAAGAAGATTATAGCCTTTATCTCCTGCTTAATTCAATAGAGCGGCTGGGCGGACCCATACTTGACAAAACAAGAGCAAACGTCTTAAGCTAAATACAGGTATTCCATCTGGTCGCTTCTGCACAGTCCATTTACGGCAGTCCGGCGACAGTTAGAAATGTTGCTTGCAGCCAAGCTGGGCGGACTACCGGGTGGATGAGGTGTGGAAGTTGACTTTTCATTTTGGGTAACTTAAAATAGCAACGTTAATTTGCCCACATAGCTCAGGCGGTAGAGCACGCCCTTGGTAAGGGCGGGGTCATCAGTTCGAATCTGATTGTGGGCTTGTAAAGGGAGGATGAAATGGCTAAACAGAAATTTGTGAGGACTAAACCGCACGTCAATGTGGGCACCATCGGTCACGTTGCTCACGGAAAGACGACGCTGACCTCAGCAATCACCTTGGTGCTGTCAAAAGCTGGTATTGGTGGGACGCAGTTTACGCACTATGACCAGATTAATGCGGCACCGGAAGAAAAGGCGCGCGGCTTGACGATAGCCATCTCACATATTGAATATGAGACGGAAAAACGCCACTATGCGCACGTTGACTGCCCCGGTCACGCTGACTACATCAAGAATATGATCACCGGTGCGGCGCAGATGGATGGCGCTGTGCTCGTGGTGAGCGCACCTGATGGACCCATGCCCCAGACCAGAGAGCACGTTCTCCTCGCCCGGCAGGTGGAAGTCCCGGCAATTCTGGTCGCCCTTAACAAGGTTGACATGATGGAAGATGAGGAGCTTCTTGAGCTCGTTGAGGTTGAAGTCAGAGACCTGCTCAACAAGTACCAGTTCCCTGGCGATAAGACGCCGGTCATCCGCGTGAGTGCACTGAAAGCCCTTGAGTGCGGCTGTGGCAAGAAGGAGTGCAAATGGTGCGGTCAGGTCTGGAAGGTCATTGACGCCATTGACACCTTCATCCCCACGCCGGTCAGACCAAAAGACCAGCCCTTCCTGATGGCGGTGGAAGATGTCTTCAGCATCAAAGGGCGCGGCACTGTGGTCACCGGCAGGGTTGAAAGGGGTACCGTGAAGGCTGGCGATGAAGTAGAAATCGTCGGTCTGCATCATGAGCCCAAGAAAACCGTCGTCACCAGTTTGGAAATGTTCCACAAGACGCTGGATTACTCCGAGCCGGGCGATGCTGTCGGCTTGCTTCTGAGAGGCATTGAGCGCACTGACGTTGAGCGCGGGCAGGTGCTTGCCGCACCGGGCACTATCAAGCCTCATACTTACGCTGAAGCGCAGGTCTACGTCCTGAGCAAAGAGGAAGGCGGTAGACATACCCCGTTCTTTAATGGCTATAAACCGCAGTTCTATATCCGGACCACTGACGTAACCGGCTCCATTGAACTGCCGCAAGGCGTGGAAATGGTCATGCCCGGTGACAATATCACCATGAAAATCAAGCTCATTTACCCGGTAGCTATTGAGAATGGTCTGCGCTTTGCTATCCGTGAAGGTGGCAGGACCGTGGGCGCCGGGACTTTTAGCAAGATTTTAGAGTAAATCATGGCTAAGAAATCTGAGGCGCGCGGTATTATCTACCTTGCCTGTACTGAATGCAAGGAAAGAAATTATACCACTGAGAAAAACAGGAAGAACGATTCCCAGCGGTTAGAGCTGAAAAAATACTGCCCCCGTTGCCGTTCACATAAGCTTCACCGTGAGGTGAAGTAGGCAGGGCGGAAGTGGTAAGGGAGGCGTGTAAGCAGTTCCGGCGTGACACAGCAAGCTGAAGTTACTAAAAGAATCAGCTCCCGGTTCAGGTTCATTGGTGAGATCACCGCTGAGCTGAAAAAGGTAGTCTGGCTCTCCAGACGGGAGATTGTCTATCTTTCCGCTCTGGTTTTGATTGTTTCAGTGGCGGCGGGAGCTTTTCTCGGAATTTTTGACTACGTTTTTACCGCACTTGTTGAGAATCTCTTGGGCAGATAACGCTGGCTTTATTCCCATGATTGCTACAGGCAGATATACGGTTTTGGCTTACAAGCGAGGTTTTTGTGGCGGAAAACGGGACTAGCTGGTACGTCATTCATACCTATTCCGGGTATGAAGAGCGGGTAAAGAAAAACCTGGAACAGCGCGTGAAGTCACTGGACTTCAATAAGGAAATCCGTCAGGTAGTCATCCCCACCGAAGATGAAATTGAGGTGCGCAGCGGTCAGCGGCGGACGGTGACCAAAAAAATTCTGCCCGGCTATGTCCTGGTGCAGATGAAAATGAGCGACCAGAGCTGGAGCGTGGTGCGCAACACCCCCGGCGTGACCGGCTTTGTGGGCAGCGGTGGCAGACCCACTCCCCTGCAAAAAGAGGAAGTGGACAAGATATTGAAGCAGATGGCGGCAGAAACGCCCAGGGTAAAGGTGGGCTTCCGCCGTGGCGAAAGCGTGCGCGTCACAGATGGTCCGTTCATTGATTTTGTCGGCGTCGTTGATGAGATAAACACGGAAAAGGGGAAGGTGAAGGTGCTTCTCTCCCTCTTCGGACAGGAAACGCCGGTGGAACTGGACTTCCTGCAGGTGGAGAAGCTATAAGGAGCAACTATGGCAAAAAAAGTAAAGACGGTTATCAGACTGCAGATTCCGGCGGGGCAGGCAAACCCGGCTCCCCCGGTTGGTCCGGCGCTAGGCCAGCACGGCATCAATATCATGGGATTCTGCAAAGAATATAATGAGCGCACTAAAGCCCAGGCCGGGTCAATCATACCGGTGGAAATCACGGTTTATGAAGACCGCTCCTTCACATTCATCACCAAAACGCCCCCGGTCACTGACCTCATCAAGAAAGCGCTCAAGATAGAAAAGGGGAGCGGCAACACCGGTCATGAGGTTGTGGGCAAGCTGACCAAAGAGCAGTTGCGTGAAATCGCCAGAATTAAAATGAAGGACCTCAATGCCAATGATATTGAGGCGGCGGAAAAAATCGTTGCCGGCTCGGCGCGCAGTATGGGTGTGCGGATAGAATAAAAGATTTACCGGAGGACGCTTATGGCTAAGGTAAAAATCACGGTGGTCAAAAAACTGAACAATAAAGAAATGTTCGGCAATTCACCACCGGTTGAGTCCACCCTGCCGCCGGAGTGCAATCGCCTGGAGCTGGGGCAGGAGTTTATCAGCGATGAAGGCAAGTGCCCTGAAGGCTTCTGCGCCTGGGCATTTGCAGACATCCAGCGGGACATCACTCACCTGCGCTTCGGCGGGGATTTCCCCTGGATAAAGCAGAAAGGCATGATGCTCTCCTCCTGCACTGATGGCGTCCGCCCGGTCATTTTCAAGCTGGAAAGAATAGACTGAGAAATATTTTGATTATCGTCCCGGTCAGAGTTAGGAGTAACCATGGCAGTAAAACACGGCAAAAAATATCTTGAAGTAGCCAAGCTTGTTGACAGCGCCAAAGCTTATGAGCCGCTGGAAGCCATAGAGCTGGCGAAGAAGTCAGCCCGCGCCAAGTTTGATGAATCAGTAGAGCTTCATCTCCGCATGGGAGTTGACCCGCGGGCTTCAGACCAGCAGGTGCGCGGGGTAGCACTGCTCCCGCACGGACTGGGCAAGAAAATAAGGGTGCTGGTCTTCGCCCAGGGTGAGGCGGTAAAGATTGCCGAGCAGGCAGGAGCAGATGTGGTGGGCGGCGATGAGCTCATCAAGAAAGTAGAAGAAGGCTGGACTGAGTTTGACGTGGCGATTGCCACACCGGATATGATGGGCAAGGTGGGGCGCCTGGGCAAGGTGCTGGGGCGAAAGGGCCTCATGCCCAATCCCAAAGCCGGCACCGTGGTCCCGGCAAGCGACCTGCCGCGGGTTATCAATGACTCCCGCAAGGGACGGGTGGAGTTCAAGCTGGACAAGACCGCTATCATCCACCTCGTGTTGGGCAAAGCCAGCTTTGATAGCAAGGCGCTACTTGACAACCTGACCGCGGTCATTGAAGCTATCATGAAAGCCAAGCCCGCCGGGGCGAAAGGACAGTTTGTCCGCAGTGCTTACCTTGCCACGACCATGGGACCCGGCATCAAGCTGGACCTGAAGACCACCCTGGCCCTCACCGCAAGCTAACGGGAAGATTTTACTTTTTTAACAGAATAAGGTAACATAAAGCAGTATCCTGAGACAGTAGGCGCCGCGAGGCTTAATGAATGCCTGCCGAGGAGAAACACGGAATACGTTTGGTGAGTCCTCGTGCGTGGCACGGGGACTTTTATTTTCAGGAGGTAGCCATGCCGACCGAAAAGAAAGCGAAAGCGATTGAACAACTGAAAGACCTGTTCACCACCAGCAAGGTGGGCATCCTTACTGATTACCGCGGCTTGAAGGTGGGTGAAATCACTGACCTGCGCCGGACTTTCAAAAAGTCTAATATCCATTACCAGGTGGTGAAGAACACCCTGGCGCGGATTGCCGCCGAGCAGGCTGGAAAGAAGCAAATCCTTGACCTGTTTGAGGGTCCGCTGGCGATTGCCTTCAGCCAGGGTGAGCCGAATGAACCCGCCAAAATTCTGGTGGATTTCATGCGCGCCACCAAGCTGACACTGGGAATCAAAGGCGGCTTCATGGGCGACAGGGCACTGACGCCAGCTGAAGTACAGGCGCTGGCTACAATCCCATCCCGGGAAGTGCTAATCGCACAGGTAATGGCGGGCATTCAGGGACCCATCGCCGCGCTGGTGGCATACCTGGGTTCACCGATAAGCGGTCTCATCAGTCTTTTACAGCAGAGAATGAAACAGATGGAGGGTAAATAATATGGCAGAAGAAACAAAAACCACCGAGGCAGTAAAAACAGCAGAAGAACCCAAGAAAGCGGCACCGGCAGAGGCCGCAAAGTCAGGCGCAATTAGCCAGGTTCTATCGGCGATTAAGAGCATGAGCGTCCTGGAGCTGTCCCAGCTGGTGAAAGCGCTCCAGGAAGAGTTCGGCATTTCCGCCGCTCCGATGGTTGCCGCCGCTCCGGCCGCAGGTAGCGCACCTGCCGCAGGTGGCGCCGCCGCAGAAGCTGAAGAAAAAACGGAGTTCACTGTCATCCTGAAGGAAGTGGGCGCCAATAAGATTAACGTCATCAAGGCAGTGCGTGAAGTTACTGCCCTTGGTCTCAAGGAGTCCAAAGACCTGGTTGAGGGCGCGCCCAAGCCCATCAAAGAAGGCGTGAACAAAGATGAGGCGGCGGCGATCAAAGCCAAGATGGAAGCCGCAGGCGCCAAAGTTGAAATAAAATAACCGCGATTTAGATAATCAGGGGAGAGGGCATTCCTCTCCCCTACCCGGTTTCCCAGGAAGCTGGCTTCTCTCACCACCACCTAAACTGAGGGTGAGGAAAGTCTGCTTCTTCTTTTTAAGCCTTTACGGCTATAAGACGACAGGAATATCAAGCGCAAGCCAGACCGCAAGCTCCCTATTGCAATTACCGAGCAAATAGCCTATAGTAACCAGAAGAACAGAGCAAGGAAGCGTAGCCATGACTTTCACAGATTTTCTCCTGTTAACTGGCATCGGCTTGCTGTTCATCATCCTCGGCGTGATAGGCATTCTGTGGGGGATGAAAGAGGAAAAGAGCTACTATAACAAGCTGGCAGAAAGACCCGGTGATGTGCGGGAATTCGTGGAGAGGACGCCCCGGCACCCGCAGTTGACAGCACTGAGAATCGGCGGGTGGATTGCCATCGCTGTCGGCGTGGTCCTGCTCGGCATGGGACTCATATTCTACCTTACCGGTAAATCTTAAAACCGCTTACGGTGCGGGTTTTTCAGCGCCGCTCAGCTTGTTCAGGTCAGCTTCAATGAGAAGCGCATTCGCCCTCAGCCGATTTGAGGGGATCACCTTTCCGTCCGGATACACAATCCATTCCGCCTGCCGCCAATAATCTCTCCCTTTGAAATCAGCTATGCCAGTCATATCAATGGTCACATACCATAGCATCGTCCCGTCCTTGAACAGCTTCTGCTCTGCCCGCCAGTCATCCCCTGCGGCGTAGAACTCAGCCAGGTAGGTTTTAGCGCCTGCGCTCTGCGCCAGGCTCAGCAGGTGCTCATAGACGGCGAGTATTGCCCGGTCAGCCGTGGTGACGGTGGTGGGAGAGACGACTTTTTTCTCCGCCGGCTCAGTTGGTTGAGGGACCGGGAACTGCCCGAAGTCCGCACAGCTGGCGGCAATCAGCACAATCGCCGCCAGCAAGACAGTAGCCAGTGTTAATTTCAGGCGGTTACGCATGGAAATTCTTCTCACCTTACCAGTCTAGAACAGGCAATCAGCTAAGTCAATCCTCCGTCCGCCTCGGGCGGTACTGTATGGCTTCCGCCACGTGATGCGCTTTGATGATGTCCCCATTCTCCAGGTCAGCGATGGTGCGTGCCAGCTTCAGAATGCGGTGGAAGGCGCGGGCGGAGAGATAAAGCTGTTTCATGGCGGCTTTGAGCAGGCTCTGCGCAGTTTCCTCAACCTTGCAGAACTCGCGCACCTCGGTGGGGGTCATCTCCGCATTGCAGGTGAGCCGGGTGCGATTAAAGCGCTTAAGCTGTCGCTCGCGGGCGGCGGCGACCCTCGCCTGGATTTTCGCCGATGGTTCGCCCAGCCGGTCGTCAGCCAGCTTCTCATAGTCAATATGAGGCACTTCCACGAAGATGTCCACCCGGTCCAGGAAAGGTCCGCTCATGCGCCTCTGGTAATGTGAGACGAGGCTGGGAGTGCAGGTACAGCGGCGGAAGGGGTCGCCATAGAAGCCGCAGGGACATGGGTTCATCGCCCCCACGAGCATGAAATTGGCAGGAAAAGTTACTCTCCCCTGCGCGCGGCTGATGGTGACCACTTTGTCCTCAAGCGGCTGGCGCAGGACTTCCAGAAGTGATTGCCCGAACTCGGGCAGTTCATCCAGGAAAAGGACGCCGCGGTGGCTGAGGCTTATTTCTCCCGGCTTTGGGAAATGCCCGCCGCCCACCAGCCCGGCGCCGGAGATAGTGTAGTGGGGGGAGCGGAAGGGGCGCTGGCGCATCAACGGCGTATCCGAGGGAAGCAAACCGCTTACGCTGTAAATCTTGGTGACTTCCAGAGCTTCTTCATTGGTCATCGGGGGGAGGATAGAAGGAAGTGCCCGGGCAAGGAGCGTTTTCCCGCTCCCGGGCGGCCCGCACATAATGACATTGTGTCCGCCTGCCGCCGCCACCTCCAGTGCGCGCTTGACATGTTCCTGCCCTTTGATATACGCCATATCCGTGGTAGGAGAGGCTGGGGGTGGAGCATCAGCTTTTTTGTCTGGCTGATAGGGGGAGATGCTTATTTCATTGCGGAGGAAGCTCACCAGGTGAGCCAGGGATGAAACCGGGATAATCTTTACGCCGTCAACCAGGGCGGCTTCTGCGGCATCAGCTTCAGGGACAATCACGGTGCTGATGCCAATATCCTTCGCCAGAGCTACCATGGGCAGGATGCCGTTAGTATGGCGCAGTCCCCCGTCAAGGGAAAGCTCACCCAGGAACAGCATTTGAGACACGTCAGCGGTAACCTGCTCTGAGCTGAATAGGATGCCCACGGCGATGGGCAGGTCATAGGAAGGTCCCGCTTTCTTGAGGTCAGCGGGAGCTAAATTAACCACGATACGCTTCATGGGAAAGAGACAGCCGGAGTTTTTGATGGCGGCGCGGACGCGTTCTTTAGCCTCCTGGACGGCGGCATCAGGCAAACCTACAATCGCCATCGCGGGCAAGCCGCTGGAGATGTCCACTTCCACGTCAACCGGGTGTCCGTCAAGACCGAGGACGGCTGCCGTTTTGACCTTGGCTAACATCGCTCTCCGTTCAAGTGGAGTTAAACCGGCGCACTACCGATGAGGCCGAAGAAGTGAAAGACAACGACGACGATGGCGGCGGCAAGCACGCTCCCCGCAGTGACCTGGGCAAAGGAATGCTGTTTCAACTCAATGCGTGCCCAGCCAACCGCCGGCAGGAGCACTGCCGTAAACGCACCAAGCGTGCCAAAGAGGATAGTAAGGACTGCGACCGAGCCGGAGGTAAAGGCGGCATGGAGGCTGATTTTCCAGAAGAAGTTAATGAGCATGAAGACCACCGTTGAGACAAGCGTGGAAACATATGCGGCAATAAGCACCAGCGGGGCGCTCAGATAGATGAGCAGGGCACAGCCAATCACCGTGCAGATGCCCGCCAGAGCAAAAATCTTGTGCCTCTGCCGCCGCATATTGATGAAAATGCCTTCAATCCTGTCGTTGCGCACCAGATAGATGATAACAGCCAGCACCGGCAGGATGCTGATGCCGGTCAAAATAAGCGCCCATTTCAATGCTTCAGAGACGGTACCGGCAGAGCTAAAAGAGAGCAGGAGAATAAGCAGAAAGCTCACTAAAAAGGGGTTGATAATGCCAGAAGTGAGCTGTGCCAGCCTTGCTTTCATCAGTGTTCCTCAGTTATCTGTCTTCTTATATACTAGCCTAGAGCGCGCATGCTTGGCAAGTGAAAGGAATGTTTACCCCTCTTATCCTTTAGTACTATGCTCTTAAGTGCGCTCCATTTGACAAAAGTATTTCATTATATTATCATATTAGCGTATAGTAATATAATTCTCCATTACACGTCCCAGGAAGGAAAAGATGGCGGAAAAAGAAGACCTTTTTGAGTTTTTCCAGCTTCAAGCCCAGCTCTGCAAGTCCATGGCTGACGCCAAACGCCTGCTCATCATTCATGAACTCCGCAGCGGTCCCAAATCAGTCAGTGAACTGGCTGAGATTCTCGGGCTGAAGCAGTCAAACACCTCCCAGCACCTCGCCATACTGAGAAAAGCCGGTGTCATCGTCCCGCGCCGGGAGTCCACCACGGTCTACTATCGCCTGGCAAACCCGAAGATTGGCGAAGCCTGTGACCTGGTGCGGGAAGTCATCAGAGACAACGTGCGGCGCAGTCAGAGCCTCACCGCAATGAGATAAAAGCAAGGAGTGTAAAATGGCGCAATACAAATGTCAGAAGTGTCAGAAAGAGTTTGAAAAAGAGACGTCCTGTTGCTCTGAAGATACTCCCTCATGCCCTGCCTGCGGCAGTAAAGAAGTTACAGAGGTCCAGAAACCAGCAGGCATCAATGAGGTTTTGCGCAGTTTCTTCGTACGCCGTGGCTGAGGCTGGTAGTACCGAGGAGCCGTGCGCTCCATTACTTCAAAGATTTTCCAGATGGGAGGTAACCATGGGGAAACTTAATTCGCATCAGCAGACCTTTTTGAGGCAGAGGTTTGGTGACCGCGTGACGTTCAGCCCCATTGAGCGGAAGCTCTATGCCCATGACATTGCGGCGCTTCCGGGGCTGATTAAGCCGCTGGTGGGTAAAGCCTTCCCCGTGGCGGTAGTCCAGCCGGAGACGGAACAGGAGCTGATTGACCTTGTCCGCTGGGCAAATGAACACAATATGCCGCTCACTCCCAGGGGCAAGGCGACCTCTGGCTACGGCGGCGTCATCCCGGTGAAAGGCGGCATTGTCGTTGATTTTCACTATATGAAGAAAGTGGTCAGCATTGATACCGCGGGGATGACTGTCACCGCTCAGGCGGGCATGGTCTGGGAGAAGCTGGACCGTGAGCTGGCAAAGAAAGGCTTTACGCTGAGGCTCTATCCTTCAAGCTACCCCGCGGCAACAGTCGGCGGGTGGCTGGCGCAGGGTGGAGCAGGCATCGGGTCGTATGAGTTCGGCTGGTTCCGGGACAATGTCGTCAGCGCCAGGGTGGTCCTCCCTGACGGCAATGTGAAAACTTTCAGCAAGGGTGAGCTTGACCTCATCTCTGAAGCTGAAGGCATCACCGGTTTCATCACTGAGGTCACGCTCCACATACAGCCTTATGAAGAGCTGGAGCTAATGTCCATCAGCTGTCCCGATGCCCACAATATGCAGAAGCTGGCGCAGGCAATCATAGAGCATAAGATACCGGTATGGTCATTCCTGTTCATCAACCCGCGCATGGCAGAGCTCAAGAATAAAGCCCCGCTCATGGAACATTACGGCGAGCCGGCGGAGAAGCGCGTCCTCCTGCCGGTGGCATATATCGTCACCCTCGCCTACCGCAAAAAAGATAGCCAGGCGGTGAAAGGAAAACTGCCCGGACTGATGAAGTCCTGCCCGGCGCAGTTACTCAGCGATGAAATCGCCCGGCACGAATGGAACAACCGCTTCAAGCTGATGATTGTCAAACGTCTCGGTCCCAGCCTGGTGCCGGCAGAGGTAGTCGTCCCCCTCTCACATCTCGGCGATGTCATGTCGGAGATAGAGACTAAAATCAAACAGCCGGTGGTCAAAGAGGGTGTCGTCATTCGGCAGGGGGCAAATGGTGAGCCTGAGGTAGTTATCCTCGGCTTCATCCCCAGCGACCAGCGCAAATTCAGTTACAACCTGGTCTTCCCGCTCACCCTCACCATTATGAAGATTGCGGAGAAATATGGCGGGCGACCCTATGCCACCGGTCTTTACTTCTCAAAGAAGGGAAACAAAGTGCTGGGCGCACCCCGCGTGGCTCAACTGCAGGAGTTCAAGGAGAAGTTTGACCCTCGTGGCATTCTTAACCCGGGCAAAGTGACTGACAGCCGGCTCATGGGCATGATGATTGGCATGGCGGAAATCATGGAGCCGGTGCTCAGAAGATTCGGCAATCTCGTGACGACCAATCTGGGTGAGGCGCCGGGTAAGGCGGTGCGCGGCATCCCGGCAGACGTCGCCTGGTATGCTTATGGCTGTTCCCAGTGCGGCTACTGCGTTGATGAGTGTGACCAGTTTTACGGGCGCGGCTGGGAGAGCCAGAGCCCGCGCGGCAAATGGTACTGGCTGAGAGAGTACATGGAGGGCAGGGAAAAATGGAACCAGTTCATGGTGGATACCATGCTCGTCTGCACCACCTGTGAGCTGTGTAACCGGCGTTGCTCGGCGTCACTGCCCATTGAGCCCTCCTGGATGAAACTGCGCGGCAGGCTCATTCATGAAGACAAGAAGATGACCTTCCCGCCGTTTGAGATGATGGCGGCGGCACTGCGCAAAGAAGGAGATATCTGGGCAGGCTATCGTAAGGATAGGACTGCCTGGTTCCCGCAGGACCTCAAAGAAAAGCACGGACCGGAACACAAGGCAGAAATGGTGTACTTTGCCGGCTGCACCGCCAGCTACGTGGAGCATGACATCGGCATGGCGAGCGTAAGGCTCCTGGACGCCGCGGGCGCAGATTTCACCTATCTCGGTGAGAAGGAGAACTGCTGCGGCACACCCATGCTTGTTGCCGGTCTGTGGGACGTTTTTGCCGAGACGCTAAAGAAGAACATCAGGGCGGTGAAGGAAGCCGGCGCTACCACGGTAGTTACCTCCTGCCCCGCGTGCGATATGATGTGGCGCCGCGTCTATCCCGAATGGGCGAAGAAGCTGGGTATTGAGTACAATATCACGGCGAAGCATTACAGCGAGGTGCTGGCAGAAAAGATTAAGTCCGGGGAGTTCGCCTTCCCCAAGAGAGACGGTCAAACGGTGACGGTTACCTGGCATGATTCCTGCCACATCGGGCGGGTGTCCGGCGTCTATGAGCCACCGCGTGAGCTGATTAAGGCAATCCCCAACGTAAAGCTCTCAGAGATGGCGTATAACCGCGAGAATGCACACTGCTGCGGTAGCGTGCTCACCCTCATCAAAGAGCCACCCGTAGCCGCGGAAATCGGCAAAGACAGGCTTGACGAAGCGGTGGCAGCCGGCGCCCAGAAGGTGCTTGCCCTCTGTCCCTGCTGTGAGTTCCAGTTGCGCGTCAGTGCTAAGAAGAAAGGGGTGCCTGTGGAGGTGGTTGACCTGGCACGCTTTGCCTCATCCGCCCTCGGCTATGAATTCCCTGACCCCAACCCGGAGGTGCACCGGCAATGGGCGGTCTTTGAAGCCATGATTGCCCTCATGACACCGCAGGGCTTTGCCGACCTGATGGGCACCATGTGGCCAGAACTCATTGATGCCATGCCGTTCAAAATGGGTCTTATGATGCGCTTCATGGGCAGGAGAATGCCCTTTGTGCTCAACCTTATGAAGCCCATGTTCCCCATCCTCTTCCCACGGCTCCTCCCCATGATGATGCCTAAAGTCATGCCGGTCATGCTTGAGCGCGTGGCGGCAAAAATACCCATGCCAGACTATATGAAGGAGCAGATGCCTGAGCTCATGCCCAAGGTCATGGACAACCTCATGCCGCACATGATTGGAGACGTGGTGCCGCTGGTGACTCAGCCGATGATTAACTACCTTAAGTCAGACACAAAGAAGAAATAAGCGCCCGGGGAAATGAAGAGGGGGTCAGAAACCCCCTCTTTGTTTTTAAGCAAACTTCGCCTTAATGTTTACCTATGAGTTCGCTGACATGGCGCAGGGAATCACTGGCGCGGTTGACACACACCAGGCTGTCAATTACGCAGTCAATAACGTTCCTCCTGCCGCCATTGCTGGACTCCTCCCGGAGCAGGTGCTTGAGCTCGGCGTCAAGCCCGTCCAGTTTTTGTAGCGTTTCTTTTACTCTGATAGCGTCCACCTATCGCCCCCTTACCAATGCTAATGCCGAAACGCCTGGCGACATCTTCAGCCTACCCGCAGTTTAAAGCGTGCTAACTGTGGACTCAATAGGCTTCTAATACTTGACGCCCCAGCGTGACCTCCCTGAGAGGTACAGGAGTACTTAATAGCATCTCTTCTTCTTTTTCTGCTAGCTGGCTAGCTGAGAACTCGTATCATCTCCCTTTTTCTCGCTTGACAGCACCGCCAGTGACGCTATACCCGTCTTATCAGGAATCAGGGGATAAAGAGGTAACTCAAGATAAACGGCGTTCATGAAGAAGAATACCTCATCACCCCGGACGCCGGAATCCCCAGGACCGTCATCAGACATGCGGTGAAGAAAAAACGGTTGAAGCCGTTCACCAGCCGTTGCGATGGATGCGGGACGGGTCAAACCGGTCTGCCGGCGGCTTTTTCTCTGCCGGGTAGCCAATTGAAATAAGCGATAGTGGGACAATGTGCTCCGGCAGGTTCAATAGCTTTTGCAGTGCTTTGACGCGTTCCTCACGCGGGTAGATGCCCAGCCACACCGCCCCCAACCCCCTGGCATGAGCGGCAATGAGGATGTTTTCCGTTGCCGCAGAGCAGTCCTGAACCCAGTAGCCCTTAAACGATTCCGCCTGCAGGTCCCCGCAGACCAGGATGGCTACCTTCGCGTGGGGAAGCATGCTGGCATAGGGATGGAAGCGGGGTATCTCAGCTAACAGTTTCCGGTCAGTGATGACAATGAACTGCCACGGCTGCTGGTTCCCGGCAGAAGGAGCGCTCATTCCTGCCTTGAGCAGTTCTTCCACCTGTTCCCCGGAGACAGGCTGGTCAGTATAGCGGCGTATGCTCCGCCGCGATAAAATAGCTTCCAGCGCATCCATGGCTTTTTCCTCTCAGATGAGCTATTTGTTTACCTGGCGCTCAGCTCTCTCGCCTGCCCAGGGCAGTTTTAACATCTGTCCCTGATAAGCTTTCACCATGAGCACCACCCATAGCACCAGGGCAAGCATGCTGATTATCCAGGCTAAGACGCTTCCGATGAGCGGTATCACGTTAAGGACAATAATCACGATGTTTATGATGCCGAAAACATAGATTGACTGCACGGCATGAAAACGGACAAACCTGTTGTCCGGCTCAATGAGCAGGAAAATCAGTCCGCTGACCCACCATGCCACGTAGCACAATAGCCCGGCAATATTTTCCGGAAGCCCGGTGGACGTTTTCTCCATGTCAGCCTCCTTTCCCGAGAATCAACCATACTATACCACAGAACTGAATGGATAATAAAAGGTTCATTATTGACAATCTGCCGCACTCTTGTGATAATTTGGAGATAAGAGGTGAACCATGCCAAGATGCCCTAACTGCGGACAAAAAACCGCTCGCACGGAGGACTGGGTATGCCAGTGGTGCGGATACCCGCTTCCCTCCGGCGGCTATAAAAAAATAGACAAGACCTATAGACAGCTAAGAGACGAGGAGAACTTCGGAGCGGCTCTGGATGAGGTTGAAGAAAAGGTGGTTGAGCCTGTTCACAACGCTGAGCCTGAGCCATTCCCCCGCCGTCATCCTGAACCGGAGGTAGAGCCAGTGCGTGAGCCCGAGCCTGAAACGGTGCCCGAAACGGAGCCTGCTTCTCCACCAGCACCCGAGCCTCCAGCCCCAAGCCTGCTCTACCAGACGATAGTGTCACCACCACGGACAGCCGAACCGGCAATGCCTACCCGCCCGGAGCCCGTTTCTCAGCCACTATCTCAGGTCTCTCCACCACGTCTTGAGCCGGAGACTGAACTGACACCGGGACCCGCTCCCATTGCATTGCCACCACAGAGAGAGCAGGAAACAGGCACGGCTCAGTTTACTCCGCAAGCACAAGCCATGCCTGAAGCGCCACGCCCCGTACCACCTGAGCCTGAACCAGCAATGCAAACGGTGACTCCACCATCTGCGCCGGCTCCACTGGTAACACCACCGCCTCAGCCCCAACCGGTGACAGCGCCCCAGAGACCTAACCCTCTGCTGACCCAGCCGGCGATTCCGGACAATACGGAAATCAGCGCCGCTGAAATAGCCGCCGCCTACCATGCAGATAAGGTGGCGGTGGATGCTAAGCTGAGGAACAAAGTCATCAGGGTCACCGGAGCAATCGGCAAAATGGTCATCCGGGAACATCTGGACATCGTTTATCTCATCCTGACTGACGCGCACCGTTCTGACATGTGGAACATAAGGTGCACTTTTGACAAAAAATACGGCACACAGCTCAGGCGGTTCAACCTCGGTGATATTGTGACCATCCAGGGTAGATATGACGGCTATGAAAGAAACATCATTCTGAAAGACTGTGTGCCCTAGGGGAGACCGTGCCGCTCATCCTAAAAAAGCTTTTTCAAAGAAGATTGCCAGACGGTGAGTACCTCCATCTAAAAGCTCCGGTATTGAGCCTGATTCCGAGTGTAAAAACGCCGCTGAACAGAAGCCCGAAAAGAAGCAAACCCCCAGCTCTGGTCAGCCATTTTCCGCCCTGCTCAGAACAGCCGGCGCATCGTGCGGTTTTGCCAGGCGTTCTCCACAGAATAAGACTCCCTTGACAAAGGTAGAAATCCTGCTTATAATCAGTATCAGTAATTATTACTGATAACGTAAAGGCGCGCAGAGCGAACAGACGGCGAGACGCCAGCCTGAGGATGCTCAGAAGAAACCACCTTCCATCCCACTGCCGACCGGATATATGATGCGGCTAGGAAAAGCCTGCCCGTCCTCAGCAAAGGGACTGTCTCACGCAATACTAAAGTGTTACCAGAGATGGGGCTGGTCTCAGAGCTTAACCTTGATGGCACCATCAGCAGGTTTGCGGCAAGACAGAGCCGCCGCTACCACTTCAGAGGCGATAGGTGCGGAAAGCGGGGGCCAAAATTTCCCCCACCAGCTTGAGCCGGTGGTTATAGCCTGAATGGAATACACTCAAAAAACAAAAAATTAATTAAGGAGGGAAAACATGAGCAAATCACTCAAAGGAACACAGACAGAGAAAAATCTTCTCACCGCTTTCGCCGGAGAATCCCAGGCAAGAAACCGTTACACGTACTTTGCCAGCGCCGCCCGCAAGGAAGGCTATGAGCAGATTGCCAATATCTTTGCTGAGACGGCAGAAAATGAGAAGGAACACGCCAAGGTATTCTTTAATTATCTTGAGGGCGGAGATGTGGAGATAGTCGCTGCGTATCCCGCCGGCATGATAAAGGACACGAAGTCAAACCTTGAAGCGGCTGCCGCCGGCGAAAAGATGGAATGGAGCATGATTTATGCTGACTTTGAAAAGACAGCACGTCAAGAAGGCTTCCCCAATATCGCCACCTCATTCAAGGAGATTGCGGAGGTGGAGGCGTTCCATGAAGGACGCTACCGCAAGCTGATTAAGAACATCGTCAATGGTGAGGTCTTCAAGAAAAAGACACCGGTTAAGTGGCACTGCACCAACTGCGGTTATATCCATGAAGGCACAGAGGCACCGAAAGTCTGCCCCGCATGCAAACACCCGCAGGCATTTTACGAACTGCTGGCGGAAAATTATTGATGGCAAGCGATAAAAACCAGAAGCCATCCCGCCGCTGCCCTGAGAATAAAGCTGAGGTAAGTCTCTAAATAGCATTTCGTGCAGACGCTGATACAGGGTTGCCTTTCCGTAATAGCGGGCGACCCTGTATTCTCAGATATAATGGTGGCATGTCCGCGCTCTCAGACAAATTGAAAAGAAAGCTCTTTATTATTGCCGGCACTATGTCTGTCAGTATCGGAATAATCGGCATCTTCTTGCCGGTCCTTCCGACCACGCCTTTCCTGCTGTTAGCCGCCATCTGCTATCTGCGCGGTTCACCGCGGCTCTATAATGCCCTTCTATGCAATCGGTTCGTCGGTAGCTATATCAGGAATTATCTGGAGGGCAAGGGCATGCCCCTGAAAATGAAAGTTTTGACTCTCAGCCTGCTTTGGGTTGCCATAATCAGCACTGCTTTCTTAACCACGGATAGCCCGGTAATCAGAATTATACTGGCGGCGGTGCTGATTGGTGTTACCATTCATATTATCACCGTGAAGCCCAAAAGAAGAATGTAAAATCCAAGGCTTCAATCTTCTTACTGAACCAGTCCGGCACAACGACAATATAGACTCAGCTGAAGCCCGCCAAAGCAGATTATCAGGTTAAGGACTGAAAGCCTTTTGCCAGTTGCCAGCTTCAAAGCAACCCGAGCTTCAAACCCGTAAACCGATATTCAAGCATAAACCAATCAGCATCACACCCCCGCCAAGAATTACCCTAAAAGTCAGGAAATTGCCCAGCTGATGACCCCGTATTTGATATTCGGGACTATTTTTATTCCAACAGCGGACAAACTGACCTCTCGCCATCCAGATGAAACCAGTAATGGCAGGGCTCATGCCGGATATAAGCTGACCCATGCGCCAAATCTGCTATATTAAGCAAACACATTTACTATGCCCTCATTTGCGCCGTATATGATGAGATATCGCATTGGCTATCAAAAATTGGGCTGGCAAATCCCCTATTAACAACAATAGCCACCCAGCAAGAAAAGAAGGTGGCAAAAAAGGAAGATGGAGATTTGGCAAGATGTTCAATACCGGGGCTTCACGTCAGGAAGAAGTAGCGTATTATGGACGGTCCTTGGTTACTTAATTGCACTGACAATATAGGTCTCCCGTGTTTCAAAAAAACTTATGCCTGTGAATCCCGCCTGACACACCATTCTGCTCATTTCGTGGTTATCTGGAATAATATCGCTGGATAGAACGGCAATCCCGCGGTGAATTGCATTAATTTCAGACCGGCCGGAGGTATGGCAGATGAATAGTTTGCCGCGCGCCTTAAGAATACGGTAGATTTCACATAGGACTCTAAGTTTATCTTGAAAATGGGGGAAGCTTGCATGGCAAACCACGGCATCACAAGTTCTGTCCGGCAAGGGAACGCTGGTTATGTCCGCGTTGACAAAGTGAATATTTCCGTTGAAACCTTTGGAACGAGCTCTTGCTAACATTTTCTCAGCACAATCCACTGCAATCAGCCGCCCGGTTTCGCCAATTTTCTTCAGCAGGTAAGGAATGAAAACACCGGTCCCTGTGCCGGCATCAAGCACAGTGGCGCCGGGCGCAATGTCCAGCCTCTGAGCCAGACGCGCAAGCCTGGCTGAATCCCTCTCCGCGGCTACTTCATCCCAGGTTGCCGCCATCTGATTGAAGTATTCTCTGGACACTTATTTCGCCTCCAAGAGCGGCTTATTTTGCCAGCGCTTCACTTTCCTTTTCGGCGAGAAAATAACCGCGAGCATGAAGATTAAGGAGGAGGTTACTACGATGGTAGCGCCGCTGGGAATATCAAAGAGATAGGAAAACAGCAGTCCCACCCAGCTGGAGAGAACGCCAAAAATTGCCGAAAGAAGAAACATACGTTTCATGCTATAAGTGAGCTGGTAAGCGGCGGCGGCTGGGTTCAAGATAAGGCTAAAAATAAGCAATCCTCCGATAGAACTGAAAGATGCGGTGATAGTGGCACCTGTTAAGAAGAGGATGCTGTAGAGCATGACGGTGGCGGGTATCCCCACGGCGCGCGCCATATCCCTCTGGAATATAGTTGCCTGAATCTCTTTATAAAATAGGATGACGATGCCCACTACCAGAACAGCCACCACGCCCAGCACGATGATGTCTTCCCTGGTATTAGTCAGAATGCTCCCCCACAGCAATTCAAGAGCCGCGGATTTAGGTCCGGGCATCAGCCCCATGAACAGAAAGGCAAGCCCCAGCATAAGAGAAAAAATCACCCCGATTGATGTTTCTGGATTAAGCTCGCCGCGGTCGGCAAGGGGACCCACGATAGCGGCTGCGCCGAGACTGAAAGCGAAGGCACCAATCATAGGATTAAAACCCAGCCACAACCCCAGCAACGCTCCCGCAAAAGCGGCATGTGACATGCAGACGCCAATAAAGGGCATATGCATCAGCACCACAAAAACGCCAATGATGGAGCAGGTGATGCCGCCGAGAAAGGCGGAAAGCAGAGCATTCTGCATAAACTGGTAAGTCAAAATTGACATATCCATGCTTTAGAATCTGGTTTTCAAGCTAGTGCGGCTTCCCGGCGTCTTTTTGCCACTTCAGCGATGGGCAAATCATAAAGCTGTGCCAGCTTTTCATCAGTGAGCTGTTCTTTAGTTGAGCCTTCATCCCAGATAAACCCGTCTTTCATCAGCACTATCCGGTCACAGGCGATGGGTAGGGCGCTTAAATCATGGGTGACGAAGAGGGTAGTCAGTCCCCTCAAATCATGAATCCTCTTAACCAGTTCCATGATATCAGTTTTCGCCTTCCAATCCAGGGAGGCCGTCGGCTCGTCCAGCAGGAATATCTCCGGCTCCTGAGCCAGACAGCGGGCAATGGCTACCCGCTGCTGTTCCCCGCCAGAAAGATGCCCGATAGGCCGGGAGGCAAGATGAGTCATACCCACCAGTTCCAGTGCCATATCTACAATTTTCCAATCGTTCCTCTCCGGCTTGCGGAACAAACCGAGACGGCCGTAACGCCCTATCATCGCCACTTCGCGGACGTTTATTGGCATTCTGGGGTCTATACTCTGCACCTGCGCCACGTAGCCTACTTTTTTTCTTAAAGAGTGTCCGTTGCCCGGGGCAAGTGTAAACCCCAGCACGCGCACTTTGCCCTGCAAGAGCTTACCCATCCCATTGACAATGGTAAGCAGAGTAGTCTTGCCGGCTCCATTAGGGCCAACGATGCCGACAAATTCTCCCCGTCTCACCTTTAGAGACACCCCGCGCAGAGCGATGTCCTCGCGGTAAGAAACCACGGCGTTCTCAATGTCTATCGCGCAGTCACCAGAGTTTCTCACGCTCACTCCAGTACGCTTCTATTTGCCAATTGCGTTTGCGATGAGCTCAATGTTCTTATCTAGAGCTTTTTCCCATGTCTCAGTATTCTCATAGCCGCCCGGGAAATTAGAGAGCACGATATGCCTGGCGCCAATCTGTTCGGCTAAACTCTTTCCAGCCTCCCCACCGGTCTGCATATTGTCTATCACCAGGGTGACCTTCTTTTCCTTGCCTTTGTCTATCAGGTCTTTTACTATTTGGGGAGTAAAAGTCTCAGGTCTGCCGTAGGTGGCAATGACGTTAAATCCCGCCCACCTGACGAAACCAGCCTGTTGTTCATCGCACAGGACATTGACCGCTGACAGGTTTAGCTGGCTTAATTTTGCCTTAACCTCTGATTCTTTAGCTGATACTGCAGCCTTGTAGTCAGCGGTAGCCTTCTGATATGCTGCGGCGTTGGCAGGGTCTATCTGTATTAGAGCAGCGGCTATTTTATCAGCGGCGTCCCGCTGTACCGGCGGCGTCATCCAGTTGCCCGCCATCTCAATCTTGACCGTGGTGAGGTCTTTGTTATTAGCAGAGGCAATCAAACTATCAGAGAACTTTTCACCCTGCCAGTTATGGATAAGAAACAGCCTGGCATCAGCCAGCTTCTGGATATCTCCTGCTTTGACATCAAAGTGTCCCGGGCACTGAGCTGGAGGAATGATATTGACCACGCTGACATTATCACCCCCGATGCGCTCAACTATCTGGGCAATCAGAGAGGTGCTGGTAACCACCTTTAATTTAGCGGAGTTTTCTGAAGAGCATCCGCCAAACAGCATGCTCCCCGCTAAACTCAGCACCACAAGGATGGCGATGATGACACTGAATTTTTTCATGAACCTAAGTCTCCTTTCTACCAATGATTATCCCGGCAGTTTTCAGCCATCTTTATCTTCTCAGGACTTTTCTTAGAACTCCTTTAGGGTCACTGACCAGTAGCATGATTTCCCACGCCAGAAGAGCAAAAACAATTACAGCAATCCCGAGCAATGTTGCATCTAGATTTATTTCAAGGAAGTCTCCTCCTTCAGCCAGATATGCCATCACGTGGTCAACGAGCCACATGAGCGTTGCTCCCCAGAGCATCAAGCTGAGCGAGCCCAGCTTATATTTATCTTCTGGAGCTTTTGCATACCATATCGCAGTGGTGATTACCGCCGCCAGGGTAGTCATCAGGAGCCACATTATTCACCTCCGCTGATGGGCTTAACCTCAGCTTCAGGCGTAGCTTTAGCTTTTGATTCAGCAATCAGGACCATCATTAGCCAGATTATTGTCACGGTTACAGCCATGGCTACGCCAATTGTCGCCATCTCGTGAAGCATTGGCGCTACATTCGCCGGATTCTCCATTGCTGTCAAGAAGGGAGGCCAGGGGACAACTTCACCATGCCATACATGCTCCAATACCAGCAGTATAGTTCCGCCCCATAACAGCTTATTCAGCCAACTCAATCTCCGGCTCCAACTCAATCCTTCTTCTCCGGCCTTTTCCCCAGGAGCTTTCTTCTCTTTACCCTCCATAATTTTCTGCACAACCGTGGTTACAATTGCCTCACCCGCAGGTACCAGAAAACAAGCCACGTCTCTTTTCCTCCTTTTTTGACAGGTGCAATAAAATCAGTCAGATGTGCTGTCTTTTGCTACTGCCTGTGAACAAATAGCTAACAATGCCATTGCAAAAGCTTCCATTCTGTTTATATCAGGCCAACCCATGACCGGGCGAAATCCACAGGCCGTCTCAATGAACAGCATCACTTCACCGGTTTCCTTTGATACTTTAACTTGGAGATTGGCTAACTTAGTTTGCATCCAGTCCCTGAATCAGTTTGCAGTTTGTAGCAAGTGCACTCAGTTGCAATGACTGGGCAAAAAATATATACTCCCTCATCTGCCCTTTTCCCCGCAGCTCTTACAGAGCCCGGTGATGACAATGTGCTTCAAGTCAACATGAAAGCCGTACCTTCTGGCTAAGGAATCTTTGACTGAGGCGAAGAAGTCTTCATCAAGGTCAATGGTCACGCCGCACTTACGGCACACCAGGTGATGGTGGTGTCCTTCCTCATCATGATGGTAGATGGCGTGGTCACCCAGCTCGCTTCTATATACACTGCCTGCTTTTTCCAGAAGGTCCAGAGTGCGGTAAATGGTTGACTTATTGACCCCGGGCATTTTGGTCTGGACATATGAGATTATTTCCTCAGCAGTCAGATGTCCTTTTGCTTGGTGAATAACATCCGCAATCAGCATCCGCTGGGGCGTTAGCTTGAATCCTTTTTCTTTTAATGCGGTGAGACAACTCATTGCTTTTGCACCTGGTTGCAATTATATAGCCGGCTTTTGTCGTTGTCAATCCTCGCCTATTGTGATGTCTGATTGCGCTCTCTGAAGGCAGACGCGGAGCCACATCCTGGGAGACGTTTACAAAAGGGAGCGTTAGTATTCCATCAGTTCTGGGCAGGCATTGTGCGGGGCTTACCTTTGTGCTTGATTTTCAGTCCTGGCAGTACGTCACGAAATCACTGAACGAGAATTTAGGTCTTTAAAAAGGCGTATTAGATTCATTCAAAGCTGATTAAAGGTAATATTTATTATTATTATTACTGTGGTGGAGGGAGCAGGATTTGAACCTGCGTAGCCCTAAGGCGGCAGATTTACAGTCTGCTCCGATTGACCGCTCCGGCATCCCTCCGCATGCAGTTCCGTGACAAGCTCAGCCCGAGAGGGGATTCGAACCCGCTACCCTACCGCTTACAAGGCGGTTGCGCTGCCATTGCGCTACTCGGGCAAAAGCCCTCAGTTAACCAAGCGTAGTATAGCAAAGGAGTCTATGCCTGTCAAACGCATAAGCGGAAATGGCGGAGTGTTTACAGACCATCACACCAGATAAGCCAGAACCCGGGGAAGCGGCACATAAGCCCTCCCAGAAATTCCTTGAAGCCCGTCTCTCTGCAAGAGTATAATACCCTTAAAACTGGCGGAGGTGCTCTCATGGAAGCGCAGGTGCTTAAAGACAGGGTAGCAATCGTGACCGGAGCCTCGCGCGGTCTTGGTGAAGGCATCGCCCGCGGCATGGCAAAGGAAGGTGCCATCGCGGTCCTCTTCAGCCGCAATCTGGACGGCTGTCAGCAGATTGAAGCGGATATCCGCAAACAGGGACAGAGAGCCGCCTCTTTCAAAGTGGATGTTACCAACGTCCGCCAGGTAAATGAAGCGGTGAAAGCAGTGGTCACCAGGTACGGCACAGTGGACATCCTGGTCAATAATGCCGCCATAGCACCCTCACTCCCGTTCCTTGAAATCAGTGACGAGATAAGAGACAGCGTCATTGACGTCAATCTCAAGGGGGTCTGGAACTGCACCAGAGCCGTCCTGCCCGCCATGATAAAACAAAAATACGGGAAAATCGTTAACATCTCCTCCGTTACAGGACCATTTGTTACCGGCAAAGGCATGACTATTTACGCGGCAACCAAAGGTGCCGTGTCAGCCCTCACCAGGACGCTGGCGCTTGAGCTGGCGCCGTACAATATCAATGTTAATGCCATCTGTCCCGGCTCTTTTGACACGCCGATGATACGTAGCGTGGCGAAATCAAGGGGCTGGGACTCAGAAGACGCTTATGTTAAACACCTGGGCAAGGAAATCCCCATGAACCGGCTGGGGCTTCCGGAAGAAATCGGAGACCTGGCGGTGTTCCTCGCTTCAGACAGGTCAAGATATATCACCGGCACTGAAATCGTCATTGACGGCGGGAACATCATCCAGGAACACAAGCAAGGCGCAAATTGACAAGCCGAAAGCCGTTATGATAATGTGGTCTGGTATTTCCAACAGCACGCTTCAAATCTTTTCTAAACTAAAGGGAGGGGATAATGACATTAACCAAAGAACAGCTTCTGAAGATGTACCACCAGATGGTAAGAATCCGCATCTTTGAGCACAGCCTGCCGGACTTTTTCCAGAAAGGCTTGGTGGTGGGCACCGGGCACGTTTCTCTGGGAGAAGAGGCGGTAGCGGTGGGCGCCATGAGCGCCCTCGGGGAAAAGGATTTCACGATGTCCACCCACCGCGCCCACGGACACGCGCTGGCAAGAGGCGCGGATATGAAAATCATCCTGGCGGAGGTCTTCTGCCGGGCAACCGGCTGCACCGGCGGCAAAGGCGGCTCCATGCACATCCATGACTTTGACCGCTACTTCTTCGGCACGGTGGGCATCGTCGGCGGCGGCATTCATACCGGCGGCGGACTGGGGCTTGCCGCCAAGATGCTAAAGACAGGGCAGGTAAGCGTTTGCTTCTTCGGCGATGGTGCCAGCAACCGCGGGACATTTCATGAAGCGCTGAACCTGGCTTCACTGTGGAAGGTGCCCACAGTCTATATCTGCACCAATAACCAGTACGCCATGACTTTGCCCTTATGCAAAAACTGCGCCAACCCGGATATCGCCGCGAGGGCAGCAGCCTATAACATGCCCGGCGTCAGCATTGATGGTCTTGACCTGTGGACAGTGTATGACACAGTGAAAGCGGCGGTAGAAAGAGCCAGGCGAGGCGAAGGACCAAGCCTGATTGTCGCTATCACCTACCGCTTATCGCCAGAGCACAGCCTCCGCGTGAGCGCTGACCCTTCCACCCAGTACCGCCCCAAAGGGGAGGTGGAAGAGTGGTGGGAAAGGCATGACCCCATCAAAATCACCCGCAAGAAGCTCATAGAAATGGGATTCATGGATGAGAAGAAAGCACAGGAAATTGAGGCGGCGGCAAAGAAAGAGTTTGATGAGGCGGTTGAGTTCGCCATAAACAGCCCTGAGCCGGCGCCGGAAACAGCCTTTGAAGGCATTTACGCCCCAGAAGAAGGAGGTAAATAACATGGCAGTACGTCAGATAACGCTCCGTGAAGCCATTGCTGAAGCCATAAAAGAGGAAATGAGGCGTGACCCCACCGTCTTCATCATGGGTGAAGACATAGGCAAATTCGGCGGCTCCTTCGGGACGACACGCGGTCTGTATCAGGAGTTTGGTGAAGAGCGTGTGCGCGATACACCCATCTCAGAGACGGCAATCATCGGCTTCGCCCTGGGTGCGGCAATGGGCGGCATGCGCCCCATCGCGGAAATCATGCGCTGTGACTGGACCACCATCTGTATGGATGAGATTGTCAACCAGGTCGCCAAGATGCGCTATATGTCTGGCGGCAGGCCGGAAATTCACATGGTCATCAAGACCAATTGTGAGGGCGGTATCGGGCTCGGTCCCCAGCACTCGCAGAGCTTTGAAGCCTGGTACTGCCATGTGCCCGGCTTGAAAGTGGTCATGCCCTCAAATCCCTATGATGGCAAGGGACTGCTGAAAGCGGCAATTCGCGGGCGTAACCCGGTCATCTATCTTGACTCCGTGACACTCCTCAGCCTGAGCGGACCGGTGCCTGATGAAGATTACACCGTACCAATCGGCAAAGCGGAGGTAAAGAAAGAGGGAAAAGACGTTACCTTTGTGGGCTGGGGCGCCGTGCTGGTGAAAGCCCTGAACGCGGCAAAGACGCTGGCAAACGAGGGCATTGACATGGAGGTCATTGACCTGCGCACCCTGCGTCCCATGGACACTGACACCATCATCAATTCCGTCAAGAAGACACACAGGCTCGTCGTAGGTCATGAGGCAAACTTGACCTGCGGTCTGGGCGCAGAGGTGGCGGCGCGCGTCCAGGAACAGGCGTTTGACTACCTTGATGCCCCCATCAAAAGAGTCGCCGCGCCGGACTGTCTCATCCCCGCTAATAGAAAGCTGGAAAAGTATGTCCTGCCGCAGGAAGAGACGGTCATCGCCGCGGTGAAGTCAATCTTGTAAGCTCCCTTTGAAACGAACGAAAGCCCGGGTTGTGGCGCCTGTCACACCTGGGCTTCTTGTTTGGTCCTGCCTTATGTGTCACTCTGAGGTGCATGGCGAAGAAGCTCAAGGCGGGGCTGGCGGTGCAAAAAATCAGCACCAGCTGGAACCTTCGTCACGCCAGGGGACAAAGGAGCAAGTCTTTTTGTCCAGACGCAGACTAAAAGCGCTGCTTGCGGAAGATGTACCCTGCGACCAGCCCAACAAGCATCCCGCCAAGATGGGCTTGCCAGGCAACGCCGGGCAGGAAAGAGAGAATAATAAAGCCGCCAATCACCGCAATGAAAAGAGGAACTGGCGCGGGAATCGGGAAGATGAAGACCGGCGTTTTGGGCCGCAGGAAGGCGAGCGCACCACCCAGAGCAAAAAGTGCTCCGGAGGCGCCGACTGCGATGTCAAACGGCGGCGCCAGCAAAATGAAGAGAAGATTGCCCGCAATGCCGCCGATGAAATACACGATGAAAAACCGCCCGTAATTGACCAGCTGAGACAGAAAATTACCGAAGAAATAAAGTGTAATCATATTGGCAAAGAGATGCCAGAAACCGCCATGGACAAACATGGCAGTCACCAGTGTCCACGGCTGACTGGCGGTGCTTGCCCCCCGCACGCCGAGAAGAGGGTAAAGGTTATAGCCTTTGAGCCGTGCCAGGTTCACGATGATAAACATCAGCAGATTAATGGTAATAAGCCACACCACCGGGCTCATGTTGAACCCGTAATAGCCTCTCCGGTAATAGCTCATATCACCTCACCTGATTTGAATTACGCCACAGCCTCCGCCACTCCCCACCGCCACAGGAATACTTCTTCCATGATACAGGATTGGAACCCAAGTTTCCAGCACAGGAGATACTGGGAGAGCTAGCTCAGCAGGCTTAAGAAGCGGTCAATTGCCCGGCAAAATGGCACCGAGTCTCCTCCATGGCTTATGGCTGGTATCACGGATAAAACAGCATTGGGTACACTCTGCGCCAGAAAGCGGAGCCGCTCCGCCACCGGCGTATCGCCCTCGCGGAACACCACCGGAGTGGACAGAGATAGCTTCTCCAGCCGTGGCTCAAGCTGGAAATTGGCGGGGCACTTTATCCGGATACCCCTGAATGGTGTTAGCAATTGCCCTAGCAGTTAGCCAGAACGTGTTTTACCGCGTCCGCCGGCAGACCTCCGCTGAAAATGATAAGAGATGGCTGAGACCGCCACGTGTGCAGAAAAACGCAAAGTGCTAAAATAATAATAAAGGCTTCTTTAATATGTTCCACCGGCATGAGCCGGCTATAATTTTGCCCGCAGGGAAACAATGAACAATAGCATCATTACAGTTGAGCATCTGGTCAAAAAATATGGCGACCTTACTGCCGTAAACGGCATCAGCTTCACCGTGGCACCGGGAGAAATCTTCGGCTTTCTGGGACCAAACGGCGCCGGCAAGACCACCACCATCAATATCCTCTGCACCCTCACCAGACCCACCTCCGGAAAAGCCACCATTGATGGGCTGGACGTGGTCAAGCACCAGCAACAGGTGCGCCAGCGTATCGGTCTGGTCTTTCAGGATCCCAGCCTTGATGAGCGCTTAAGCGCCCTGCAGAACATGCGCTTTCACGGGCTGGTCTACGGCGTGCCAGGAAAAGTGCTCAACGAGCGTATTGAACAACTGCTCAACATGGTAGAGCTATGGGACAAGCGCCATAATCAGGTGCGTACTTATTCTGGCGGCATGAAACGCCGCCTTGAGCTTGCCCGCGGGCTACTCCATCACCCCCGCGTGCTCTTCCTTGACGAACCCACCCTCGGACTTGACCCGCAGACGCGTAACCGCATCTGGGAATACATTCTGGACCTGCGCCGTACCGAGGGCACCACCATCTTCATGACCACCCACTACATGGAGGAAGCAGATAAGGCAGACCGCATTGCCATCATTGATTATGGCAGGCTCGTTGCCATTGACACTCCGCAGAAGCTCAAGGAGATGGTCGGCAAGGACATCCTATCAGTGAAGACGGAGAATAACGACCGGGCAGAACGAGAAATCAGAGAGCGCTACCAGCTTGATGTCCACCGCAATGGCGACGGCCTCACCTTTGAGGTCGCCAACGGAGAGGAATTTCTGCCCGCCTTCATCAAGGAGTTCGGCACCCGCATACTCAGCGTCAGCCTTCACCGCCCCAGCCTGAACGACGTCTTCCTCAAGCTCACCGGACGGCAGATACGCCCTGAGGAGGTCACTGACATGTTTAAGGCGATGGTGCGCGCCCATGGGCAGAGGACGCGGCGCTAGGAGGAAAATATGACCCACCTGTTAGGTGTTTACACTATCTGGTATCGGGATATACTGCGCTTCTGGCATGATAAGACCCGCCTCATGGGGTCTATCTTCTTTCCGCTCCTGTTTCTTTTCGTCTTCGGCACTGGTCTGAGCACCCGGATGGGGGCACTGGGTCCGGGAGTGGATTTTACCAAGTTCATGTTCCCTGGCATCATCGGCATGACCGTGCTGACAAGCTCATTCATGGCTGGCGTATCCGTGGTCTGGGACCGGGAGTTCGGCTTCCTGAAAGAGGTGCTCGTAGCGCCCATCAGCCGTGCGGCGGTTGCCATCGGCAAGACGCTGGGCTCAGCAACGGTGGCTCTCCTCCAGGGACTGCTGATTTTGCTTCTTGCTCCACTCATCGGCGTCTCTGTCTCCGCTGCGACGGTGGCGGCGCTCATCGGGCTGATGCTGCTCCTCGCCGTGGCGATGGGCTCCTTCGGCATCCTGATGGCCACCCGTATCCGCTCTATGGAAGCTTTCCAGGCGACGATGCAGATGCTCATGTTCCCCATGGTCTTTCTTTCCGGCGCGTTCTTCCCGGTGGAAGGACTGCCGGGCTGGATGAATGTGCTGGTGAAAATCAATCCCGCTACTTATGGCATCACTCCCATCCGCCAGGTGGTGCTGGGAGCGGGGGCAGGTAATTTTTTTGGCATCAGCCTCTTTGGCTATACGCTTGAGCTGTGGCAAACGACGTTGATAATGGCGGCGTTCGGTGCCTTTATGGTGCTCTGTGCCATGTGGTCCTTCAGCCACCAGAACTAGTGAGGTTTGACTTCCAGCGCCAGAAATCTCATAATAATGACTGGGTTTTATCGCTCCCCGATAGCTCAAAGGTAGAGCGGGCGGCTGTTAACCGCTAGGTTGTAGGTTCGAGCCCTACTCGGGGAGCCAGCTTTTTCCTGCTGATTTGCGCACAACCCCAGCGCGTTTAACTCATCAAGCAGTTAAGAACTCCTGTCTCCAGCAACCTCACTTCCAATAAAAAACCCCTGCCCCGAGGTAGACTCAGGGCAGGGGCTAGAGGTTCAGTGATTAGAGTTGCGGGAAAGAAGTGTCTACTGCGTTCTTGAATTTGAGGAGCGCATCGTAGACCTTGGCGTAGAACGCGTCCTTGGCTTTCATTTCGGCATAGAACTCCAGAGCGCTCTTTACCACTGCCTCCTCAAAGAACTTGGGGACTGGCTCAACCTTGACACCCGCTTTCACCCACTTCTCGGCGACAGTCAGAGCTTTGACCAGCTGTGAAGAATGCATGTTGATGCCTTCAGACCAGCCGAAATGGGTGAGCATCACCTTAAACTCATCCGGCAGTTTCGCCCAGGCATCGTTGTTGACAAACATGATGTACATGTCAGTTGCCTGGCGGGTGGGACCCATGTAGGCGTACTTGACGACCTCATGGAAACCCATTGACTCATCAGTGACAAGGTTGCTGTGCTGGAACCCGTCAATGACGCCTCTCTGCATTGCCTGGTAGATTTCCGCGCTCGGTGTGGAGACGGCGGAAACTCCCAGCTTGCCGAAGATGACCGCTTCATCGCCGAGGAGACGCATCTTCTTACCCTTGACATCTTCCACTTTCGTTATCGGGAAGCTGGTGTAGAGGAAGACCTCCGGGAGGAAAGCCCAGGCGGCAATAGGGGTGACATTAAGGTTCTTGGTGGCGAACAATTCCTTCATCAGTGCGAAGCCATCGCCTGCCTGATACCATGCAAAGTACTGCATGGCGGTGGGACCGCCGATAAAGGTGCTGAAGAGCGGTGCCTGAGGCAGGACGGGTTTCCACAGGATGGGGCCGTTGCTTGCCATCTGGAGAACGCCTCTGCTGGTCGGCTCAAGCTCGGTGTCCGCCGGAACAATGGCGCCACCTACGTTCCACTGGATGATGAATCTACCGCCGGAAGCCTTTTCAATCGCCTTGGCAATTCTGTCCCCGGTCTGCCAGGTGATGGTGGTGGCGGGGTTGTCATCCTGGGCAATCCATTTGATTACCTGCGCCGGCTGAGCTGGCGTTGGAGAAGGGGCCGGTGCTGGTGCCGGAGATGGTGCTGGTGCCGGAGATGGTGCTGGTGCGGGCGCCGGTGCTGGTGCCGGAGCCGGTGCTGGTGCGGGCGCCGGTGCTGGTGCGGGCGCTGGCGCTGGTTTGGCACAAGCCGCCAAGCTTAACGACACTACTAGCATCACCGCCAGTATCACAATCGCTATCTTTCGCATTTTGTCTTAACCTCCTTTAAAATTTCCATTTTCTATCAGCCGTATATGACTTATGATATTCCTTACGTATTCTCTCTCAGCCTACAACCTCCTTTCATCATGCATTAATACTCCCCACCGGATATCAACTATTTGTGGGGGCGGGATGCCACCTGCCCGATTACGCCAAGCCCGCTCACGGGAGGGACATGCGCCGATCGCCAGCAAGATGGCTTGTTTACCCTGGCAGAGCCCGCCATTTGATTGAAACCAGAATAATATGCGATAAGAATAATTCTATTCACTTTATCATACGTTGTCAATATCTAACGCTTGTTTTACGCAACGCCAGCAATAAACTCGTGCTTATTCATTATTTTAAGAATATTATGAAGACCTGTCATACCGGTACTGCTTAAGGTGCGGGGCAGTCCGCAGGTACCAGCGTTAAGCCTGATAACCGGACCCGCCCGGCAGACGCCGCATGAAAGTGCACGCCACTCACCACTGCCTTCACCCAAAGCCGGGCTTGGCGCCGCCTGAAGCTTCTGTGCTCTCTTAATCAGCTGTCTGTTTTTATCTCCCTTGATGCGCTATACTTACTGGCCAGAACAGCCCATGAGTGAGCACAGGAGGGTAAACTATGCCAGACTTATTCAGCCTGAAGGGTAAGGTCGCCATCATCACCGGCGGTAACGGCGGCATCGGCAAGGGCATCGCCCGTGGCTTTGCCTCTGTGGGCGCCAGCATCGTCATCGCCGCCCGCAATGAGGCAAAAACAGCAGAGGCAGTCAAGGAGATTGAAGAGGATTTCGGCGTCAGGGCGCTCGGGGTGAAAGTGGACGTGCGTGATGAAGCTCAGGTGCAGGCAATGGTCAAAAAAGCCCTTGACACCTTCGGGAAAATCCATATCCTGGTCAATAACGCCGGCATGAACATCCGCCGGCGACCCGAAGACTACACTGTCGCCGAATGGGACGAGGTAGTAAACACTGACCTGCGCAGTGCCTTTATCTGCTCAAAAGCGGTCTATCCCGCCCTGAAAGCCGCCGGCTACGGCAGGATTATCAACATCGGCTCAATGACCTCTATCTTCAGCGGTGAAAAGCTGGCAGCATACAGCGCCAGCAAAGGCGGCATCGTGCAGTTGAGCCGAAGCTGTGCCATCGCCTGGGCAAAAGATAACATCAACGTGAATACCATCCTCCCCGGCTGGATTGATACCGAGCTCACCCGCCAGGCGCGCAAAGAAATCCCCGGACTGGAAGAGCGTGTCATCGCCCGGACGCCCAAGGGACGCTGGGGAGTGCCTGAGGAGGTGGCTGGCGCCGCCATCTTTCTTGCCAGCCCCGCCGCAGACTTCATCACCGGCGTGGCTCTGCCGGTGGACGGGGGCTTCTCTGTGATGATTTAACTAGTTTTCTGTGCCCGGTGGGGCAAAATGCGCTATACTTTTATAAATGGAAAATCAAACTCCACTTGAATCCACCATCACCTTCCTGGGCACGGCGGGCGCCCGCTTCATGGTGACCAAACAGCTCACCGCCTCCGGTGGCATCTGGTTCAATATCAATGGCACGCAGGTGCTCATTGACCCCGGGCCCGGTAGTATCGTCCAGTCTACAAAGCGAAAACTCCGTGCTGAAAAGCTCAGCGCCATCATCCTAACTCACCGCCACCTTGACCACTCTGCCGATGTCAATATCATGGTGGAGGCAATGACCGAGGGCGGCTTCAATAAACACGGCAGGTTCTTTGCGCCGCGGGACGCGCTGGAAACGGAGCCCATCCTCTTCAGCTATCTCAGGAACAGCCTTGACAGCATTGAACTGCTGGAGGCGGGTAAAACATATCAGGTGAACGGACTCTCTTTCGCCACCCCCATCCGCCACATCCACCCCGTGGAGACCTACGGACTGCGTTTCAATGCCGGCGGACACACCTTCAGCTATATTACGGATACGCGCTACTTTGAAGGGCTGGCAGGCGCCTACAAGGGAAGTGAGCTTATCATCATGAACGTCGTCCTACTTGAGCCAAAGAGTCAGCTTGACCACCTGTCAATTCCAGACGCTGAACGCCTGGTAAAAGAGCTGAAGCCAAAAATCGCCATCCTGACCCATTTCGGCATGGGCGTCTGGAAAGGGCGGCCCTGGGAGATTGCCGAAAAGCTGACACATAGCACCGGCATAAAGGTCATCGCCGCGCGTGACGGCATGAAATTTGACCTGATGCAACTGGACAGCCATGAATAGAGAGCGGTTTGAAGAGCTGGTGGCGGAAGCCATAGAGAGCCTGCCGGAGGAGTTCCGTGAAAGGCTGGAAAACGTGGTGATTGTGGTGGAAGATGAGCCAACCAGAGCGCAGTTGAAAGAGGCAGGGATACGGCGGGGGCATACCCTCCTGGGGCTATATGAAGGTATCCCACAGACGGGCCGCAGCAGTTACTACGGACTCGTCCCGCCGGACAAAATCACCATCTTCCAAAAGCCGATTGAAGAAAAATGCGCCGGCGATGATGAAATCAAAAAAGAGGTACAGCGGGTCGTCCGCCATGAAATCGCCCACCACTTCGGCATAGGTGACCGGCGTTTAGACCAACTTGAGAGAGGCAAAAGATAGCTATCTCAGCCTCTTCACCATGTAGTCGCCCTTGAGTGCATAGCCCTCAGCCCGGTAGTAGTCCCGCGCTCCCACCCCGCTCAAGACAATTATCTCCTCAGCCCTGAACTCTTCGCAGGCAATCCGCTCCGCTTCATGGAGAAGGGCTTTCCCCAGCCCCTTGTGCTGTGCCGCGTCATCTTTCCTCTGCCCCAGCGCCACCTCCGGACCAAACACGTGCAGTTCCCGGATAAGGGCTTTATTGCCACCTGCTTTCTGCCCCAGCGGCACAATTGGCTCTGGCTGAACCCTCAGCCTCAGCAAGCCGAAAAGCGTCTCATGCTCATCTTCAAACGAAAGAAAGATTTCCCCGCCGCCTGATGCTTCATAGTCCAGCCTCACCAGCCGCGGCTGGCTGATTTCCCACCCCGCCTGCGCACGGTGCCCCACCTCCCGGCAACGGATACACCGGCACTCCAGCCCTCGCTCCTTCATCCGCTCCCGCACCGGACCGCGCAGGGAGTCTCTACAGCCGGCGGTGATGAACTTGGGCGGGATGTCCCTCAGCACCCGCGATATGCGCACATATTTGGGCACGATGGACTTAATCCCCACCAGCAAATCTACCATCGTCCCAAAGTTATAAGGCTGGTAGCGTCCTTCCCGGTACCACTTCTCCAGCTCCGTCCCTGCCACCACCATGGTCGGGTAGAGCTTCAAGCCGTCAGGGCGGAACCGCTCGTCATCAAAGAGCAAGTGGGAAAGCGCCAGGTCCTTCTCCGGCGTTGAGCCGGGGAGCCCGGGCATCCAGTGGTAGTGCACCTTGAAGGCATGCCGGCGCAGGAGAGCGGTAGCATTGACCACATCAGCCACGGTATGCCCGCGCCTGATGAGCCGGTAAATATCGTCATCAAGCATCTGGACGCCAATCTCCACGCGCGTGGTGCCGAACTCCAGCATCCGTTCTATCTGCGTTTCATCGCAGAAGTCCGGGCGGGTCTCAATGCACAGCCCCACACAACGGTGAGCCGCCGTCTCATTCAGACGCTTGGCTTCTTCCAGAGTAGCTGAATCCCTGCCATTGAGCGCGTCATAGCAATCTTCAATGAACCGGTACTGATAATCCACCGGCGCGGCGAGAAAAGTCCCGCCCATGACAATCAGCTCAATCTTGTCCGTGGGATGCCCCATATCCTGAAGCATCTTCAGCCTGAGCCTGACCTGCTCTTTCGCATCGTAGCCGCACCTGATTGCCCTCAGCACCGCCGGCGATTCTGGAGTATAGCTCTGCGGCGTGGCTGAATAGGTGGGACAGTAGAGGCACCTGCCCGGGCAGCCCATCGGCTTGGACATGACGGCGACAGGCGTCACGCCGGAAATCGTCCTTGCAAATTTCTTTACCGTAGTCATACTATTAAGTATCCACTTCAAGTGTAGCAGATTGAGCCTGTGGCAACAATAAGAGACGTTTTCAACCGGATTGCGCCATCCTGGTATAACTATCGGCACCATACCATCTTCCGCAAGGAGCTGGAGGAGATGGCAGGGCGCTGGCAGAAAGGCAGGCTGGTCAATATCGGCTGCGGGCATGGCGCCGACTTCCTGCCGTTTAAAGACGGTTTTGAGCTCCACGGCGTGGACTTTTCCGAGGAAATGCTGAAGCTGGCGCAGAAATACGCCCGGAAATTCGGCTTCTCCGTCAGCCTGACACTCGCCGATGTCCGCTCCCTTCCCTACCCGGATAACGCCTTTGACCATGCCGTCGCCGTTGCTACCTACCATCACCTGAAGGGAAATGAGTCACAGTCTCAGGCTCTACGGGAGCTCAAGCGGGTGCTGAAACCCGGCGGGGAAGCGTTTATCACGGTGTGGAACAGATGTCAGCCGCGCTTCTGGTTCAAAGGTAAAGAGCTCATGGTGCCCTGGCGGACAAAGGAAACTACCCTCTACCGCTACTATCACCTGTTCACCTACCATGAGCTTGAAGCGCTGGTGAAAAAAGCGGGCTTAACCCTGCTCAGGTCTTTCCCGGAATATTCTTACAAATGCCCGCTCAAGCTCTTTTCCGAAAATATCTGCCTAGTGGTGAGGAATGATTAAAAGGGCTTAGCCATTGCCCCCTCATTGACAAAAATCTTTCGCCCGCTTAGGATAGAAAGACAAACAGTAAGGAGTGGCGGTAACGTGATTATCAATATACAGTGCCCCCAGTGCAAGACCAATGGTGGACTATCTCTCCTTGACCCAAACTATACCGGACCGTACAAATGCTGGAAATGCCGAGCGCTTTTCACCATCACCATGAAGAACAATGAGGTGGTGTCCATGGTGCCCCTCAGCCAGGAAGAGCTTGACCGCCAGCTTGAACTCAAGGGCTTAAAGGACAAGTTCAAGAAAGGCTATATGTAGTCAGCCTGCGGAAGCAACCACAGGACGTGACGAAAATGAACCAGAAAAAGAAGAGGGGGCAATCAATGCTTATACCCACTATTATCATGGGTGTGCTGGCAGTGGGACTCCTCTTTCTGACCTATCAGAAAGGGATGCACACCCAGGCGCTCAAAATTTCAGGCAACTTATTTCTTCAGATGCTCCCTCTGCTTTTCTTTGCCCTGGTCGTCGCCGGGGCAATCCAGATGCTTCTTCCCCAGGAGACTATCTCAAAGTGGGTGGGGACAGAATCCGGACTGAGGGGCGTATTCATCGGGACAATACTGGGCGGGCTGGCGCCGGGAGGACCTTATGTCAATCTGCCTATCGCCGCCGGGCTTCTGCGCATGGGAGCCAGCATCGGCACGATGGTCGCCTTCCTCACCGGCTGGTCGCTCATTGCTGTTGCCCGCCTGCCCATGGAAATCGGCTTGCTCGGCTGGAAGTTCTCCCTGATACGCATTACCTGCGTCTTCTTCTTCCCGCCCATCGCCGGCATCATCGCCAACGCTCTGTTCTCACGAGTCAACGTTTTATAGAGGAGGAATAGCTCAATGGGACCAAAGACATTCATCAATGTAATCGGCACCCGGTGTCATCCCGACGACGATGCTAAATTCAACAAGTGGTATGATGAGGTGCACATCCCAATGCTCATGAAATTCAAAGGGATGAAGAAGGTGACCCGCTATAAAGCGGCTTACCTGCCGAAAGACTATCCCACCTATCTCACCATCTATGAGTTTGCCAGCAAGGCGGACTTTGAAGCCTATTCCAACAGCCCGGAGCTGGCTGAGGCGCGCAAAGAGATGGCTGAGACCTGGAAAGAGCGACCGTTTGAACTGACCTGGCGCGTCCAGTTTGAAGCATTGAAGACCTGGGAGAGATAGAGGCGATTAACGAGAGGAGGAGATTATGCCTATAGTCATCGTGGAAATGTGGGAAGGCAGAACCATAGAGCAGAAAAGAACGCTTGCAGAAGGCATCACGGACACCTTCAAAAAGATAGGCGTGGCGCCGGAAAAACTCCATATCATCTTCAAAGACAACCCCAAGCACAACTGGGCATCCGGCGGCAAGCTGGCGTCAGATACTAAATAGCGTGCTATTTCAGCTATTTCAGAAACAAGAAGGGGCAAGCAAAACCTTGCCCCTGATGTTCTGAAATGCATCCGCTATCTGCCGTAGAGGAAACGCGTCGGCACCAGCTTCTGCCACACCTCATCACAGGCGGCAAGCTCTTCAGGGGACAGTTTCAACTCTGCGGCGCCGATGTTCTCCTTCAACTGCTGGAGAGAAGACACTCCGACGATAACCGATGTCACCGTGCTGTTGCTCAGCACCCAGGCAAGCGCAAACTGAGCGAGTTTTTTACCGCCCTTTTCCGCAATTTGCTTGAGCTGACCTGCCGCCTCAAAATATCTGGGTTGCCAGTAGCGCGTGGTGTACATCTCACCCAGGCGTTTAGTGGTAAAGCGGGTGCCCGCCGGCGGCGGCTTGTCAGGGTCATATTTGCCGGTGAGCAGTCCGCCTGCCAGAGGATTGTAGATGGTAACACCCACATTTTTGCTGGCACACAGAGCCAGTAACTCGTATTCAATATCGCGGGTAATCAGGTTATAAGGCGTCTGAATGCATTCGTAGCGTGCCAGGTTGCAGACATCGCTCACCCAGAGCGCCTCACAGAGCTGAAAAGCGCGGTAATTGGAACAGGCAATATAGCGCACTTTGCCCTGCCGCACCAGGTCATCAAGTGCCCGCAGGGTCTCTTCCACGGGAGTGTTATAGTCAGGCTTGTGAATGTAGTAGAGGTCAATGTAATCTGTGTCCAGCCGCCTCAGGCTGTTTTCCACCTCCCGCATGATGTGTTTGCGCGATGCCCCCTGGTCATTGACGCCCGGACCTGACTTCCACGCGCCCACCTTCGTCGCCAGAACGACCGAATCCCGCCCGCCTTTGAGCGCCCTGCCCACAATCTCCTCCGTCCGTCCATCCACGTAAGAGTCCGCCGTATCAATGAAATTGATGCCGTCCGCCATGGCGCTCTGCACTATCGCTATCGCATCCGCCTCGCTCACCTGCTCCCCGAAAGTCATCGTGCCCAGGCAAACCTCAGAGACCAGCAGACCTGTTCTACCCAGCTTCTTATACTTCATATCTCAGCCATCCTTTCTGCCAGTGGCGTCAGTTAGTAAGCGCTACCATTGTAGCACAAAGATGGATTGAAAACACGTCTTTTCAGGCAACTCGGCTACGCTCAAGCTGGCGGGTTGTTTCCCATGCGGCATCTGGCTGTGCCGGCAGGGTAATGATGAACTCCGCGCCGGCGCCCGGTTCGCTCTTAGCTTCTATGTTTCATTTGTGCGCCAGCACGATTTCCCTGATAACCGCCCAGACGCCGGCACCGGTGAAGGGCTCCTGGTTCTCCCGCAAGAACACCGTCATCGTCAGTTCCTTGCCGGCGAAGCCTGCCCACAGCGCCACAATCGCCAGGGCGACCTCAAACCGCGGCGCATATCTTTCCGCTTGGGCTTCATCGTCCTGGGCTAACGCGGTCAGTGGGGTGAGCGCCAGAAGCATAAGCGCCATCATGCTCACCAGTACCATTTGCCATTTTTTCATTGTTTTTTCCTCCTTCCCTGTGACTGAGTCCGGTTGGCATTTTTGACCCGGGCACCATCTGGTCATAATGCTTTCCTGACCATCAATCTATTAAGCAGGATAAAAGGTGTATTTTATCCCCGTTTTAACCGCAGGTAAAACCAGGTAAAATCTTTG
>Ga0185342_1000036_pt1 | contig 89175 bp, 66 predicted proteins | sample ConPoolayeEmetaG_FD_128045 | JGI IMG/M metagenome (GOLD analysis project Ga0185342, IMG submission 128045) | Hot spring microbial mat communities from California, USA to study Microbial Dark Matter (Phase II) - Cone Pool mat layer E metaG... ... | reverse complement strand
GGTTTTCGTTCTTTCAATTAGAGTCATTTAAAAGGGAGAGGGGGAAAGGTATAGGGACGAGAAAAATGATTTGCAATTAATCGGGGGCAAGAAGACAAGAGTTCTTTTAGCATTGTATTCGGCTTATCCATTGGTGTTAAGGGCTTGCTAACTAATTAATTTGCTTGTTGTTGTTTGCTATTTATAATATTATTGGCAAAAAGGAAAGACAGTCAGTGGGATTAGTGGCTTTATTTGCCTGCTTTTTTGTTATCATAATTTTTTTAAAATTAGATCAAAAAGAATGGCCTGGATTTTCGTACAGGCTGTGGATTCCTCTGTTATGGCTATTATTTACTTCAACCCGAATCATAAGCATATTATTTCCAGTTAAGTCTAATCAAGAGATAATTTCGCAATATTTAGAGGGGAATGTTTATAACCGAATAATTTTCTCTTTATTAATTATAATTGCCTTAGCAGTTCTTTGGAAAAACAAATATATTTTCGATATCAAGGAAAAGATAAACTTATGGATGATTATTTTATATTTATTCGCCTTGCTAAGTATGATATGGGCTGTTTATCCTTTAGTTTCCTTTAAAAGATGGATAATAATTTTTGGGCATCTTCTTATGGTTTATCTCGTAGTTAATCATGAGGATAATTTAAGAGCTTTTGAGCACTTGTTGAGAAGATATTTTTTCATTATCACTTCATTATCGCTGCTATTAGTGAAGTTCTTCAAAAACTTAGGCTTTGAAAGGACTGTACACGGCACTAGGGTTTGGGCCGGGGTAATGACTCATAAGAATGAATTAGGGGCTGCTTGCGCTCTGGCCATAATTTTTGTTATTTGGCGTTTTTTAAAAAATAAAAATTGGACCATAATGTTTGAAGTGGTTGTCTTATTGATTAGTTTCTATTTGATGACTCGTTCAGGAAGTGTAACTGCTATTATTTTAGCTTTATTGGGGGTTTTATTGTTATTCGTTGTATCCAAGCATGATATAAACAAAATAAAAAAGTTTTTAGCTTTATATGTAATTGTCTTTATTTTGATTATGATAGCCTGGCCAGGCTTTTTAAATAATATATTAACCTCATTATTTTCTGCTCTAGGCAGAGAAACCACGCTGACTGGAAGAATCCCAATGTGGGGAGATCTCATTAAGATAGGAAGCAAACATTTCTGGCTGGGTTCTGGTTATGAAAATTTTTGGCTGACAAGCTTCAGTCAGGTATGGTCAAAATATTCATTTAGGCCAAATCAGGCTCATAACGGTTATATAGAAATCTTTCTAAATTTGGGTCTAGCTGGTTTTATTCTATTCATAATTTATTTGATCAATAGTTTTAGAAAGGTAGTAAGATTGATGGAGGGAAATAAGACCTTTTATGGACTTATCCTGGTATACGTTATCATGATATTATTCAATAATATAACGGAAGCGTTCTTTTTAAAACCAAATCTGGAATGGTTTTTACTTTTATATATGGGTGTCGTTGGCAGAGAATCAAAAGAACTTACTGTTCAGTCTTAAAGAAAAATGTTAATTTTATAAGTATAAGCAGCCTCACTTTAAGCAATTACTTTAGGTCTCGCGATTATTTTGTTTTTTCCTAAAGTTTTTTAACTCTTTCCAGTATTTAGTCTCATAATAATATTTTCTGATTTTAATAATAAATTTTACAACGAAGCGAGGTAAGAGTTCGTTTATTCTTTTATGGAGATGAAGTAATAATATTATTTTCCCTTTCAAGTTAAGAGGCACGTAATATCTTGGCAGGTTGATTTGCTGAAAACCATTATATTGCTTAAATTTGGTTAAAGAATCTGCTCCCTTTTTGCCATAGATGAACTTGCCGTAAACAAAATATTTCACTCCTTTGTTCACGCAGATTTCGACCGCTTTGGAAATGAGTGCATTCATTGGGCGTTTATCTCTGTGCTTTATTTTGGCTTCTATACCCATCGTCCTGGCAAAATTTCCTGTAAAGACAATTTTGATAAAACCAATCAGTTCATCCTGCCAATAAGCTCCAAGGAATGTGGACCTTTCAAGATAAGTTCCCATTAAAGCCTTTGTTTCTGCAAAAGTTTTGCCAAAATGAGTATTTGGTGTGCCCTGCCGAATTGGCGTCTCATTAAATATGTCAGTAATGCCTCTGATGAGATCATCATTAAATGGACTTTCTTTTATAACAACCCCACTTTTTATTGATTTTCTGACATGATTTCTAACCTGCTGATAGACTTGTTTTGTCCACCAATGTTCGTAGGTGCTCAATGGTATGGCGGCCACGTTATCCCATTCCATTGAATACTTAAATAAAGGTTCAATGTGTGGAAGCCTTTGAGCAAAGGTAAACAGATCGGCTTTAACGTTCAAGCGACGGAATTTGGATATAATCTCTTCTGGATTTTCTATGTCTGCATCCCACTCTTCTTTCAGTCGAAGTATGCGAACGAAGCGTCCAGTAATAACAAATTCTTTATTATCAATGATTAATGACTTCATAAACCCTTCATTATATTTTGTAGGGTTAGATAAAACCCAGCAAAATTCAGCCTTACTTTATTGTTGACTTGAATAATAAATTAAACCTTTAAAAGGTAGGTGTCAAGCGTTGGGGCATTAATCATCATAATTTATATACTGTGAAAATGGAAAGAAAACATCTTAAACATTTTCTGGCCCAGCTTTTCAAATTATCTGGTTGAAACAACCTATAACAAATAATACCGGACTTTGGTAAAAAAGAAACAAAAGATTAAATTAAAGAATTTTTTATAAAGCTCATCCTCTTTAATTTTAGATTCGGTTCCAGATGATTTTCTTCTTAAGTAGTTGGCTGGACCTTTCCTAATTTGCTTAATAAAGAATGATTAATAGCGGCTTTTGTTTTTATATAACGGTTAAATTAATTATTTTTTAGCAATAGGAGAAGGTTAAGTTTTTTGCCTTATTAGAATGATTTTAAAAACCCAAGGCTGGAAAACATATTATGACAATAAACTTTAATCCGAGTTTTCTTTGCGTATCATAAAGGACGCGGGAAAGAATAAGCTCCTTTCTGGATTCAAACAAAATAGCGATCTTGGCTAAAATAAACGCTATTATATATTTATTTCATCACCCGAAAATATAATTAAAATACCCTTCTAAATCACCCCCAGCGGCAATTCCAAAATTGTCACTGCTACGACAAAATTTAGCGGATGAAAAAAGAAATAAAACAGACCCCGAGGTGAAACCATGAAAAAGGTGACCATTTCTAAGCTTGTTTTAATCTTATCCTTTGCAGTTGTTATCTTGTTGTCAAATTCTTATCTCTACGGGCAATCTTACTTATCAAGCCTTCTTAAATTATCTGTTGGGTCGAAAAGCAGTGTGAAGGCTGCTTTCGCCTATAGCCCAATTATTGTGGTTACGGGCATCCCTGTAAAATTTATAGATAAATCCAGTGGGAATCCTAACTATTGGTTATGGGATTTTGGGGACGGTAACGTAAGCTACGAACAGAACCCCGTTCATAACTACGATAAATCGGGTGTTTATAATGTTTCTTTGACAGTAAAACTTAACGGTGCTTCCAGCACGGCAACCAAAAAGATACGGGTATATGCTGCTAAAACGCCTTCGAGTAGTACTTCAACAAAGACTACTGAGTTGGATCCCGCCTTTGAATTTTCACCCACAAGTCCAGAGGTTGGCATGACTGTTCAGTTTACCGACCACACCACAGGTAACCCCACTTCCTGGCAATGGGATTTTGGCGATGGTGGAACAAGCACCCAGCAGAATCCCCAGCATCAATACCAGAGTGCTGGAACATTTAATGTTACCCTTACAGTATCCAACGGTATGTCAACCAAGAGCCTTACTAAATCGATTAGTGTGTTGCCAGTGCTGAATCCTGGGTTTAATTATACGCCGTCAGTTCCGGAGGCGGGGGAGAGTATTCAGTTTACTGACACTTCAACGGGAAACCCGATTTCATGGAGCTGGAGTTTTGGTGATGGGGCGACCAGTACAGCTCAAAATCCAAGCCATGCATATAGCGCAGCAGGAACGTATACTGTTACGCTTCAGGTATCAAACGGCGCCTACACAAAGAACACCTCAAAGAGCATAACTGTTCTGGCCCCAGTAACGGTTGATTTTACTTTAAGTCCATCAGCACCGGTGGTCAATCAGGATGTAGTTTTTACTAATCAGACGAGCGGTTCAGTAGATTCTTATCTATGGAATTTTGGAGACGGGAGCAGCAGCACGGCCAAAGACCCGACACATAAGTTTACCAGTGCTGGCTCATATACAGTAACGCTAACGGCGACCAATGCCAGGGGCTCAAAAACTAAGAGCAAGTCCTTAGTGGTGAGCCAATCTTTAAATCCTTCTTTTACCTATAGCCCATCTTCCCCTTATGCTGGACAGACTGTTCAATTTACCGACACCTCTACGGGAAATCCGACTTCCTGGCAATGGGATTTTGGCGATGGTTCTAGTTCCACGCTTCAAAATCCAACTCATGCCTATTCAAACTCTGGGACTTATACTGTTACCCTCCGGGTCGCTAATAGTGCAGAGAGCAAAACCACCAGTAAGACTATTACTGTTAAACCGGTTGTTCAGGCTGATTTTTCATTCAGTCCCACAAACCCAACGGTTGGGACCTCAGTCCAGTTTACGGACAAATCAACTGGTAATATAGCTTCCTGGTCCTGGAAGTTTGGCGATGGGTCCACCAGTACTCAGCAGAATCCAGCTCATGCCTATTCAGCCGCCGGCTCGTATAATGTGACTCTAACTGTCTCTGATGGGACCACTTCTAATTCTATGACCCAGACCATTACGGTAAAGGCTAATATTGTGGCCGATTTTACCTATAGCCCGAGCTCTCCCGTAGTTGGTCAGGAGGTTCAGTTCCTGGATAACTCTCAGGGATCACCGACCAGCTGGTCCTGGGACTTTGGGGATGGAACCAGGAGTACAGTTAAAAATCCCGCGCATACTTATTTGCAAGCCGGAGTTTATTCTGTAAGCCTGACTGTGTCTGATGGAATTAGCTCGAATAAAAAGACAGGGCAAATTTCTGTTTCTGCTAAACCAGAATCTTTCTTGGCTGACCGGACAATTGATTGGAGCATAGCTGGGGTATGGGAGAATGGGGTTAAAGGCATACCTCAGAGGACGCAGATCTTTTGTAATGTCAGACAGGGTATCCCTGGCAGTTCTTTAATTGCTTACGGAGATGGGGTGCATGATGATACGGCAGCTTTACAAGCAGCTATCGATTTATGCCCGGCAGGGCAAGTAGTGTATATTCCGAAAGGAACTTATCTGGTCAGCGGTAGCTTAATTGTCAGCAAAGGGATTGTTCTCCGTGGAGAAGTTGATGCCGAGAATAATCCTTTGACTGAAATTGTCCAGACTAAGACGCTTGATAGTAATTCGGGGACTATTATGCTCAGAGGTGTAAGTGGCTATCCTTATAGCGAAGCGGTTGATGTCTTAAGCGGTTTTCAGAAAGGATCGAATACTATTGTTGTTTCCGATGCTTCCAAATTTAAAGTAAATGATATTGTCACACTTGATGAACTAAATGATCCTGAACTTGTAACCAACCTCGGCAGAGTAGGTGATAATGGAACAATTAATCAGTGTAATTATGCCGGAAGAATAAGCGGTGGCACAAGGGCTTATGGTGAAACATTACTAATTAAATCTATATCGGGAAATATCATTACCCTTAACCGGCCACTTTATTGGAACTTCAAAAGTGAACTTCAGCCTCAATTATATTTGCATGCTAAAAGTGCTCTTTATTATGCGGGAGTTGAGAACATTCGTCTTAAGGCCAACTCTGGAGTATCAGATGGAAGCGGCATAATTCTTCAACATTGTGCCTATTGTTGGGTAAATAATTGTGATATTGAGTCTTTTCCCAGACGGGGTATCTGGATACGCTATGGTGCGTATGGCTGCGAAATAAGGCACAACTATATTCACAACAAGCCAAGTGATTCTTATTTTGATCCAGATCGTCGGTATGGAATCTTTGTGCTTGATAGTTGTAGCGATAATTTGATTGAAGATAATATAATTTACTATGTATTAGCAGGAGTAATTCTGGAAGTTGGAAACAGTGGTAATGTCATTGCTTACAATTATATCAATACCACTCGATATGGATCATCTACCTGGAAAACCAAAGATTTCGGAACGCATGCTACACATAATTATATGAATTTATTTGAAGGGAATGTTGCGGGAATCGCTGAATTTGACGTTTATTGGGGGTCTTCAAGTCATCAGATGGTTTACCGAAATTGGCTCCATACCCAGAATCCGGATTGGTATGTAAATCAGCCAAGGATAGCAATAACTTGTGCTGGGTGGAACAGATATACTAGCTTTATCGGGAATGTCTTGGGTTATCCCGGTATTGTAAGTGCTGAATCTCCCTGGCCTGTTTATTTCGAACAAATTCCTTTTACCGATGCCTATGAGAAAGTACATATGTGGAAAGTTGGGTTTTGGGACGGGGCCTCAGGTACAGCTGATATTCATGGAGACCCGGTAACATTAGCCACAATTTTTAGACATGGAAATTATGATTTTGTCAGAAATCAAATTGAGTGGAATAGCAGCCTGTCGGATCATAATTTATTGCCTTCTCTATATCTGATGAACAAGCCCAGTTGGTTTGGCCGCCTGCCCTGGCCGGCCATAGGACCTGATGTAAATCCGGTGAATGGGAATATTCCAGCTAAATGGAGGTTTGAAAATAAAAAATATTTTGCCAATATTCAATAGAAGAAATGATGGCAAAGATGAGATGTGGAAAGAAAAAATTTACCAGGAATTTCATTCCTGCCTAAAAATATAATCAATAACTTCGGCTACTGGAAGAATTAGAGCCCCAGAGGCACAGGAATATTGAATTAAATTTTCAAAGAAAGAAGGGGTGCAACCGTAAGGAGAGGGATGATTTGAGATGTCATGTCCGGAAAAAACTAACCAGCCATTAATTTTGGAGTTTTTATCAATAATTCTATAAAAATAATCTGGATTTTGGCGGTGGTAATGATCGATAAAATAAGATGAAATAAGATTCAAGTCTAAAATTCCTCTATTAATTCTGTTACCTCCGCCTCGGCAACAGAGAAAATGCTTGCCGGCGATTTTCTTGTTTTGGGGATGAGGATTCCTGGTGCAATAAGATAATGTTCTAAGTTTATATCCTGGTCTGATTTGTTCGAGTATCTGTTGGTTTTTCAAAATTGATTCTTCAAAAAATTTTGGGGGGCCACTCCAAGCATCAACATGATCGTAAGTATGTGAACCCAGTTCATGTCCTGATTCGATCAACTCATGTAGATCATTCAGAGTAAAGTATTCCCAGAACTGATTTTTTTTCCCCATCAGGCCCAGAGAGACATAATAGGTAGCTCTGATATTATATTTTTTGAGCAATTCAGCTCCGCTGATATAAGCAGAACGGGGAAAATCATCGAAAGTAAAAGAGATAAAAGGTCTAAGGTCGGGCCATTTAACTTTTCTTTGATTTAAGAACTTAGAAATATTATCTTGAGATCGCGTAATTATTTTTTTAAATGTGATTCTTATTATTTCTTTCATGTTAAGTATCCTGCCTTTTTTTCTTGAAAAAAACATTAGCAATATCAATTAAATATTTGACTTGTGCTTTTTCATTAAATATAAAAATAGCCACAGGAAAGTAAGTAAAAGTGACTAACATCAACTTAAGAATGAACCTGAAAAGAATTGTTGGCTGATCAAATGATTTGGCAAGCAGAAAGCTGATTAGACTTGAGAATAGAAAAGTAAAAAGGTTTTTCCATAGGTTTTTCCAGATATCTCTCAATTTAATTCCACTTAATCGGCTGGCGAGAAAAAGACCGGGGATTGTTAATAAATATAGGGAAAGACCATAGGATAGAGCTAAGCCTGGTGCTCCATATTTGATACCTATAAAATAAATTGCTGTCATAATTAAGGTCGAGATAAGAGTCCATTTTAGCAGCAGGTCCGGTTTGCCTCGGCTCAAGAATATCCAGCTTATAGTTTGGTAGATCAGTATAATTCCTACCGCTGGTCCGAAAGCCTGAAGGATCAATCCGGCTTCGTGCCACTTGGGACCCAATAATATGTATATTATTTCCTTTCCGGTTATGGTGATGATAGCGCTCAGGTACATACCAAGAAAACTGATCAAAGATAATGATTTCAGATAATAAGATTGATAAGTTTTGGGATCATCCTGAACTTTGCTGAGGGTGGATAAAGCAACAGATGAGATGGGATCAACTAGTTGGTTTACAGGCAAGACAAAAAGCCTGTAAGCCCGGTCATAGCCTCCAAGCTCGATGCTGCCCAATTTCCAGCCAAGAATCGTCTTATCAATGTTTCTGGCGAAATAATTAATAGAAAAATTGCCAAAGGTGTTTATGGCATATTTAAGCATAGGTTTGATGCTGGCATTTTTAGAGGGAAGGGAAGGCCGCCAGCCGCATTGTAACCAGGCACACAAACAGGTAATTGCCGAGACACTCAGTTGACGTCCTACTATCGCCCAATAACCAAAGCCTTTCCAGGCCATCAAAATGGCAATGATGGTGCTTATGATTCCAGAGATTATTTCGTTTACCATTATTTTATGAAATTCTATTCGGCGCATGATCAAAGCCAGATGTTCTGTGGACAGAGCACTAAAAATAAAGCCAACCGCCATAACTTTGGCAATAGGTACTACTGCCTTTTCTTTATAAAAAGCACCAAGCAGTGGCGAAAAAGCAACAAAAATAATAGCTAAACTGGCACTTATAACCAAACCTATCCAGAACAAATTACTAACCTGCGCCTGATTTATTTTTTTTGATTGTATGATAGCTTCGACGAATCCGTTGAAACCCACGTTGTAAAATAACAGACTGAAAACAGTGACCATAGCCACCAGGCCAAAATCTCTGGGAGTCAATAGTCGGGCAAGAATAACAGCGCTGATAAACTGGATTAAGGCGCCTATAAACCTAGATGAAACCATTAGGCCACCACTCTTGATGGCTTTTTCTTTTAATTGTCCAGTGGGTGGGTTAAACCAGATTTCATCTATCTTAGAAATATCATGACTATTTCGCCACATTAATTTTTTTATCCCCTGAAGACAAAATTTTAACATCTACGACCTATTCAGGCCGATTCTTAATCGGGTTTAGCTTTAAATAACCAAGAATTTTGCCTATATGGTCAAATAGCCTGATAAGATAGATGTTAAATCTTGAAACTCCAAATAAAACAGCAAAAGGCAAAATAATTGAATAAACACCCAGCGCCAGACACGACTTAGCTAGAGAAATATAATTAACTGGACGCATCTTAGACTGAGCTAAACCGCGGCTTAAAGCTCTACTAAGTTGATAGCTAAGCTTCATTCTAGTTGGGGGTATAAATTCATAGACTTCCGCTTCATTGCACCATAAAAATTTGTAACCACGTCTGGACATTCTACGGAAAAAATCAATATCTTCTCCTCCGGTCAAGCCCAAATTCGGGTCAAAAGGATTGTCATCCAAATAAAAAAGTTCTTTCATTATAAAAGCGTTGCCGGTCCTCATGTCCTCAGGTTTTAATCTTTGCCCAGACTTGAACTCTGGCCTTTGAAACAAGCCACTTTCACTGATCCAGGCAGGAGGTTTAGTTTCGAAGATAGGTCTAACTGGGCCTAATACCCCGTGGCAGGGATAGAGTTTGTAAAAGCTAATAAAATTTTTTAGCCAGGCTGGCGAAGGATATTCATCGTCATCAATTAAAGCTATGAAATCATATTGTGCCGCGCGTACGGCTTTATTGCGAGCTAGAGAAATATTTTTGATAGGCTCGCAGAGATACTTATATAAGACTTTCTTATCCAATTTTTCTACGATGTTCTTAGCTGATTGTTGATAATCATTGTCAACAATAACTATCTCTGTTTTAATTTCTAAATCAGAAATCTGGTCAACAAGGTGATCAAGAAGATACTTGAGTTTTGTGGGGCGTCGATAGGTACAAAGGCAAACAGATATGCCTGTTATTTCTTTGGTATTTTTATTATTATCCGCACCCTGATTCATTAACTCCCTCATTATAAGATTTATGGCCTTCGAATTCAATTTTTAATTAAGATAACCCTCAATTAAATTAAGAACAAGTTTGCTCGGACTGAAGTGTCCCTGTAATTGAAGCAGGCCTGTTCTAAAATTTCTGCCTGGCTTGATTTAATAAAATAAATTAAGATATAATAAAAACAAGAAGTAAATAATGAAATTTCAAAATCTTGGCCCTATTTTATCTAACCATTCTAAAATACCTTTATGGAACCTGTTGATTTTTACTTTTTTGTTCTTAGGGATCATAATAATTGCTCAGGCAGATATATTTAATGTAAATTCGGTGCCCGGCAAATCTCCTAAGGCCAGTTTTGGCTGGAAAGTTCAACCGCTAGCTTACAATGGGGTAATTAGCTTTATCGATCAATCGAAAAATGAACCTACCGTTTGGAGATGGAACTTTGGGGATGGGGAGTCAAGCTCAGAAAGAAATCCGGTTCATAATTATAAAAAATCCGGTATCTATAAAGTTTCATTAATTGTCTCTAATCAATATGGTGTTAGTAAAGCTACTAAATTTATATTTGTCTTAGTGAAACAGGTCCGGCCTATAATTTCCTATAACGACAGGTTATTAGATTGGAGTAGGGCGGGAGTTTGGGAGAATGGGAAAAAAGGGATACCTGAAAGGAATCAGTTGTTTTGTAATGTCAAGCAGAATATTCCAGGAAGTTCATTAATTGCCTATGGCGACGGAGTTCATGATGATACAGCGGCATTGCAAGCAGCCATTAACTTATGCCCGGAAAATCAAGTGGTTTATGTGCCAGAGGGCAGGTATAAAATATCCGGGAGGCTTGTGATAAATAAAGGTATCACCTTACGTGGAGAAATTGATGCTTATAAGAATCCGGTTACAGAAATCATACAGACGATTTCTCTAGATAGCCGACAGGGGACTATAGAATTGAATGGTCAGAATAGCTATCCGTTTTCTACAATAGCTGACGTAATTCAGGGTTATAATAGGGGCTCAAATGAGATAGAGGTATCTCAAATAAGTAATTTTGAAATTAATGAAATAGTGACTATGGATGAACTTAATAACTCAGACCTGGTGAGCAATTTTGGTCGCTTAGGTAACTCCGGTGATTTGAATCAATGTAATTACGCCGGCCGCATTCCTGGAGGAACGAGAGCTTATGGCGAAACTTTTATAGTTAAAAATATTTCTGGAAACAAAATAATTCCCAATAGGCCGCTCTATTGGCATTTTCAAAAAGAACTGCAGCCTCAAGTTTATGTCCTTTCCTCCAGACCGCTTTACTATGCAGGTGTCGAGAATATTCATTTAAGGGCGGTTTCTTCTGTAAGTGATGGTAGTGGAATAGTTTTGGATGCATGTGCTTATTGTTGGGTAGAAAATTGTGAAATTGAATCGTTTCCCCGGCGTGGAATCTGGTTGCGTTCTGGATGTTATGGATGTGAGATAAGACATAACTATATTCATAATTTGCCGAATGATAAGAATTTTTTGCCTGACCGCCGTTACGGAATATTTATTTTGGGAAATTGCAGTGATAATTTAATTGAGGATAACATAATATATTTTGTCCTTAGCGGAATTGTCCTTGAAGTGGGCAATTGTGGTAATGTCATTGCTTATAATTACATAAATACTACATGTTATAATTTTACCAGCTGGAAAACATCTGATATTTTAACTCATGCACCCCATAATTATATGAACCTTTTTGAGGGAAATGTGGCAGGTGTGGCTGAATTTGATATTTATTGGGGCTCATCAAGTCATCAAATGGTTTTCAGAAATTGGTTTCACACGCAAAATCCTGATTGGCCTGTTAATCAAAATCGAATTGCTCTGACCATCGGTGGTTGGAATAGGTATCAATCATGTATTGGTAACGTCTTGGGTTATCCCGGCATGGCAGAAACAGAAAATTATCAGATTTTCTATGAGCAGATACCATTTTTAACTAATTATGAAACAGTCCATTTATGGAAAGTTGGTTTTTGGTCCGGGGCGACTGGTACTGTGGAATCCAGTGGTGATAAAACAACTGTGGATACAATTATCAGACATGGTAATTACGATTTTGTTAGGAATCAAACCGAGTGGAACATAGCTATTGAGAATAAAAATCTTCAATTCTCTCTTTATTTAAAAACTAAACCAAGTTGGTTTGGAAGTCTCAATTGGCCAGCTATAGGGCCGGATGTATCTCCAGTAAACGGGAAAATCCCGGCTCAATGGAGATTTGAAAATAAATTTTATTTTAAAAATCCTGACTAATACATGAACAAGGAAAATGCCAGGAATAACTGGGATTGTAGGACCAGGGAACAAAGAAGCGCTGATAAGTTCCCTGAACATTATGTCAGAGGCCCTGACGCATGAAAGTTTCTATGGAATTGAAAAATATCTTAATCAACCGCTGAATATTTATTTGGCTTGGACTTATTTTAAGGATGAACCAGGCTATTCTTTACCTATCTGGAATAAAAACAGAGATATTTTTCTGGTTTTGTCCGGCCAGCTTTTTAGTCTTGCGGATGAAAAACTGCCGTTAAATGAGGGAAAAGTTAATAACTTGGAAAGACCATCTCTGTCTGCTGTTATTCATCTTTATGAAGAAATTGGTGAAAACGTTTTTGAAAATTTAAATGGACAATTTGCTGGCTATCTGCTGGATTTAAGGAAGGGTATTTCTTATCTTTTTAATGATCGATTTGGTTTTGGCCGAATTTATTATAGATTGCATGATGGAAAGCTCTTTTTTTCTACGGAAGCCAAATCCTTGTTAAGAATATTTCCGGATTGTCGTGAATTTGATAACCAGAATCTGGCAGAATATCTAGCCTGTGGTTGTGTTTTAGGGCATAAGTCAATATTTAGAAAAGTTAACATATTGCCTCCGGCTGGTATCTGGAAGATAAAAGGAAATGTTGCCGAGACAGAAATCAGAACTTATCAGCCTGGCCAGGACAAAAAAGTTTATGGGATAATAAATGCAGAAGAATATTATCAAAAATTGAGAAATACCTTGGTCAGAATATTGCCAAGGTATATTCCGAAAGATAAACATATAGGTGTTTCAGTAACAGGCGGTAAGGATACAAGAATTATTTTATCGCTGGCAGATTTATCAAGAACCAAAATTACGACCTATACATTTGGAAGCATGTACCGGGAAAACAGGGATGAGAAGCTTGGCAAAACAGTTGCCCGATTACTTGACCTTCCCTTTGTAACGATTAAAGTAGGCCAAGAATTCTTGAAAAACTATCCGGCTTTAGCCGAAAAAACTGTTTATCTTACTGATGGAGTAATGGATGTTAGTGGCTCTCCTGATTTATATACTAACCGGGTCGCCCGGGAAGTATCTTCAATAAGATTAACTGGCAACTATGGGCAAGAAATAATAGAAGGATCTATAGCTTTCAGACCATCTTCAGTGTGCGAACGATTCCTCAATGAAGACCTCAAGTTGTTATTGGGAAAGGCAAAAGAGAAATATTTTGAAGAAATAAAGCAATTGGATATTTTTTCTTTTATTATTAAAAAACAATTTCCGTGGCATCACTATAATCGTTATAAGCTGGAAAGTTCCCAGCTCTATATTTTTTCCCCCTTCCTTGATAATGATATTGTTGCTTTGGCTTCTCAGGTCGTAATGAATAATAATCCTGCTTTAAAAACAATACGCCTAAAATTGTATGCTGAAGCTAATTCACAGCTGGCTAAAATTGAAACGGATAGAGGTTATAAACTGGATCAGCGGTCCTTATATGATAAATTAAATGTCTTTTATCAGGAATTCACCTTTAAAGCTGAATATGCCTATGATTATGGTATGCCACCTTTATTATCTTTTTTGGATTTTATTTTTAAGCCCTTTCATCCAGAAAGGTTGTTTTTAGGAAGGCACAAATTCTATCATTTCAGGGTATGGTATCGTGACCAACTTAAGGAATATGTTAAGGAAGTTTTGTTAGATAAAAGTACATTAAGAAGACCATACCTGAACCCTAATGAAGTGATAAAGATAGTAAAGGGCCATACCAGTGGAATAAGAAATCACACCGTTGAAATCCATAAACTCCTTACGTTGGAGCTGATAAATCGATCCCTACTCGGGTTAAAATGAGATTTTTATAGACAGAATAAGGTATGTTTGTCTATTTAGATTTTCACTAAATAAAACCTTTAAAATAAGTTAGAAATTGATCCAGCTTGGATTTTTCCTGGTCGACGATGTCTCCACCCATCAGAAATTTTATTCCAACCTGATAGAAAACATATTTTATTTTGTTAATAGGGTACTTCCAGATAAAACCATATCTGGGAGATGCGCCAAAGTATTTTTTAAAAAGCATGATGCCTTCTTGCTTTGAGTGAGGTTGAGGATTAACCCTGGCTCCAAGGAAATCAAAATATTTTACTCCCTCGGCTTTAAACAATTTGATAGCCTGCCATTGCAAAAATTTCATCGCTCCCGGAAACGCTTCTGGGCTGCTACCGCCATGAACGGCATATGCGCAATATTTACTATAGTGATAAGATGTACAACTCTGAGGAATATTATTATAATAGGCTACGAGGATTTTAGCATTTGCCCCCAGACCTAAATTTATTTTCTTAAAAGAATTATAATCCATAAAATATAGCTTTGACCGGCTGAAAGTATTTTTTATAAGGCGATAGGCTATATCAATCTGGTCAGGGCCTTCTTTAATTTCCAGCCCTTTTTCTGTTGCCCTTTTTATATCTTTTCTGTATTTAATGCTGATATTATGCCATAGTTGGTCTATATCCTGTTGAAGATACAGTATCCAGGTACTATATGGCGCAGCAATAGCTCCTTCAGGAAAACATCGAAAGATAGCGTTAGTGGAGGGTGGTAATATTACATCAATCTTTTTGTTTTTGAGCCAATTTATAGATGATTTTAGAAAATATTTTTCTTGTTCTATTGAGAAATCTTCATGCCTTACTATGGTTTCTAATCTGAAACGGCAGAAACGAATGAAACCCTTTTTAATAATACTGTACGGCAAAATACAGATTAAATTACCTTTATTATCTATTCCACCCAACCAGCCGAATTCATCACTTACTGCTCGGAGAAAATGTTCTGAGGCGTAAATTGGCATATCTGGAGTCCATTTAATTTGGATTTGATCCACATTTAACATAAAGTTCTCGCTATAGTAATTTATAAAAATTTACAGGCATTTTAAGGCTGCCTGATCTAGGGTGGTAACATTAATATTCTTGTTTTTTAGATAAATAATAAATGAATCTAACTGTTCTGGGGCAAAATTATCCTTTGTGTGTCCAGAAAGAACAATTGGCTTATATATTGATGGAGTCTGCTTATCGTATTTTAGGAGCTGTTCAATAATTGATATCATTTCCTTTAGCTCAAGTTTACAAAAATCAAATTTAAGAGGATATCTGAGACGAAGAATATCAGAAAGACGGGCGAATTTACTTATAAAAGATTTGTCCGAGCGGCGATTAATGCTATAAGATTTTGCCCCGGCCCGGCTTATTAATTTCCAAAAAGGAACCATTTTTGTATATATAGGTAGTTCAAGTAAGGGACCGGAAATTTCCGGCTTATTAATATCATCTCTAAATCTCCAAAAATAGCTGTTTTTTAGAGCCGGGCGGTAATCAATATTAAAATGTTTAATCAATCCTCCCTTAAAGACAGAACTATCAATTTTAATGTTGTGCTTAACGAGACTGCGGGAAAGATTTTTCGAGGGTTGCGCCAGCCAGTTCCCGGCACGAAATGAAACTGGATTAAAACCTGGATCATTTAAAACATATCTTAAATAAGAGATAGCCCGGCTCAAATAAAGGTCAATTTTTTCTTCGGGCAATAAACAAATATTATATTCATTATAGTCAAGCTGCCAGCAGCCGTTCTTAAAATCACCTTGATACCACTGAGGATGAAGATGAAGCCCTATTTCTACCCCACGGCTATAAAAAGCACTAACCTGACATTTTACTAAATCAATGGCTTTATCAGTTCCAGCTCTCTCGATCATTTCGAGCTCGGCGGCCTCAATAAAAGCAACGAATGGCAATCTGTGCCTCTGGAAAGTATCAGCTAATACTTGAGCTGGATTATAAACTAAATCAGAAAGAGTTCCCGTACCGTTTCCCATTATTTCATAATCTAGGGTGAAAATGCATTCGATCATCGTCTTATATCAGCTTTTATTCCTGACCAATTGGCTAATTAGAGCCTTTATTCTCTCTTTTTCCTCTCTTTGCCGGAACTTGATCATGTCGGGAGGGACTAATCTTTTAGCTCTGGTAAACATGGCCCAAACATAACCTGAAGCAAGGGAAAATGCAAATAAAAAGACGGGGGGGGTTTTCAATCTATAGATTGAACGTAGTAACTGCCATTTTAAGCTAACCCCCATCAGATAATCGTGGTAGCCACCTTTGAAAGCAATTTCCAGAGTTTTACTCTTAGCCGAACCCATTTTTCTATGATGAATGATGAATTTTTCTGGGAAACTCCTAGTTTTCCAGCCAGTCATTCTTGCTTTTAAGACGGCATAAAGATCTATGCCCCCAGCCTCCAATGGTACATATCCGCCAATGGCTTCATAACATTGGCGTCTGAATACCTGACAGGCACCAGAAACGTGCTCGATATTGGTGAAACGATAATCGTATTGCCAGTTATTTTCTCTAAAAGGAGTTCCCGCTATTCCTAATTGGGGGTCTTGGTTGAATTTCTCTAATAAAAACGAAAAATAGTTTTTTTCGAAAGAAATATCTGCGTCAAGATTGGCTATTATTTCAAAATCTAGCTGCCTGACATGTTCATAGCCCAGGCTAAAGGCTCTGGCTTTTCGACCAAAATGTCGTTCTTCAGACGCGGGAAGCGATATAAGTTCAATCCAGGGATATAAACCGAGGTATTTTTTTATAATCTCTTCAGTATTATCTGTAGAGCCATCATTAACGATGACCCATTTTAAGGGTAGTATTGTCTGGCTTATGACTGATTGTATGGTCTTTTCTATATACTCGGCTTCATTTTTGGCTGGAGTAATTATTACATACCGTAAGTTATTGTTATTCATGCTTCTAATTAATCAACACTCTTTCTATTTTAACTTTCATTTTTTTCAATAAATATTTAACAAACCCCTTTTTTAAATTGTACCTATGGGAACAGCAAGTTCCTGGCCTAAAGCCAGAAGCATCCAGGCCTGGGACCAGCGCATATATGAAATTATGTTCATATAAAAACGATGCTGCTGGTAATAAAAATAACCCTTCTTGCTCCACATATGTTCTATAGCCCAGCCTAATACTGAGCTGGCCAGGTGATGATTCTCTTCACCCTGGTCTCTAAATGCCTCCAGCGTTATTATACTCTGGGCTATACAGTGGCTGTCAATCGGGTAGAGCTTATTGTTATAGTATTTTGGTAATCCTGTCGGAGTAAAAAAGTTTTGCCGGTAATATTCAAATCCTTTCCTTATGATTGGCGAAAATTCTTCCCGTCCGGTGTATTTGACGATGTCCTTTAACGCCAGAAGATTATAGCCAGTATGGAAATTATCTATCCATCTACTCTCCGGTGTCTCTCCATAATACCAGGAGCCGTCTTCATTCTGGCGGGAAGCCACATAGCGGGCTACTTTAAGGGCTGGTTCACGATACTTGTTTTCTCCGGTTAAATGATAAATCCTTGCCAGAAAAGCAGAAGCCAGCAGGTCAGCATTGTAGACATGGATTCTTAAGCCGGGCTGCGGATAGCTGAAGCCGGCGTTTCCGTTATCTGACCAGTAAAGTTCATTGAGGATATAATCCGCGGCGCTAATAGCCATTTCCAGGCAGTGCTGTCTTCCTGAATACTCATAAGCATCGAGCAGCGCATCCGCCACAAAAACCGTGCAGACGAGATTCGGTGCCCCCCTTGGAACCAGAACACCCCGTGTCTGCCAGGGAAAACTATACCCCCAGCAGTAGTAGGGCCCTTCGGCCCTCAATTTCACAATGCAGTTAATAAGATAATTGATTTGTTCTGAGGTTTCGGTAATTCTACCCTGCTTAAGTCTTATGGCTGCTTTTAAAAAAATGGCCAGAGCTTTAGGATTTTGAGTTTCCGGGATGAGGAGCAAAGGCCTGAGGTTAACTGGAAGTCGCTTGAGAAGCTGGGTTACGGCCAGTCTAAAGAGTTTGGTTTTAGAGCCTGGTATTATCTTTAACAGCCTGCTGTTTAAGGCATCGTAGGGGTCGTAACCCGAAAAATCATTTCTTAGACAGTAATCCCAGAGTTTCAGGGCTGTTTCGACTAATTTTTCGCGAGAAATTTCATTTCCTGGCATTTAATTCTTTACACTTTTTAAATAGAAGTTAAGCCCTTTTTTTTCTTTCTTTCTTCCATTCCTTAACAAGATGTTTAACAATTCTTTCTGCGGTTTTCCCGTCCCAGTATTTAGGTATAGCACCGCGTTTGTATATTCCGTTCAATATTCTCTTTATATCAGCATCCAGCGTTTTAAGACTGGTAAGTCTGTTGGTGCCGACCTTAATGGTCACTGGCCGTTCAGTATTTTCCCTTAGAGTCAGACATGGGGTCCTGAAGAAGGTTGTTTCTTCCTGCAATCCACCAGAATCAGTCAGAACAAAAAGAGCATTTTTAGCCAGCCAGAGCGAATCCGTGAAGCCAATGGGTTCTATTAACTTTAATTGAGGGTAAGGTTCGCTTCCAAACGAAATCTCCTCCAGCCTTTTTCTTGTCCGCGGATGGACCGGGAAAACCACCGGCAATTTCCTTGACAGTTTTCCCAATTTTTTCATGATCTGCCTGAGATTTTCAGGCTGGTCCACGTTGGAAGGCCGATGTAAGGTTACGTAAACAAAATTTTTCGGGGAAATTCTTAGCTCATCAGAAATTTTACTGCTTTCAACCTCATCGATTCGGGAAATTAAAGCATCAATCATGATATTGCCGACAAACTTAATCTTTTTGGCTGGAATACCTTCTCTTCTAAGGTTAGCGTTGGCATCAGCAGAAGGAGTGAAAAGCAAATCAGCCAGGACATCAGTCACCAGACGGTTAATTTCTTCTGGCATCGTCCGGTCAAAGCTCCTCAACCCTGCTTCCACATGAGCCACCTTGATTCCCAGTTTGGCAGCCACCAACGAGCAAGCCAGAGTGGAGTTGACATCTCCAACCACCACTACCCAATCGGGTTTTTGTTCCAGGCAGATAGGTTCAAAACGGAGCATGATGGTAGCTGTCTGATAACTGTGGGAGCCAGAGCCGACTTCCAGGTTAACGTCCGGGGGCTTTATTCCTAATTCTCTGAAAAATACTTCGGACATATTTTCATCATAATGCTGGCCCGTATGGACAAGAAATGTTTCAATACAGGGATTTTGCCGGCATAGACTGGCGTTATGGCGGTTGATGGCTCTAAGCAGCGGAGCTATTTTCATAAAATTCGGTCGGGCCCCAGCTACCAGCAGGAGTCTTAAAGTATTTTTTAATGAGTTCCTTTTGTCCATGACCTTTCTCTATTGCATCTCCAGTCTGATTATCTCTTCAATATGATTTACGATTTGATTTAAGGTTGGTCTTGCCTGGAGTCCAACCCTCAAAACTTTTTTCCTCTTCTCAATCTTAATTTTTGGAAAATCTTTCGGTGATTTTATCAGCACCAGTCGTCCGTCCTTTTCCAGTTGCTTATCAATTAGTCCAATAGGCCCGCGAAATATGCTGTAAACAGGGGCTCCTAAAGAAGCGGCTTCCCGATTCATTGTCCCCCCACCGCTTACCACCAGATCAGAAAAATACAGTAAATTAAGGCCATTTAAGACTTCTCCGGGAATTACTACCCTTTTGTCCAGACACCATTGTGGTCTTTTGCGCCTGATTTCTTTTTCTTGCTTTATATTTCGGGGTAGCAGGATAATCCGTACTTTATGGTTGCCCAGTACCCAATCAACAAAACTATAAAATAAATCTTCGCTTTCTGGATTATGATAGTGAGCCTCAATGGCCGGTGGGCGAACAGTTATAAGAATCTCATCTTCTGAAATACTCAGCTTTTTTAATATTGAGGGGTCAGGAGTAAAAAATGGTACATATACATCTTCTTTTAAACCGTCATAGGTCAGAATTCTTTTTGATGGCAGATTAGTTTCTTTGAGGATCTCGGGGACTATAAGCCATCGAGGATAGGAGAAGGGAGCGGGTCGACTGTGCTCGTAATCAGCAATCAAAACGGTTGGGATTCTGAATAAATTGCTGATAAAAATCTGAGATCGTGAACCATGAGAAACAGCCAGGTCAGGTTTGTTGTGGAGGACAAAAGGTATGAGCTGAATGGATCGCAGGAGCCAGCCCATAAGTTTTTTGATTTTGTTCTTTCCATAGTGTCGACCGATGGTCTTAAAAAAGAGGTCGTTCTTCTTGGCCAGTTCTTTCACTTGATAGGCATCCCTGGCAGTCAGGACAACCCGGTACCCTCTTCTCTTTAATTCGCTCTTGATAGGAATGAAAAAGGGAACGTGAGGGGTATTATCAAGGTCAATCCATATGGTTTTTTTTAAATGACTCAAGGCAGATTTTTTATAAGTCTTGGCCAGGACCAGTCGGTGATGACTCATTTTTTCTTTCCAGAATTTGGCAACTTCAGAATGAAGTGCATTCCAGTACTGGCCTTCATATTTTTCTTTTATGTAATTGAGAAAATTTTTGTAATAATCCACTGGATAAGTTTCAGTAGCATGGTCATTGTGGTCAAATCTCATATAGTCAGGATGGGAATTGAGCAGAGCCATGCCGCCTTTTTCTGCGATCCAGTCCAGTTTCTTTTGCCAGAGGCTGATGTCTTTTTCCTGGAGTATGATAAAAAGGCAATGGTCTTGAGGTAAGGTATAAGGCAGTTCAACAAAACTTCTGGTCTGGCTGCTGTTTACCACAATGAAAGGGAAAATAGTTTCCACATCATTGGCCTGCGGTTCAAATGGGTCTGTGTCGAAAGTTGAGCAATCATATTCAATGTCCAGCTGAGAAATCCAATCCAGATTGCCGAGCATTGATGGGGAGGAAAAGCCCTTAGTTTGGAAGCTATGAAGATAATTATTTATTTCAGGAACTGATTTATCAAACTTCTTTTTATTCTTAAAGATACGACCATCATGGGTGAGGCCATGGAGACCTATTCCAAACCCGTTTCTTTTGAGATTTTTAAGAACTTCTGATGAACAATCATATCCCCTGGGGACAAAATTAAAAGTTGACCTGAACCCCAGCTCAAGCTCCAGTTCCATTAATTTTAGAACTTTTTCATAGCCTTTTCTGGAATCAACATCATGAGAGAGTACCAGAGCAAATTTTTTATTTTCGGGCCAGCCTGTCCAGTTTTCTGGTTGATCAGCTGCCTCCGGGTGTACAGGCCAGCAATCGGAGTGTTTAGCTATTTTGGCCCGGGCTATCTTTCTTCTCATAAAAATTTGAAACTGGCGGGGGACAAATGGCTTCAGGCAATAATAGTAATAGCTAATATTCATTTTTTGACTTATTAAATTAAACCTAATAATGGCCTTAAATTCAAGCGCCCCATTAAATTTCTGCTTACAATCACATAAATAATTACTTTCTTTATATACTCAAAAAAACTGAACAACAAATTCTCCTTTCTTTTGTTTACGGTCGAGCTTAATAGTTTAGCTCTTATTTTATTTGGTCGCATTATTTCAAGAAACTATCACTAACAGTTACTAAAGAAAAAACCTGATTTTATAGTGTGTTCAACTTAAGTTCTTTGAGTTCTCGGCGAATCCGCACTCTTGGTCTTTTGAGAAAATCGGAAAAAAGCAAATCGGCTTAATGATATTTCAGGCAATTCTTTATATCCAATAAGACGGTGTATCCAGAGTGCCGGGAGGTTATCTTTAAGGTAATAACCATAAACTCTGGCCACACCCAATTTTCCTAATTGAATTATCACCGAAGCCATAAAACAGGTAGCCAGGTCTTTACCTCGGACTGATTCTAAAAGATACAAATCAAAGGCGTAAGCCTCGTTCTTATCTAGTTTCAAGTGAAGCAACTTAAGGTCGGGATGTTCAGACAGCTTTTCAGAGTTTGAAGAATCTTGTTTTACGGTGAACCAGAGATCACCAATGATCCGGCCAGCTTTCCAGAGGACAAAACCCTTATAACCTCTGGAAAGGTAATATTTCGCCTTGATTACTCTGCTTTTTCTGTAATTCTCATCAAAGAAATCAATCAGGCTTTTGTCAAACATTTTGAGTTCACAGTTAAACCTGGTTAGGGAGTATTTTTCAGCTTTTAATGTATCTGGAAATATGTAGCTGGGAACAGCAGATTTTTTCCAGAAGATAAGTTTGGCCAGAGTTCTTTTTAGACCAAGCTGACTCAAGTCTTCTTTGAGCATCTGAAAAAAAAGAAGAATGCTTGAAAACAAATTCAACCTCCAGCCCATAATCTTTTAGAATTTTCTGAGACTATTTTCTGAAAAGTGGTAAGAGGATCATTACTGATTTTTTTAAGTACCATCCAGAGTTTTATGATAGCTCCCCACTGAGAGAAGTAAGGAAAATCCGAACCGAATAATATTCTATCTGTGCTGACTTCTCTTAACAGAGATTCGAGGACTGGAGTTTCAAGACCGGATACGCTGACCATGATGTTCTCGTTTTCAGAAAGAATTTCTTTCAATAAGGGTAGTAATCTGGTCCCGATTTCTTCCAGACTGGCCCCGAATAGCCCCGCATGACTGATGATTATTGGAGTCCTGGCGGTTCTTATTGAAGCTCTGGCCAGATTTTCCAGGGAAGAATAATCACTGGCCTCTGAATTTTTCAGTATTTCACTCTTTCCCCCATGGATGATCACAGGTAGCTCAAAGACTGCAGCAGCTCTGATAATGGTATCTAAGCGTTCCCGACCTTCTTCTTGAGATAAATTAATTTCGGCGATATTAGCGTTAAATTTAATTGCTTTGATTCCAAAGCTTAAAATTGCCCGGTTGAGATCATTTATTATTTCTTCGTTTTTTATTTTATTAGGGACGCAATAACCGAGATAAAATCTTTTCTCCTGCCAGTAAAGTCTGTGAATAAAATCCATTTCAGCCCGACCATCGCTTTGAGGCTGAAATACTGGAAGCAACAGACATCTGTCTATTCCGCTGAGTTGCATCTGATCGATGAAGAACTTTGGTCCTATATGGGTGAAGTACTTTTTATAAATCAAGCGAGAATAGGTCAGGTCTTTTTTTACAGTTCTCCTGATTTTTTTTTCAACTGGATGGGGTTTTAAGATCAGGGGGCCAACTTCGGGAGGCTTATAAGGAACTGAGGCTAGACTATAAATACCTTTTTCATAAGGGTTGGGAAAATATTCAAAGCTATTAAAAATCACTTCATAAGGGCAAACATGAATATCTGTCCAGATAGCCGGGCCTTTTATTGTTTTCAACTCATTCAGGATTCTTTGTACTTCCTCTTTCGGTAAAATCATTTTAAAATCTGGCTCCGACCGCAAAGGTCTTTTAAAGCCCGGCGGTCAATTTTTCCATTTTTATTTCTTGGAATGCGTTTTATGAAATGAAATTTCTTTGGAATCATATAGGCAGGTAATATTTTTTTCAAGCCCTGTGACAAATCCTTTGCTGTTAAGTTTTCTTCTGAGGTTTCAATAAAAGCGTGTAATTCGCTGAGTTCTTCCGATTCGGCCTCTACCAGTATTACCCCAGCGTCCTGAACAGCTGGCAGGGAAATCAGAGCCTGCTCAATATCCTGCAGCTCAATTCTATATCCCATATATTTTACCTGGTCATCTTTTCTTCCTAGAAATTCATAGTTTCCGTCCGGGCGAAGTCTGGCCAGGTCGCCGGTGCGGTAGATTATTTCTCCTTTTCCCGGATTAAACGGATTGTCAATGAAACACTCTTTTGTCCTTTCCTCATCATTCCAGTAGCCTTTGGCCACGCAAATTCCACTGATAAAAATTTCTCCCGGCTCACCTTCAGGCACCGGCTTCAGGTTCTCATCCAGAAGAAAAATTTCAGTGTTTTCGCAAGGTTTTCCGAGCGGGATTCTTTCTTCTGGGGAGTCAGGAATTGAATTCACTCTATAATACATTGAAATACCTGTTGCCTCAGTTGGGCCGTAGGCATTATAAAAAATTTTATCGGGAAAAGCCTTCATCCATTGTATTAAGTATTTAGCCGGCAAGACTTCGCCACTGAAAATAATCTTCCGTAGAGTAGGGAGACGACCGGGCGCAATTATTCCGCTACGGGCCAGATACATCAATAAAGAAGCTACGCCTTTCCAGATGGTTACTTTCTGCGATTCAGCCAGTTCAACCAAAAGAGGTGGAAAAAGCAGACATTTTTCATCGGCCAGACACAACCTGGCTCCGGCTCTGATACTTCCATAGATATCAAAAAGTGACATGTCGAAGTAATAAGGAGCGGTCCATAGAATGGTATCACTTTTTTCGATTCCAATAGTGTCAATCACCCATTTAATATACTCATGAATATTTCTATGAGTTAACACCACTCCTTTTGGTTCACCGGTAGTTCCAGAAGTATAATAAATACCGGCCGGAAAATCGGAACCAGGCTCTGGCTTTATGGTCTTGGCTTGATGAGAAAAAGCCTCAATCTCTTCTCTATTTATAATTATTTTGCCTGCTGTTTGCTGGATGCTTGCTTTGCCATCAAGACAGATAAGCAGGGCGGGTAAACTTGAACCGGAGTCTTCAGCCTGCCAGCTCTTCATGGTCTGAGCATCAAGGATAAAAGCTACGGGCTCGCTGTTTTTGATTATCTTTTTTCTTCTGATAGCCGGAGTTTCAGGGGAGACTGGAATATAAATAGCTCCAGATTTTAAGACACCAAATATAGCTTCAACAATTGACAGGCTACGATTCATGGCAATCACTACCCGACTACCAGGCTTTACTCCGTAGTGATTGAGACAGGCTGCCAGGCGGTTGGCTCTCAATCCTAATTCTTGATAACTCCAGGATGACTTTCCGTCAGTAATAGCCACGCTCCGGGGAGAGTTTCTGACGGCATGATCTAAATAATGATGGAGCAGGCAGTCATCCATTTTATGTGATTCTCTATAACCTGAGCAATTTTGAAATTATCTGCAGGTTAATTTCAGAGGTTCCGCTATATATCGTCGAGGCCAGACTATCTCGAAGGTCCCGCTGAATTTCGTACTCAAGCATAAAGCCGTATCCTCCGTGCAATTGAAGTGCTTCAAAGCAGGCTGTCTTTAGGTTTTCACTGGCATAAACTTTCAAAACCGAAGCTTCCAGTGTCAACCTTTGGTTCTGATCTTTGGCAATTGCTAATCTATAAAGATAGGTTCTGATGAGTTCTTCGGCAATTTTCATTCTGGCAATTTTGCCCGAAATATACTGGAATTTGCTGATTGGCTGACCAAACTGTTTTCTTTCTGTAGCGTATTTCAGGCACATCTCTAATATTCTAGTTAAAGTACCGAGATGGCAGGCTGCAAAAAGTATTCTTTCCCATTCCATCATTTCATTGAAGATAAACATGCCTTGCCCTTCCTGGCCAATCAAATTTTCCAGAGGAATTTCACAGTGATCAAAAATGACCTCGCTATTCTGGAGGGTTCTTAATCCAAGTTTCTCCAGAGGTTTACCAAGAGAAACCCCGGGCCTGAATTTTTCGCAGAGTAAAAAGGAATGAGCAGCAAAGCTCTTTCGGTCTGGATTGGTTATAGCCAGAACCAGAAAGACATCAGCAATAGGAGCATTAGAAATGAACATCTTCCGGCCATCCAGTAGATAATTATTTTCGGCTTTAATGGCTCTGGTCTGTATCGACATCACGTCTGAACCAGCTTCTGGTTCGGTAATGGCCTGAGCAGCTATCAATTCGCCACGGCACAGTTTAGGCAGAATATTCTTCTTTTGATTTTCAGTTCCAAAGATTTTAATCAAAAGGCCGGAAATCAGAGTTGAGCCGAGAGCGTGGACCAGACCGGCGTCTTTACAGCCATAAGCCAGGGCTTCTATAGCGAGAACTGTATTAAAAAAGCTGAAACCGCAACCACCGTATTCTTCTTCAAAAGGCAGAGCCAGTAAGTTCAGAGCTGCACATTTTTTCCACAGTTCGGAAGGGAATCTGCCCAGCCTCTCTCTCTCTTCCAGGCCCTGATTTAGCTCGTTCCGAGCAAAATTAATTATGGTGGATTTTAGCTGTTTCTGTTCTTCTGACAGGTTAAAATCCATCAGTTCATTTGCCCTTATCGGTCAATAAATTATTTACCAGGTTGCTAATGGCCATCAGGCTTTCAAAGTTTTCTGGTAGGAGGTGTTCAGGCCCGATTTTTATCTTAAATTCTTTTTCCAGGTAGGCTATCAGGGTCATTATTCCATGAGAATCTATTATTCCAGAATCAATGAGTGAATCGTCGTCACTGATGGCCGAGATATCATTGTCCTGGAGCAAATCAGATATTAGAAATCTTCTGATTTTTTCTTTGGTCTGCATGCCCAGTTCCTTTGAGATTTATCCCATGCTGTTTTTAAAAACCCCTCTCTTCAAAAAGAAACTTAACCCATTGGCTTACCCAGAGTCCTGATTTTTGAATGAATGAACCTCCTTAACTACCCAATTATTTATGCTATATTTGGTATCCGTTATTTGTCAAGCTTAATCTGGCTATAGGCTTCAGTTGCTTCCCGCTGAGGAGGTTACCTTTTCAGCCCAGATGCCTGTAGAGAAGCTTACCGATGAGGGTCAAAATTGAGTCAGGAAAGTATTTGATGGCAAAAGGTATAATTGATGGTAGGGAAGTCGAAGAACTGATAAAAGAATTTGGCTTAAAGGCAAACCTGTAATATTTAAGCTCCATTTCTTTTGCGCCCCACAATCTCTTATAATTTAGAAGCCCTTGATTTTTTTGTTCAGTCCGACCAAGGTTTAAGAGTTGAAAACCACGTTCTCGGTGCCAGTTAATAGCTTCCCACATGATTAAATTGTTCGGTCGAAGATGATGATACTTTGGGTCTGACGCCCCAAATTTGAAAATAGCTTTCTTATTAAAGCCAAAGAAAATAGCCGAAGCCACTGTTTTCCCGGAATAATATGCTGACACAATGACTCCCAGGTTCTGTAATATCATATTTTCGTATATGGATTTGAAAAACTTAAAGGGCTGAGGGGGTAAACCATGTCTCTTTCTGGTTATAATTTGAAACCTGTAAAATTGGTTCAGAGCAGATAAACTGTCCTCAAATTTAATTTTCAGGCCTTCCCTTACTGCTTTCTTAATGTTTCTTCTGTTGGCGTCTTTGAGCGAGGACCAGAGTCTGGCGGGTGAGCTGGTTAAATCTATCTCGTGGGTGTAAAAAAAATAAAAGGGCGGCGCCTTCTGAGGAAAATTAAGACTCCGGAATTCAAGGTATCTCCAGTTACGCTCCCGACCATAGTTAAGAGCGTATGTAATAAGTGAAGAGAGGTTATATTCATCTGCAGCCAGAAAATTGCAAAAATCAGTAAAAGGTATGCTAACACCTCTGTTGCCGGTTAAAATGCTTTTTATCTCAAAGATAGGAATAATCGCTCCGGGTTTAGAGTTGTCTATTAGCATTAGGTAAACCGGGGAAAAATGATAGGTCTCTTTAAGGACTCTGGCCCAGGCTGATGAATGAAAAATATCGCCGTTAAACCGAACTGCTATCAGATTGTCCCAGTTTTTTTGTTCTGTAGGGTCTGTTATTTTTATAATCATAAATTAGAGTCTGAATCCTTATTAATCATATAACCTTAAATTCAACAAAATCAACAAGAGAAAGAAAATTTTAGTTCTATGCAAAACCATAAAGAAAATTGTTTCTTAATTTAATCCAGGGCAACAGAAATTCCAGATTTATTATTTATAAAGCTCTGTCAATCAGGAATTGATAATTGAGGTTTTTTTATGATAAACTTCGATTCAAAAATCGGAAGAAAACACTTGAATAGAGGTTATGATGAAAGAAGACAAAAATAGAGAGCCAGCTGTTATCCACCCGGATACCTTTGTGGCTGATAAGGCTGTTGTCATCGGCCGGGTTGTGCTAAAAAAAGGAGCCAGCGTCTGGTACAACGCTGTTCTCCGGGCCGATATCGCCGACATCGTCATCGGCGAATATTCTAACGTCCAGGACAACTGTGTCATTCATGTTGACTATGATACCCCCACTATCTTGGGCGACTACGTTACCGTAGGCCACGGAGCCATCCTTCATGCCTGTAAGATAGGGGATAACACCCTCATTGGCATGGGAGCAGTGGTCCTGGACCGGGCCATCATCCCGGATAACTGCCTGGTGGCGGCCGGGGCTCTTGTCCCTCCCGGTAAGACTTTTCCCTCAGGCACGCTCATACTCGGTAATCCGGCCAAAGTGGCCCGCACCCTGACCAAGGAGGAAATCCAGCACCTGCGGGAACACGCTCTCAGTTATTATGACCTCTGGAAAAAGCAATACCGGGACTGAGCCAGTTTCAGCTCTTAAAGTTAGCCTGGAGATAGAATTTTTTGCCTCAGGGTCCGGTTTCCGCGCCGGAAAATTAATTGTCCTGTTTCTCTCTGGCTTTAAGAATCATTGAAGTTCTGGCATATGCAACCCCAGTTTGGCTTTTTACTCTATGTAAAAAAGATTAACATCTTATACAACCTCTAAATTTTCTGGTAAAAACTGCCTTATTAAATTCAGTTTCCATAAAAACTTTTGCTGAATCCGAAGATGGCCGGCATCATTACAAATTATTGGGATTGAGTAATTTCCCATTGTTTTGACCAGAATAATTCTATTTATTCTGGCTTTAATAATTTAGTTAAAATTCCTAACCTCAGGCAAAGGATAAATTTAAACTTGACAATATGTTAACAAATTGTTAATTATAGGGCGAAAAGTTTGGAGGGGAGATAACAGATGAACGAGCTTTTCGCTGCCCGACTTAAAAAGCTCAGAGAAGAATCGGGCCTTACTCAGGAAGAGCTGGGCGAAGCTGTAGGACTTTCCTCTGAATATATTTCTCTTCTGGAAGCGGGAAAAAGAACTCCTTCCATCATCGCTCTCAACAGAATTTCTAAGTTTTTTCAAAAAAATATTTCCTATTTTCTGGAAAGCCGGGAAAATCCGTTTGCCATCCTTCTGGCCAGTGAAAAGATAGATGAAGCTACCAAAAAAGTCATCGTTAATTTTCAGAAAAAATGTGAGGAGTACTTGGAGCTTGAAGCCCGAACCGGACGTCACCTTCAGCTGTCTCCGCTTTACTCCGGAAGTCAGTCTCCACAAAATATGGCTGAAGAGGAAAGGCGCCGTCTCGGATTGGGTAACGAACCAATCCGCGATATTTTCCGCCTGGGGGAAGTCAACGGCTGCCACTTCCTCAGGATGAGTCTCCCTGAGGAATCAAGAATTTCCGGAATCTTTGTCTTTTTAGAAGACAAAGAAGCGGCTTTTGCCCTGGTTAATTCCAGCCTCTCTGCGGGCAAGCAGGTGGTGGCGGCCGCCCATCTTTACTGCCATTATCTCCGGGACCGGGACGAATCTCCGGTCGTTGATAATCTGGATGTCCTGGTAGATGAATATGTAACGCTTTATTCGCCCAGGGAGCAATTTGCTCAGGCTTTTGCCACTCATTTTCTCATTCCCCAGTCAAAAGTAAAAGAGCTGGTGGAGAAAGACGTAAGATCCAGACGTCTGACCTATCCCCAAGTTCTCTTTCTCAAGAGATACTTTGGAGTTAGTACCCCGGCGATGCTGCGGACCCTGAGACGGCTAAACTATTTGAGCCGTTCTCAATTTGAAAATTACTTTAAGCGTAACCACCTGGAAGAAGAGAAAGCGATTTTTGGGGAAGTGTCAGTTGAAGAAGTGGATATGGGACCATCTGGCTTGCCTCCGGTACTTCCTGAAAGATTCTGGCTCTTAAAAAAAGAGGCTGATCTGATTGCTTTTGAAGAGCAGGAAACTCACCCTCCAGAAACCGGCCAGTCCAGTGAAAATCCCGAAAGTAATTGAATGAAACTTTGAGGCTAAAAGATTGGGAATAAAGAAGACTATCTATAAAGTGCCTTAGATTTAATAAAGAGAAATCGAGCGAGTCGGATTTTGTATTCTTTAGCAGATAAAATCGGTTATTTGGAAAACGGTAATTCATAAGATTTCCGCAACCTTCAGGCCTGGCTGAGGCAACCTCCAGGTTAATTTTACTGCCTCACAAAACAAGTTCTGTTTGACCTGGAAAGGGTAAAAATTATAAGCTGTTGGCAAAAATGATTGTTCAAACCAGAAGCGGGTGGTTTTTCGCCGGAAAAAGTTATTTAAAGACCATGGAGAAAATAAATTTCAGGAGCCTGTGATGAATAAACATGTTAAAACAATAAGTTTCTTAAGGCTTAACTTCTTAAAATTTATTTTGCTTACCGTCTCTTTGATTATGCTGAGTGTCTGGCTTCTATCTTCAGTTCCTCAGATTGCCCACCCGGAGAAGACATCTCTCCGTCCGATTGATTTGCAGGACATTCTAAGCTGGAAAACAATTAGCTTTGGGCAGATTTCTTCAGATGGCCGCTGGTTGCTATATGTTCTGACTCCCAACGAAGGTGACAGCGAGTTATTGATCAAGGAAATTGAAGGCAAAAAAGAATACCGTTTTAATCTGGGCCAGGTCTCTCGAAATTTCAATGAAGTGATAATTATCTCTGAAGACTCAAACTGGGTCTCATTTCTGACCTACCCGGGCACTCAGGAAATGAAAAAACTGCGCCGGGAAAAGAAGAGAGTTGAGCCCCGGGCCTTCCTGGTCAATTTGAATAGCGGGGAAAAGACTGAATGGACAAAAATCAGGAGAATTGCTCTTTCCGGAGAAAGTTCTCGCTATTTAGCTCTACACCGTCTGGTTCCCGAGAACCAGGAAAAGGAAAAAGATAAATGGTCAGGCTCCGACCTGATTTTAAGGGATCTTAATTCAGGCAGCGAAACAAATTTTGGCAACGTCTCTGAATTTTCCTTTGACAGTTCCGGTTTCTGGCTGGCCTTTCTGGTAGAGGCCCAGGATCGAACCGGAAATGGTTTGATGCTTAAGAATCTGAAAAATGGCCAGCTTAAAACTCTTGATTCCGGTCGTTTCTGGTATAAACATCTGAAGTGGGATGAGAATGGTCAAGCTCTGGTCGGGTTAAAAGGAACAGAAGATCAGAAGTATGAGGATAAACTCTACAGTTTGCTGGCTTTCAGGTTGACCGGGTTGGATAACCTGGAAAAAATTGAATATGACCCCAGAAACGACCCTGCTTTTCCCGAAGGGTTCAGCCTCAGCCCTGATTTGGCTCCTTACTGGCTCGAAGATTATCAGGCAATTGCTTTCGGTCTGAAAAAGATTAAAACCAAAGCCCGGGCTCCGGAAAGTTCAGAGAAAAAAGAAGAGGCGGAGAGAAAATCACAGTCAATTCAGAAACCCGAAGAGATTGAAGAGGAAGATATGCCGGACCTGATTCTCTGGCACTGGAAGGACCCCCGACTTCAATCCCAGCAGCAGGTTGAAGAAAAGCTTGATGCAACTTACAGCTATCTTGCTATTTACCGGGTGAAAGAGAAAAAGTTCGTTCGTCTGGCCGATGATGAGCTTAGAGAAATCAGGCTTGCCAGAAAATCCAGCCTGGCTCTCGGCTTTGATAGAGAGCCTTACGAGTTGGAGTCCAACCTGAGTGGCCAGCGTTTCCAGGATGTTTACCTGGTGGACCTCAAGACAGGCAATCGAAAGCTCATTCTTAAGAAGAACCGCTGGTCTTACGACCTTTCTCCCGATGGCTCCTATTTTCTTTTTTATGAAGGCGGGCACTTTTTCAGCTACGAGCTGGCTTCTGGAAAGACTTATAACCTGACCTATGGACTTCCAGCTTCTTTTGTCAACGAGGATGATGACCATAACGTAGAGCAGCCTCCAGATAGACCTATCGGCTGGTCAAAGGACAGCCGCTGGGTACTGCTTTCTGATGGCTGGGACGTCTGGCTGGTTGGAGCTCGAGGGCAGCAGGGGGTTAACCTGACTCAAAACGGGTTTAAAGAGCAGCTTCGCTATCAGAGAAGATTTGTCCTGGACCCGGAGGAAAAAGGTATAGACCTCAGCCTGCCCCAGTATTTTCAGGTTTATGGTGAATGGACTAAAAAGCAGGGGATAGTCAGGGTGGATGCGCTCAGGAAAATCAGGGAGCTTTTGCTCTGGGATGAGGCCCAGTTTAACCGCCTGCTTAAAGCCAGGAAAGCTGAGCGCTATCTGTTCACCAGAGAAACTCATAGCGATTTTCCTGATTTCTATGCTGCCGGGCCAGGTCTGAATCCGGCCACCCGGATTACTGAAGCTAACCCCCAGCAGAGTCAATTTCTCTGGTCTTCGGGTGTCCGACTGCTTGATTACATCAGCACTAAAGGAAAAAAACTTCAGGCTGCTTTGTTCCTTCCCGCTAATTACCAGGAGGGTCAAAAATACCCGACCATAGTTTATATCTACGAGAAGCTTTCCCAGAACTTAAATCGCTATTTTCTGCCGACTGCCAATGGTTTTAATAAGTCATATTACACCAGTCAGGGTTATGCAGTGTTGATGCCTGATATAACCTACACCATCAATGACCCGGGGATGTCGGCTGTCTGGTGTGTTCTGCCGGCAGTTGAAGCGGCGGTGGCCGCCGGAATAGTCGACCCGGAAAGAATCGGGATTCACGGCCATTCCTGGGGTGGTTATCAGACGGCCTTTCTGATTACTCAAACCGAAGTTTTTCGGGCGGCCGTGGCCGGAGCCCCGCTGACTAATATGATTTCCATGTACAGCTCTATTTACTGGAATACCGGTTCGGCCAACCAGCCCATTTTTGAGAGCAGTCAGGGCCGGTTTAGTGGTGGCTACTGGGATAATCTGGAGGCTTATACCCGGAATTCTCCGGTTTATTATGCTACCAGAGTTCAGACTCCACTTCTTCTTCTCCACAATGATAAAGACGGAGCCGTGGTCTTCAATCAGGGAATAGAATACTACAATACACTTCGCCGTCTTAAAAAACCGGTGGTGATGCTGCAGTATGTTGGAGAAAATCACGGTCTGCAAAAGCCCGCCAACCGTAAAGACTATACAGTGAGGATGAAAGAATTTTTCGACCATCATCTGATGGGCAAGCCAGCTCCGGATTGGTGGCAGGAAGGAATTCCTTACCTGAAGCTTAAAGACCACCTTAAAGAAAGGATCAGACAACTGATTCTGCAGGGAGAGAAAGAGCAATCTGAGGCCAAAAAAGAGAAATGATTGCGGACAGCATAAAATTAAATTGACAAGGGGGGAGGAAATGGCATCTTCTCATTATTCACCTTCATCGCTTGAAGCTTTTGAAACCTGCCCTCATAAGTTCAAGCTGATTTACCGCGACCGCCTGAAAGCTGAGTTTGAAAACATAGAGGCTTTTCTGGGCAGCTGTTTTCATAAAACCATGGAAGAACTTTACTCAAAGCTGCCTGACCGGGTTATGCCGCTTGAGGAGCTTCTGGCCTTTTATGAGGATTACTGGAAGAGAAACCTTAGCGAACGGATTAAGGTAATTGAAAATGGGCTTACCCCTGATGATTATTTCCGGCGGGGCAAAAAGTACATAGAAGATTATTATCGGCATTACTACCCGTTCAACCAGAACCGCATTCTGGGTCTGGAACAGAAAATTGAGATTGACCTGGACGGAACCGGCCGTTACCGCCTTTTGGGTTATGTCGACCGGATTGACCTGACTCCGGACGGGGTTTTCGAAATCCATGATTACAAGACTGGTTCCTATTTGCCCGGACAGGAATTTGTGGATAGTGACCGGCAATTAGCCATTTATCAGCTTGGAATTAAGCAGCGCTGGCCTCAGGCTGAGAAATTCAGGCTGGTCTGGCACTATGTAGCTTTTGACCTGGAACTATCGTCTACGAGAACCGAAGAACAACTGGCCGAGCTCCGCAAGCGCCTTATTGAACAGATTAAGCTCATTGAAGCTGAAACCGAGTTTCCCCCGAAAGAAAGCCAGCTCTGCCGGTGGTGTGCTTTCTGGGAGTTTTGCCCGGTAAAGAAACACGAAGCCATACTGGCGAAAATCCCACCCGAAGAATACCTGAATGAAGATGGCCTGGTCCTGGTAAACAGGTATGTGGATTTTCTCAAGAAGAAAAAAGAAACTGAATCTGAGCTGGAAAAACTAAAAAAGGCCATAATTGATTATGCTCAGAAAAAAGGCCTGAGCAAGGTGCAGGGCAGCGAGGGCTATGTCAGGATAATAAAGCAGGAACGGCTCCAGATACCGGCCTCAGGAGAACCAGAAAGGCTTGATCTGGAAAAAATCCTTAAAGAAGCCGGCCTGTGGGAAAGCTGCTCTACTCTGGACCGATTTGCCCTGGAGAAGATTATCAGCGGAGGTCAGCTTGAGCCTCCCTTACTTAACAAAATCTCCACTTTTATTAAAAAGGAAGTTCAGTACAGCCTGAGAGCAAACTGGGAAGATTCGAAGTACTAGCCTTCTATTCACCGAGGACAACCGGAAGAAGGTCATAGGGTGTTTTAAGAAGAATCTGAGCCCCGCTCTGAAGGAGTTCTTCGGCTTCTCGAAAACCCCAGAGGGCTCCAGCCGCCAGGATACTTGCGGCTCTGGCTGTTTCCATGTCAACTGAAGTATCGCCCACATAAATCACTTCTGAAGGTTTTAACCTTAATCCCTGTAAAACAATATTGGCCATGGTCGGGTCCGGTTTGACCGGAAGCTGGGGTTGAGCACCCTGGATTATTTCAAAATTAAAAGGCAGAAGCTCACGGGTCATCAGCACGGTGAATTCATGAGATTTGTTTGATAAAACAGCGGTTTTTAAACCGGCTTTTTTCAGCTCAGCCAGGACTTCAACCACTCCGGGGTAGGGACGGGAGTGCCTCTTCCAGGTTGTAGCGTATTCTTTTCTGTATTCCTCAATCAGTTCTTTGATAGCCTGGTCCTGGTCAGCGATTTCTGGAACTGCCCTCTTCACCAGCACTTCCATTCCGTCGCCCACCATCTTTTTACATTCAGCTTCGGAATACTGACGGTAGCCGTGCCTTGATAAAACAAGATTCAGAGTGAAAGTTATGTCAGTGATGGTATCGAGCAGGGTTCCATCCAGGTCGAAGATAATGCCCTTAAATTTCATGAGCAGGTAATTTTACCGGCAGTCCCAGAATTCGTCAACTTCCTTAATTGAGGTTATTGCTGTGTGGGATTGAGGTCTGGTTTTCTCGGTACTGGCTTTCAGCAAAGCCAGATTTTCCGGGCTAATTTTCCTTTCCTGAATTATCGACTTTTTTGATTTCCAGTATCCGGTCCAGCCGGAAGCAGCGTTCTTCTTTTCTCATTAAGCAGTAGGCCTTAAGACCTTCAAAACGGCAACCTGAGAATTTCATTTTGCCCACGGAAATTGGCTGAACCAGCCTCCGGCTTTTAGTATCGTCTGGTTTAAGGTAAGTTATTTCCAGCAATTGCCTCTTTTTGATGGCTTCCTTGATTCTCTGCCTTTTAACTTCTACCGGGATTCTTTCTCCTGCTTTTCGGTATTGAAACTGAGTCAGAAACCTGACGATTCGGTAATCCATCAGGATGTGGGATTTCTGGATTGGTTTTTTCAGGACCAGACCTTCGAAACTGGTACAGCGGCTGAGGGCTACATAGACCTGTCCGTGAGCAAAGGCTCCCCGGCCTATGTCGACAATTACCCGGTCAAAAGTCTTGCCCTGGCTTTTATGAATGGTTATTGCCCAGGACAGACGGAGAGGATACTGGGTGAAGGTCCCAACCACCCGGCTGACTATTTTGTTTTTCTTCCTGTCGTACTCAAAATCGAAAATCTCCCAGGTGTGGGGCACCACGTCTACGAGCTCGTCGTTTTGAAGGCGAACCATGATGAGGTCGGGTCTTTCTGGAATGTGGTAGATTTCTTCTACCCGACCAAGGCTACCGTTCACCCAGCGGTCGTAAGGATCGTTGGTCAGGAGCATAACCTGTGCTCCTTCTTTCAGGGCAAGAGTTTCGGCCGTCGGCAGGCTGTCAGAGTCAAACTCTCCCTTAATTACTCCCTGGTAGCGATATCTTTTACCGGAAAGTCTATCTAATTTTTCTTCATTGATCCGGTCGGCAGCCTGATTGGTACTGGTCAGGGTAATATAGAATTCATCTTCCGGCGGCGAAAAAGCGGGCAGGCACCGGGCATTTAATTTTTTGAGCTGCTCATCAGTTATGGAGCGATTTCTGATGGCGTTTAATAACTCCAGAAAAGCAGCCTCTTTCTGCCGGAAAACCTTTTCCAGTTCAATAAATTCCAGGTTAAAGTTTTCTTTCTGAAAGACCTCAGCCGAAAAAAAGTAGGGTGAATCATATTTAGCCTTAAAAGCCAGCCTTTCCTTTGAGGTTACTACCGGTGGCAGCTGATAGAGGTCGCCGATTAAAATCATCTGCAAGCCACCGAAAGGCAGGTCTGGTAAATCCCGGTTTAAGCGCAGGGCCCAGTCCACGCAATCGAGCAGGTCCGCCCGGACCATAGAGATTTCATCAATGATTAGAGCATCAAGTTTTTTGATGAGGGTTTGTTTAAGTGGAGGCAATCTCTTGACCCGATCTACGGTGATGTCGGGGCGGAAGCCGAAGAAAGAATGGATGGTCTGGCCACCGACGTTAAGGGCTGCTACTCCGGTTGGAGCCAGCACCACCACCTTTTTTCTGGTGTTGTTGCGAAAGTGCTCCAGAAGGGTTGATTTGCCGGTTCCGGCTCGCCCGGTAATGAAAACCGATTTCTCACTATTTTCCAGAATCTCCAGGGTGGTGCGAAATTCTGGGGTCAGTTCGAGCTGGCTCTCTTTTTTCTCTTTAGAAGAACACTTCATATTAAAAATTTTCTCACAAAATCAGCTCTGGATTAAGAGCTCTCTTAAGATTTGTATTATTAATAGACATAACAAAGCCTTATCCTATCTCACCGACCGGTATTATGATTGTGCCTGGTAAGGCCACCGGGAGATATTTTTCGCCTTGAAAGATTGGAATTTCCGGTGAAAATTTAGCTTATATCAGCCTAAGCGTCTGAGCAGAGGTGGTCCTTTCTGTCAGGTAGTAGAGACCCGAAGGCTATTTTGCCGCACTGAATTTCACTCCGGTTCTTTAGCCAGTGGAAAAGATAGTTTTATAATAAATTCAGCTTGATTTGTAATGCAGAGCTTTTTCCTCTATACTGAAGAAATAATTTGCATCTAATCAAAGGAGAATTTCATGGAAATCACCTTAAGTAAAGACCAGTATGAGAAGCTGCTGGAGCTGGTTTATCTGGGAAACTGGATGGTCAATGCATACCGGACCGATGATTATCTGGAAGAATACTCGGAAGTGGTTTCTCATATTTTTGCCCGGGCCGAGGAAGCTGGCCTCGAGGACAAAGCCGTAAAGGACGAAATAGAAAACAAATACCTGCCTTCATACGATTTTGAAGAAAGCATGCAGGATTTCATCAGTGAGTATGACAGCTTCTGCTTCTGGGAAGAACTGATTAATAGGCTGGCTGAAAGGGATGCTGTCAGAGATTTTGGCAGTACTCCGCTCGATAAGATCGACCTGGAGGAGTATCTGGAAAAAAAAGATAAGTATCTGCGAAAGTATGAGCAGGAAGTAGAGGAAAACGGCCTGAGGAACTTCGAACTGGTCAAAGAATCCTGAAGCCTGGAATTTCTGGCCAAAAGTCTTAAAGATATCCCGAAGAATAATTTTTTAACTGCAGTTATCTCTGTACGGCGTCCTTGACGCAGCGGAAGCCAACTGTGGCGTTCCGGTCAAGCCCTGGGGAAATCAGCAGCAGAGTCTGCTGGCGATTAAGCTGAAGGGGTCCGCTTTTTGGATACCAGATACTGCCTTCCGGCGAGTAATAGCTTCCACCTTTAATCATTACATAAGAATAAACTCCATTGTCATAAACGTCAGCAGTTAACTGCCAGACATTTCCCACCAGGTCTTCCACCCCGAAAGGACTGGCTCCGGTTGGATGAGCGTCAACGGCTGTCGTCTGCCCGGTCTTGTGGTTGCAGCGGGTGGGGTCGAGCTCATTTCCCCAGGGGTAGAGCCGGCCATCATGACCCTGGGCCGCATACTGCCATTCTACTTCTGTGGGCAGCCTTTTTCCGGCCCAGCGGGCGTAGGCTTCAGCATCTTCCAGGCTGACCCAGACTACCGGATGATTTTCCTGTCCGCGGGGTGGTTTCCCGTTTTTCCAGTGTTTTAAAAAATTTGTCGGGTCTTTCGGTCGGTAGCCTGTTTTTTTCAGGAAGACCTCGTACTGGGCGTTGGTTACCGGATATTTATCCATAAAAAATCTGGTTATCATAAATTTTTCGCCTTCTGCTTTTTCAGGATAGGGGATGACTGGGTTAGCATCGTCGGGATTGCCGATAGTAGTAAAAGCATATTCTCCTGCGGGTATTTCAACCATTCCTTCTGGGGCCCGGTCGGAAAGCGGGGTAGTCCTGGTTCTGGTTACCAAACGAGGTAGAGCTAAGGGCAAAGAAATGACCTTTTCATCAAGAAGCTCACCTGCTGGAGAGAATAGCTGAATTACTATTTTTTCGCCTTTCCCCCTGAATTTTTCCCATAGAGAGAACTCAATGTCAGAAGCCGGAAAAAACGCGTTCTGAGTCTCATAGGAGGGATTTCCCGGGGTAACTACCAAACGCCCGCCAGCGGGCTTCTGAGCCAGCTTAATGGCAATTTTATCCCTGTATCGTGATGCTTTGATTATTTCCGGCAAGACAGCCACGCAGTCCACACTGCCTTCAAGCCGGGTATCCAGATAATGATAGGAAAAAGCTTCCAGTTCTACCGGCAAATAGAGCTGGTCTCCAATTTTTTCTGGTTTCAGTTCTTCATGCCGCCAGAGGCTCACGAAATGGTAGCCAGTGCCATCTTTGACCGGGATTAAAGGCCCTTGATAGCCCTCTGGCTTAAGGCTGAAAACAGTGAAAATAATCTTGCTGTCCGCCGGCCAGCAATTGGCCCAAACTCCGTCGATAAGAACCGGGTAGAGAGGAACCCAGGAAGGGCTGATAAAAGCTGAGTGATTTTCTCTCAGGATTTTAAGAGTCCGGCCTAAATACCTCAGGTCTTCTTCTATGGTTTCGGGACGACCTGGACGCATGGTGTTGATTTCGCTACCATAACCGTTGAAAAAAGCCACCGAGGCTTCCCGCCTGAACCGGCCCTCACCTAACTGAATAACCCGGAAGATAGCGTTTTCAGGTTTGATAAATTTATTGAGGTTAAGAGGTGGGGGGAGATATAAGGCATCATGAACCCTTCCGGTCACTATTCCTGGCAGGTTGAGGGGCACAGCCATTCCTTCACTGTACATAATAATTCCCGGCTTCACCCGGTCGGCCATTTCCTGGAATTCACGGCTGCTTTCTCCCCGAGTATCCAGGATGACTCCATCGGCCTGCAGCTCTCGCAGCAGCTCTTCCATGGCTTTCAGGTGTTCTTCTGGCCTGGTGCTGGCATCCCAGGGGTTGTAGGAAATGAAGTACTTTTTTCCTTTCTGGTGGGCGAAAGCCACTTGCTTTTTGAGCTCGTCCAGGCCGCCGGGTAGTTCGCGGTACATATCCCATTGGTTGCGCTGGTCCAGGCCCAGGCGCGGCCAGGTCGGCCAGATGGCGTAGATGTCCACTCCACCAATGAGTTTATCCCAGGCCAGCAGGCTTTCGTAGAAGGTGAATTTCTGCCTTTCCCGGTCATAGTAGTTATGGTCCCAGGCAAACTGCAGCAGCATCAGATAGGCTTTTCTGACCCATTTCAGGTCTTCTCTCTGATAAAGATGGTCGTCGAACTTCTCCAGGTCGTAAAGAAAACGCTTCTGAAACATCATCTGTAGACCGCCGAACCAGGGTTCGGGTGGAAAAAGCAGGTCTTCAGCCAGGCCAGAGTAGGGTATTATCTCGGCAGAATGAGTGTCAAAGTGGAGGTTATATTCTAAAAACCCCCCGGGTTCGACCGTGGCTACCCAGCGGCGGATTTCTGCCTTTTCACTCTGGCCGCGACGGGCCAAGGCGGTCAGGTTTATTCCCGGGGCTATAGTCAGGTCACAGAACCCGAGGTGCCAGGCGTTATCGGGAAGAAGCAGGCCCAGGGGCTTTTTGCCCGGACGGTAAAGAAGAGTGCGGCTCAGATAGTGTGGCCATCTGTTAGGTAAACCTGCCGTGATGTAAACCCGGTCCGGACCTTCAGCCAGGGGGACCAGGTTTTCCAAACGGAGGCTTTCCGGACTTTTGTTTTCCAGCCTTAAAACCAGGCTTATTCCAGGATAAGGAGATTTTTTTTGGCTGAGGCGAGCTCTTATTCTTTCTGTCAGCTGGAAATTTAAGTTTTCACCAGCAGGTTCGTCGGCTGTAAAAGTCAGACTGGCTGGTTTTCCTCCTTCCGGCTGGACCGAGTTGCTTGAAACCTGCTTTTCAGAGATTATTAGGCTGAAAAGCGGCAGGGGAGTCTTCAGTGTTAGCTCTTGCCCGTTCGAAAGTGTCAGAGCTTTTATTATTAGCCCCGAATCAGAGCTTACCTCAAGCACCATTTTCTTGACTGTCAGGTCCAAAGGCCGGGCTTCAGCCGGTAAGACTGAAATAGTCAATAAAAGAAAAAATACATAGTAAATTTTAAGCTTAAATCCTGAAAAAGCCCTCAGACTGAGAGCGGAAGTTAAATCTAATTTTTCGGACTCCTGATGTATCATTTCTTACCTCTCCGGATAAGACATCTTAATAATTTTCTCTTATTCGACCTTTTAAGACAAACTTTTTATCTAAGTTTAACCAGGAAGATACTGACCCGGCGGTTATTCGGGCTTATTACTAATTTTCCCCTGTGGGGAAAAATCTTTCTTAACGGAGGTAGTCTCAGAAAAGCAAAGAGGTCTTAAAAAATTGAAACCTGGATCCGGGCCGGCTGTTCGGGTTGACGTCAGACATTTCTCGTTGGATAATGGAAAACAAATAGTCGGAGGCAAAAATGATAAAAAACTTGAAGGTTGATATTTTGATAATCGGAGCCGGGCCAGCTGGACTGACGGCTGCCCTCTATGCGGCTCGGGCCGGTAAAAAAACTCTGGTACTTGAAGGCCGTTCTCCATCCAGAATGGAGATTGGTTATGAAATTGAAAATTACCCGGGCTTTATCAGCATCAACAGTAAAGAACTTCTGGGAAAATTCAAAGAGCAGGCCGTCCATCACGGGGCCGAAATCCTGAGCGAAGATGCTCTGGCTCTGGCTCTTGAGGGTCAGCCAAAATACGTAACTACTAAAAATGCTTTTATTGAAGCACAAGCAGTGATCATTGCCACCGGCAAACCCTTTACCCGGGAAAAAATGGTTCCTGGTGAAGAGCAGTTTACCGGCCGGGGGGTAAGTTACTGCGCTACCTGTGATGGCCCTCTTTACAGGGGGAGGGAGGTTATGGCCTACGGAGTTTCGGAGGAGACAGCCGATGAGGTCCTGGAACTGGACCAGGTAGGCTGCCGGGTCAAGTTGGTAACCGGACGTAGAATAAAGCCTGAATTTCTGGCGGACCTGGAAAAGTTGAAGCAGAGGGGAATAATTGTGCTGGAAGGGTATGAGTTAAGAGAAATAAAAGGAGAAAAAAGGGTTGAAAGAGTGGTCCTGGAAAAAAATGGTCAGCTGGAAGAACTTGCGGTCTCAGCAGTCTTTATTTTTCGCGAAATTCCCAGCACTGCTCTTTTTACCAGGGCAGGGTTGAAGCTTGACCACCGGCAATGTCTCGAAGTTGACCGGAATCAAAAGACCAACCTTGAGGGAGTTTTTGCTGCCGGGGATGTTACCTGTGGTAGCCAGCAGGTGGCTTCGGCTGTGGGAGAAGGCTGTGTGGCTGCCATGCAGGCTCTGGCTTATCTCAGGAAATAAGGAATTAGATAGAACTTTCCAGCTTATGACCCCAGGTCCTCAATCCTGAAACAGATTAAGCTCCTGATTTTCGGCCATTATTTCGCCGGGGATGGTGCAGGCGGAAGGTTATATTCTTGTATCGGTCAATGCTGACATAACCACCTATGGGCACGGCCATCAGGTCTTCCGGTATGTTGTGGCCGAAGTTAGAGACAGCCAGGATAGGTAGAGGATTTCCTCTTTCTTTTCTCTTTTTGATTATGTCCTGGAGGTAATTTCTAATGAACCGCAGGTGTTCTCTCTGAAGATAGCGGTAGTTGCCATTCTTATTGTAATAAGCCAGAGACCCTACCACCAGGGCTTTGATTTCATTGAAGACTTTATGCCGTCTGAGGGCAGCCACCATCCGGTGGAGGTCTTCGACATCAATCTGGATATCTTCAATAAAAAGCACATATTTTTTCCAGTTGTAGGTAGGTGGGTCTTTCCGGTTAAGGTAATTTACAAAGGTGGACAGGTTGCCGCCAAGAGGAATGCCGGAAACCCTTCGAGGTGGAGGGTCAGTTAGCCAGAGGGTTCCGTGGTAGAAAATTGGTTGGTCGAAGAGCAGGTCAGACATCTTTTTGAAATTGCCCGGGCCGAGCCGGAGAGTGGGGAAATAGATAGCTGGGATATGCGAGTTGTAATGAATATCGTTAAGCAGGAAGGTGAAGTCTGAAAAACCAATAAAAATTGGCTTGCGTTTTTTTATTACCTGATAGTCTTTTCGATCAATCTTGAAGAGGATATCTTCAGCTCCGGTGCCACCGGCCACCGAGATTATCAGGTCTGCGTTGCGAATTGATTTCTTAAAATTTTCAGCTCGGTCTTCCAGAGGGGCGGTGACATGGTCAATCAATTCATCACTGGAGAAAAGATGGGGGCTGAGCTCAATTTCCACTGGACCCAGTATTTTTTTCAGGCGACGGATGGTTTTACTGACCAGGCCTTTCTCACAGCGGGGAAGGCAGGTAGATGGAGCGATGAAGCTAACCTTTTTAATTTGAACCCCGTTCATCGCCTGCTGATTCCTCAAGCCAGTAAATGTGGTAATAAAGACTAACAGAAAATAACGGCTTTGACAAGATTTTCGATTAAATTTAGAAAAATAGCCCGGGGCAAACCTAAAATATTGAAATATAATGAATTATGAGAGCTGAAAGGCCTCCAGAAGCTGGCCAAAGTTTGACTGTCTGATTTTCTTCAGGGCCCTTAGCTCAATCTGTCTGATTCTTTCCCTGGTCAATTTGAAATGCTTGCCTATATCTTCCAGGGTGTATTCCTGACCGTCATTGAGTCCGTACCTCATGGTTAAAATGGCTTTTTCTCTTTCATTTAGCAGACTCATGGATTGAAGCAGTTTTTCTCTGAGGATGGAGCGGAGACAGGAATTAAACGGGTCGGAGGCTCTGGGATCTTCAAGAAAATCTCCAAGCAGGGTATCGCCAGCGTCATTGACCGGGGTTTCCAGAGAGACTTCCTCCTGAGATAAAAGGTGCATTTCCAGGATTTTGTCAGGTGGCAGGTTCAAGCGGTGACTGAGGTCTTTTTCATCAGGTTCCCGCCCTTCACTCTGGTAAAAAGACTGGGCGGCCTTTTTCAGCCTCTGAATGGTTTCTACCAGATGAACAGGCATCCTGACAGTTCGGCTCTGGTCAGCAATCGCCCTGGTTATGGATTGTTTTATCCACCAGGTGGCATAGGTTGAGAATTTATGTCCCTTACGATAATCAAATTTTTCTGCAGCCCTTATAAGACCAAGATTGCCTTCCTGAATAAGGTCCAGCAGGCTCAGACCATGGTGCTGAAATTTTTTGGCTACTGAGACCACCAGCCTGAGGTTGGAAGCCACCAGCTCATTCTTGGCCTGGTTCTTCAGGTCCTGAGCGTTTTTGATGTGCCTGTAGATTTCTGTTAATTTCTTCTGACGGGATTTCGGACTTCTGGCAGCCACCTCAAGCAGTCTTTTTTTGAGGCGCTCTATGAGCTCATATTTTTGGTCCCAGCGCAGGTCCAGGGACATAACCAGGTCTCGTAGTCTCAAAGCCAGTCTGGCTCTTTTAAAACGATACTTTTTAACGCGAGGAATGGTTTTTAGCCGGCGAGACAGGGTTCTTATCTCTCGCAATTTCTCTAAGGCAGCAGCCCGGACCTTCTTCAGTGTGGCGGGGTCATAATCGTTACCCGGAAGGTTAAACAGACGGCTGGTAGACTCTGGATTTTTGAGGAGAAGCTCATAGATTTTCTGGATTTCATCAAGAGCCAGGGGAGTCTCAAAACAGGCCTTGATAATTTCTTTCTCACCCTTTTCCATTTTTTTAGCCAGTTCCAGCTCTCCTTCTCTGGAAAGGAGCATAATGTTACCCATATCTTGAAGGTAGATTTTAACCAGGTCAACCGGAAGGCGGCTTTCATCTCCGGATGGTTCAGTGGCCTGATAGGCCGGAAGCAAATCGGAGGTTGAATCCAGAATGGCTGAATATTCATCAACTTCCGTCCTCAGGTTGGGTTTTGCTCTAACGAAGGAAAATAATTCTTTTTCCCTCACTTTTATTTCATCCATCATTGATTTCTCCTTTTGTTTAATAATCCTATAATACCTATAGGAATACTATTAATATAAGACTTTTTTAAAAAAAAGCAAGAAAAAATTTAATTTTTTTTGGCCAAAGAGAATTGACCGGTGTTGAGGAAAAAAGTTTTGTAGTATAATTTTAATCTAAAAAGAAGGTAGGGAATCATGGCTATAAGGGTATTGGTGGTCGATGATGATGTAGTTAATAGAACCATGATTTCGCGCTCTCTTTCTCAGAAAGGTTTTCAGGTTCTGACTGCCCTTGATGGAGAAGAAGCCCTGAAAAAGGCAAAAGAAGAAAAACCTGAGCTGGTCATTTCCGATATGCTTTTGCCCAGAATTGATGGTCTGGAGCTGTGTTCCAGAATAAAAGAAGACCCGGACCTGGCTTCGACCAGGGTTATCTTGATGACAGCTGTCTACAAAACGGCCTCAGTTCGGGCAGAGGCCCTGGCTCAGAAAGCTGATGCTTATCTGGAAAAACCAGTCTCGGCAGAGGAGCTTTTAAAAATCATAGATTCTCTGTTCTGAGTTTCTGGGTAAGCTGATGAGTCCTTCGGAGCGGCTCGGGGATTCTGTAGCCGCGAAGGCACCGCTCCACTACCTCAAGTGAGCCTCTGTGGTCTATAAGATGACCGGGTGAGATAAAAATGGGTTTAACTCCGGTCCGGCTCCGGAGAACATAACCTACCAGCTCGCCTCGGTGCCAGATTTCTGAAAAGCTGCCCTTATCCCTGGCTGGTTCCCGGTAATTTCCTACCAGATGGGATTTTGCACAGCCCAGGCTAGGCCGGTTAAGGATAATCCCTAAAAAGGTGGCCAGCCCCATTCGGCGAGGGTGGGCAATCCCCTGGCCATCAGCCAGAATCAGGTCGGGGACAGGGCGGAACCTGGTCAGGGTCTGGTAGATGGCTGGACCTTCCAGAAATGACAGAAACCCGGTTCGGTAGGGGAAAGTAAGGGGGCAACTAACGGTTTGCTCTTCTAGCAGCTCAAGCTCCGGAAAAGAAAAAAGACAGGCTGCAGCCAGGACCTGATTTTTGGTAAAGGCAGCGTCCACGGCCGCTATCAGACGGGGCATTTTTTTTAGCGGACAGAGTTTTAATTTTTTCAGAAGATGAAGCTGTATTTTTCTGGCTTCCTCCAGGTTATACGGGAAAAGCACTTTTCTTAAATCCATCCTGTCCTTAATTATACTATGTTATAATTTCTTTTCAGCTTTTTGTCTCTGGTTTACCTGGGAAAAATTTAATTGCCGAAAAAGAGGATGGTCAATGCTGATTGCCTTTGATGTTGATGGAGTTCTGGTAGATGTCAGCCAGAGCTATCACCTGGCTCTGGTAGATACTGTGTCCAGATTCTTGAGCTCAAGGAACTATAAAGTCGAATCCGAGATTCTGCTCTGGCTAAAGTCTATCCTGAACCTTAACAACGACTGGGACGCTACCCTGGCAGGTATACTTTTTTACCTCAGTGGAAGGTCGCTTGAGGATTTCGTGGGGCAGTTGTTAGAGGGCCCGACTGATTTTCGTAAATTCTATCGCTGGGCTGAAAAACAGGGGATTGAACTTCCAGCCTACGATTTACTGGTAGAAATTTTTGAAGATTTCTACCGTCAGAGGCGGAGTCGGGAAAAACTTAATATTGCGCCTTCCACTCTCTCTGAAATAAAGTCTATGGCCAGGGTTATGGCGGTGATTACAGGAAGGACAAGGGAAGACCTGGATTTTACATTCCGGAAGTATTACCTGTATCAATTTTTTGATTATATCTTTACCGAAGATGACCTACCTTCGGTAGAATGCCGAAAACCATCGCCCTATGCCCTGCAACAACTTTTTAAGAAATCAGGGCCCTGTTTCCCTGCCTGCTACATCGGTGACACCCTGAGCGATAGTCAGATGGTTTCCAGCTTCAATCGTCAGGAAAACCAGAGAGTCCAGTTCATTCTTTTTATGAATTCCTTAAATGCCGGTGTTCAGGCTGATTTCTATGTTAGAGATGAAGACGGTCTAAAGCATGTTTTGAAGAAGTTAAAAGAAGAATTTATTTGACATCAGGTAAAGTCGGGGAATATAATCAAATTGCTGGCTGGAGAGGGATCCTCCTTAGCCCCGCTTCCTTTTCCTTAAAAACCTTGGCACCTCACCAGCCAGCCTGTTTGATAAAGTTTGCATTTTTAGATAATTTCAATTATTTAGAGTTTATGAAAAAGCCCCTCCTCAGGGTAAAGTTCAAGAGAAATAGAAATAGCCTTAAGCCATCAGAAGCTTTTATCAGCCTGACCGGTTAGACTTTTAGCTTTGCGTTTCTGCTCTTACCACTTGAGTTCGGAACCAAGCAGAGAATGAGGAATGAGATAAATTGCCAGAGTAATGAGGGTGGCTGCTACCACCCAGCCTCTTTTTATTGGTTTCCTTCTCCCTGAAGCCAGGGCTGCTATCCAGGCCAGCATGGCTACCAGGCTCTTGGTGTCGGTGAGGTCAGTGCCAAGGGGAAAACCACTCCAGAAAACTCCAAAAGCCATTTTTTGAACTACGGCTCCCAGAATAAAACCACCAATGAAAAACAGAATGGCTGTCCACTGAGCCAGCCTGGTTGGGTCTTCAGCCGGGTTGAGGGCGGCCAGACCAGCCCGAACAGAAAAGAGCATAGCCAGAAACATGGCGATAACATGGGCTATGAGGATGGGCAAGGAAACCGGATCTTTAAACCTTATGATTACCGGTTTCTCCCCGGACAGGGAAACTTCCTGCGAACCACTAACCAGGTGCACATAATATTCCAACTTACCGGCGGCTGGCTGCTTCGGCAGAAAACCAATCAGCCGTTCTCCTTCGACTTTCATGGCCAGGATGTTCCAGGGTTGCTCGGTTTTATGGCGCCTGAATTCCAGGTAACCCTGAACCTGACCAACAAGATTTCCTGGCAGTCTGATTACCACCCGGCAATTTTCGGTATTATCGGCACTGCGGGGCAGACGGTATTTAATCTCCTCTCCAAGAAAGCTGACTTTCCCCGAAAGCGGGTAAGTTGGGCCAGTCAGGCGCTGGTAGACAGCTGAAGAAAGGGTGATTATAACCGCTAGGATCCAGAATAAAACTTTTTTCATGGAGTTTCTCCATTTCAGAATCTTTTTTATTTTTCTTTGAGCACAGGCTTGAGAATCAACCAGATACCAGCCAGAATCAGCAACCCGGGCCAGAAATACCTCCAGAGGTATCTTTCTATGATCTGAAGTTTAACCAGCAGCATTAAAGTGCCCAGAATAATCAGAAAAAGAGCAGCCCCAGAGCGCTTAAAACCTTTTCCCAGGTAGATAGAAATTCCGATTAGAATAAAAATTGCTGGCCAGTAGGTAGAAAGGACCCGACCAAAATCAATATATCCCAGCTGTTCAAATAAAAATAGAAATCCAATGATTATCAGCAAAAGACCCCAGAAAAAACGCCCCTCGCCACTTTTAGCACTCATTTGTTTCTACTCCTCAAAAACCCGATTGACAGGCTTTTTATACCACAATTTGAAGAAAACTTCTCCAGAAAGTTTTGTAAACAGCACCCTGAGGTCAGTCTGCGCTCAGAATCAGGAATGGCTTCTTGTAGAAATTTTTATAAAGCGGACGCAGTCGTTCCCGGTCGTAGTATTTGTCGACGTCAATATGCTTTTTATAACTGACTACTATGTCCAGAGGAACATGGTCGTATTCGCCGTTCCTCAGGCAGACCATTCGTCCGGTTTTATTTTCCAGAACCAGGTCCAGAGCCAGGTTACCGTAGGCCATGGGCACAATAGAATCGATGGCATCGGGATCGCCGCAGCGGACCAGATAGCCGAGTTTCTGGTTGATGACGTTGATTCGGCGTCCGTTGTTATATTTGGGGGATAATTCTTTTAACATAGAAGAAACCCGATCGCCTATACCCCCGAGTTTTTTGTGGCCGTACATATCGGTTTCTTCACTCTCGTAAACCATGTCCTCACCTTCGAAGGTGGCTCCTTCTGAGACCAGAACTACAGAATAACGACTGGGATTGGAAGAGCGGTCTTCACTCATCAACTCGCAGAGACGTTCGATGTTGAATTTGTACTCGGGAATAACGCAGCGGTCGGCTGCTCCGGCCATAGTTGGAAGCAGAGCAGTGTAACCAGCATAGCGACCAAAGACCTCTATAACCAGAAAACGCTCATGAGAACCGGCTGTGGTTCTCAGGGAATGGGTCAGACTGATGGTTCTGGTAATGCAGGTAGAAAACCCTATACAGTAGTCGGTTCCAGGGACATCGTTGTCCATGGTCTTAGGTATGGCAATTATCTTGACCCCCAGCTTGTGGAGATGAACAGCATAGCTCAGGGTGTCATCACCGCCGATAGGAATCAGATAATCTATGCCAAGAAATTCCAGGTTTTTCAGGACTTCATCTGTGAGGTCGTTTAGCTTCTCTTTGTATTTATCTCTGAGGTGGGCAGGAACATTGACTTCCGGGACGGTGCTGGGGCGAGTTCTAGAAGTATGGAGAAAAGTGCCGCCGGTTCGGCCAACTTTATTGACCACTTCTTCTGTCAGTTCAGTATAAAATTCATGGTTAGGGGCTTCTTTATCCCTAACCATTTCTATCAGCCCAGCCCAGCCCCGCCGTATTCCAATTACCCGGTAACCTTCTTTTATTGCTCTGATGGTTACTGCTCTGATAGCCGGGTTAAGTCCTGGCACATCGCCACCGCCGGTCAGAATACCGATTACCCCGCGGGTTGGTTTCTTCATTTCCTTCACCATCACGGTTCTCCTTCTTTAGAAAATTCGATAATTTTTAAATAAAATATATCACAGCCCGGGCCTGAGTTTAAGCATTTAGCCGGGCGGCCTTTGAGTGCTCTGATGAATTATAAAAAAATATTCTGGTTCAGGCAATTGTTTTAAGAGGTTTTCTGGTCATTCGGGTAGGGGGATAGGCTTAAATATTATTCCTGACTCCGGATAAACCGCAGGCTAAAAGTAAAAAAATTTTTTTTTATTGTCTATTTTTGGTTATAATAACAACGTAAGGCTGAGTTTCAACGTTAAGGAGGAGCTTAAGAGATGAGGAAAAAGATATTGAGGGTTGTATCTATTTTCTGGGTTGTTTTAGCCCTGATGGTGGCCACCCAGGCCTCTGACCAGGTTTATAAAAGCCAGCCTTCTCCGGAACCCAAACAGATTGATGCTCAGGAGAATGACTGGGAAGGAGCAGCTTTTCGTAACTTCAAGAATGCTGCGGTCGATTACGCCGTTGCTCACGACGACCAATATCTTTATTTAATAATGATTTTCCGTAACCGGCAAGGCCTGACCACTGCAGAAGCTACGGGCTTTTTTGTCTACCTCAGCCAGCCAGGGAAAAAGAATAAAGATGTTGGTTTCCATTTTCAGAGAAAAACGGTTTCAGCCGAAGAGGCTATTGCCCGGCTGGAAAGCTATGGCGAACCCCTACCAGAAGAGCGCAAAGCCCAGATCATGGCAAAGAAAATGTTTGTTTTTTATGAAGGAGAACCCGTAGGAAAAAAGTTAAAAACGGATCTGGAGAAAGTCAAAGACAAACCTCATGAGCCGGCAGTTTTCCGTTTCAGGATTGATACTGCTCGGGTGCCCCAGTCCGAAGGGGGGAGGCCGATGATGCAGTTCAATAAAGCGGTTTTTGAGTGCCGGATTCCACTGAGGATTTCACCGGAACTTCCGCCAATACTTGAGCCAGGAAAACCTGTTAGTGTAGGGATTGAATGGGGTGGGATGACTGATGAAATGAGAAAAGCCCTGATGGCCAGAAGAGCGGCTGAAGCCAGCCAGGCCAGAGCTACTGACACCGAAATGGTAGTCTCAGGAATGGAGGCGAGCGAGGGTGGCTTTGACCGGGGGGCAGGTTCAATCTCTTTCCGCCAGGTGCCGAAGAAGTTCAACTTCTGGTTTACACTCCAGATTCCAGCTCAATAAGAACATGGTGTTTCTGACCTGACCGATTACCCCGGAGAAGGGTTTATTTCTTAATTAAAGTATCTGGAATTAAAAAGGTAGGTTCCAGCCAGCGGTTAATTTTCAGTAGGTGGCTAGGAAAGCACCGAGAAAAGCCAGGGCTACGGCCAGGATTCGCCAGAGAGTAGCTTTTTCCTTCAGAAATACGGAGGCCAGGATAAAAATGAAAATGGTGCTGAGTTGATTGAGAGCGGCGGCAATAGAGGCGAAAGCATACTTCATTCCTCCGATCCAGAAAAGCAGAGAAAGATAAGTGCCAAGAAAGGAAGCCGGAGCCAGAATTTTCCAGGTAGAAAGCTGGAGCAGAGGTTTGAATTTAGGTCTCTGTCGGCGAAAGGCCGGAATAAATAACAGAGGTAAAGTACCTCCCAGAAGCCTCAATCCGGTAGCCCAGAGTACCGGGAGGTCCTTTAAAACGGGCTTGATGATGACGATTCCCACGGCTACAAAAGCCATTGAGGTTATCCCCAGAATAATTCCGAGAGTCAGGTTTTTCCGGCTGAGCTGATCGCTCGTTCTGTCGGAATTTCCCCTGGAGATAGTAATGACGGCCGAGACTATTAAAACGACCCCCAGAAGTTGAACCAGGGTCATTCTTTCCCCGAGGAACAGGTAGGAAAGGCCGATTACCATTGGAGAATAAACACAGTCGACAATGGCTGTTAAACTGGCCCCAATCAATCGTAAAGTCCAGAGGAAAAGGGTGTCAGAGACGGCGATTCCCAGAAAACCACTCAGAAGCAAAAGGAATACGGCGCGGGGGCTGACAGGCGGCCAGAAACTGGCTCGGGTCAGAATCAAAGTCAGAGTGATTAAAAAAAGGGCAAATAGGTTTTTACCTAAGTTCTGTCCCAGCGGATGAAGAGTAAATCCGCTAATTCTGAAAAGAATAACACCCACTGCCCAGGCTGCGGCAGAGGCCAGAGCCAGAAGTTCACCAGAATGAATAAAACTTTCCATTGTAATTGTTTTATTAAGATGGATATCTTACTTTCAGGTTTTGAAATGGCTTTATATCAGAATTAATCTCTTTCGTCAAACTCGGATGACCTCCAGCAGGCGGCAACTTTAAGCCAGTTGTTCTTTTGAATATCCGGTAATTTTTGATTCTGTTTAATAACCAGGTTGAACTGGACCGACCTTTTGCAGTATTTATTTTATGAATTCAAACTTGGAATGGAGGTAATCGGAGGTAATCATGAAAATCACATTATCAGGGAAGCTGGTTTTTCTTTTGCTGGTAGTGGCTCTTGTCTCAACCACAGCCTGTAAAAGTGAAAAACCAGAAACAGCTGAATCCGGCCCTGTAGTCATCCAGCTGAATTCAGGCGAACTCTTTCCAAAAAATGAAGCGTTCTACAAAACCAGAGAGTTGAACAATCGGAAAGTAGAGTATCTGACCCTGGATTTTTCAACCGTAGAGCACCCGAGTTCGGTCTCAGAATTTCAACAGGTTTTTCATTTTCCACCAATAAGACAGGGCAGGACCGGAACCTGTTGGAGTTTCGCCACCACTTCCTTTCTGGAAGCTGAGCTAAAAAGGCTGGGACGTGGTGAGTTCAAGCTCTCTGAAATGTACACTGTCTACTGGGAATATGTGGAGAAAGCCCGGCGCTTTATAAGAGAAAGGGGAAATTCTTTTCTGGGCGAAGGTTCAGAACCCAACGCCGTAATTTTAAGAATGAAACAGTACGGCGCGGTCCCGGCCAGTGCTTACTCAGGGCTGCTACCAGGTAAGACCGAGCATGACCATTCCGCTCTCTTCTCTGAGATTAAGAACTACCTGGACTTCTGCCGGCAAAATGGATACTGGGATGAAGAAAAAGCCCTCTCTTACGTCAGGATAATTTTGAATAAACACCTGGGAGAACCACCGGACAGGGTCGAGGTCAACGGTCAGAAAATAACTCCGAAAGAATATCTGGAAAAAGTTCTTCAACTTCCGCTTGACGATTATGTTTGTTTCATATCTTTTAAGTATATTCCTTTCTATACTAAGGGAGAATACCGGGCTCCTGATAACTGGTGGCACAGTGAGGATTATTATAATGTTCCACTAAATGAATTTTATCAGGCCATATTAAATGCCCTGAAGAAAGGTTATTCCGTGGCTCTCGGCGGAGATGTTTCCGAACCGGGCCTGAGCGGTGAAGCCGGGCTGGCCATCGTCCCTTCTTTTGACCTGCTGTCCCCACTGATTGACCAGGACAGCCGGGAATTCAGGTTCTACAATAAAACTTCCACTGACGACCACGCCATTCATGCTGTGGGCTATGCTGAACGAGGAAAGCAGACCTGGTTTCTGATAAAAGACTCTGGCGGAAGTGCTCACCGAGGTCCGTATAAAGGTTATCTTTTCTACCGGGATGATTTTGTCCGGCTTAAGATGCTGACCTTCATGGTTCATAAAGAAGCAGTGGCTGAGCTATTAAAAAAATTCGAAGGGAAATAAGCGTTTTTTTAAGGATGGGGTTATCTTCCAGGGGCGGCGAATCTCTTCTGTTTGTTTTAGCCCTGAAGAATTTTTTGTTTTTTCAGTTCAAACTGCCAAAATTGCCTCGGTGATATAATATTTTTGCGATATGATATTATTGCTCTGGGAAAGAAGATAGAGGAAGAATGAACAGCAGACACTGTGTCCTTTCTTTAAGCTTAAAAGAGCTTGAAGACTGGTTTCAGTCAGCCGGCTATCCTGCCTACCGGGCCAGGCAAGTTTTTGCTGGAATATATCGTAAGGGTAAAACCGATTTTATGAACTTTACTGAGCTGCCTCTGGAACTCAGAAAAAGATTATCTGAAGAGTGGGTAATCTACCCCTTGCAGCTTGAGCAGGTTTTGAGTTCAATTGACGGGACAACCAAGTATCTTTTTAAGCTGCAGGACGGTAATTTTATAGAAACCGTCTTAATCCCGGCCGGAGACCGGAAGACGGCTTGTCTTTCTACCCAGGTAGGTTGTAAGTACCGCTGCGCCTTTTGTGCCAGCGGGCTTTCCGGTTTTAAGAGGAATCTAACCACGTGTGAGATAATATGGCAGATTCTGGCTTTAAAGTACGGGCAGGGGCAGGCTCTGACCAATCTGGTTTTTATGGGCATGGGTGAACCGCTTGATAACCTGGAAAATGTTCTCAAAGCTATAAGAATATTAAACGATAAGCAGGGTCTGGCTTTTGGAGCCAGGAGAATTACAGTCTCCACAGCTGGACATATTCCTGGAATAAGAGAGCTAAAAAATTTTGACCTTCAGATTAATCTCTCAATTTCTATTCATTCCCCCTATGACAGTCAGAGGTCAACCCTGATGCCCATCAATAGAAAATACCCGCTGGAAGAGTTGTTAGTAGCCGCTGAAGATTATCTCAAAATGGGCGGCCGGCAGCTCACCCTGGAGTATGTTCTGATAAAAAATCTTAACGACGGCCTGTACGAAGCTGAGGGGCTGGCGGCCATAGCCAGAAGGCTCCGGGCTAAAGTTAACCTGATTGCCTACAGTCCTGTTCCCAATCTGCCTTTCGAGCGTCCCGGCTCAAAAGAGCTGGCTCAGTTCAGGAAATGGCTGGAGGAAAGAGGAGTTCGGGTAACCCTCAGACAATCTAAGGGGATAGACATTGCGGCTGCCTGCGGTCAGCTGGCGGGAAAGTTTCGCTAACCCAATTTACCAGCTCTACTGAGAACCGCCAGGGTTTCGATATGAGGTGTCCTGGGAAAAAAATCAAAGGCTGTAATTTCCAGAAGTTCGTACTCTGGAAGAAGCCTTTTTAAATCCCGGGCCAGAGTGGCTGGGTTGCAGGAAAGATAAAAGATAAGGTTTACTGGATTTTCTTTTAAGGATAGAGCCAGTTCCTCGGCCAGACCGCGGCGAGGTGGGTCTATGACCACTACCTCAGGTTGAAAATCGATGATTTCCTCCAGCCAGTCTTCGCTTTTGCCCTCAGCCACCCGCAGGTGCTGGAGCCGGTTTAGCCTGAGATTTTTTTTAAGGTAATAAAGATTATTCGGGTCTGATTCCACGGCCATTATTTCTGAAGAAAAGCTGGAAAGCAGCAGGCCAAAAGTTCCCAGCCCGGCATAAAGGTCAACCAGTTTAACCGGGGCCAGAGCCTGCAGATATTTCTTCATTCTGGAGACAACTTTTTCCAGCAGAGGCGGATTGACCTGGAAAAAACTCCCGGCTCCATAGCGGAAAATGACCTCACCGATCTTTTCTTCCAGGTAATCAAGTCCGTAGAGTTTCAGGTATTGTTTCCTCCGACCTAAAGAGCTTATTCCCACCACACCGACCACTTCGGGCGATAAAGTGAGGGCTGGAACCCAGAGCCGGGTGGCTTGCTCCAGGCTGTCTTCATCTTCTGACTCCAGGACCAGAAGGATTTCTTTCAGTGAGAAGCTTTCTCTTATTTCCAGGTGATTGATGGCCGGAAGAGGTGTACCTGGAATAAGGATATTCAGGCTGGAAATCAGATGGTTGACTCGGTCACTGACCAGAGCGCACCGGTCAACGGGAAGATAGGTGTCTTGAAAACCTGGTTCGTGGTAAGCCAGAGCAGGGGGGTTAGCCTGCCAGTTTAAACTCAGTCTGATTTTGTTCCGGTAGCCGAAGATTGCCGGCGAGGATAGGAGCTCAATTTCTGGTTGCCAGTGGGGCTTGAGGCCGGTAAAAATTTCCCGGAGCTGCTGTTTTTTTATCTCAAGCTCCAGTGTGTAGTCCATAATCTGGTAAGGAGAACAGGCCAGGTAATGGCTGCAGACTGGTGGCAGGCGGTGGGGTGAAGATTCTATTACTCTGATGGTTCTGGCTTCGGCGTAATTTTTTTTATCTTTAAGTATTTCTATTTCAACCAGTTCTCCGGGCAGGCCTTCATCGGTGAAAACCACTTTGCCTGAAGTTCTGCTCAGAGATTTTCCGGGATAGACAATTTTTTCTATTCTGAGCTGCATGTGTTCTTATTAGTTGTAGAGGAAGGATTTGTCAAGCCAGATTTTAAGCTAGTGACGTTTTTTGTCGGGCTACCTGAGACAGCAATCGGGCTGGCAGAGTCAGAATGGCTTTTAGCAGGTCGAAAACAGCTGAAACGGTCAGACCAAGCAGTCGGAAGGGTAAAGATAAAAGCCAGACCAGAGGATAGAGAACGAGAGCCAGTAAAGCCAGCGGCCAGCAAAGCACAAACAGAATCAACCACAGTAAAAATTTTACCATTTTTTATTCCATCTTAACTTTCATGGCTTTACTATCAAATACGCAATTTGACCGAAGAAAGTTCATTCCGGTTTAACTCCCGCAGAAATTAACATACGGACAACGGCGACAGCTCGCTTCAGCTGCCAGCTGGGAGGTAAAGGGGATCTCCGGGTTGACAATCTCCAGCAATAGCAGGTCCAGCAGTTTTTTTACGAGCTGGAAGTTTTCCCGCCTTGCCATTTCGTCTTCTTCGCTGTGGTTTAAGGGAAAAACTTCAGATTCTCTTTTTTCCCCTTCTTTCTTTCTCCAGTCCCGTTTTGGGAAGAGGGGGCAATACTCAATTTTCTCATCAATTCTGTTTCTTCCGAGTAGCAGTACAGCCGAATAGATTTCCTCAGGTGGTCTTCCAGATTTAAAACCGAGTAGTATTTGATAGAACGAGGTTTGCAGACTGGAGACGGCTTCGGGCCAGGTAGTTCTGTCATCCAGTTTAAGCTTTTTGAAGTCAATGGCGTAGGATTTTTCGCTGGCTGAAGTCTTATAATCGAGCAGACAGAGATAAGAGTGTCGCTCTTCAATCCGGTCCAGTTGTCCGGCCAGGTTGAAAGTCCGGCCGTCTACCTGGTACTGGAGTTCGATTTTTGCCTCCAGGTCCAGAAGCCTGGGAGCCCAGGAACCAAGTTTTTCCACGAGTTTTTGCTGATAGTTCTGGAGAAACTCCACCAGGTGGTTCTGAACCTGATGTCTCATAAGAAAGAAACTACCGGTCAGCGGTTGAGAAAACAGGCGGCCGAACTCAGTCTCCACTATTTTCTCCAGAAGTTTTAAGTCTGGGTTAGCCGGGATATTTTTTCCTTTGAATGGTTCAAAATAGTACTTCAGCAGGCTGTGGACCAGAGTCCCAATTTCAGTTTTTTCCATCGTTTCGGCCATCTCTTCTTTTTCTTTGAGTTTGAGCACCGCTGAATAATAAAATTTAAGCGGGCATTTCAGGTAGGAATCCAGATTAGAGGCGGTGTATTTCAGGTGACTGAGGTATTCAAGAACCTCCGGGCTTTTGGGTATTTCAACCGGTTCAGGGTTTTTGAGACAGATTTGGTAGCTTATCTTATGCAGGATTGCTTCAGGTTCGGTTAAGCCTTCAACTTTTTGTTTTTCCCAGAGGAGTTTTTCAACGTAACGGCTTTTTTCTTTCTGGCTGTTTTCTACAAAGAAAAGGTGAATTATTCTGGCTCCGTTCAGGAGCGTCCGGAGGTAGTATTCAATCTTTTTTTCCTGGTCCTGATGGGTGGGCAGTTTTAAAGCCCGCCGGAGTTCTAAGGGCAGTAGCGAATCTACCCGACCGGTAGCCGGAATTATCTCTTCATTCATGTCTAGAAGGTAAACTTCATCAAACTTCAAACCTCTGGTTTCCCAGAAGCCCAGTACCTGAAGACCATGGAGGGGAGTTCCTGGAAAAGGAACTCTGACTTCGGAAAAGAGCTTTCTAAAGAGATTAAAATAGCTGTGTTTTTGACTGAACTTCAGCCCGGCAATCAGCGAATTTTTGAGCCTTTCAAACTTATTTAAGAAGACCTCAGCATAAGGCTGAAAGAAAAGATGGAGGTTGGCGGTGCTCTGGTTGGCTATGAATTGAAGCAGGTTCTGGCATTTGGCAGCAAAGTCTCTGATGTTTTGAATTTTCAGGAAAGGTCTTATAGTCTGGTGGTGAATGGTCTTCAGATGTTTGATGAATTCTTCTACTTCAGGGTCTTCAGGGTTTTCGGCTGAATAGAGCGCCAGCCGCTTCTCCAATTCTGGTTCCGCTTCTATCTCCTCAAGTGACCAGAATAACTTTCCCTTTTTCTTGGTGAGAATGTTTTCCAGAGTATGGAAGAGAATTCTGGTCAGGTCAGCTCTTCTGGGCTGTGTAGGAAAATAGATGTTTTTGGTATAGGGATGGAGAACAAAATTGAGGTATTCAGGTGCATAAATTCTATTTTCTTCATCTACCGTCTGGACTAGGTTGAATAGATTGCTGAAAAAGCTAAAAACTGGCGTTCTGGCCACCGGATAGCCAAGGGAAATATTAAAAGAATCTGGCGGAAGAGCCGAAAGAACTTGCTCGTAAAGGGGAATCAGGGTTTCAGCCGCTGGCAAAACAATAACCTGTTTTTCGCTTAATCGACCCGGGCTTTCTATTCCTTCCGACAGAAGATTTCTCAATGAGAACAACTGGCCATGACTGTCCGGGCTCTGGTGAAATTCAATCTTAGCCTGCGGTCTGTGGGGGCTTTCTACTTTTTGGGTTTCTGCCTCTTTCAACCCGAGCTCGGCTATAAACGTTTCGAGCTCCTCGCTTTCGAACACCCAGAGGGAGGTTCTTTCCGATTCCAGGAGTTTTTTCATCAGCGCGGTTTCTGCCCGGGAAAGGGAGAAAAAACCAACCAGCAGAAGCTCTTCAGCGGAGCCTAAGGCTTCCGGGCTAAAATTGTTGAGAATGGTTATCAGCCGGCTGGCTCTGGTGGAAAAGCCCTCTTTTTCCAGACGGGTGTAGAATTCTTGGTAAAAAAAGGAAAGCTTTTGAAATCGGCTTCTGGCTTGGGGCGGAATTTTTTCCGGGACCAGATTATCGATCATTAAAAACTGGTCTCTGGTAACAAGTCCTGACTTTAATTCTTCAAGGTCGTTAAAAATTTTCATTCCCAAGGGGAAGAACTCATCAAGGGTGGTGAAGGAATGGTTTTGCTCGCGACCGCAGAAGCTGCTGGCCGGATGTTCGGTCTGGATTCTGTAAAGAAAAGCGACGGCCTCAATCGGGTCAATCAGAGGATAATCCAGCTTAAGAAATTCAGCATAAATCAGGTCCACAAATTCATCCAGGGAACTGAGTTTGGGAGGCAGAAAACCTTTTTTAAGTCTGGCAGCCAGAGCTTTCCTCAGATAATGGGCCGGCCTGCTTTCAGGAAAAACTATCCAGAAGGAGGTCAGCGGGCGGCCTGAGTTAAGCAGATAATCAGCCAGGTATTCAGCCAGGTCAACTCCAGGAGAAATTGAAAAAAGCTTCATAATACTTTCTCCAGTTCGGAGTTTTCGAGGTAGAGCAGCCAGCAGGAAACTGGTCGGTCTGGGAAAATATCTCTTAAAATTTCAGCATAATTTTTAATCTGATTGACATAGGTCAGATGGAGGGCCGGGTTTTCCGGTCGGGCAGTCTTGAAGTCCAGGACTTTAATATCTTCCCGGTCCACAATCAGCCGGTCTAATCGGTAGAGATAGCCGTTGGAAGCCACCAGTTCCAGTTCTCGGAAGACTGACCGGCCAGAAGACCTTTTGAAAAATGAAGCTAATTCAGGATTATGGAAACAGCGGATTAAGGTTTCTACGGCCTTGTCCAGCTCTTCCCGGGGATAAATCTGGTAGGTGGATTTCTTGATTAGCCTGAGCAGCAATTTCTCTGCTTCTTCCTCAAGGAATTCTATTTCTGCCAGAAGAGAGTGAAGAAGTAGACCCAGCTTCTTTTCCTTAGTTCTGAAATCGACCCCTGCAGTTTCTGGTATCAGGCTCTTGATGGTCCTTATCTCTAAAGTCGGGGCGGGAGGTCTTGGCACTTTTGGCTGACGCCAGGGTTTTTTCTTGGCTGACCTGTAGTCGGAGAGGTTGAACGATTTAAGCAGGTTGAAGGGAAAATCAACATTTTTACTGCGTATTCCTATGACATAAAGCTCCTCTCTGGCTCTGGTCAGAGCTACATATAGAGAATTCAAGCGGTTAACGTCATCTCCAATCCGGAAGTCATCATAGACCTTTTTTAGTCCGGGTCTGGCTTCAATCAGCTTTTTATCAAGTTTCAGGATTTCCACCAGATTGTTGCTTTTTTCCTCAAGGTAAAAAAGTGGTGGAATAAAAGGCTGGTTTTTAAGAATCAGAATGACTACCGGGAATCCCAGTCCTTTGGCTTTATGAATTGTCATTATCTTAACGGCCTCGTGTTCCAGGGGAACATCCACAGTCCAGATTCCCTGGTCATCTTCGGGTTGTCCAGAATAGCTCAGAAAGTCTCTCAGGTTGTTCTGGCCCTGGCCTTCAAAATCTTTTATCACTTCGAGAAGTTTTATCAGAGCAGCCTGTTCTTCCGGGAAAAGCTCGAACAGCTTGAAGGTCTGAAAGATCTGACTGACCAGCTCGTAGAGTGGTAAGAAGCCGACGGTTCGGAAAAATTGCTCGAAGTAGATTTCCCAGAGCTGTGGATAATTCTCCTTGAAATCGAGATAAAGGGGGGTCAGCCTCTGACCTGAAAGAAAAGTCCTTTTCTGAAGAAAAAGATGGATAAGTTCTCTGGTAATATTTGTGCTCTCAGCTTTCAATCGCCGCTCAAAAATTTGTCCGGTAATGAAAACAGCCAGATTCAGGTCATCGAGAGGAAAGTCGAGAAACTGAAGAAACGATAGGATTTCCCTGACTACCGGCCTTTTCCGAATGTCCAGAGCTGAAAAAGGGACAAAAGGTATGTTCTTTTCATTCAGCCAGGCGGCTATTTCTGCCACCGTCTCATTACGGTAGGTCAGCAGCCCGATATCGGCATAATGGTAGCCACGTTCTATTAACTCCAGGACCAGACTCTGGATTCTTTCCTTCACTCTGGTTTCCTGGTCAGTTGCCTCTGGCTCTTCTTCGGTTGCTGGCTCTTCGGAATTTTGCTGTTCGGTTGATAGAAAATTATCAGGCTCGATGATTTCTACTTCCACATAACCCAGCTCACTTTCTTGCCTGCAGAGATTTTTCAGGGGCACCATTTCATAATCATCCAGGCCGCTCTGCCGGGCGGCTTCCTTCAGAGCCTGGTTCTTTTCGTCGTTCAGATTTTTAATACCTTCGGGAAAGATTTTGCGGACAAAATCCAGAATTTCTTCCTGGCTGCGGCGGTTGATTTTAAGGCTTTTTACCGTGGCCTGAACCGGGGGGAAGTTTATTTTCCCTTTTTCCAGGTCTACCATGATGCGGTAATCAGCTTCCCGGAAACCGTAGATGGCCTGTTTGGTATCACCGACAATGAACAGACTGCCCCCCTGGGACAGAGCGTTCAGGATTAGTGGCTCCAGGTTTTTCCACTGTAGGGGAGAGGTATCCTGAAACTCATCAATCAAGTAATGATATATTCTGGTACCGAGCGAGAAATAGACATCAGGAACTACCTCTTCTTCCAGAAAGCTGGCTAAACGTCGATGTACGTCCTCCAGTAAAACCAAAGCTCTCTCTCTTTTAGTTTCTTCAACCAGTTCCGATAGCTGCTGGTAAATCTGGAGATAAGGTTGAAAATAATTACGGGCATATACCTCCCGATAGTTGTTCAGCTTTTCTGCCAGTTCCTGCCATCTCCTGGTCACCTTTAGATAGCCCCGGTTATTATCTTTTTTAGGCTTTTTAACCGGCAGATTGCCAAAAGAACAGTCAAGCCAGCGGCTGGCATCTTCCAGATGCTGTCTTTTGTAGTAGGATGAATTCTGATTTAGCTCTAGGCCTGAATCTGTGATGGCCTTTTTCAGGTCTTTCAGGGCTTTTCTGAAGTCGCTTTCGGCCTTTTTCAGTTCTTTATCTTTCTCTTCCGGAGTCTTAATCAGAGGCTGGCGGTTGGAGAATTCCAGCCGGTGAAAAAGTTCTGTAAACTTTTCTCTTATTTCCTCAGTTGGATCCCAGAAAAATCTGCTCTGGTCATCACGGAGTCTTTTTAGGTCACTGGCGATATCGAGCATCAGCTGACCTTCAGAGGAGTCAGGCCTTACTTTTCTCATCAACTTGAAAAAGCTATAAGCAATAACCGGACCGGAATCCAGAGATATTTCAAAGTCAGGGCTCAGACCTAAATCTATAGCTGAAGCCTTAAAGACTTCAGTCATAAAGCTGTCGATGGTTGAAACCTGGAAGTCGGCGTAATCGGTTAGGATTTTTTCCAGAACGGTTTCAGCTCTTGGTTTCAGCTCTTCATCAGAAAGCGAAAGAAGTTCCAGGAGGTCAGCGATTTTTTCTTTTTTCTGAAAATAACAATGCTTTAACCATTCGAAGATCCGGTTTTTCATCTCTTTGGCGGCATTACGGGTAAAGGTTATAGCCAGTATTTCTCTGGTGTCGTTGTGAGCTATTTTTTCTGAAAGCAGGAACTGAGTAAACCGGAGCGTCAGGTTATGGGTTTTGCCGGTTCCGGCCGAAGCTTTTAAGATTATAAATTCCGGAAATTTTATCTCGTTATCCCTTGGTAATATTTTTTCCCCGCTCATGCCAGCTAATTTTACAAGAAAAATTCAGTCCTGAAAATAGAAAATTAGCTATGAATGAAAAAACTCCTATTTTTAACGTACTCCCTTTGCTTGTTTTCTTAGTTTTCTTATAGTCTGAAACCCCAGAGTTTAGCCTTAAAGGCCTTAAAGTTTTATCAGGCCAGAACCAAAAGTAATGAGGGCGAAAACTACCAGCAAAATGCCAAGGGCATAGAGAAGCTTTTTAAAGGTTCTTTCCTGAATTCTCGCCTGGTAATGGGAAACAAAGCGGACCAGAAAAAAATACCAGGTTATCGCTCCCAAAGCGCAGGCAAGAGCAAAAAAGACAGCCGGCCAGAAGCCTTCTTTAAGCAGCCCATGGGCAGTAACCGCTCCGGCTACTGCTATCCAGAAAGCGTAAAGAGAGGGGTTGGTAATGTAAAGCAGTAAAACCCCAAGTAGGGGCCTGGGAGTGAGGACAATTTGTCTGCTCTTTTCTTTCCGGCTGAATTTGAAAACCTTAGCGTCATGTAATAGCTTTAGACCGAGAAGGAGCAGAATGGTACCGGCGGCCAGCTTCAGCCAGTGACTGTGACCTTCAAGGTTTATGGAAATGTGAAAAAAGCCTACCAGAGCTACCAGACAATAAATCATATCCAGAAGGGCTGTGGTCAGTCCAGCCAGCATTCCGTGAAAGAAATCTCTTTTTAAGGTCTGGGAGATAATGTAGATGTTAACCGGACCAACGGGGACTGCGGCCAGAAAACCGATGAAAAATCCGATTACCATAAACATAAGGGTGTCTTCAAGCTTTAGTAAATAGAGTTATAAAATACCTTAAAAAGTGTTAGTTATCAAGCGAGTCAATTATTATCTTGCTGATTTTTGGTTCCCTTTTTTTTCTTATACCTGATTGAGGCTCGGGCCAGGTCGGTTTGCTTTAGGTAGCTATTTACACCTTAGGAATAGTGGTGTCAGGAGACTCTTCTTCCAGGTTGCTTTCAATACCCAGTAGTTTGGCAATACCGTCATAGACCATTTTTAATGATTTCTTCTGTTCCTGGAGCTGGGCCAGAGTCTGCCTGACTCTCTGAAGTTCTTTCTCCACCTCAGCATCAATGGCAGCCAATTGCGCCCGAACATCCTCTAAAGTCTTCTTGTACAGCTCCTCTTGTTCTTTGGTGATGCTCATACCAGTTGACTCCTTTTTTACCCATTTATTTATTCAGGCCGAATCCTATGGTTATAGGCTTCCATACTTTTACTTTAATACCATTTTTTTCAGCAGGCAAGAATTTCCACTTTTTTACGGCATTTACTGCTTCTTTTTCTAAAGATACCGAGCCTCTGATTCCACGGATTACGACCACATCCAAAACATCTCCGGTTTCTGAGATCAGGACGTTGAGCAGAACCTGTCCTTTGATTCCCATCCTGCGGTCGGCTTCAGGATAAATGGGTTCTACTGTTTTAACTATCCTGGGTTCAACGTCAACCGTGTTAAGAGGAACCAGGTCCCCGGTCTTTATCTGGTCCACTGGAATGATAACTCTGGGTTCTTCGGTCTGGTTCTGATTCTCAGCCGATTTCCCTTTTTCTTCCGCTGTGGCCTGGGTAGAGATGGAAGTGGGCCTTTCTGTTCCAGCTTGAGCCTGAGCGGAGGCAGGCGTCTGGCTTCCGGAAAGACTGGCTATAGGGGCCTCTCTTCTTGGAATCAGGGGTGCAGCAGCCGGGGCTGGTTCAGACCTCTGAGGCTGGTTGTCCTGAGATGGATTTTTGGCGGGAGCACTGGAACTACTGGTCTGGGCTTTCTGACTTCGGTAAGCTTCCAGCTGTTTTTCAATTTCTCTGGCTAATTCTTCTTCTGAAGGCTGATTTTTTGGAGGTTCCGCGGAGCTGGTCTGAAGAGCAGCCACCTGATTGTTGGTTTGAGGCGAAAAATAGGGGGATTCCTTCTTCTTCATGGTGAAGAAGGCAATTCCAGCGGCGACTACCAGAATACCAGCTGCCAGGCCGATAAATTTGCCCGCACCTTTTTTCCTTGGTTCTGCTTCTTCTTCCTCTTCCTTTAGATATCCCTTGAATGGAGAGCTGACTGCAACCGAAGCTGGTCTGGGCTTTTCTTCAGCCGGTGCAGAGATTGGAGTTGTTACGGTTTTAGCAGTTTGAGTTTCGGCCTGGGTATCTTTCTGGACCTCTGGCTTAGGTTCAGGTCGAACCGAAGGTGTTTTAAATGAGGGAGAAACTGAGGCAACATCGGCTGAAGCTTTTTTCAGAGTGTCAGAAGCCGGTGGAGGAGTTGATGGAATTGTTGCCTTTTTTGGTTCGGCCGGCTTTGGTGTGCTCTTTTCTTTTTCTGGTTTAGATGCTGGCTGATTGAGCGGAGGTGAGGTGACATCGGTTTCGCTGATCAGGTCTTTGAGCTTTGACTTGAGGATTAGATCCACTTCATCTTCTTTAGGTTTTGCCTGAGGTTTTATAGGCTCGGGTTTTCTGGCCGGTTTCTCAGCTGGGCGAGATTTTTCTGCAGGTTCCTTTTTTCCCAGGTTTAAGGAAAGAGCATCTTTCAGCAGTTTATCCAAATCTTCCTCTGGACCGACTGCTGGTTTCCTGACCTCCGGTTTGCCTGCAAGTTCATAGATTTTTGCCAGAAGTTCTTGCAAGTTGACCGGTTTTTCAAAATAAGCTGAAGCGCCGAGACTGCGAAGAGCTTCGGTCTTATAAACTGCATCTTTATAAATTCCAGTAATGATAATTACCGGGGCCTTTTTAGTGGGGTGGGAAGTGATACGAGAGCAGAGCTCAAAACCATGAAATTTGGGCAACATGGCTTCCATAATAACCAAGTTGGGGTGGACTTCCGAGAACTTCTCGAAGCCGGAAAGCCCGTCTGAAGCAGTAATGACCTCATAACCTTCATCAGTCAGGGTTTTGGTTAGAAATTTAATAAACTCCTGGTCGAAGTCAATCAATAAAATTTTTTTCTTGGTCATGTCCTACCCTCTTCGGTCAAGTTTGAACCCATATCAGGTTCTGGCCGATGCACCCTATCTATCTCACGAAGGGAAATCATCTTCAATCACCCTTAGGGGTGAATTTCTGGATGAAATTTCCCCTCTGAGCATAGCTATATTTTTAACGCCATAAGATGAGCTAAAATTATACCAAAAATGTTTCTTTTTCACCACTGTTTTACTCTCATTAAATTATTATTTGCTGCCTCTGGTAAATAACCTGAGGAAAGACCAGAGTAAATTGAATTTTTTCAGGCTTTTCTCTGGTATTTTTGTTCAACCAGAATCTGGATTAACTCCAGCTCCTGAGACTCAAACCAGACCAGGCCACAGTTGTAACATTTGTAAACTGGAATTAAATAGTGATAGCTGAAAGGTCGGACCGTCATCAATAAACCGCATTCAGGACAGAAAGCTCCGGGCTTTTCTTGCCCGGTAGTTTTTCTGGCCCGAGTTTTGAGGAGAGACTCCTGAAGACTATTAGCCTTCTGCTTCAAAGCTTCTGGGAATCTAATTTCTTTTCGGGATAGAATCTTTACCAGGTCATCCATGGCAATCAGCTTGCCAGTGCAGACCGGGCATTTTTTGATTTTTACTCCTTCGTAAAATGCTTCAAGAAGCTGGCTCTGGCAGGTAGGACAGAGGTTGAGTCTAGCCTGGTCTACAGGTTCTTTCTTAAGCTGGCGGTATAGAGCAAACCGGACCTGGGGGAATTCATTAGCTCGACCTTCCAGGTTCTCTTTTATATTTTTTAGTCTGGCAGCCGGTGTAAAATCAGGTCGGACAAGCAGGGCTCCAAGAACAAAAGGTCCTTCCCAGTTGCCTCCCGGTTGCTTTATCATCCAGATTCTGTCTTTTTCCAGGCTTTTCTGGTTGGCCAGCCGGAGTTCTTTAATCTTTTCCTCAAATAAAGTCCAGCTTTCTTCAGAATAATCATAGGCAGTTCGGCTCTGCTCGCGGAGCTCCTCCTGGCTTTTTACTTCTTCTATTATTTCTTCTACCTTCTTATGAGCCATTTCAGCCAGTATTTTTAACCTGCTTATAAACGGTGGGTGGGTATTAAAAAACCGGTCGTGGATTGTGTCATTGATCTCCTTTGAATCGGGTGGCACCAGAAAAAGAGGGGTGAAAAGAAAGCTATCTCCAAGGTAAGAGTTGGCTATATGAGCCTTGTAGATGATTCTGGCCAGGGATACAGGATTTCGGGTAAGTTCAACCGCGGTGGCATCAGCCAGAAGCTCTCGTTTCTGGCTGATTAGTATTATAAAAAAATTTAGCAAGAGATAAGATATCAGGCTGGCCAGGTAAACCAGAGGTTGAGGTGTTTCCTTTGTTCCTGGTTTTTTGGGGTTGAGTAAGCGGTTATTTTCTCTCTCCTGGTCTAAAGAGTCGATAAGTTTTTCATAAAAAGACAGAAAGGAGCAAACCAGAGTGAAGAAAAAAGTATCACCTTTCAAAATATGAGCGACCTCATGGGCCACGACCCCCTGCAACTCATCCCGGCTGGCTTCAGCCAGCAAGCCTTCAGTCAGGACCACAGCGGGGATTCCATCTAAATCTGTTAAGGACAAAGAATTCAGGTTGACCGTAGGGATTACATAAGCCTTAATCTCCGGAAGTCCGGAAGAGATTTTCATCTCCTCCACCACGTTAAGAAAGCTAAGATGGTAGCGGTCTTCAGGGTCCGGGGGGTAGGCCCTGAGGCTTTTGAGGATGTAGGTTAGGCCTTTTTTCCGGCCCTGAAGAAAGTTAATAAGAGTTAAAGTTAGAGAGATTAGTAGAACCAGAAAAGCATATTTTAAGAAAAAGGACTGCGGCGGGTAGTTTAAGCCCGGGAGAAAGAGACCAAGGCTCAGAAAAACGGCCGCAGAAATCAACCCGATGGTCAGCAGGTAAAAGAGCAGAAGAAGGCCAAAAAGAAGGATTGAAAGACGCTGCTGTTTTTTTTGAAGTTCCCAGAAAGAAATGGGGGCTTTCCGCCTATCTTGCTCCATGGGTATCACTCGATGATTTTATAACTTTCTGGCCGAAAATCAAAGAGCATTCACAGGTGACCGTTCAAGAGCCTTCTGGTTTTAAATTTGCCAGTAATGGATTTTTTATGGCCTATGGGTATCTGCTGTTGATTCTGGATTCTAAGCAGGTGGATTTAATTAAGAACTGGGCTTTGATGTATATGAGTAGTGATCAGGAAACTGAAAAAGACAATTAAATTTATGGTGAAAAAAGAAGCTCTCGCCTAAATTTATAAATAAAGTAAGGGCTAATATTCCCTTTTAATAATAGAGGCAAATTTCAAAAAACAGAAAAAAAAGGGGGCGCAACAGCGCCCCCTAATCTTAAGTCAGTTTCGGCTTAGAAAGAGTATCTGGCGCCCAACCTGAAAACTCTTGGGTCGGTCAGGCTGGTCAGCTCGCCAAAAGAAACCCTCTTTCCGGCTATTGTAGTGGTACTGCTGGAAATTGAGTGGACACCGGTGGGTATAGCTACATTGGTCACGTTGAAGATATCGCAGAATATCCCAATCTGTCCAGCTTTGTATGGCAGTTTGAAAGATTTTTCAACTCTCAGGTCAAGTAGAGTGAGAGGAGGTAGGCTTCTGGAACCACGTCTCTCAGCCCAGATGGTCACGGTTCCCTGAGGCAGAGTTACTCCGAGGTCGGTACTTCGGACTCTTCTGGTCCAGCGCTGGCCGTCGAGAAACCGATAGTAGCCGCTGATCATGATTCCCCAGGGTCCCTGCCACATAGCCTGGATTTTGAACTGATTTCTTCTTTCATAACCAAAATTACCCAGGGCGTTTGTATGGGCGTTGGGGTCATTAAAATATGAAGCGCCTGACCAGCTGTCATCAAAGTCAGTTCCGATGAGGCCTCGGGATTTCTGCCAGACATAAGAAACTATGGCTGACCAGCGATCGGAGAATCTCTTATTAAGAGTAACTTCCACACCGTCGTAATCTCTATTAGCACCGGGAGGATTAGTGATAAATGACCTGGAGGGAGTAGCCAGACCATCGGTCCTTCGCCAGAAAGTAACTGTCTGATTGTTCCAGGGATCGACGGCAGTAACAGGAGCAAAGACATACCAGCAGCCAGGGTCAAAAATTGCGTCATGACCTTTGACTGAGTAGAGGGCTTTATAGAAATTCAGGTTCAGCCGGTTGATGTCAACATCTTCAATTAGATTGCGGTCCCATTTGCGGATGTAACGGACTCCAAACCTGGTGTTGGCCAGGATTTCTCTTTCAATACCGATGATGAATTCATCAAGATAGGGAGATTTCAGATTTGGATCTATTGTGGCTCCTGCAGTGGCGCTGAAGCTGTACATCAAGCGGGCAGGGTTGGGCCGCAGTCTGGTCAGAGGGTTGTTCGGGTCGATAGGATAATTGGGGTCAGTTCCGTCATTTTCGATGTAGTGGACTCTCCAGGATATGAAGCTATTGGGGTTAACGGTTACAAACCACTGCATGATGTTAGCAATGTAATATCGGGAGAAGCTGACTTTAAGGGCGGTCTTACCGTCACCGGTCAGATCGAAAGCAGCGCCCAGACGTGGAGCCAGGGTATTCCAGACGATTGGCTTTATGGTTTCGTTCAATCTTGGATCGTAGATAGTACCGCTTCCCGGTGGATATTCAACCGGAGTTCTTTCCTGACCCTGCTTCTTTAAGATGCCTTCCTGACGGTCAAAGCGGAATCCAATGTTGAAAGTCATTCTGGAAGTAGGAGACCAGGTGTCCTGAATGAAACCGGAAAAAACCATCTTCCAGTCTCTTCTGGTAAAGTCCTGATAATGGACCATGTACGGATAGGTCCCCGTTGGGCTGATGCCAGCCGCAATTACCCGGTCGATAAGGGTATTAAGGTCTTTGGGGATCTGGTCAGGAGGGTAACCGGCCGGAAGCTGTACATATAAGAATGGGCCATATCCCCAGGGGTCACGGTTGTGTCTTCTCCAGCGGCTGTCCCAGGAGTATTCAAACTCAAAACCAGCCTTAAATTCGTGGCGACCCAGAAAATCATCCACAAAGTAGGTGCCATCGGTTAATGCCTGGAATCGGTTGCGGCTGTAAATGTCATCGTAACCGTAGCTTCCGTAGCGGTAATAATAACGGGCATCATACACCCAAACGGTTTCATTCTTGGCCATCAGGTTAAGAGCATAATCCATGTATCCGGCTTTGAGGTTCATGTAGAAGTTGGGGTTAAAGAAGCGGGTCCAGTGAAAGTTATAGGTGTAGATTGGGGTTGTCTGCTTCCAGGTGGTGTCAACTGTTTCGTAGGCGGAAGCGCCACGATGATTTCTAACCAGGTCTGAGAAGTTAAAAGATAAAACAAAGCGGTCTTTTTTGGTAGCCTGAATGGTCAGTTTGACAAAAGGCAGCGGCCTGGTAACATCCAGGGGTACCTGATTGGGCTGGTTGTAAGGATAGCCGAGAGCAAATTCTGTGGTTTTCTGGTAAGCAAAATTGGTGAAGAACCAGATGCGGTCTTTGATTATCGGCCCGGCCAGATTAGCTGTTGGCTCTTAATCCTTATCAAAACCACCGGTCTGACCTTCAAAGATGGTTCCCTTGGTGTTGGTGCTCTGCATGTCTTTATTACGGTAATAGAAGCTGGCTGAGCCGCTGAACTTATTACCGCCGGACCTGGTTACCACGTTAACCACACCGCCGCGGACAGAACCATATTCAGCCGGAAGACCACCGGTCTGGATTGATAGCTCTTCCATTATGTCCATACCAAAGGTTCCTGCCTGGGTTCCTGTAACCGGTTCAGTCACATTCACACCGTCTATGTTGTAGGTGTTTTCTCTTTCAGAGCTGCCGTGGACGGTGTTGGAAGTAACTCCAGGAGCCATATTGAAAAAGGCACCCAGGGTTCTACCAGCCGGCAGGCTCTGGAGAACATCTCTGGTCAGACTGGCGGTCATAGTGGTCCTTTGAATGTCAACAGTCGGAGCCACTCCGGTTACAGTTATGCTTTCTTCAAGAGCTGATTGTTCCAGGGTAACGTCCAGAGTGGTAGTGACGCCGACATTGACTTTAATACCTTCGCGAACCAGAGTCTTAAAACCAGGCATTTTGAAGGTCACTGTATATTCTCCGGGAGGAAGAGCCGGAAAACGCCAGTGACCGCGCTCGGTAGTCACCGTTTCCATGGTGGGCAGAATCAGAGCCGGTGACTTAATCGATACGGTCACCCCAGGAAGAGGCTGTTTATCCTGGTCGTAAACGGTACCGTTCAGGGTCCCGGTCTGGGTTATCTGGGCCACGGATGGAAACGCGAGGAGCGCAATCAACAAAAGAATTCTAAAAAGCTTCCTCCTTTTACCTCCTTTTACATAGATTTAACGCCTAAATTGACCATAGATTTTCTTCTCCCTTCCCTTTATTATCACCTCCTTTTTATAGGATAAATAAAAGAAGCACACTATTATAACGCAAATATTGTGCCAATTTTTTTTAGTTTATTTTATTTATAATCAATATATTATAAAATTTAAAGACCCAGTTTATTCGGGTGCTTGAATTTTAATTCAAAAAATTGAATTAACCAATTTTTACTTTTTCTTTTTTTCAAAAATTAACGGAAATAATAAAATTCTGGTCTTTATTTATATTAGATCTCTTCCTTGAAGAAAACCTGATGCTGAGCTAATATAAACCGTTGCGCCCGTAGCTCAGCCGGATAGAGCGAAGGACTTCGAATCCTGAGGTCGGGAGTTCGAATCTCCCCGGGCGCGTTTTTTTGAAAATTAAATGATTTGACAGCACCAGAAACCAGCCTTAGATTTAAAGCAGAGGGGAAGATGGATAAATTACAACAAGAACCTAATGCTCTGCCGCCGGTTTCCAGAAAACTTGTCGAATTAATAGAAAAGAATGCTTCTGACTTGACCAGAGCCTATTTACGAGAGGTTAAAGCCAACCCCAACATGCCCACCTACCATTCTTTTCCTGACCAGGAGGTTTACGAAAGGGCCTTTGTGGTATTCAGCCAGCTCGGCCGCTGGATTTCTTATGAAATGAACTCAGAAGAAATGAAAAAATACTGGGTTGAACTCGGCAAAACCAGGCGGCGGGAAGGATTTTCTCTACCTGAAATCTTTCTGGCTCTTTGCCTTATCAGAAAGCAGCTCTGGAATAAGATTCAAGCGGAAGGTTTTCTTGACAATGTTCTAGACCTTTATCAGGCCCTGGAACTTTACAATCGAATCGTGACCTTTTTTGACCGTGCTCTTTATTATGCTATTATTGGCTATCACAGTTGAATTTTAGGTAGCCACCTTCAGAGTTCGTCATTCCAATGCAAGAATTATTAGAAAAAATAAGCAAAAGCCTAAAATTTTATTACCCAAAATCAGAGTTAGAAGTTGGTCTTTATCTCCACTATCCATTCTGCCAGGCAAAGTGCCCTTACTGTCATTTTAATAGTTATCAGTACAATGATGACCGGCATCTGCTGTGGCTGAGCGAATTAAAAAAAGAAATAGAACTGCTAGCCCGATATCTTTCTGAACATCTTGTGGTAAAAACACTTTATTTTGGAGGAGGTACTCCCTCGCTGCTCAAAGCTAAGGAAATCATTTTAATTCAAACCTGGTTAAGAGAAGCTTTCAAAGTTGAACTGGTGGAAGCCACCCTGGAAATTCATCCCTCCTTTATAACTTCCAGAGTGGAAAACTGGCTGGAAGCCGGACTGACCAGATTGAGCCTCGGGGTTCAATCCTTTGACCGAAAAGTTCTGTCGGTTCTCAACAGAGCCTACTACCCGGAAGAGGTTGAGTTGCTGGTAGAAAAAATCAGGCAGGCCGGCTGCTCTAATCTGAACCTGGACTTAATTATAGGAGTACCGGGAGAGTCAACCAAAACTGTGAAGTCTAACCTGGATTTCCTGAACCGATTGAAGCCGGAGCATGTTTCGGTTTATTTACTTGAAGAGGTGGAGAACGGGCCGTTCGGCAAGATCCAGGAGAAAGACCGATTATCTGAAGAGCAGTTAGCCCTAACTTACGAACACTACAGGATTGAACTGGAAAGATTGGGCTGGGTGCAGTATGAAATATCCAATTTTTCCAAACCTGGTTTTCAATGCCTTCACAATCTCAAATACTGGGAATACCGGCCTTTTCTGGGACTGGGCCCAGCGGCGGCTTCTCACCTGAGCCATTATCGATGGCAAAATCCACTGCATCCGGAAAGCTGGCTTGATTTATGGAAACGGGCTGGACAGTCGGGAGAGTTTCTGGAGTTGAAACCACTGGACTGTTTGAAGGAAAGAGTTACCTTCGGGTTGAGATTGCGAAAGGGGATTAACTGGGACCAGCTCAAAAAGGAATATCCCGGTGTGGATTTTTCTCCCTGGGAAAAAAATCTCCAGCGACTGATAGAGCTTGGTCTTCTGGTCAGGGAAGGGCAGAGATTGAAAATTCCAGCCGATAAAATTCTTATTTCCAATTCCATAATAGCTGACTTATTGCCCTGAATTTTTTTAGAATCTTTTTAAACTCAGACTGGAGCTAAGATTTTCTGAAATAAATTCTGGGAGAAATTTGACCCCTGATTATATCAGGTTGCTTTTAGAGAATTTTGCGGTTAGAATTTTTCTATTGATTTTTTGCCAGGGATTATGGAACCCATGAGCACTAAGAAAATTAAGGTCAGCTGTTTTCAATGCGGTCAAACCAATTATTACCCTGAAAACCCGGGTGAAAAAACTGTGGTCTGCGGACGCTGCCGAAGCCCACTCCCCCGACCTGGTGATGTCGTTTCGGTCAATCAGGTTCAGTTCAGAAATCTAATTTCCAGGTCTAGTTTACCGGTTCTGGTCGATTTCTTTTCTAATAACTGTGGTCCCTGCTGGATGATGGCTCCAATTCTGGAAAGGCTGGCCAGGCGTCGAGCCGGTGAGGTAATGGTGGTAAAAGTAGATGTGGATAAGTTTCCTGACCTGGCCACCCTGCTGGGTATAGAGGCTGTGCCAACCTTCATAGTTTTCCACAAAGACACGGAAAGGGGAAGAACTTCGGGAGCAATGTCTGAAACAGACCTGGCTCTATGGGTAGCCCGGTTAACCTGATTTTCCGGAACTTCAATATTTCTGACTCTCGGGGAAATAGCCCCACCGGTGTCGAACCTGAAGCTCAGGACGGCCTTTGAGGTTCACCTGAACCTGGCAAAACTCCGGGCTTAGCTGAGAGGGCTCAGAAAAATAGAAAATAAGATAATAAGAAGACATGTTCTCGGCTGACTTTTTTATTCCTTCAAGTGGATTGAAAGTTTGGTCTATAATCCCACCAGTGGCTCTGGCCAGCACAGAAAGAGTTTCGAAAACATCTTCGGATTGCTCGTTCATTACCACGCCGGTTATTCTCTCAGGTTTTTTGTTAAGGTAGATGAAATTGAAAAGAGCTCCGGAGTCAGACATGGCCTCGCCCAAGAGCTTTTTATCCATTTTGTTTTCCCGGCGATAGAATTGGAATAATTCCATTAGCAGGCTTAAAACGTGGGGATAATCCTGGTATACAGACATCATCTGGTTAATAATGCGGGGACTCAATTCCGGCCGGAATTCTCTCTGGTAGAAAAAAAAGACCACGTTTTGACCGGAGGTTTTCTTCAGGGAATCGGCAAAATCCAGGAATTTATTCTGGTCAACTAACCTCAACCCGTCCAGTTTTTCCAGAGTATATTTATAGCGGCCAAGAAGTTGCTCGATACCAAAATCCTGAGTCGTGGTGGTGTCCATCTCATTTTCTACCTCCGGGTCGGCTCCGGCTCTTTCTCCACCAAAACTGACCAGAGACCGGGTCAGCCTTTTGAGGTCAAGAAGCAGAGAATTATAGTCTCTTGAGCCTCTGATAATGTCGGTTCTCATGATATTCTGCAATTCTTTGCTGACCTCGGAACGGGGTCTTCTGGAGAGAGTTTCCGGATTAAACCGGTAAACTTTAATCGGAGTAATTACCGTTAAGCTGTCACCGGTTTGAAAGTAATTGTTGATTAGATAACTAACCGCCTCGCCCAGCTTGCGGTCGTATTCACTGGCCTGAACAATAATGTAGTAGTTGTTGTGAACATCCAAGGCTATGGGCTGATTTTCCTGAAGCCTCAAAACCTGTGATTTTTCCACCAGATAGATCGATTCTATTTTTCTTGGGATTCCGTTCTCCAGAACCTCAAAATCTTCTGGTTTAAGATTCCTGACAAAATTGTTTTTTTGAAAAACCCGAAGTGCCACTACCGACCGTCCTTCCGGCTGGCCAGACAGTTCATCTGGGGTAGCGGGAAGTTTTGAGGTCAGTGATATAAAAAATATAAAAAGAAAGAACCCTGTTTTCAGGCGCATTTTGATCCCCTCCAGAATTAATGTTTTAAATGATACATTTTACACTCATAAAAAAAAGAATGCCGAAGAGGGGACTCGAACCCCTACTCCCATTTTTGCGGGAACTAGCCCCTCAAGCTAGCGTGTCTGCCAATTCCACCACTTCGGCATTCCTTGATATTTCTATTTCTGGTTCTGGTCTTCTTTTTTCTGTTCGGTTTTCTCAGCCCCGGTCTGAGTCGCTGCTGGTTTTTCTTCCTGCGTTACAGGCTGAGCCTGGGTAGCTGCAGGGGATTCTTTGGTTGGGAGGTTTTTAACCACTGATGAACTTTTCCCCGAAACCAGCCACAGGCCAAGAGAGGTAATCATAAAAAGTATGGCACAGACAGTGGTTATTTTGCCCAGCAGGGTCTGAGCACCCCGGGGGCCAAAAGCTGTCTGACTGCCAACTCCACCGAAAGCACCGGCCAGGTCGGCTGCCTTTCCAGACTGCAGCAATACGGCCAGAATAAGAACGACACAGATAATAACGTGAATGATGACAAGTAAAGCTACCACTTTATCCCTCTTTAGCGCGGACAGCTTCTCTGGCTATCCCCAGAAAGGACTCAGCTTCAAGAGAAGCTCCGCCCACCAGGAATCCGTCTACATCCTTTTCCCTGGCTAAGGAAAAGGCGTTGGCCGGTTTGACCGAGCCACCGTATAAAATTATAGCACAATCAGCAGCTGATTTTCCATACTTCTGTCTGATTAAACTTCTTATGTAGGAATGAACTTCCTCGGCCTGCTCAGGAGTGGCATTCTTTCCAGTACCTATTGCCCAGATTGGTTCATATGCCAGCAGAACCCGGTTAAATTCAGATTCTGAAAGGGTAAACAAGCTACTTTCCAACTGGATTTTAATTTTAGAGAGGGTGGCTCCTTTTTCTCTCTCTTCTAAGGTTTCTCCAATGCAAACTATCGGGACCAGACCATGTTTCAGGGAAGCTGTTGTTTTTTTCCTCACGGTTTCGTCAGTTTCACCGAACAACTGTCTTCTTTCTGAATGTCCAATTACCACAAATTCGCAACCTGCCTCTTTGAGCTGAGGGGGAGAAATTTCCCCGGTATAAGCTCCCTGGTCTTCCCAGAAGACATCCTGAGCTCCAACCCGGATGGTGGTGCCGGCTACAGCCTTTTTAACTTCCTGCAAGCTGGTAAATGGCGGAATCAAGATTAGAGTAGCCGGACTGGCTGCTTGATATTCCCTGACTACCGCTGCTGCCAGTTCTCTGGCTTCAGCAATAGTTTTATGCATTTTCCAGTTTCCGGCCACAACCGGTTTTGACCAAAGACGCATTTTCCCTGACCTGTTAATGTTTTGGTTTTTATTTAAGAGCTTCAATACCAGGCAGTGTCCCGTAGGCCACAAATTCCAGCGAAGCTCCACCGCCAGTAGAGATATGACTTATACGATCAGCCACCCCGGCCTGGTGAATGGCCGCGATGGAATCGCCCCCACCCACCACTGAAAGAGCTTCAGACCCGGCTACGGCTTGGGCAATCTCCACCGTACCTTTAGCAAAAGCTGGCACCTCAAACACACCTAAGGGGCCATTCCAGAAAATGGTTCTGGCACTCTGAATCAGCATTTTGTATTCAGCTATAGTTTTCGGTCCGATGTCCACAGCCATTAGATCTTCTGGAAATGGGTAGGAGTCAGCTACAGCGGATACAGTCTGACTGTCAATGGCTGTGGTCAGAACATGGTCCTGCGGGAGCAAAAATTTTACCCTGCAGTCTTCAGCTTTTTTCATTATTTCGCGGGCAATTTCCAGTTTATCTTCTTCTACCAGCGACTTGCCCACCTGCTTTCCCTGGGCTTTAAGAAAAGTATAAGCCATAGCCCCACCGATAAGCACGGCATCGGCTTTCCCGACCAGGCTTTCCAGAACCGGAATTTTATCTTCAATTTTAGCCCCGCCGAGGATGGCAACGAAAGGTTTTTCCGGGTTGTGGGTTATACGACTCAGATAGTCTACTTCTTTTTTCAGAAGATAACCGGCAGCTTTTTCTCTGACAAAAGAAGCGATACCCACTACTGAAGCATGGGCTCGGTGGCAGGAACCAAAGGCATCATTAATTAAAACTTCACAGCCTTCAGCCAGCTTTCGGGCAAATTCCAGGTCGTTATCGGTTTCCTGCTTGTAAAATCTGACGTTCTCCAGAAGAAGCAGCTCTCCATCTTTGAGTTCAGATTTGATTCGGTCAACTTCTGGTCCGACTACATCCGGTGCCATAATGACTTTAGTTCCCGGAAGGAGCTGTTGAAGGTGGACGGCTACCGGCTTGAGGCTCATTTTTGGATTGAACTGCCCCTTAGGACGGCCCAGGTGGGAAGCCACTACCAGTCTGGCTCCTTTTTCCAGCAGGTACTTGATGGTAGGCAGGGAGGCCACAATTCGGGTGTCATCTCTAATGTTCAGGTTTTCGTCTAAAGGGACGTTAAAGTCTACTCGTAAAAAGACTGTCTTGCCTTTAACCTCTATTTCTTCCAGGAATTTCATTTTTTCCTCCGCGGAAATTCTATGCTTTTCCGCTATTTATTTTTTCATAATATATTTGACCAGATCCACTAACCTCACAGAATAGCCCCATTCATTGTCGTACCAGGCCATAACCTTGACCAGGTTCTTTTCTATGACCTTGGTAGATAGAGCGTCAACTATGGCTGAATGAGGGTTGGACAGGAAATCGACTGAAACCAGTGGTTCTTCGGTGTATTCGATTATACCTTTCATTTTGCCTTCAGCTGCAGCCTTGAGGACAGAGTTAACTTCTTCGGTGCTGGTTTCTTTTTTGACCACGGCGACCAGGTCTACAAGGGAAACATTTGGGGTAGGAACTCTGATGGCAATGCCGTCAATCTTGCCCTTCAATTCGGGCAGGACCAGTCCGACGGCCTTGGCAGCCCCGGTGGTTGTTGGAATCTGGGAAACGGCGGCAGCCCGGGCTCTTCTTAAATCTTTGTGCGGAGCATCAAGTATTTTCTGGTCGTTGGTGTAAGCATGGATGGTAGTCATAAAAGCTTTTTCGATGGTGAAATTCTCATGGATAACTTTGGCAATCGGAGCCAGGCAATTAGTGGTGCAGGAAGCATTGGATATCAAATGATGTTTTTCCGGGTCGTAGGTTTCTTCATTAACTCCCATGACGATGGTGATGTCAGGGTCTGTGGCCGGGGCAGAAACAATGACTTTTTTTGCCCCACCAACTTCGATATGTTTGATGGCCTCGGGTCTTTTGGTGTACTTTCCAGTAGCTTCGATGACCACCTCCACCCCCAGGTCTTTCCACTTAAGACCGGAAACATCTTTTTCAGCCAGAACTTTTATCGGTTTGCCCCTCAAAATTATGGAATCTTCAGTGGCTTTTATATCTTCTTTGAGAGTTCCGAGTACTGAATCGTACTTCAAAAGATGAGCCAGCGTCTTAGCGTCAGTGATGTCGTTGACGGCCACGTATTCCAGCTCCGGGTCCAGGTAGGATGCCCTGAGCATATTACGACCGATACGGCCGAACCCGTTTATACCTATCTTTATAGCCATAGAAAACCTCCTTTCTTAATTTCTGTAATTTGTGTTTTCTTCTGGTATGTTATTTCTATCATAAGGTTGGAATTTTATCAAGAAATTTAATTAGATAAACCTCAACCAGGACCTCAGATAAACTTTATTCGACCTGAATTTTTGTGATAAGATTCTCTAAGGTTGAGGTGAACTGGCATGAAAATTCTTACCTCTGTTCAAATGAAAGAGATTGACCGAATTGCCATCGAAGAAATCGGTATTCCGGGACCTGTTCTGATGGAAAATGCCGGCCTTCAGGTGACGGCTGTCCTCAGGGAGGAGCTGGCAGTAAAAGCCGGAATGAGGGTGGTAGTGGTAGCTGGCAAGGGGAATAATGGTGGAGATGGGCTGGTAGTGGCCAGGCATCTTCACAATCAGGGTTTGGATTGCCCGGTCTTACTCATAGGTTCAGCTGCTGAGGTTAGAGGGGATGCCGCTATTAACCTTAAAATTGCCCGCAAAATCGGAGTTAATATCATTGAAGTAAAGAATTTAGCAGACTGGAAAAAAGCCCGGAAATTACTTCAGAAAACCCCAGTGATTGTAGACGCTATGTTTGGCACTGGTTTGAACAGCTCTCTTGAGGGCCTGTATGCCGAGGTGGTTAATGCGATCAACGATTCAGGAGCTTTTGTGGTTTCAGTGGATATTCCTTCCGGGCTTTCGGCTGACACTTTTGAGCTCATCGGGCCCTGTGTCCGGGCTGACCTGACGGTAACTCTGGGTGCTCCTAAAATCGCTCATCTCTTTCCGCCGGCTGAAGAGTTCGTCGGAGAGCTGGTGGTGGCTGATATAAGCCTGCCTCCCTTTCTGTTTGACCGACCAGGTCTTAACTTGGAACTGGTGGAGCTTGAGGCGCTCATACCATATTTTCAACCGAGAAAACCTGACAGCCATAAAGGTACTTACGGACATCTTCTGATTCTGGCCGGTTCCCGTGGTAAGACTGGAGCTGCGGCTATGGCTGGTAAAGCGGCTTTAAGGATGGGGGCCGGTCTGGTAACGGTGGCCACTGCTGAAAGCATGCTACCTTTGATTGCCAGAACCTGTCCTGAACTAATGACTGAAGCTCTGCCGGAGACTGACTCTAAAACCATTTCAGAAAAAGCTCTACCCCGGGTTTTGGAGCTTCTTGAGGGCAAAGATGCTCTGCTTATCGGTCCCGGGCTTTCAACCCATCCTCAAACCATAACCCTGGTGCTTGAGCTTCTGGCTAAAATCAGAAAATTCCAAAAACCGGTGGTAATTGATGCTGACGGTCTCAACGTAATCTCAACCCGTCCAGAAATCTTAAAGTTTCTGCCTGAGAAGACCATTCTCACGCCTCACCCGGGAGAATTTTCTCGTCTGACAGGATTGAGTACTGCAGAAATCCTGAAAAAAAAGCTGGAGCTGGGCCCGGAGTTTGCCCGAAACTACAGGGTTAATCTGGTATTAAAAGGCTACCGCACTCTTATCTGCTCCCCGGATGGTAAGGTTAAGGTAAATCCTACTGGAAATCCGGGGATGGCTTCCGGCGGTACCGGTGATGTCCTTTCCGGGTTGATAGCTTCAGAAGCCATGCAGGTCAGGGACCTGCTTCAAGCGGTGGTCAATGCCGTTTTTGTTCATGGTCTGAGTGGAGACCTGGCGGCGGAAAAAGTTGGTCAGAAAAGCCTGACAGCCACCGACCTGATAAAATTCCTGCCCGATGCTATGAGGTTCATAGCTACAGGAGGCCGGAATGAAACCTGATACTTCGGAAATGGTCTTCTGGACCGAAAGCGAAGAGGACACTTTCCATCTTGGGGAAAAGCTCGGCCGGGGGCTTGCTGGAGATGAGCTGATTTTAATCAGTGGAGAGCTGGGTTCAGGAAAAACGGTTTTTGTAAAAGGCCTGGCTTCCGGCCTTGGAGTTAAAGACGTAAGCCTCGTCTGCAGCCCTTCTTTTACTCTGGTTAATGTCTATGAAGGAAAGTTTCCTCTTTTTCATATAGACCTTTACCGATTAGAAGAGCCCGACGAGATAACCGACCTGGGTCTGGAAGATTACCTGGGACAGGGAGTGGTAGCGGTTGAGTGGGCCGAAAGGCTGCCCGGCGAGCTTTCGGGGTGCCGGACTATCAGAGTAGTTATTAAGGTAGAAGACCAGGACCGGAGAAAAATCCTGATAAGAGGGCTGGAAGGAATAAACTCACTCAAGGCTGAAGATGACCCGGTCCTGCAAACTCGAACTTTTGAAAAGTTAAACAAGAACCCAATAGATTGAAATCAAAGGAGAAAGGATTTAACCATGCTGAATTTAAAATCAATGATTGTTGATGTGCCGGATTTTCCCAAACCCGGCGTTGTTTTTAAAGACATCACCCCCATAATTCAGGAAGCTGCTGCCTTTAACCAGGTGATTGACCAGCTCTCAGAGATTGCCCGCAAGTTTAATCCTGACCGAATAGCAGCTATCGAGTCGCGTGGTTTTATTTTCGGGGCAGCCCTGGCCAGAGACCTCAGATTAGGTTTCAGCCTGATCCGGAAGAAGGGAAAATTGCCGCGGAAAACCCTGACCATTCTGGCTCCAAACGAATATGCGGTAGAGTATTTTGAAGCCCATGTGGATTCGGTCCGGCAGGGAGAAAGGGTGGTTATCATAGATGACCTGATAGCCACCGGCTCTTCCGGGGTGAGCGCTATAGAACTGGTTCAGGAATTAGGGGGAAAGGTGGTGGCCTTTGAAGCGCTGGTTGAACTTACTTTTCTGGACGGAGTAAAAAAGATAAATGAAGCCCATCCCGGAATTCCGGTGTTCAGCCTGATTAAATTTTGATTCAGGCGTGCTAATATCTGAAGCCTCGATTGATATAAAAGCAGGAGCAAGAAGTTTTAGTAAGGAAAACCTATGATAATTAGATGGTGATGATTAAAGATTGAGGCCGTCTGTTGAAGGGAGCTTTTCTCTTTAAAAATCGTCCGAGCCAGAAAGGAGGAAAGATGAGAAGCTGGCTGGAAAAGACCTTTCAGCTTCAAGCCAGGAATACCAGTCTGCGGACCGAGGTAGTAGGTGGGTTAACTACCTTTATGACCATGTCCTATATCATCTTCGTTCAGCCGGCCATTCTCGGGCAAACCGGAATGGATAGAGGGGCGGTCATGGTAGCCACCTGCCTGGCCAGTGCTCTGGCTACTTTGCTCACTGGAGTTCTGGCCAACTACCCTATCGCTCAAGCTCCAGCCATGGGCCATAATGTCTTCTTTGCGGTTACTGTCTGCGGACTGATGGGTTATTCCTGGCAGGTGGCTCTCGGAGCTAATTTTATTTCTGGCTTGATATTTTTAGTCTTAGCTCTGGTCGGCCTGGCCGGAAAGCTGATCGAAATAATACCTGATTCTTTAAAGCAGGCTATCGCCGCCGGTATTGGACTTCTGATTGCCCTAATCGGTCTTGAATATGCTGGCATCGTGGTAGCCAGGCCAGGGGTTCTGGTCGGGCTGGGCGACATGGGCAGCAAACCGGTCCTGCTGGCTTTCTTTGGACTTCTGGTCATCTCATCTCTGATGGCTTATAGAATTCCTGGAGCAATTCTCTGGGGAATTTTAATCACGGCAGCCGTTGGCCTGCCTCTGGGGGTGGTAAAATACCAGGGGTTTGTCTCGGCACCCCCTTCTGTTGAACCCACTCTTTTCCGGCTGGACATAATCGGGGCTCTCAAGAGCGGATTGATTCCAATAATCTTTGTTTTCTTTTTTCTTGACGTTTTTGACACGGTTGGAACTCTGGTGGGGGTCTGCGCACCGGCGGGCTTTATTAAAAACGGTCGCCTGCCCAGAGGCAACCAGGCTATGCTGGCTGATTCGGTCGGGACAGTGGTCGGAACTCTGCTGGGGACTTCTACTGTCACCAGCTACATTGAAAGTACTACCGGTATCGCCCAGGGAGCCAGGACCGGGCTGGCAAATCTGGTCACCTCAGTTCTTTTCCTGGGAGCGCTGTTCTTCAGCCCCCTGGCTGCCATGGTAGGCGGAAGTTTTACCTATAAAGACCAGGTTCTTCATCCAGTCATTGCTGCACCTTTGATTATCGTCGGCTTTATGATGATGAAGGCCGTAGCAAGAATAGATTGGGATAATGTCAGCGAAGCCATCCCGGCCTTTCTGACTATCGTGGTTATGCCGCTGGCGGTCAGCATCACCGATGGAATGGCTTTCGGTTTCATAAGCTATTCGCTCATCAAGCTGGTCAAAGGAGAAGGGAAAAAGGTCCACTGGCTGGTCTATTTGATTTCAGTGCTTTTAGTGGTTCGCTATTTTATTAAATATGTAAGTTGAAACGAGAAAAGCCGCAGATTGGTTTAAAGCGAAGCTGCGCCCCGGGTAAATCTGATGTCAGTAAGTACTGATAGAAAAAAGAAAAACGCATAAAAAGGGCAATGGAGATAAAAATGCAACTTAGAGGGCGGAAAAAGTTTTCAGGAATCTTAATTCCTATTATTTTAGTAGGAATTATGGCCGGTTGTGCCTCTAACCTCAGGGTTAAACCGAAGGAAGATGACCGGGAAAAATCCGAGCTCCGCTGGGTGGAAAAGACCATCCGTTCTATGACGCTGGAGGAGAAAATTGGTCAGTTAGTAGTAACCCGCTATAGCGGCGAATTTTTCAACCTGGCTGACGACAGCTTCCGCCATCTGGAAAAAATGGTTCGGGATTATCATCTTGGCGGGCTGATTCTTTTTGGCGGCGAGGCTTTGGAAACTGCCTATTTTACCAACCATTTTCAGAAGCTGGCCAGAGTACCGCTGCTTATCGCCTCGGACCTGGAGCGAGGGGCGGGTAATCAGGTGACCGGAGCCACTCTTTTTCCCCCTTTGATGGCCCTGGGAGCGGCCGGGTCCGAAGAGCTGGCCTACGAGATGGGCCGAATAACAGCCATTGAGGGTCGGGCTCTGGGGATTCATATGACCTACGCTCCTGTGGTTGATGTCAACATTAATCCCGATAACCCTATAATCAACACCCGCTCGGTCGGGGAAAGCCCTGAGCTGGTAGCCAGGATAGCCTCTGCTTTCATCAAGGGCTGTCAATCAGCCGGAATGCTAGCCACAGCCAAGCATTTTCCCGGGCATGGCGACACTGACCAGGACTCTCACAGTCTACTGCCAGCTATTAAGGCTGACCTGAATAGACTCGAAAGCATAGAGCTTTATCCTTTTCAGAAAGCCATTGAAGCCGGGGTAGAAGCTGTAATGACCGCCCACCTTTATGTTCCAGCACTGGAGCCTGAAGAAGGGCTGCCAGCCACTCTTTCGCCCAGGATACTGACTGACCTGCTCAGAAACAAAATGGGATTTAAGGGGTTGATAGTTACCGATGCCCTGGAAATGCGGGGCATTACCGGGTATTTTGGCGAAGAAGAAGCAGCTCTTCGAGCCCTGAAAGCTGGAGTTGACCTGCTGCTTTTACCACCGGACCCGGTCAGGGTCATCGAGCATCTAAAACAGGCGGTAAGAAGCGGAGAGGTTTCTCTTGCTCGGGTGGAAGAATCCCTTCGCCGGGTTCTCCTGGCAAAAGCCAGGCTGGGACTTCATCGCAACCGCTATGTTTCGCTCGACCGTTTACCCCTCATTCTTGGGAAGCCGGAATATAAAGAAATTGCCCTTCGGGCTTTTGCTTCGGCTCTAACCCTGGTTAAGAATGAGAAAAACCTTGTTCCGCTGTCTTCACACAAAAAGGTGGTGTTGCTGTCTTTGAGCAGTGACCCGGGAGATTTTTATGCGGGAAGAAGACTGGCTGCAGAGTTAAGCCTGAGAATTCCAGCTCTTCGGGTTTTCTACGCCGATGGTGATACCGGAAAGGAAAGATTGCAGGAAGCTCTGGTGGCCGCTACTCGATCAGACCTGGCGGTAGCAGCTCTTTTTTCCAGTCTGCGGGCTTATAAAGGCAGCGTTGACCTGGAACCAGCCCATATTGAGTTGTTGAAGGAAATTAAAGCCCTCGGCTGCCCTCTGGTGGTCCTGTCGTTCGGCAGCCCTTATTTTCTAAGACATTTTCCCGAGGTTGAGGCTTATTTCTGTCTTTACCGTAATACCCCGGAAACCCAGCTACTGGCGGCCAGAGCCCTTGGTGGTGAAATCAAAGTGTCCGGTAAACTTCCGGTCTCTTTGCCGGGCCTGTTTCCGGCAGGTCACGGCCTGATTCTGGAAAAGACGAAGGAGGCAAAATGAAGTATAAAAATTTTGGTTCAACCGGCCTGAAAATTTCTGAGCTATGCTTTGGCACTATGACTTTTGGAGCCGAGGCAGATGAGAAAACCTCGGCTGAAATGTTTGCCTATTGCCGGGAGAAAGGAATTAATATCTTTGACTGTGCCGATCTCTACGCCAGAGGACGTTCTGAGGAAATCCTGGGCCGGCTGATCAAAGACTGCCGGGAAGAAGTTCTGATTACCAGCAAAGTTTATTTTCCGACCGGGCCTGATCCCAACGCCATGGGAGCCAATCGCCGGCACATTATGTATGCGGTAGAAAGCAGTTTAAAACGTCTTCAGACGGACCGGATTGATATTTATTTCATTCACCGGTTTGACGATCTGACCCCTCTTGAGGAAACTCTCAGAGCTCTGGATGACCTGGTGCGGCAGGGTAAGGTGGTTTATCTGGGGCTAAGCAACTTTGCCGCCTGGCAGGTGGAGAAAGCTATTGGTCTTACGGTCCTTCATAACTGGGCTCCCATTGCCTGTATCCAGCCCATGTACAATCTGGTGAAACGACAAGCCGAAGTAGAAATATTTCCCATGGCCCAGGCAGAGAAACTTGGAGTCCTGACTTACAGTCCGCTGGCAGCTGGTCTCCTGTCTGGAAAATACGGTCGGGACCGGCGACCGCCATCAGGTCGTCTGGTGGAGAATAAAATTTATCAGGTCAGATATGGAGAAGGCTGGGTTTTTGAAGTGGCTGAAAGATTCACCGAGTTTGCCAGAAGAAATGGCTACCATCCTGTCAGCCTAGCCATTGCCTGGGCTGGTAGCCATCCGGCGGTCAGCGCGCCTATCATAGGAGCCAGGAACCTGGAACAGCTTAAAGAGGCAGTGGCAGCAGCCGATATAGAAATGACTGAAGAACTGAGACTGGAAATTGCCCGTCTTTCACCGGAGCCGCCCCCGGCCACTGACCGCAGTGAAGAAAAGACCGGAGTCCATTTTCCGATTAGAAAATGATTTTCTGAAGCCAGTTTGGGCAGAAGGGGGTAATCTATTTTACTCAAAGGATTTCCTTTCCGAAAGATATTTTTCGGGCCGAAAATAGGGTTGTTTTTTTACCGAATAAACGTATTGAACAATAACTTAAAAGTGCCGTGGGTTTGAGCCCGGTGCTGACAGCGCAGGCCAATGAGAATAATCTGCCCCTGGCCGTAATCCACTTCTATCATGGCTGCTTTTCGGCTCAGGTGCTTTTCACCGATAAGCCAGCCGCTTTGCAGGAGTTCTCTTTCGGCGTAACGGACCACCACCCGGTATTTCTCACTATTTTCAGAAGGCAGAATCTCAAAGGCCGGGCTGCTGTAGAAAAGAACCAGGCCCTGTTCCGGCAGTCCGTAAGCCAGGGGATGCTGGTTGTTGAATTCAGCTTTCAGAGTTGAGCCGGGGCAGAAAAATTCTTTGGAATCAAGGCCAGCCACCACGTTTTTCAGGTTCAGGTTGAATTTTTCTACTGCGAAGTTACTGGCTTCACCCAGACAAACCAGAATTCCCCCTCTACCCACGAATTCTTTAAGTTTTTCCACTCCTTCTTTTCCCAGCCCACTCCGGTATTCAGGTGGGGTGTTCAGAAACCTTCTGGACGGCTCCGGAAGCTCTCCGGTTATCATAGCAATGGAATCAGCCGGGATAATCAGCAGGTCGATTTTTTTAAGGAGCTGACCACTTTTGAGGTCTGCATCTCTTACTGTCAGATAGGGTAAAGAAAATTTTTCCAGTATCAGCCGGGTCCAGCCTTCATCCATATTACCGCCGTAGTAGCGCTGATAAAGCCCGACTCGCAGCCGGCGCACTCGGTGAAATCCTTTTTCCGGAAAGGTGGCAAGAGGCAGGAAATCGACTCCGGTTTTTTCGGAAATGTTCTGAAGCAGCGCTAAAGGGGCAGAGGGCACCAGGAAATCACCCGGGTTTAAGCTGGCAGTTTTAAGGTCTACCCGGAAAACCTCAATTTTATTATCTAAAAGCAAGCTGACTGCTGTATAAGAGTCATTCAGTCGGCCGTCAAGTCGGTATCCGGATGGGCCGGACTCTATTTTACCTCTAACCTTAATCGGCTCGGTGATTGGTTCCAGCCGGCCCTGTGGTAGCTCATCAACGGGATCAACTTTCACTCCCATGAATTCAGCCATGGTGTGGGTGGCCAGGTCATAGGGGCGATTGGGACGGCCGTCCCGGTCTCTGGTCCAGTAATTATCTGGATAGAGTGTTCGATTTAGCAAGTTGATTATCAGTCCTCTTTTAGGTTGAGAGAGCGGAATGAGGTAAGAACCTGCCGGGTAGGTCAGCCCGTTAACAGTTATCGGAGTGGTAGCTTTCTGAATTTCAAGGCCACTCTGAAGCAGTGTGTTAATCATTTTAATGGTAGTCAGCCGGTCAGCTTGTTCGGCCGGCACCACAAAAGCCCGTGGTTTTTCGTTTAAACCCCTTTCAATTTGCCTTTTAGCCTTTAAGTAAGCATTGTAAAGCACAGTTTCCCGGTGTCTGGCTGCCAGGTCCAGTACGGCCCAGGCTGAGATTTTTTTCTGCTCGACAATATCACGCAGCCGCCACCAGCCTCCTGGCCAGGGATTAGGGAAGTTGGTCTGAGCTTCGTATTCCGGAAATTGAAGTGAGCCGCCCCGTAGTTGGTCAGGATGGATGTAAAGAGGAGAGGCCAGGCGGGCTGAGGCTGACTCGGTCAGCATTCCGGCGATATTATGAAAAGGAGTTATCCAATGCCAGCCGAAATGCCCCCAACCTGGAAACATAGCGTTATTTATTATTCCTGTTTTGCCAGCTTCCTCCAGTTTGTAGGCCATATGGGCTCCGTACCAGGATAGCTCCCGCCAGAGAAGCGGGTCTGCATGAGGCCTGATAGGTTCGCAGTAAGGTGGAATGTACAGGCGAGCCCCATAGCTTCCCATGTGATGGTGGTCGACATAGGCCTGGGGTTTCCATTCGCGATAAAGAATCTCAGCCGCATAGATAGATTCTTGCAGGTTTAAGAAATCACCATCACGATTGTTGTCATGGCCAGCATATTTGTGATAAAGCCAGGGCAGACTGGAACCCTCATATTCAGTACCAAGCGTCTGGTAATACCAGTCGGTAACCATAATTTGACCGTCGGGATTAAAGCAGGGAATAAGCAGGAAAATGACGTTTTCGAGAATGCGGATGGTCTCTTCATCATTTCGAGAGAGCAGATCATAGGTGAGCTCTGGAGCCATCTGGGTGCCACCGATTTCAGTGGCATGAAGGCTCATCGACTGACAGATGATAGTTTTACCCTGGTTTATCAGGGTTTTTATTTCATTCTCTTCTAAACCGCGTGGGTCTGAAATTTTCTGGTTAATGGCTTTTAGCTGCTCTAAGCGGGCCAGATTCTCAGGAGAGGAGATGATGACCAAGAGAAAGGGTTGGCCCATAGTTGTAGGTCCCAGGTTGATGACTTTAATCCGCGGGCTTTCCTTTTCCAGCAGCTGGAAATAATTGACAATCTTATCCCAGCGGGCGATTTTTCTGTCGGCCCCAAGCTGAAAACCGAAAAAGACCTCAGGGGGAGTAATGCTGGTCTGGGGAGTTGAAGTTTGGGTTGCAGACAGCACAAAGACGTCCGAAGACATAAAAAAGGTAAAAAGAACGAAAAGCAAGAAAAATTTTTTAATAATTTTTAGCTGAAATGTTCTGACTTCTCGAAACATGTCTGTACTCCTTAAGTTTTAGAATCTATTATCTTCATTTTTTAAGGGTTGTTCCAGAAAAATTTAGCCTTCTCCCTGAGTTTTTGGTCTGAAATCTCAACCCTGTTTAATCCTGTGGTATTTTTATAATTGGTCTAGACCTGGTAACTGATTTATTTTGCCGATTCTTTTGGTCAGGTTGGGAAAAGAGGATCAGTTTGTCTTAAGCCCTTAATCAGGATTATGATATTTATGGAAATAACTGGAGGAGGGTAAGATGAGAAGGATTATTTTATTAGGGATAATGGTCTTTTTTCTCTTTGGGTTCTGGTCTGAAACTTCGGCCGCATCTTTTGGTGTGAAAGGCGGGTTAAATCTGGCCAATTTTAAGGTCAGTCCCATCACACCCGACCTGCCGGAATTCAGAGATTTGAAGGGACTGACCGGAGGTTTATTCCTGACCTTCAATCTGGGACTGCTGACCATTCAACCGGAGTTTCTGTATGCCAGGAGAGGAACTCATTATGAAGTGACCGAAAATTTCATTACTTTTACAGCTCAATACCGGCTTGACTATCTTGAAGGTCTCCTGCTTCTTAAGTTCAGCCCGATTCTGGCTGGACCGGTAAAACCTTTTCTTCTGGCTGGTCCTTCGCTGGGTTATTTGACCAGAGCCCGAGCCGTGGCCATGGACGAAGATGGAAACGAAATCATCTCCCTTGATGTCAAGGAAAGATTTAAGAATACGGAGCTGGCGGCTGTCTTAGGAGCCGGGGTGGAGATAAAAGTTCCAGTAGTAAAAATTTCCCTGGAAACCCGTTACCATCTGGGCCTTTCCAACATTGCCAGGTCCCAGATGGAGGTGGATTATATCAAAAATAAAAGTCTGGCTGTTTTGCTGGGATTAGCTTTCTAAGAACCCAGGTCAGCCCTCTGGCGTAACTGGGAGATTTCAGACTCAGGAAGTTCAGAATCCTGATTAATATTCTTTATCCCCTCATCGGGAAAAGCATAGAAGAATGGGGTGAGTGAGGGGATTCGAACCCCCAACCACCGGATCCACAGTCCGGTGCTCTAACCCTTGAGCTACACTCACCGAGAAAGGATTAAAATTTTCTCATCAAAAGGGCTGATTGTCAATAAGAC